>Ga0335073_10001844_pt1 | contig 28688 bp, 22 predicted proteins | sample Lox_Sample_22_FD_207093 | JGI IMG/M metagenome (GOLD analysis project Ga0335073, IMG submission 207093) | Soil microbial communities from Loxahatchee National Wildlife Refuge, Florida, United States - Lox_Sample_2.2 | ecosystem: Environmental > Terrestrial > Soil > Wetlands | place: USA... | reverse complement strand
GCGTTATTTACACCACCGGCAGCGAAGTAACCAACACATTTCCGGGGCAGGAGCATAAGTGGGCCTGCCCCGAAAAACCAGACCTGACATTCCTTGAGACTTTAACTTTTATGCCAACCTGCGCAGCAAGAACGCCGCTCCCGCTCTTCATTTCCCTAAAGGAGTTACACCATGGCTTTCACCCTGAGGCAATTTGAGGATTTCGTAGCTTCGATGTCTTTCCTGGGCGAAACAGGATGGACAGTCAAAGCGCTTGACGAAAACACCGAGGAAGTAACCCAGAACGGCAGATATCTGAACTCGTTTTTACACGATCTTTTCGATCGGTTTCGGGACTATCCGCTGTGGGACGACCGAACTGGGACAAGCCGTCGCGAGGTTGAAGAAGAGGTGGCATACTTTCTGGCACGGGCCTTAAAACGTCCGCTGCTGATTCCGAAACCGGACCATGCTGATTTTGGAACCAAATTCTTCTATGCTTTTCGCGGTACGACCAAAGGCTTCCCTGGCAGTACCGGCTTCTGCTATTGCTCTCTGTCTCCGGTAGTCTCAACCAGTTTCGCAATGAAAACCCCGGGCCCGCTGGGCGGCAAAGTTCTGCAGATCGCAACCTACAGTGACCTTTCCAATAAAGGTGTTGGAGCAAACGAAGGTAACGTAATGGCGGGGTATGAACGGGAAATCATCATCACGACCACCCCGGACAAATTCGCCGAATACGCTTTCAAGACCATCACTATGGAGAATGCGGCTGAAATCCTCCGTGAAATGGGCATTCCGCTTCCCTCCGGCACAGGCGCGATTGATACACGCGTCCATGATGAAATCCTGCTTAGTCATGGACGCATGGACATCGTCAAAATCAACCGCTTCATCGACGAAGCCAAGGGAAAGCCCGATGCTTCCTAGTAACCCGTTACGGGATATGACCACCTGCGAATATTTCCGCGACTCCAAAACGAAAATCGCGTCTGAAGCTACATGGATACACTTGCGCGCGTGCGCTGTCTCTGCTGCGGTTTCAAGACTCTCGATGCCCCGGATTCCCTCGGCCTTTGTCCCGTCTGCTGGTGGCAGGACGATGGACAGGACGATAGCGACGCGAACGTAGTGCGCGGCACAGTGAACGGAGAACTGAGCCTCGCCGAAGCCCGCAATAACTTTCAGATTTGCGGCGCCGCGCATCCACGCTTCGTAAGCCATGTCCGCAAACCGCTTGAAGCCGAAGTCTGAAGTCTTTCCTTAAACAACCTCTAAATCGCGACCCAAGGGAGCGCCAGGAAGTAAGCAGAGAGATGGCGCCAAAGGCGCGCCCCGCTCGACGTGGAGTCGGTTTGATCTTATTTGGGAAGGCACTTAACATAAAGGAGAGACCGTTCTGTGCTGCATCCCGGGCGCACCAAAGGCGCGACTGAATCCCCTGACAATCGCCCTCATTCCGCATTGAACGACGATATTTGGAAGGGCACTACGTTGAGCTCAGCAGACACCATCGAAACAACTCCGAATCCCGAGGCAGCAGTTCCTGAACAACCGGAGCACACCCACGATCACAATCACGAGCATCACCAGCACGGCCCCAGCCTGAACCCGGCATGCACGCGCGAAGTGGAAATCGAGGTTCCCGCCGACGAGGTATCGAAGGCGTTCCGCACCGTAACCAAGCGCTATCAGAAGCAGGCGCGAATTCCCGGCTTTCGCGCCGGTAAAGTACCCGAGTCGTTCATCCGCTCGCGCTTCGCCGATGGCATTCGCCAGGACGTAGTCGAATCCGTGCTGCCGACGCATTTTCGTGAAGCCATCGAAAAGGCCGGACTGAAGCCGATCTCACAGCCGCAGGTCACCGATCTTCACCTTGAGGACGGACAGCCGCTCAAGTTCAAGGCCGTCTTTGAAATCCTTCCCGACTTCTCCATCGCCGGTTATCAGGATGTCCATGTGCCAAAGCCGGACACCGAACTCACCGACGCAGAATTCAACGCCGAGCTTGAGCGCGTCCGCGATTCCCGCTCCACCATGGAGCCTGTAACCGAAGACCGTCCGCTCACGGACGGCGACTGGGCGCAGATCACTTTCCGCGGCGAAATCAAAGGTGAAGGCGAAAGCGAAACCCCTGAAGCCGCACCGCAGCCCGTCACCGGCGACGACGTCATGATCGAAGTCGGCGGCCCGAACACTTTGCCGGCCTTCAACGAAGCGCTGCGCGGATCGAAGCCCGGCCAGGAGCTGAAGTTTGAAGTCAGCTATCCGGAAGACTTCGGCGAGCGTCGCCTTGCCGGCAAGACCGTCTCCTACGATGTTGAAGTGAAGGCGATCAAGAAGAAGATCCAGCCTGAGCTGACCGACGACTTCGCCAAGGAGCTCGGCGACTACGAAGGCATCGAAGACTTCAAGCAGAAGTTGAAGGATCATCTCGCAAACGACAAGAAGCGCAGACTCGAAGGCGAGACTCGCGACAAGATCGTCGAAGCCTTGATCGCAAAGTACCAGTTCCCTGTACCCGAATCGCTCGTGCAGCAGCAGGTCGACGCGCGCCTCGACCGCGGCCTCCGCACACTCGCACAGCAGGGCATGCGCACCGAAGATATGCGTAAGCTCGACTTCAATCGCCTGCGCGACGCCCAGCGCGACTCAGCGGTGAACGAAGTAAAGGGTTCGCTGCTGCTCGACCGCATCGCAGACGAAGAAAAGATTGAAGCCATCGACGCGGAAGTGGAGCGCGAACTTGAACTGCTCTCGCTGCAAATGCGTGAACCATTGGAAACTCTGCGCAAGCGTTTGACGGACGACGGCAGTATCGCTAGAATCCGTGAACAAATCCGCAGAGAAAAAACAGGCAGCTTGCTGTACGAAAAGCTCGCCTCCTAAGACGATCAAGGTTCTGGCCGATGAATTGTCAGAAACGCACCGGCCCCGTTTCCGCACGATCTATTGACGGAGTAAATGCTCCGGAAAGTGAGAAGCAAAGCATGGCACTGGTACCAATGGTCATTGAGCAGACGAACCGAGGCGAGCGCGCCTACGACATCTATTCCCGTCTGCTTCGCGACAACATTATCTTCCTTGGAACGCCGATCGACGATCAGATCGCCAATCTCGTCATTGCCCAGATGCTGTTTCTCTCCGCCGAAGACCCGGAGAAGGATATCCAGTTATACATTAACTCCCCGGGCGGTTCCATTACCGCCGGGCTCGCAATCTATGACACAATGCAATACATAAAGAATGATGTGGTGACATACTGCATCGGTCAGGCGGCGAGCATGGGAGCATTCCTCCTCATGTCGGGGACAAAGGGCAAGCGCTTTGCCCTGCCCAACTCGCGCATTCTGATTCATCAGCCCTCGATGGGCGGACTTTCCGGTCAGGCGACGGATATCGACATTCACGCGCGCGAAATCCTGCGCATCCGTGAGATCACCAATAACCTCATGTCGAAGCACACCGGGCAAACGCTGGAACGCATCGAACGCGACGTAGAGCGCGACTTTATCATGAACGCCGCACAGGCGAGAGAATACGGCATCGTTGACGAGGTCTCTGGACAGGCGCCAGATACCAAACTCATCGCAGCCGACTAATGGTTGTTTTGGGAGCAGCATTTTGATGAAAACACGCACGGGATCTGACGACGCTCTTCGCTGCTCGTTCTGCCACAAGTCGCAGGACGCAGTAGCCAAACTCATATCATCGCCAAGCGATTACCCCCGCGCGTATATCTGCGACGAATGCGTCGCCGTCTGCAACTCGATCCTCGAAGACGATCGCAGTGAAACGCAGACTGGTGCCGCCCCCGCGCATCTCCCCAAACCGCTCGAAGTCCGCGCCTTCCTCGATGAATACGTCATCGGCCAGGACCAGACCAAGAAAAAACTCGCCGTAGCGGTCTACAACCATTACAAGCGCATCCAGATGAACCGCACGCGCGGTAACGATGTCGAGCTCTCCAAGTCGAACATCCTGCTCGTCGGCCCCACCGGCAGCGGCAAAACCCTGCTCGCGCACACGCTGGCCAAGATGCTCGATGTTCCCTTCGCCATCGTCGATGCCACTACGCTCACTGAAGCCGGTTACGTCGGCGAAGACGTCGAGAACATCATCCTCAAGCTTCTGCAGGCCGCCGATGGCGATGTAGCGCGCGCCCAGACCGGCATCATCTATATCGACGAGATCGACAAGATCGGCCGCAAGGACGAAAACCCGTCCATCACGCGCGACGTATCGGGCGAAGGTGTGCAACAGGCCCTGCTCAAAATCCTCGAAGGCACCGTCGCGAACGTTCCTCCACAAGGCGGCCGTAAGCACCCGCATCAGGAATTCACTCCTGTTGACACCACCAACATTCTCTTCATCTGCGGCGGGGCGTTTGTCGGACTGGAACGCGTCGTAGGACGCCGTATCGGCAAGAAAGCCCTCGGCTTCAAGGCACTGTCAGAAGCCGAGCAGGCTGAACCCGGCACTATTCGCCTGCAGCGTGACGCCGAACTTCTCCGCCAGGCCGAGCCACAGGACCTGATCAAATTCGGCCTCATCCCCGAATTCGTCGGACGCCTCCCGGTCATCGGCATTCTCGACGAGTTGGATGAAGTCGCCCTCGTCGAAATTCTCACCAAGCCGCGCAACGCCATCCTCAAGCAGTATCAAAAGCTCTTTGAATACGAAGGCGTTCGCCTGCACTTCGACGAGGAAGCCTCCAAGGCCATCGCCCAGGAAGCCCTGCACCGCAAAGTCGGCGCACGCGGCCTGCGCATGATCCTCGAAGAGCTGATGCTCGACCTGATGTACCACCTCCCGAGCAACAAGAAAATTAGAGAGCTTGAGATCACAGCGGAAATGGTCCGCAAACGCGATCTTTCGATCACTCTGCTCGACAAGGCTGGTTGATACTCACCGAGAGAGCACATGGATGACACGCTGATCGTACGCAAGTACACCAGCTTCGACGAAATGAAGGCGGACGAGTATCGCTACTGGCAAAGCCGACCCGCGCACGAGCGACTGGACGCTCTCGATGAAATAATCCAGACCGCTTACGCCCTTAAGGGTTGGGAGCTCGAGCCGGATGTACCAAGATCACAAAGATCTTTTGTCCGCATTCCATGCCCATAGCGTTAAATACCTGTGGTAGGAGGATTCGCGGTAATCCTTCATGCGCAGCCTCGCTTTACAAAGGACATGGATCCTTTCATAAAAGCCAATCCTGCGAATGCGCAGGCAATCTATGCTGCGCTTGCCAAGTTCGCGCATCGCTCCAGGGCATCCGCCCAGAAGACTTCGCCGAACCCGGCAATCTGTTCCGATTTGGACGCGAGCCGCGAGCGTTCGATATTCTTCCCGAAATCCCAGGCGTCGATTTTGATACAGCATGGGAGAGGCGCGTTGAAGTCGTAGTTGACCCAGCCACCGGCCTGACAGCAAATTTCATTTCTGCCGACGACCTCATTGCCTCAAAGCTGGCTTCTGGACGCCCGCAGGATATCGCGGACGCGGACGCTATCCGCGAAGCAAGAGAAAGTCAACGGCCCAAGAAGGATTAAGTCTTCACAATCAAGCGGCCCCGGATAGCATCGGCGTCATTCTTTTCTTTCGAGTCGCTGCGAAAGGAAAGCGAATTCCACGTTACCAAAAACACACCCGTTCAGTTCCCTCCAGCGTCCATATGAGTTACAGTTCATCTAATAGGAAAGGAACACCGAAAGGGACGACGTGACCCAATCTAAAGAAACCAAAGACCGGAACGATCTCCGCAAGCTCCCGATGATGCCCATCCGGGACATGGTGATCTTCCCCTATATGATGACCCCGTTCGTCGTGGGCCGCGAGTCCAGCGTGCGCGCGCTTGAAGAAGCGCTCAACGGCGACCGCAAAATTTTCCTCGCCACGCAGCATGACGCGCGCATCGATGAGCCGAAAGCGGACGACATCTATCCCGTCGGCACCATCGGCAACATCGTGCAGAGCGTCAAGATGCCCGACGGCAACATCAAGGTGCTCGTCGAAGGATTGGAGCGCGCCAAGGCCGTCGAACTCAGCGATTCAGACGGCTTCTTCGTCGCCACCGTGCGCACCGGCAAAACCGACCTCGAAATCACCTCGCAGATCGAGCAACTCACGCAGCGTGTCACTTCCCTCTTCGAGCAGTACGTCAAGCTGCAGCAGTCGCTCAACTACGAAACCATGATTGCGGCCGTACGCACCGACGAGCCCGCAAAGCTTGCCGACACCATCGCCGCCAACCTTCAGCTTGAAATTCCCGAGAAGCAGGAACTCCTCGACATCTTTGACCCGGCAGAGCGCCTCCTGCGCATGGCTGATGTTCTGGACGTAGAAATCGAAAAGCTCAACATGGACCGCAGCATCCAATCCCGCGTCAAGCGGCAGATGGAGCGCGCGCAAAAAGAGTACTACCTCAACGAAAAGATCAAGGCCATCCAGAAGGAACTGGGCCGCGGCGAAAAGAACGAATTCGACGATCTGAAGAAGAAAATCGAAACCGCCGGGATGCCGAAAGACGTGCAGGAAAAGGCCATCCAGGAGCTGAAAAAGCTCGAAGCGATGCCGCCCATGTCCGCCGAGTCTACCGTCTCCCGCAATTACCTCGACTGGCTCCTCGCCGTGCCGTGGAAGAAGAAATCCAAGGAAACGCGCAGCATCGACCGCGCCGAAAAAGTCCTCAACGAAGACCATTACGGCCTCGAAAAAATCAAAGAGCGCATCCTCGAATTCCTCGCCGTCCGCCAGCTGGTCAAGAACCCAAAGGGCTCGATCCTCTGCTTCGTCGGACCTCCAGGCGTCGGCAAAACCTCACTCGGCATGTCAATAGCAAAAGCCACAGGCCGCAAATTCGTCCGCATGTCGCTGGGCGGCGTGCGCGATGAGGCCGAGATTCGCGGTCACCGCCGCACCTACATCGGCGCGCTGCCCGGCCAGATCATCCAGTCCATGAAGAAAGCTGGAACCAAGAACCCGGTCTTCATGCTCGATGAAGTGGACAAGATGGCCTCCGACTTCCGCGGTGACCCGGCCTCTGCTCTGCTTGAAGTCCTCGATCCCGAGCAGAACACGAGCTTCCAGGACCACTACCTCGACGTTGAATACGACCTCTCTGAAGTCCTCTTCGTCGCCACCGCAAACGTCCTGCACACCATCCCGCCCGCGCTCCAGGACCGCATGGAAATCCTGCGCCTGCACGGCTACACCGAAGCCGAGAAGCTCGAAATCGCGAAGCAATACCTGCTCAAGAAGCAGCGCGACAACACCGGCCTCACCGACAAGAACGTCACCTTCACCGACGACGCCATTGTCGAAATCATTCGCAGCTACACCCGCGAAGCTGGCGTCCGCAACCTCGAGCGCGAAATCGGCAACATCTGCCGCAAGGTGGCGCGCCGCGTCGTCAGGAACGGCGCCAAGCACAAGGAAGAAATCACCGGAGCCAACGTCAACGAATTCCTCGGCGTGCCCAAGTTCCGCGACTCGCAGGTGCACGAAAAGAGTGAAGTCGGCCTCGTCACCGGCCTTGCATGGACGGAAGTCGGCGGCAGCATCCTGCCCGTAGAGGTCCAGATCCTCGATGGCAAGGGCAAGCTGACCCCCACCGGCCAGCTTGGCGAAGTCATGCAGGAGTCAGCGCAAGCCGCCCTCACGTACGTCCGCAGCCGCGCCGCGCATCTCGGCCTGCCCCGCGACTTTTACCGCAACGTCGATATCCACGTCCACGTCCCCGAAGGCGCCATCCCCAAGGACGGCCCCTCGGCAGGCATCACCATGGCCACAGCACTCGCTAGCGCATTGGCAAAAATCCCGGTCCGCCGCGACATTGCCATGACCGGCGAAATCACACTGCGCGGCAAGGTCCTGCCCATCGGCGGTCTCAAGGAAAAGCTCCTTGCAGCCCATCGTGCAGGCATCTTCGAAGCCATCCTGCCTAAGGACAACGAAAAGGACCTCGCCGATCTCCCCGAAAACCTGAAGACCGCCATGAAGCTCCACTTTGTCGACTCCATGGACGAAGTCCTGCACCTGGCCCTCGAAGGCCCTCTGCCAGAGCTCAAGGAAGCAGAAGCAGCACTCGCAAATGTGCCTCCACCACCGGCCGTCGCGCCCGAGCAGCGCCCTCACCAGTAAAAGTGATAAGTGAAATCCTGGGTGCCCTCAGTTCGCTAAGCTAACCGGGGGGGTGCCGTAGCAGCACGAAACGGGTGAGGGGGCCCCATCTTTTCGCGCATCTTGCGAAAGGGTGGGAAAGCACAAATCCATCTCAGCCGTCATTCTGAGGCGTATTCCCCGCAAAACCTGCACTCTGCGTCCTCTGTGGTGAAAAATGTTCTCCCGAACCTTGCAATAAATCCCACGGCCAGCGAAGATGACTTCAATAAATCCTATGCAGAAACTCAGCCCCGTTCAGCCCGTGCTCTTCCTGTGTCTCGCCCTCTCAGCCGCCGCCCAAACCACTCCCGCGCCAAAGACCACGACCCATCACACGCCGCCCAGGATCGTGCGCTTTTCCCAGCCGCTGCCGCCGCCCGTCGTCCCTAAAGACATCCCCGCCGTCACTGGCCCCGTCAAATACGAATTCGCCCTGCGCTATCAGGACATCACCATCGGCACCGGTGACCTCGCCGCTCCCGGAAACGTCTACAAAGTCCACTACACCGGCTGGCTCGAAGATGGAACCAAGTTCGATTCATCCCTTGACCGCGGCCAGCCCATCGAGTTTCAACAGGGCGCGCACCGCGTCATCCCCGGATGGGACCAGGGCTTCGCTGGCATGCGCGTAGGCGGCAAGCGTCGTCTCTTCATTCCATGGCAACTCGCGTACGGCGAACAAGGCCGAGGCCAGATCCCGCCCAGAGCCAACCTTATCTTCGATATCGAGTTACTCGCACAACGTGATCCAAATGCACCCGCACCGCCACCAGCATCGCCACAATCCCCGCAGTAGTTAAGAATGAGCAGGGTCGCACCATGCGGCTCTGCTACAATCCCGCGCATGTGGAGGCGAACTCCTCAGCATTGTCCCGTACTCATGGAGAACGAACTGCCATGCGGCCGCTCCATTCACCCCAGCGCAGTCGACGTAGTTCCCGTCTGCCTCATGCACTCACTCGATCCCGCCAAAGACACGACTCTCTTTGACCAGGAATTCAACCGCATCATCGCAGCCTCAGCTGCATCCGGCGGCATTGCAGACTTCACCAGATTTGTCTTTCGGGCAGCTATCTATTGGAACAAGCAATTCCCTTCACCCTGCGTATTCGACGAAGCAAAATTCCTGGGGCAGACAAGTTTTCAGAAAGCAAAATTCGAGCAAGGAGTCCGTTTCAAAAAAACAACTTTCGGCAGTGCGGAGCATTCCGAACCGGTGTACTTCACCAAAACACATTTCCGCGGCAAGACTGAATTCCACACCGTAACTTTCTGGGACGATGCCCATTTCTCAACTACCTTCGAAGGCGATACAGCCTTCACCATGTCCATCTTTGAAAAAGAAGCAGGCTTTTACGGAGCCACCTTCGAAGGCGAAGCCTATTTAGGCAGCGTGCAGTTCAAAGGCCCCGCTGTATTTCCGCGAACCACCTTCAGGAAAAAGGCCAACTTCGGCAACGCTACCTTTTCTCAGCACGCATTCTTTGCAAAAGCCACCTTTGAATATCCAGTAAGTTTTATTGCGACGACCTTCACGCAACCAGCTCATTTCGCCGATACCAGCTTCCTCAAAGGAGCCACTTTCTACCAGGCAAAATTCCTCGACGCCGCAGAGTTCCGTGAGACACGATTTCTTTCCGACAGCGAACGCTTTCCGAGTCTCGTCTTTGCGCAAACCGAGCTTACACGCCCCGAAGCCATTCTCTTTTTCATGACCGATCTCAGCCGCGCTCTGTTTCTCAACCGAGATATTTCCCAGATCAACTTCTCTTCCGTCGACTGGGGAAAGCGCGCCAACGGCAAGCGTCGACTTTTTGAAGAACGCGTGTCTCTCGATTTTGAAGATTTCAAAGCTCTCCGTCCTAAACAGGACGACCCTAACCCGCGCAACTATCAGCTCATCGCCGAAACCTACCAGCAGCTCAAGAAGAACTACGACGACCGCAAGGACTACTGGACCGCCGGCGACTTCCACTATGGCGAGATGGAAATGAAGCGCCTCCACAGCCCACGCAGGAATAAAGTCATCCGCTGGCTGCATAGCCATCTCGGCCTCATCGCCTGGTACCGCTACGCCAGCGAATACGGCGAGAGCTACGTCCGCCCGCTCCTGGTGCTTCTCATCGTTATCCTTCTCTTCACGTTTCTCTTTCCCATCCCCGGCCTCGTCTTCACCAGGCCCGATTCCGCCAGCCCGTCGCCGCCGCCATTCTCCCCGCTCAACTACGGCGACCTCGCCACCTACATTCGCGCCAGCCACAGTCCGAAATGGATCGCCGCCCTCGGCTTCTTCGGTCACAGCCTTATGACCACCCTTTCCGTTGCCGGCTTCCAGAAGGAGCTCATCTACCAACCCGCATATCCCTGGGGACGCGCCCTCGCACTCCTCGAACTCCTTCTCACCTCTACCCTCATCGCACTATTCCTGCTCGCCCTTCGACGCCAGTTCCGCCGCTGAAGCCCCAGGAGAGAAATCTCAGGATTATCACCTTGACGCAAGGTGGTGCCCGATGAGACCATCTGCGCATGTTTTCGATCAGAACGCCGCGCCATCGTGCAGAACTGTGGCTCCTGAAATGGTGGATCGTGATCAAATCACATCCATTGCGAGTTCGGCTTATTTCGTCGTTTCTGATTTGTGCATTTTTGCTCTGGAAGTTGCGCCATTACCTCTTGATTCGTGTCCCGCTCTGGATTCAGAGCATAAGTCATCCAATTTTTGTAATCGCCCAAACGCACCCAATCTTTGGGCGGGTATTACACGTTCTATTCAACGCTATACCGGACGCGGCTTTTGCATTATTAGCGGTCGCCGGGTTGGCATATCTAGTACCTAAGAGCTACTTAGATAGGCTTGAGGAATTAGTGTGGGTGCGTATATTCCTCATAGTCTTATTCGTGACTTTTGGTTTTGCGGCAATCATTATTAACGCAGTTAGAAATGAGAACCAAGAATACAAGGACGGTCAACGCGAAAAAACGCTCGATCTTGTGCTAGGAGATGTCAACCATATTCAGGACGCTCTCAGTCCAAAATCCATTCAAATGACGGAGACAGAGCGCCGCCGTCATTTACTAGATTCGCTTCGCGATCAGTACGTGATTGAGCAAAAAAATGTTGATCCACAGATTGTCGCCGGGAATAAAATGCCTCCTGATGACTGGCTCAACAATAGGCTTGGAGAATTGAAAGAAAATTGGCAGATTCACACTCCACCTATTGCCTCTCCACCAATAGCACGCAATCCCGCACTGTCCATATCTGTTGTAAACATTACAACCCAATTGCCAACTAAAGCAGGGGAGGACGCAACTGCAAGTATCCAAATATTAGTTAACGGCAGCGAGGCAAAGCCTGTGCGTATGGGGGAGTTATGCTCTATTTATCCAGTTTTTCCCGAAAACGCCGAGGCTCAGCGGAGTATCGAAAATACATTATGGGGATTATTGCAGGAACATGACAAGAAATCGGAGTTTAGTCCACTTGCGTTGCCGGTAAATAATAAGAGCCTGGCAATACCACTAAAGCAAGCGAATGTTGCGCAAGAAAGCTTGGATCATTTTAAGGCAGGGAGCTATGCGTTTTACTTCATGGTTCATCTCGAAAACTTGAAGGGAAAAACTTTGCTGGATTCCTGTTTTTTGGTGGGGAACAAGAATCAGGTTCAATACTGTCGGGAGCACAATGGGCCGTAATTACGCAGCCGTGAGTTTTTTGTATTCCAGCACGGGCGCTTCTAGCAGCTTGAGCAGCGTATCGCGGAAGAGGTAAGGATTGGAACGGTTGTTAAACCGGAACGTCATCTCATCAAGGTAAGCAGGAAGATGCTTTGCAGAAACTTTATGCCACGAACCGATAATGCCGCGCTTCAGCAGCGAAAAAGCCGATTTGATGCCGTTCGTTGTAACGTCACCATCAACGTAGACGTGCTCACTGTGCTTGATCGTTTTGTGCTTGCGTCCATTGATTCCAGCTTCAAGCATGGCTTTTGGATATCCCTGCCAATCGTCGGTCATAACTACTTCCACGTCGGTGCTGATATTTTCCTTGATGTACTTTGCCAGCGTTCCAGACTTCACGTCCTCAGCCTTGAAGAAACGAAGCTCGCCGCCACGCTGCTTGATGCCGATAACAGCGGTCTTGTTGTCGCGTCCAGCTTGGACTCCCTTGCGGTAGACGCGACCACCGACTAATGTTTCGTCCATTTCCACGATGCTGCTCAGCGGTTCTGGATTGACTTCCTTCATCGCGGCCCGAATCCGGTGGCAGAGATACCATGCCGTTTTGTAGCTGATGCCGAGCGTCCGCTTGACCTGGTTGGCGCTCATACCCTTCTTGGACTCGCAGAGCAGGTAGACGGCAAGGAACCACTTCCAGAGCGGCAAATGGGAGTCATTGAAGATGGTTCCAGCCGTCACGGAAAACTGGTAGCGGCAAGCATCGCAGTCAAACTGGTTACGCTTTACAATTTGAGAAATCTTGTCTGATTGGCAGCGAGGGCACGAAATTTCATCCGGCCAGCGGAGCGCTTCAAGATAAGCGCGGCAGCGATCTTCACTACCAAACTGCTCAATCAGACTGACAAGATTTACGGAGTTTGCCATGCCTAAAACCTCCAAACCGGGGAAGCATCCACGGCACATGACCACGGAAGAAGCGATCAATCATCTCTTCCATCCGAAAGTAGTGGAACATATTAAGAATGAAAAAGATAAGCTGAAGAAACAACCAGTAAAGAAAGCATAGCGCAATGGCCACCTTGTGTTAAGTATATAATCGTCAGAAATCTGTCCGTTTTCGAACAACCACTCCCCAATTCCGAACACGCTGCTAACAGTCCGCCCCCAATATAAGCCGTTAAACTGCCTGAATCCGACAAGCATCAGGCATCAGGAAGTTGGCAAACCAAGTGCTCCACCGCAGTAGAGGTACGCCGATGCATTCCCTCACACAGGACATCCGCTTCTGCCTGCGAAAGCTTCGCCAGTCGCCCGGCTTCGCCCTCACGGCGATTCTTACCCTCGCCCTCGGCGTCGGAGCCAACGTAGTTGTCTTCAGCGTCCTCAACGCCCTCGTGCTGCGCCCCTTGAACATCCCCGAGCCGCGCAACATCTATCAGATTTCTCGCCTGCACGCCGGCTCGGACACCCAGTCCTACCCCGATTACATCGATTATCGCGACAAGAACACCACCTTCGCCGGCCTCGCCGCCTATGGATTCACCGGCGCAGGCCTTACCGTGCCCGCATCGGCGTCGCAGCAGGCCAGTGTCTTTCAGGCCTGGGGCTATGAAGCCTCCGGCAACTACTTCGACACACTTGGGATCCAGCCCTACCTCGGACGATTCTTCCATGCCTCCGACGAGCACGGCCCCAACTCCGCGCCCTATGTCGTCGTCAGCTACGGCCTCTGGCATACCCGCCTCAACGGCGATCCCCATGCCGTCGGCACCGTCGTCGAGCTCAACAAACATCCCTACACCCTCATCGGCGTTGCGCCGGAAAGCTTCCACGGCACCGAGTTGGTCTGGTGGCCCAGTTTCTGGGCGCCCATGGTCAATGAAAAGGACTTTGAAGGCAGCGACTTTCTGAGCCTCCGTCACGATCACCAGATTTATGTCATCGGACGCCTCAAACCCGGCGTCACCCCAGAGCAGGCCACTGACAACCTGAGCGCCATTGCCCACCAGCTCGCCAAAATCCATCTCGAGGACGAAACCCTCGGCGCCCGCCTCGTCCAGCCGGGACTGTTGGGCAGCGGCTTCGGCGCGCCCACCCGCGCCTTCGTCTCCGGCATCATGCTCATGGCGCTGCTCGTCCTGCTGGCAGCCTGCGCCAACCTCGCCAGCATCTTCGCCGCTCGCGCCGCGGACCGCAGCCGTGAGCTGGCAATTCGCCTTGCCATTGGCTCCAGCCGCTGGCACATGGTCCGCCAGCTCCTCATCGAGTCCATCATCGTCGCCCTCATCGGCGGAGCAGCCGGCACCGTCATCGCTTCCCTCCTGCTTCAGGCTCTCAGCCAGTGGCAGCCCATCGTGCAGGTGCCGATCCACGTCATCGTCTCACCCGATCCCCTTGTCTACGCGGTTGCCCTGCTTCTGTCACTCGCCAGCGGCGTTCTCTTCGGCCTCCTGCCTGCGCGTCAGATATGGAAAATCGACGCCGCTCAGGCCATGAAGACCGGCCCCGCAGCCGTCACCGTCTTCAGCCGCCTCACCCTGCGCGACATCCTGCTCGGGGCGCAGATCACCATCTGCACCTTGCTCGTCACCGCATCCCTCGTCGCCCTGCGCGGCATGATGCGCTCGCTGCACGCCAACTTCGGCTTCAACCCCGAGGGCGTCACCATTCTCGATACCGACACCGGCATGACCGGCTACTCTGATGATCAAGCCCTCGCCGTCGAGAAACGCATGATCGAGCAGGCCAGGCAGATTCCAGGTGTCCTTTCCGTGGGCATGATCAACGATGTCCCGCTCGGTCTCGACAGCAGCGACTCCTCCGTCTACCGCGCCAATACCACCGATTTCCGTGACTCCAATAGCGTCGCCGATGCCATGGACTACGCCGCTTCTCCCGGCTACTTTCAGGCCGCCGGAACGCGCCTGCTCGAAGGCCGCGACTTCACCTGGCATGACGACAAAAATGCTCCCAACGTCGCTATCGTGAACGCCACCTTCGCTCGCACCTTCTTCGGAAACAAATCTGCCATCGGCCAGCACTTCAAACGGGCTAATAACACTCTTTACGAAATCATCGGCGTCGTCGAAGACGGAAAGTACTTCATCCTGGCCGAAGACCCGAAGCCAGCCATGTTCTTCTCGCTCGCGCAGAACACACACAGCGAGTTCTCCCTCGTCGTCCGCTCCCAGGCGCTCCGCACTGAAGTAGCCCCGTCCCTGCAGCGGCTCATCGCCGAGGTCGACCCAAGCCTTCCCTACCACATCAATTCCTGGCAGCAGGCGTTGCAATTCGCCCTCTTCCCGGCGCGCGCCGCCACTGCCGCCCTCGGCATCATGGGCCTGCTGGCCGCCATGCTGGCCGTCACTGGAATCTTCGGCATGGCCTCTTACAGCGTCACCAAGCGCATGAAGGAGCTGGGCATCCGCGTCGCCCTCGGCGCACAGCCGCTGCAGCTCATGCGGGCCGCACTGGCGCGCCCCATCTACCTGCTTGCAAGTGGATCCATCGCCGGCCTGATCCTCGGTGTCCTCGCCAGCGGAGTCCTCGCCCACATCGTCTACCAGGCCACGCCGCGCGACCCGGTCGTGCTCGGCGGCGTAGTCCTCACCATGCTGCTGCTGGGAATCCTCGCAACCTTTGTCCCTGCCCGCCGCGCCCAGTCCATCGACCCGGCGCGCCTGCTGCGCGAAGAGTGAAGTATTACTTTTAATAATAGCTGTCAAATTATTTTAAAATAACTATATAAGTCGCTCTGGCTACAGCCGAGCATCCCTCTAATTCTGTCATCCTTAGCGAAGCAAAGGACCTGCTTTTCTAAGCGGCAGTACGAAAGAGGGTGGAAACAACAGATCCAAATCAGGGAAATCCAACCGAATCCACACCGCCCCCGTCGAGTCAAGCGTCATGCTTCGCCGAATCGACTGTGACCTTCCGAGCTGTCTCCACGCCATAAACAGGAAGGTTGGAATCCCTCAGCAGCCCGATCTGCTTCAACACCGAAGCCTGATCCCAGTAAATATGCTCATGCGCCAGCTTCCCATCGCGGAAGCGCACGATGGCCACCAGCGGAATCTCCACCCGCTGGCCCGTCGGCGCAATCCCCGGCAGCATCCAGGGCATCTCCTGCGTGTGGGTAAAGGAAAAGATCATCTCGTCGACCAGCTGATCCTCCCCAACAGTCCGCGAGATTGGAACCAGCGAGGTATCCGGAGGCATCGAGGGAATAAAGTCGCGCCCATAAAACTCCCGCAGCGCCGCCTTGCCCGATCCACCAGTCATCACCGGAATATGGTTCACATACGCATCCTCAATCATGGTCGATAGCGTGCCTTCTACATCGCGAGTCACAAATTCATCCCGCGTATGCTCTTCCCACAAAGCGCTCAAGTCAGCCATACCCGCGATTCTAGCTCAAGCCCAGAATGGACCAACAGCGCAGGAGGAGGAAAGAATCCATGCGATAAGGGCAGGCCACTGCTGCCCGCATCTGTCAGCCGAATATGGAGGTCCAAATGATCGTACCAGGCAAGTTTTGTAGGAAAACCACAACTCAATGATCCCGTCATTCTGACGACCAGCGTAGGAAGAATCTCAACGATGTGAGTTCATACAAAGGACGACCCTTCGCCCGCACCGCACGGGCAAAGGTCAGTTCGTCACAATTTCCGAAAAATCGGCAATGGAAGAAAATCTTTCCTGAACCCTTGCAAGCAAGGAGAGGCGGTTCTTACGAATAACCTGATTGTCATCCATAACCATGACCTGATCGAAGAAGCGATCAACATGGGGTCTTAGCGTCGCAATCTGTTCCAGTGCTTCGCGATAGTGATGTTCGCGGCGTAGCTTTTCGACTTCGGGAGCTATACTCTTCGCACCGTCAAAAAGTGAGCGCTCTGGTTCGGTAAAGGAAGCCTCATTTACTATGCTACCCAATATCAAGCCTTGAAGGCTCGAGTCTTGAGCGACAGCTTGGCGCAGAATGTTCTTGATTCGCTTAAAGGCAGCAGAGATAGCAAGAAAATCCTCCGAGCCGCGAACCGCAATCAACGCTTCTGCCCGAGCAATCGCATCGCGCACATCATCGAAGCCCGCGACCAGAACAGCATTCACTACGTCATAGTCGAAGCCGCGTACATCACGCAGATAAAACTCCACCCGCTCGCGGAAGAAAGCCGTCAGCGAATCCGACGAGACGCCCGCAGCCGAAGATAGGTCAGAGAAAGTAACCGGCAGTTCCGACTCAGCCAGAATCTTCACCACACCATTCGCAGCACGCCGCAGAGCAAAAGGATCCTTCGATCCCGTAGGCTCCAGCCCGATGGCAAACATGGCCGCGATCGTCTGGAATCGATCCACAAGGCCAAGAATCTGCCCCTCAACCGTCGCCGGAATCGCATCCTCGACGGAAGCCGGAGTGTACTGCGAATAGATCGCTTGTGAAACCACCTCGCCAAGCCCTTGCGCCTGCGCATATACGCCGCCAACAACGCCCTGCAGCTCGGTGAACTCCTTCACCAGCTCGGTGGTCAGATCGGCCTTCGCAAGCTTCACGGCCCGCAACAGCGAAAACTCTTCAAGCTCCACACCACGTTCCTTCACGATCTGGGCAACCTGCTCCGCGATCCGCAGGTTTGCCTCAGTCTTCACGAAGTAGCTGCCCAGGTCCTTCTGGAAGGTCACAGACTTAAGCATCTCAACACGATCAACCAGCGGAATCTTCTGGTCGAAGTCCCAGAAGAACCGAGCATCGCTGAATCGCGAGCGCAACACGCGCTCATTGCCATGGCGAATGACAGCAATTCCCTGCTCGTTCGCCTCTGTATTCAGCACCGCCAGGAAATGCGGAGCCAGCTTGCCCGCAGCATCCTCCACGGCAAAATACTTCTGGTGATCGCGCATCACCGTGACCAGAACTTCCTCGGGCAAAGACAGATATTCAGCCTCAAAGCCGCCGAGCAGCACCGAAGGCCATTCCGTCAGATGCGTCACCGTATCGACCAGCGCCTCGTCCTCACGCCATCGGGCGCCAGCAACGGTACGCGTCGCCGCGTCGAGAGCCTTGCGAATCCGCTGCCGCCGCGCCTCAACATCCACCAGCACCTTCGCCGACTCCAGCGCAGCAACATACTCCGCAGGCTTGTTGATGGTCACCGCATGATCGCCATGCAGAATGCGATGCCCGTAGCTCAGATTGCCCGCATGCACACCGGCAAACTCCACCGGAACAATCGCATGGTCGAGAATCGCCAGCAGCCACTTCACCGGACGCCCGAACCGCTCCGGCTTGCCCGAGCGCCAATACATATTCTTCGGCCAGTAAAGGCCAGCCAGTTCCTTCGGCAGATGCTCCGTCAACACATCCGCAGCCGAACGACCCTTGCGCAGCACCGTCGCCGAAACATACTCGCCCTTCGCGTTGGTGAAGTGCTGAAGAGCAGCGACTTCAATGCCTGCCTTCCTGGCAAACGCAATCGCAGCCGGAGTCGGCTCGCCATTCTTGAACGCCACACTCAACGAAGGTCCGATCAGATGCTCTTCGGAATCCACCTGCGCCGCGAGCACACCGTCGACCCGCACCGCCAGACGACGCGGTGTCGAAGCGCTGCCAGTAACAGCAGTCACATCCAACAACCGCTCGCGAGTGAGCAGCTCTTGCACGCGACGAGCAAGCTCTGCCTGCGCGGCAGCGATCATGCGCGCGGGAATCTCTTCCAATCCAACTTCAAGGAGAAAATCTGGCATCGTCTAATTCTTCTGTCTTTCTCTCAGCTCCTGCAGGACGCTGGGTGCCCCATCCTTTCGGCTTCTGTTGCCGAAAGGGTGGGAAACCATAGATGTGTGTTTCACGCTTATCTGTCCTGCTGCGCCACGTGGGCCTTTGCCACTCCCACGGCAAGGTTGCGGATACGCGCAATCACACCCACGCGCTCAGTCACTGAAATCGCGCCGCGCGCATCGAGCAGGTTAAACAGGTGCGAGCACTTCAGGCACAGATCGTATGCCGCTAATACAGGAAAGCGCTTCATCTCCGCCGCAACATCCCGGCTCGACTCCGACTCGCCGTCATCATGCACAAGCCGGTCATGCATTCTCTGCCGAGGCTCCAACTTCTTCAGGTCCTGGAAACTGGCCAGTAGCGTCTGGCACTCAGCCTCGTACATCCGCAGATGCTCCCACAGCTTCTCGACCTCAGCCGCCTCGAAGTTGTAGACCGAGAACTGCAGCTCTTCCTCGAAGCGAACCTCGCCATACGTTACCGCACGCCCCGTAACCGGGTCACGCGCCCACACAATGTCGTAGATCGAGTCCACATCTTGCAGAAACGCCGCAATACGTTCCAAACCATACGTGATCTCACCCGAAATGGGATCGAGATCGATGCCGCCGCACTGCTGGAAGTAGGTAAACTGCGTAATCTCCAGCCCGTCCAGCATCACCTGCCAGCCAACACCCCACGCGTTTAGCGTTGGCGCCTCCCAGTTGTCTTCCTCGAACTTGATGTCGTGCTCATGCAGATCAATCCCAATGGCAGCCAGCGATTCCAGATAAGCGTCCTGAATATCCGCCGGCGGCGGCTTCAGGATCACCTGAAACTGCGTATGCTTGTACAACCGGTTGGGATTCTCGCCATAGCGCCCATCCGCTGGACGCCGCGACGGCTGCGCATAGGCAATGTAGATCGGCTTCGGCCCCAGCACCCGCAGAAACGTATCGGGCGACATCGTCCCAGCGCCCATTTCCACGTCATAGGGCTGCTGCAACACACATCCTCGCTCGGCCCAGAAGTTCTGCAGGCGAAATAGCAATTGCTGAAAAGTAAGTGGTTCTTTCTTCGTCAGAACGGAGGCTGCTGCCACGCGCAAATCTCTCTAATCTCTGAATTAATCGCTGATGCGATTCTAAACGATTCCTGTTGTCATCCTGAACGCAGTGCCCGTCCTGCGCGGAGCGAAGGATCTGTTTTTTCTCTTCTAAAGACTCAGCCGCCGAGCTTCGCCAGCGCAACCGCCGTCGTGAGCCTTCGCTCCAGATGCCGCTCCAGTCCCTGCACCGCAAACCGCCGCAGGTCAGTCGCCCGGCTGCGTGGCCACTCCTCGTTCGCGAAGGCCGCAATCGGCTGTCGAAAGATGCGCACCGCCAGCGCCAGCGACTCCGGCGAGAGCGTCGAGCTGGCCAGCCGCTTGTGCTCGACGCAGGCCAACCCATCGGCATGCGCATGCCAGTAAGCCGGACGCCCGGCGAACGCCTCGCCGCCGACAGTGCAATGCAGAACATCCGGCATCCACCCCATCAGCCGTGTAATCCAGAGCCCGAAGTAAGTCACCGGCATCCAGATTCTGCTCGTATCCGTGTGCTCCAGAACGGCCAGCAGCAGCCGGAATACTGCATCGTGCGGATCGCGGTCCGGCAGAATCTCTTCCAGCACTTCGGCATAGAACGCAAGCGCCGCAGCGCGCTTGTAATCGACGGAAGACGAGAGGGGCGACGAAACAATCTCGAACGAGTCGAGACGCACAAGCTCCTGCCGGGGCTTTTCCGCATAATTCGCCAGAACATGCGTCATCGGCTCCAGCGCCCCGCCAAACCGGCGACGGCTCTTGCTGGCAGATTTTGCAATCCCCTTAATCTTTCCCTGATCGCGGGTGAAGAGAGAGACAATCAGGTCGGCCTCATGGATAGGCCAAGTGCGCAGAACAACGGCTTCAGCCTGATGGACGGTCACTCAACGGCAGGATAGAACAGAATCGCCTGCTCCATTTCTCGCTGGCATGAAAAAGGCGCTACAACCCTGCAGCGCCCGCATTCCACTATAAAAACGTATGGAGTTCAATCTCTTAGGATGCCTTCATCAGTTCGTCTTCGGCGCGTAGCCAGTCTTGTTCGGCGTGTCCATCGGTATATCCGCGCTCGGCCCAGAACCTCAGCGCGAGAGCGGCAATCTGATCGTGTGTTGGGCGGATGAAAATGGGCTCCGTCGCGTCGGCGGTCGTTTTCTTCTTTGCGGGAGCTTTACGGGGTTTCGTTGTCTTCTCAGCTTTGGGGGCGGCCATACTTCTAATTTCCTCCACAGAAATAATCTTCTCCCCTATTATTCCAAAATCCCGGCGGTTGTGGACATGGGAAAATGCTTATCAGACGTTGACTAGAAAGGTCCCGCTCAGCCTGACGCCGTGCGAGCGCAGGCTAAAACCTTTATCGTTAGATAGTTAAGAGCATTTATGCCGGACAAGTCCAAAATCGAGCTGCCGAAGATCGCCTTTGCCAGCCAAAAAGAATGGGACAAGTGGCTGAAAGCAAATCACCTGACGTCATCGGGCCTATGGCTGCAATTCGCAAAGAAGGCATCGGGCACGCCATCCGTCACCTACGCTGAAGCCATTGAGACGGCGATCTGCTACGGGTGGATTGACGGCCAGAAGCAGAGCCACAGCACCGAAGCCTGGCTGCAGAAGTTCACTCCCCGTGGACGCAAGAGCATCTGGTCGAAGATCAACCGCGAAAAAGCCCTCGCGCTCATCGCTGGCGGGAGGATGCAGCCCGCCGGTCTGGCGGAAGTGGAACGCGCGAAGCAGGATGGGCGATGGGAACAGGCCTACGATTCCCCGAGCAGCGCCACCGTCCCACCGGACTTAACGGCCGCCCTAAACAAAAATCCCCGCGCCAATGCCTTCTTCGCGGCACTGGAAAGCCGCAACCGGTATGCCATCCTCTGGCGCGTGCAAACCGCAAAGAAGGCAGAGACTCGCGCGAAACGCATTGCCCTGTTCGTAGAAATGCTCGAACGCGGCGAAAAACTCCACCCTTAAAGTCTAGCTGCGCTTACTCCACTTCCTGCTTGGCGCGATATCCATCGCGCGCAATGATGTCGTACTTCAGCGACTTGTGCTTCTCATCCTGCATTCGCAGCGGATGGCCCTCGTTATCGACCAACTCGACGCGCAGCTTACGATAGGTTCCGTCCTGCTTGGTGTTCGTAGGCTTGTACGTAATCTGGTATTGGTTGCGGATCGACTCGTTGATCGCCCTGAAATCTTCAGGGAGTTCGGCGTCAAAACGAGGTTCAAAGTACATGCCGCCAGTCATGCGGGCAAAGGTCTGCAGCTGATTTTGTGCCTGCAACATTCCGATGCTGTTCATGCGCCCACTGGCAAAGCCGCCGCCGCCCATGACTCCAGCTCCCCCGGTAGCGATGGAGAAGATGGTCACGTTTGGCGTGGCTTTGATCTTCTGCAGACACTTATCCAGGTTGATTTTTGAGAACGTATCGCGGCCGGAAGAAACAAGGATGACGTATTTGCGGCCCTCTACGCGGCTGAGCCGGTCCAGGGTTTGGTAAACGGCATCAAAAAGGTTGGTTTCGTTCCAGGTGGGCATCGTCAACGACTGGATGGCCTGCTGGATCTGCATCTTGTTCTGCGTAAAATCCGTCAGGATGGTGGTGTGCATGTCGTAGGTGATCACAGCGACATAGTCGTCCGGCTGCAACTGCCGCGTGAACGCGATGGCCGCATTCCACATGTCGTAGATGAAGTTGTAGCTGTTGGCGGCGAACTCAACCAGAAGCACAGCGGTGATGGGAGCCTGGATACGCTTGAAACTCGTGATCTCCTGCGGCACGCCATCCTCGTACACCCTGAAGTTGTCCTGCTGCAGATTCGGCACGAACTGGTGCGTCTTTTCGAGAATCACGCCCACGTCCACATTCACCACCGGAACATCGACACGCAGGGAGAAATTCTGCAATCCCGGCGGGTTTTTCACCTTCGGCTCAGGAGGCGGTGGTGGCGGCGCCTCTTCTGTCTCCTTTTTCTTGGGAATCGCAATCGCGCCATTGTCGCCGCTGGGTCCACCCGCGTCAGGCGCCGCCTGGTCCGGCTGATTCTGCTGGTTTGACTGTGTTTGCTGCTGCTGGCTCTGCTGGGGTTGTTGTTGTGCCGGAGCAGCGCTCTGGCACACCAGCAGGGTAAATAAAGCGATTGAAGCGAAAACTCGTCTAACTTGGTATGCAGCTACTGAGATTCTCATGCGTGGATTCATTGTGAAACTCCGAGGCGTCGTCCTGCAAGCGGTGCGCGGCAGAAAGGTTTCGACGCCGCGAAAGCAAAAATGCTCTACTCTTGTAGACGTGAGTATCCGCTTAAAGGACATCAGCTGGGTGATTTTGTTTGGCGCTTCCGCGCTCCTGGCCCAGTCCGCGTCTTTGCCCGCCACGCCGCCTTCCGTCACCACCTTCTTTCCATTGGACCAGGTGCATCGCGGTCTGCAGGGAGTGGCGTATACCGTCTTTGAAGGCGTTAACCCGGAGCCAATGGGCGTGCAGATTCTCGGCCTCCTGCACAACGCGCTCGGCCCGGGACAGGACATGATCCTTGCCCGGCTTGAAGGGGCCAAACCCGAGTACACCGGCGTCGTCGCCGGCATGAGCGGCAGTCCCGTATACATCGACGGCAAGTTGGTCGGAGCCATCAGCTACCGCATCGGAGCCTTCAGCAAGGAGCCGATTGCCGGAATCACCCCCATCGGCCAGATGCTTGAGGTTTCGCGCCCGAGCACCGACCTGATCGCCGCCAACAATCCGCCATCCTTCAGCCAGACGCCTGACGCAAAAGATGCAACAGCTCTTCCCGGCACCAATCAGGATGCAGTTGAAACCACCGCCATCCGTCCCATGGACATGCCTCTGGTCTTCAATGGGTTCACCCCGGAAGCGCTGGAGTTGTGGAAGGCTCACGCGCCCTCACTCGGCCTTACAGCGGTGACCGGTATCGGCGGCGCGTCGAGCAACGAGAAGCAGCCTGAACCGATTGTCCCCGGCTCAGCCGTGAGCGCTCTGCTGATGCGCGGCGACCTGGAGATCGCCGCCACCTGCACCGTCACCTACGTCGATCCGAAACAACTCCTGGCCTGCGGGCATCCCATCACCCAGTTCGGCCCTGTCTCCATGCCCATGACGAAGGCCGAGGTCGTCGCAACGCTGCCTTCACCGCTTTACGCCTTCAAGATCATCAACACGACCGACACCATCGGCGCATTTACGGAAGACCGTGAATCCGCCATCCGCGGCGCATTCGGCCAGCAGGCAAAGATGATCCCGGTTACGGTCAATATCACCGGGGAGCAGGCTCCTCACGCCCTCCACATCGAAGTTGTAGATCAGCCGCAGATCACCCCGTCCGCCGTCATGGTGGCTGTCTTCCAGGCTCTGATGCAGCGCAATACCTTCACTGCGGAAACCAGCTACCGCATCCACAGCACGGTCAACGTCTCCGGCTTCCCGGCTGTCCATTTCGGCGGGGTTGCCGCTCCCAGCGAGATAGCGCCCGCTAACCTGTTAGCCGCATTGATGGTGGGTGAGCGCTTCTCGCGCCTTTACGATAACGCGGCGCGCCAGACGCCCATCAGCAGCGTCGATATAGAAGTGGAGGCCGTCCCGAAGCATCTTGCGGCACAGCTTGAAAGCGCGCAGAGCACCGCGCCTATCGTGCATCCCGGCGAAACCATCACTGTGGAGGCAACCATCCGCCCCTGGCGTGGCGAGGTACGGAACGTGCGCATTCCAGTGACCCTGCCGGCCACCTTGAATGAGGGCCACGTGCGTCTTCTGGTGAGTGATGGCAGCACGCTGGACCGCATCACACAGCCGTCGCGTTTCGGCGGCCAGGACCTCGACGTAGCCGCAACCATTGAGCAGCTGAACAATCTACACGAGAACGACCGCCTTTACGTTACCTTGCTTGAGCCATCTCCGCAGGCGGTCCTCGATGGCCGAACCCTGACAACCGTGCCTATGTCCATGGCGAATGTGCTCGAACCTCTGCGCCAGAACCAGAAGCTCACTCTCAACGGAGAATCGGCAGTGCCTATGGCCTCCGTCGCCGTCGGCAACGTGCTAAGCGGACAGCAGGTATTGACGCTGCGGGTTGAGTAACGCCGCAAGTCAATTACCTGCGGTCGCCCCCATTTGAGATCCTGGGCAGAGACTTTTCCTGCATGCAGTACGCTGCATCTTCGTGAGATACAACCAGATAGTTATTTCCGCCGGAGTACTTGGCCCGGTACATGGCAATATCGGCGGCCCGCCAGAGCTGTGCGGCCTCGGTGCCATGGTCTGGGTACAGCGCAATGCCAATGCTGGCGGAGAGCGGCATATCCAGGTTCTCGATGTTGAATCGCCGCCGAAATTCAGCCAGCAGGTCGCAGGCTACTTTTTCGGCGTCCTCGCAGTGGAGCAGTTCGCCGATGACGACCGTAAACTCTTCCCCGCCGGTCCGCGCCACGGTATCGGACTCGCGCAGGCGCTTCGACAGTCTCTCGGCTACCTCCTGCAGGCAGGCGTCGCCGGTCGCATGGCCATAGTTGTCGTTGACCTGCTTGAACCGGTCCAGATCGATGCAGAGAATTGCCGCCTTGTGCTCGTAACGGGAAGCATTCTCAAGCGTGTGGCGCATGCGCTGTTCAAGCAGGAAGCGGTTGGGCAGGTTGGTCAGCGAATCGTGGTGCGCGCGGTGCACCAGCTGTTCATGCAGCCGCTCGCGTTCGGTAACATCCTGCACCAGGGAAAGGCGGGCATCGCGCCCTTCGAACTCGATTGGATGCGACGAAATCTCCGCCTGGAACTCGCTGCCGTCTTTTCTTCGCTGCGCCCAGGGTCCGGTCACCTTGATCGAGCTGTGGGTATCGGCAAGCAATCGCTCCATGCCGGTCAAAGCAGCGACTTCGTGCAGGTCGCCGATTGTCATCTTGAGAAATTCCTGCCTGCTGTATCCATACTCCTGTACGGCGGCATCATTCACCCGCAGGAAAGCAAAGGTGTTGGTATCGTAAATGAACATCGGGTAGGGATTGCTGTCGAACAACACACGGTACTGCTCGCTTTGCCATTTTGCCGAGTAGATCTGGTTCTCCAGCAAAGTAAGAATCATGCCGAATTCCACAAAGTATTTCGGCACGTTCCAGAGTTCGCCCGGAACCTTCACGCCGGGGAAAAAATGCGCCATCGCCAGAGCCGAAGGAAACACCGCTGCCCAGGCCAGAAGTCCCGCGGACGCCGTCACCACCCCCGCCGAAAGACGGCGAAAGTCATACAGGAACAACACTGCGTTCACAAGAAATATCTGCGTCAAGATGGCGTAGATGCCATAATCCGCCTGCTGGGCGGTGATCAGCCACAGCAGCCATGCCCCGCAGCCCAGGGCTGCAGCACTATTCGCCCACAACACAACTGGCTTGTGCCGGTCGTAATGCCAGCCTATCCAGACGGCTGCTGCCTCACCCGCGATAGCGAAACAGATCAGCGGCCATACGCTGGAGTACCCGAAGATGACCAGAAAAACATAGATCAGGGGCGGCAGCCCGGCCGTAAGCCCCACCAATATCAGGCTCTTCTGGCGCAGGGCGAAGGCAGACGAAGCGAGCAGGAAACAGACGCCAGCCAGAACGAGCCCGCTCATCCCCAGAGCAACCTGCATTTCCTGCCAGAACGGGGCAGAAACTCGAGGCGCCAGGACAGCGAAATGGGCCAGGGCAAAAAGCCACCCGGCAATCCAGTAACGGAGACGCCGCGATGGAAGCTTCCGGTAGATTACTCCGAAGAGCAGCACCAGAAGACCGAGAATCAGGATATCGAGCAGCCTGTCTTGCATGGTGGTCCTCTACCTCACCATCGGCGGCTTCTACCCGGGAATGAAGAAAATCGCAGAATTGCGGAAATAAGGAAATCGAGCCACAACGAACGAGATACGACTGCTTGGTTGGCAGTTCTACAGGGGAGCCAAAACACCAAGGACTTCAATAACTTAGATGCGATCTATCCTTCATGGTGGGCAGTGCAGGGCTCGAACCTGCGACCTCCTGCTTGTAAGGCAGGCGCTCTAACCAACTGAGCTAACCGCCCATGAACCATCCCCGGTTCTTCCAAGGCCAGAACCGATGCCTAATTCTAGCAGCAAATTGTTGTAACACCTCCACCAGAAACGCAGGGAATCGTGTATCGCACTGATACACTGACCGCTGTGCGCCGCCTGATTGTAAACGCCGACGATTTCGGACTGACTCAGGGAGTGAACCAGGCGGTGATAGAGTTGCGTCGCGCCAATGCCCTTTCGTCGGCAACCCTCATGGCCACTTCCTCCCAATGTGTGCAGGCGGTTTCATTCGCGGGCCAGCTGCCCTCCCTCGGTGTCGGTTGCCATGTCGTGTTGGTAGACGGCACGCCCGCGCTGCCGGCCTCTGAAATCCCCACTTTAATCGACAATTCTGCGCCCGAAAAGGGCCTTTTTCGCGCCAAATTGAGCACTTTCGTAGCCGATCTGCTGCGCGGACGCATCAGCGACTCTGAAATCGAAGCCGAAGCCAATGCCCAGATCAAGAAGCTGTTAAAAGCCGGCATTCGCGTCACCCACGTCGATACCCATAAGCACACGCACATCTTCCCGCGCGTGCTTCGTCCGCTGCTGCGCGCCACGCTGGCCTGCGGAGTGAAAGCCATTCGCAATCCCTTCGAGCCGAACTGGAGCCTGAACGCCACTGCCAGCGCCGGGCATGTCCGCAAAATGCAGGTGCGTCTGCTGCGCTCACAAAGCGCGGCCTTCACCCAGGAAGTCAACCGCGCCGGACTGTTGACCACCGATGGAGCCATTGGGGTTCTGGCCACCGGCACGCTCGACGCATTGACCATCCGAAACCTTTTGGCCGCTATGCCCGATGGAACCTGGGAGCTGGTTTGTCATCCCGGATACAACGACGCCGCCTTGCAGCAGCAGCACACGCGCCTGCTCGCATCGCGAGACATTGAGCGCGAAGCCCTGCTCGAAACGATCCCCCACGCAAGCGCCGAACTCATCCACTTCGGGCAGCTTGCGTGAATCCCGTAATCTTCCAGTAACGTCCAATGCAGAGACTGTGAGCCAGCATGAAGATTGGAATTACCTGCTACCCAACCTACGGCGGGAGCGGCGTTGTAGCCACGGAACTCGGCATTGAGCTGGCCGCCTGCGGGCACCAGGTCCATTTCATCACGTATTCACAGCCATTCCGCCTCACCGGACGCGAGCAGGGCATCTTCTACCACGAAGTGCCTGTGTCGAATTATCCCCTCTTCGAATATCCGCCCTATGACCTGGCGCTTGCCTCCCGCATGGCCGAAGTCGCCGAATACTACGACCTCGACCTGCTGCATGTTCACTACGCCATCCCCCACTCGGTAAGCGCGCTGCTGGCGCGGCAGATGCTTGCAGCGCGCGGCCGTCACCTGCCCTTTGTCACCACGCTGCATGGAACAGATATCACCCTGGTCGGCCTCGACCGCTCCTACCTGCCGATCACCCGTTTTGCTATCGAACAAAGCGATGGCGTCACATCCATCTCCCACTACCTGCGCGAGCGCACGGTCAAAGAATTCAAAATCAAGCGCGAGATCGAAGTCATCTCGAACTTCGTCAATTGCGACTTCTACGTCCCGTTCAGCCCGGAAGACCGCGTAGAGAAGCGCAAACGCTATGCCGCACCGGATGAAAAGATTTTGATCCACCTCTCCAATTTCCGGCCCGTCAAGCGCGTCACCGACACAGTCGAAATCTTCGCGCGTGTAGTGGAGAAAGTCCCCGCGCATTTGCTTCTGGTTGGCGATGGCCCAGACCGGTCCGCCGCTGAATACCTTGCCCACAAGAAAGGCATTCAGGACTGCGTCCATTTCCTCGGCAAACAGGAAAGCGTCAACGAACTCCTGCCGCTGGCCGACCTCATGCTGATGCCCAGCGAGCTCGAATCCTTCGGTCTGGCGGCTCTTGAAGCCATGGCCTGCCGCGTTCCCTCCATCGCAACAAAGGTCGGAGGCGTGCCCGAACTCATCGAAGACG
>Ga0335073_10001842_pt1 | contig 28699 bp, 19 predicted proteins | sample Lox_Sample_22_FD_207093 | JGI IMG/M metagenome (GOLD analysis project Ga0335073, IMG submission 207093) | Soil microbial communities from Loxahatchee National Wildlife Refuge, Florida, United States - Lox_Sample_2.2 | ecosystem: Environmental > Terrestrial > Soil > Wetlands | place: USA... | reverse complement strand
AGCCCGCGTTACAGCCCCGCCAGTCATGGCGGGGGCTCTCCCATCTTTCGGTAGTGCGTTAGAGGTAACGCACTACCCATCTTTCGCGGCCCGTCGGCTAGGATATAATCTTTCCATATGTCGAACCTCCGATCCCGCCGTGATCTGCTGCGTGCCCTGGCCGCCTCGGCTGCCAGTGCACCGTTTGCCGCGTCCCTGTTTGCTCAGGGCCGGTGCCAACATGGCTACAACACGCCGGGCTGCCCGATGAGCAAGGAAGTGGCAACCGCTCCCATCAAGCCGCTGTTCGCCCCCACCGGCTGGAAGACTGCCGGCCTCGAATACATCTCCTTCCAGGTGCCGGACTATCGCAAAGAAGCGGCGTTCTACATCGCGCTGATGGGCTGGAAGCTGCGCAGCGACGATGGCAAGCAGGCCCTCCTCGACATCGGCAACTGGGGCTCGGCGATTTTCAAAGCCGCGCCGCCGGAACAGACCACGGTGCTGGTGGACGGCTTCGGCTTCGCCATCGAGCCGTGGCACGCCAAGACCGTCGAGGCGGAACTTCGCAAGCGCGATCTCAATCCGGTCGCCGACGACCATTCCAAGGTCGGGGGCAAGGGATTCGAGAGCTTCCACGTCAAGGATCCGGACGGGTTCGATGTGCAGATCGGGAACAGCAAGGGCCTGGTGAGGGCGCGCAAGACTCCGCCGACCGCCAAGCTCGAAGCGGAGCTGCCGTTCGAGCCGACGAATTGGCAGTCGGTATGGCTCGATCATTTTTCGTTCCGCGCCACCAACTATAAAGCGAGCGTGTCCTACTACACCAATCTGCTCGGCTGGGGGCACACTTACGATGAAGGCAGCCAGGAGGAGGTGCTGATGGGCGACGTCGGTGACGCGCTCATCCGCGGCGGCAATCCCAACGATCCGAATTTCGGCAAGGCGCCGGCGGCCAACGGGAAAAGAAAGATGATGCCCCGCAACGTCCGCATCGACCACATTTCGTTTGGTATCCAGCCGTTCGATGCCGACGCCGTGAAGGACGCTCTGGAGAAGCGCGGCCTGCACGCCCAGATCGACACCGGCAACACCGGCGATATCCATACGGCGGCGTACAAGAGCTATCACACCCGGACGCCCAATGGATACAACTTGCAGATAAGCTGCCTGACCAAGGAAACGCGGGTGATCGGATCGAGCTCGATGAAGCCGACGGCGTAGGCCGCCAGCTCGTCGCTCGCGAAGGATGTCGCGGAGCTTTCTTCGCTGATCGCGGATCTGGAGCCGGATAAGAAAGGCGTTCCGGTCCTGCTGCGCCAATATTTGAATTTGGGAGGCAGCGTCCTCGAGTTCAATCTGGACCGCCATTTTTCGAATGCAGTCGACGGGCTGATCGTGGTCGATCTGCTCAAAGCCCGACCGGCGTTTGCTGGAGCGCTACATGGGACGCGACGCGCTGGCCTCGTTTTACCGGTTCCATGGCCGTTCTGCCCCGGCGGCCACTTCCTAGGCTCCCATCATCTCCGGCCGTGAATGTTATTATGACTGCCGTACATAAATCGTGGCGCTATGTTTCGAGTGACTTCTTACGCCCTTTTAAAATGGGCGGCAGTGGCCATTGCCCTCGGATTGACCGTCTGGCGAATGCTAGGGAGGACCAAATGGCCCATAGCCGAAGGGACCATCGTAGAGGCCCGGCTGGAGGACGTGCAAGACGGTCAAGGCTTTTCGAGAACGATGCTGACGGTCGGTTACTCCTTTGAAGCCAACGGCACCTTCTACGGAGGGGTTCGGCAATTCGGGTATTGGGGAAGCGCTCCGTATAGTTACCTGGTGGGCACAAAGGTTCGGGTGCGATACAAACCGGATGAGCCGGACACATCGGAGTTACTTTCTGATCCATTCCATCAGACGAGCTCATCGAGCTAGCCGGGTGCCCTTGCGACAATATCTCAATGCGTCCACGAGATTATGAGCCGCGGCCCGCGCAGATCAAATGGCTCCTCGATTCTGACCCGGCCCTCCGCTGGCAGGTCATGAGGGATCTCACCAGTGAATCCCCTCGCGCGATTGCCGGCGACCGGTCTCGCGTCGCCACCGAAGGCTGGGGAGCCCAACTTCTCGCCCTTCAATCTCCTGCCGGCCACTGGGGGCCGCGGGAGGACCGGGGCTTGCTTGTTACCCTCAATACTTTGGTGGTCTTGAAGGACCTCGGTCTCGACCCCGCCTGCAAGCAGGCTCGCAAAATGATCGACCGTGTCGATCGGCGGCTGATATTCAAGTGGCACCACAACCGGCCGTTCCTTCACGGCGAAAGCGAGCCCTGTATCAATGGCAGAATCCTCGGCCTCGGCGCGTATTTCAAGGAACCAAACGACGCCCTGGCCCATCAACTCCTGGGCGAGCAGCTCGAAGATGGCGGCTGGAACTGCGAAGCCTGGCCGTTCCTGTCGCCGAAACGCCCTCCCAGCCGGCGCTCTTCGTTCCATACCACCATCTGCGTGCTCGAAGGGCTCCTCGAATACGAGCGGGCCGGGCGCAAATCGGCGGCCATTACCGAGGCCCGCCAAAGGGCCGAAAACTATCTGCTCGATCGCCACATGTTCCGCTCGCTGCGAAGCGGCGACGTCATCGACCAGCGCTGGCTCCGCTTCTCCTTCCCCACGTTTTGGCACTACGACGTCTTGCGCGGACTCGATTATATGCGAAATGCAGGAATTGAACCCGGCAGCCGCGTCCGTGAGGCCATCGAAATCGTGATTCAGCGCCGCCACCAGAATGGGCGCTGGCCGCTCAACCTCCGTCATGCCGAACGGATTCCCCTGGAAATGGAGACGGGCATCGGCAGAGCAAGCCGCTGGAATACCCTGCGCGCCCTCCGCGTCCTGCGTTGGTACGGCGGCGCAATATAGTAGTTGCGGCTCGGGTTCCGGGCGGGTTTCAGCGACTCGCCTGGCTACGGCGCGCGCCCTTGTCCAGCAGGAACGACACGACGCTCTCGTACTTCAGCCTGGTGGCGGCGTCGAGCGCGGTGCGCCCGTCGGTATTGGCGGCGTTCACGTCGACCCCCGATTCCACCGCGAGCTTCGCGGCTTCGAGCGTCAGCGCCTCGCGCTGGCCGTGCGGAATCGGCGACCAATCGTCGGTTCCTCCTCCCATGCCCAAGGCGGCCAGCAGCGCGGTAGTGGTCTCGGTTCGACGCTTCTGCTTCGCATCCAGGTAGTCGGAATGCTGCACGAACAACGGATCGGCGCCGTGCTTCACTAACAGACGCATCATCTCCGGTTCGTCGAAACGCGCGGCCAGCCAGAACGGGGTCGCGCCAATCAGCGCCGGCTCGAAATGAAAATCGTGCGAGGAGCGCCGCGTGGGCGTCCAGGTTTTAAGCGGCGCGTTGGGATTGGCGCCGTGATCGAGCAGATCGGCGGCCATTTTTTCATCGCGGCGCATCACCGCGATCTGTAGCGCGCTGAATCCCGCGTCAGCGCGATTCGGATCGGCGCCTTTTTTGAGCAGAAAATCGACCAGATCGAGATAACCCGAGTGCGCCGCAAGCGTGGTCGCGCTGACGCCCCAGGCGTCCTGATCGTTGACGTCGGCGCCGGCGGCGACCAGGACTTTCGCCGAATCGAGATCGCCGTCGCGCGCGGCAAACATCAGCGCGGTTTCGCCGCCATGCGGAATGGCGCGATTGTAGGGAAGGTAGCCGTGCGGCGACACCGCCATCACATCGCTCCACACCGCGGATTTCGCGCGCAGATTGGCGCCGTGCGCGAGCAGCACCTCGACCACCCGCGGATGCTTCTCGGCCACCGCCCACATCAGCGCGGTCTGGCCCCGCGCGGCGTGCGCATTGGGATCAGCGCCTTTGGCGAGCAGCTGCCCCACCACCTCCGGATTGCCCACGCGAGCCGCCACCATCAGCGGAGTTTCTCCGAGCGACAGCGCCGCGTTGGGATTGGCGCCGGCCGCCAGCAGCAGCTGAACCATCGCTGAACTGCCGTTCTGGCACGCGGCCCACAGCGGCGTCGCGCCCAGATCGTTGGCCGCGTTCACGTTCGCGCCGGCCTGAAGCAGCATGCCCGCCGCTTCGGCGTCGTCCTGATAGCTGGCCCACAGCAGCGCCGTGCTGCCGTCGCCTTCGGCCGCGTTCACATCCGCTTTTTTTCCGATCAGCGCGCGCAGCGCCGCATAATCGCTGTCGCGAACCGCTTGCGAGATCGCCGGACGATCGGCGGCCAGAAGAGACCCGGCGAGAAGCACAAAAATCCAGCCGCGCATGTTGGGCTACACCCCGGAGAGCGGATCGAGCGGCAAGCGGCCGGTGCTGCCGCCAAAATGATCCACCGGCACATCCATCTTGTCCAGCAGCGCGACCAGCAGATTCGCCATCGTCGGCTGATCGGAAAAAACCAGGTGACGGCCGCCCTTCAGCCGTCCCGCGCCGCCGCCCACCACCAGCACCGGCAGGTTGTCGCCGGAATGGCGGGTGCTGTTCGAAATTCCCGAACCATACAGAAGAATCATGTGATCGAGCAGGGAGCCGTCGCCATCGGGCGTAGCGCGGAGTTTCACCAGGTACTTTGAAAGCAGCTCGGCGTGATAGCGATTGATCTTCGACATCTTGGCGACCAGTTCCGGAATGTCGTTGTGATGCGACAAGGGATGGTGCGCCTCCGGCACGCCGATCTGCGGATACGGCCGCGCGCTTTGCTCCTTGCCGATCATGAAGGAAACCACGCGCGTCAGGTCGGATTGAAACGCCAGAAGCTGCAAATCGAGCATCAGGGCCAGGTGATCCTCGAAAACCGCGGGCACTCCCTGCGGCTCGGCCAGTTCCGGCAGTTCCAGGGTGCTTTGCTGCTCGGCGATCTGAATGCGGCGCTCCACGTCGCGGATCGCTTCCGTAAAATTGTCGATTTTGACGCTGTCTTCCGCGCCCACTTCCTTTTTCAAGCTGGCCAGCTTGCCGGTGACCGAATCGAGAATGCTTTCCTGCTGTTCCAGGCGCGCCTCGCGCACCCGCCGGTCGGTGCTGCCGCTGTCGCCGAACATGGTTTCAAATACCGCCCGCGGATTCCATTCCATCGGCAGCGGCTGCGTGGGACTCTGCCAGCACAGCGTGTGCGTGTAGACGCAGCTCAGGTTGCCGGTGCAGGCGCCGGCATTGGCCGGAGCGTCGATGGCCAGCTCGAGCGAGGGCAGCTGCGTTTCCTTGGCGTAATGCCGCGCCAGCACCTGGTCCATGGAAACGTCGTCGATGATCTCGATTTCGTTGCGGCCGCCGTGCGTCACGCCGGTGAGAAACGATCCCGAGGCGCCGGCGTGAATGTAATTCCAGTTGGCTTTAATGCCCGAAAGCACCAGCATCCGCTCGCGGAACGGCGCCAGCGGTTCGAGAATCGCGGGCAGCGCGAAATCGGTTCCCGCGGTTTGGGGCGACCAGTAGGGCATGGCCATGCCGTTCGGAACATAAAAGGTCTGGAAGCGGCGGATCGGCTTCACCGCGGCGCGCATCGCCGGCGTCATCGCATTGAGGAACGGCAAGGCGACGGCCGCGCCGAATCCGCGCAACAGGGTGCGCCTGGGGAGCGTTTTTTGAGTCAGAAAAGTCATGGCGCGGTATTCCCTCCTTCGCCGGAACGGCGCGGCTGCCACATGAGAAACTCGGGACTCTTGACGATCCCGAGAATCAGCGAAGACCAGCGGTATTGATCCGCCGCGGCGTCGCGCACGATTTTGCGGACCGCGGGTTGATCGTAATATTGCAGCCTGCGGCCCAGCGCGTAGGCCATCAGTTTCGCGGTGACGGTTCGCGGGAACTGATCCGGCGGATTCAGCAGCAGGGAGCGCAACCCGGTGAGGCCGTCGATTTCGACGCCGCCGGGCGTCGCGCCGGCCGAATCGACCGGACGGCCCGCTTCATCCTTCGTTCGCCATCCGCCGATCACGTCGAAATTCTCGAGGGCGAAGCCCAGCGGATCGATCAGCGAATGGCAGCTGGCGCAGGAGGGGTCCTGGCGATGCCGCGCCAGGCGTTGGCGAATGGTGAGCTGCGCGGCGCCGGGTTTGCCGTCGATATTGCGATCCACACCGGGCGGAGGCGGCGGAATCGGTAAATCGAAAATGTTGTTCAACAGCCATTTCCCGCGCAGCACCGGTGAAGTGCGGTCGGGATAAGAGGTGGTCGCGAGAATCGCGCCGTCCGCCAGAATTCCACCGCGTTTGGAGGGATCGGGCAGAGCAACGCGGCGGAAACGGCTGCCGTACACGCCGGGGATTCCATAGTGCCGGGCCAGGCGTTCGTTGACGAACGTGTAATTCGCGTCCAGCAATTCGGAGACGCCGCGATCCTCGCGAATGGTGCTGCCGACGAACAGCTCGGTTTCGCGCCGGAAGGCTTGCAGCAGGCTCAAATCATAATTGGGATAACGCTCGGGGTCGACCACCACTTCATCCACGCGCCGCAGATTCAGCCACTGCGCGGCGAAATTGTTCACCAACGCGGAAACCGCCCGCGGATCGGCCAGCATGCGGCGAACTTCGCTTTCGAGAATCGCCGGTTTGCGGAACTCGCCCCGCTCGGCGAGCCTCAACAGACGGTCGTCGGGGATGCTGCTCCACAAAAAGAACGACAGGCGGGAAGCCAGTTCCAGGTCGCCGATTCGCTCCGGAGCGTCGCTCGAGGAGGTTTCCTGATGTACGCGCAGCAGAAAATCCGGGTCCATCAGCATTCGTTCCAGCGCGAACTGAATGCCCGCGTCGAAAATTCCGCCGGCGCGCCGGCCGCTCGAGAAAAACTTCATCAACGTGTCGACGTCGCCCGCGGTGACCGGACGGCGATAGGCGCGTTGCGCCAGGTGCGCCAGAATTTTTTCCGCGCAGGGCGTTTCTTCCGCCGGAAGCCGCGGGCGGCAGACGAAAATCATTTTCTGGCTGGCGCTTTCCTCCGCGCCCGGAATCGCCTGGTACGGTCCGCCGATCTGCACGGAGCCGACGTTGGCGTAATCCATGTACACCTGATCGTCGGTGATGACGCGCCCGCGTTGCAGCGGTTGCGGCAGGCCTTCGGGCTCCCACAATTCGCGCACGAAGGAGACGCCGACGATGTGGCGTCCGGCCGGCGCATCCACGCGAAGTTGCAGACCCGCATCGCCGCCGCTTTGCATGTACTGTTCCCAGGAGGGGTCGCCCGCGAAGCCGGGCTCGCCGTCACCGGCGTAGCTGGCCGCCGCCGGACGGCCTTTCGCCCCGCCGCCGACCGTGAATCGCTTCAGCAGCTTGCCGTCGAGGCGGAGGTCGAGCTGCTCCGGCCAGCCCATCCCTTTGATGTAATCCTGATACTGCCGCTGCAAGCGAACTTTAATCGAATATTCGCCGGCGATCGGAAAATCGTAAGCGATGGCCATGCCGCCGCGGGAACCGAGCGGCAGATTTTCGTCCTGCCGTTGGTTTTGCAACAGGTGAAGAGGAATTTCGAAGGTCGCGGTCTTCGGGCCATCCGGCGCCAAACCGACGGCCAGCCGCGTCGCCTGGCGCGCCACCGAAAGATAACGCTCCAGGTGCAGCGTGGAGAGGGAAAGAACGCCGGCGAAGTTGTCGAAACTTCCGTCGGCGGTTTCGTCGCCGGGTAGCAGCGACTGCACGTCCACATTCACCCCCAGCAGATCGCGCACCGCGTTCTGATATTCAGCGCGATTCAGCCGATGCACCGGATTCATCGCGCCCACCACCGGATCGGCGTCCCACGCGCGGTCGATTTCATTCTCGATCGTCCCGGCGATCCGCCGGTAAACCTCGGGCGCGGGTCGAGGCATACCCGGAGGCGGCATAGACCCGGACCGCAGCTTACCGATCACTTTTTCCCAGATTTCGGCGTTCGCACTCGGATGCGAAGGGTCCAGCAGATCCAGCGCGAGCCCCGCCGTGCGGAGCTTCTGGTTGTGGCAGGTGACGCAATACTGATCAAAAAACGCGCGCGGCTCGGACGGCTGAGATTGGGCGATGATTGCTTGACAACAAACCAGGAACCCAACCATCCGCGCGCACGAGATGATGCCCTGTCTCATACCATGCCGGACTCCTTCACGGCCCGACCCGCCGCGAAACCGGCGGAAGCACTCCTTAATTATGCTAATACATCGGCGCCCAGCCCACCGGGACACCGGGGTGGCGCCTGAAAGGTGCGTTGATCGAAAATTCTAAAATCCTTTCAGATAGAGAGCGGTCGCGATTGTGGAGAGGGTGCCCCACATCAAAACGCGTGTCCGTCTCCTGCCGCCTTCCCTGTAAGCAGCAACGACGCGAGGAAAGTGGTTCCAAAACAGAGCACAGAAAATAACGAAAGCCATTAAAAGGCGCGTTGATCTGTGGTCCATCGGATTCATTCTACGCCAGAAGTTCGGCCAGATCCCAAACATGATCTGCGATCCCGGCTTCCATCGCGGGCGTCACGACGGCGTCCCGCAGGCGTGGCAAAATGGTGACCGGAGAATATAAAAATGCACCCTCCGGCGAGCATCCGGCTCTCATTATTTGCTTTTGTTCTGGTCTTGACAACTCGCGCCGACACGCTGCGGCTGCGCGACGGTTCCACCGTAACCGGAGACTTCTTGAGCGCCACGGCGGGCGACATCCGCTTTTCGGTGAACGGCGAAGTGCAACATTACGCCCGGGCCGACGTGACCGGGATCGACTTCACCGCGGCGCCGGCCGAGACGCCTGCGACCGCTTCCGAGCCCGGCTGGGTGGTGCGCGGCCCCGATTACGTGAACGCGCCGTTCCTGCGCGGCGCGAACGGATTTATTGCGCTGGAGCTGGAGGCCGCAACCGCGTCGCGCGGCGGCGGAATCTACGGCTTCGGCGGCGCAACGGTGTACCGGGTGCCCGGCGCGCGCTCACCCGTGCGGGTGCATCAGGCCGATCGCATCGTATTCGTGGTGCGCCTGGATTCCGGCTGGGACCCGCGCCAATTTCAGCTTTTCCGTCTCGATTCGCGGATGGGCTCCCGGCAGACGCAGCCGGCGATGGGCGGATCGCCCCCGGCTTTACCGGTAACGATCAACAAAGTCGGTGATTCGGTTTATGAGATCACGCCGTCGCGCCCGCTCGCTCCCGGCGAGTACGCGGTAAGCCCGCTCAATTCCAACAACAGCTACTGTTTCGGCGTGGACTACTGAAGTCTGCGGCGGGGGCGCCATTTTACGGGCGAACATTTCCATGGCGCAATGTTTTAATCCCCGTGGACGAACAAAAGGCGGCATTTTTGTCCAACGCTCCCGAAATCAGCTTCTTGCGACTTTCAAAGGCAAAAATCGAGGCCCCTCAAAATCTTTTTTGATACCCAGGTAAGGCCAACTTTGAAAACGCGTCTACGCGCGTCCTAGGCCCCGCCAAACGAATTTTCTCCCACGCGCTTTTCGGCGCCGCACGGCGCCAGCGCCCGCGCCATGACCTATTCGTGCGTGCCGAGCCGCGTCAGGAACGCCATCAAATCCTGAAACTCCTCCGGCGTCAGCCGTTTATCGTAATCGGTGGGCATCAGGCTGTGGGCATCGTAGTTCACCTGGCGCAGTTCCGCGCGCGAGAACAGGTGAAGCCGATTGTCGGTCCCGAGCATCTGCACCGAAAAATTATCTTCATTGAGCAGCACCCCCGCGATGGTCTTGCCGTCGCGCGTCACCACGTGCACCGCGCGATAGGTGCCCAGCGGCGTCAGGTGAATCTCGTGCGAACCGCCGTCGGTGGTGACGGTGTGCTCCGGCCGGGTCAGCGCGTCGCGGATGGAATACAGTTTGCGGCGCCCGGCCACGTTGGTCAGATCCGGCCCGATCAAGCCGCCCTGGCCGCGAATCATGTGACACTGGCCGCATTGGCCCTTACCCCAGAAAATCTGCTCGCCGTGCGCGGGATTGCCCGGCGCGGGCGCGTCGATCGCGGTGCCGCGCAGGCTGCGAATATAGGCCGCGACCTTCCATGCGCTAGTTTCGTCCAGGCCGGTGCGCGGCATCGCCGTCCCCGGAATCCCGTTGCGGATCGCGTCGAAAATCTCCTGATCGGTGGTGCGCAAAAATCGCCGTCCCGAGGCGCCCAGACCCGGCGCCATTTCGCCCGGCGTACCATCGTAGCCGTGGCAATCCGTGCAGGTGTGATTGTACAGCTCGCGGCCCTCGGCGACGGCTTTCTCATCGCCGGCAAAGGGATTTTTCGTGCCTGCCGGCTTCTGCGCGAAGCACGCGGCGGCGAAAATCAGGGCGAGGACGAGCGCATTCCGCATGGCGTTCTCACTGGCTCCCGGCGAGGCCGAAGACGATTACGTTCGGCCCCGAAATCAAGCCGATGTATTCCTGCCCGTCGACGCTGTAGGCCATCGGCGAAGCGGTGATTTTCTCGCCGGTGCTGAAGTGCCACAGCGGCTTACCCGCCCTGGCGTCGAGCGCGGTCAGCACACCTTGATTGTCGCCGGCAAACACCAATCCGCCGGCCGTCGACATTAAGCCCGGCCCGTAATGATTCGAACCGATCTGTTTGTACTCCCAGATCAGCTTGCCGCTGAGCGCATCGAGCGCGCGGACATAATTCTGCCAGCGCTGGCCCTCATTGGGACTTTCGATATACCCGGTGCCGTTCGAGGAGACGCTGGTGGGCTGGAAATTTTCACTGCCGCGATAGTTGATCGAACAACCCTCGGTGGCGATCAGGTAAAAGGCGTGCGTCTCCGGATCATAGGACGGCGAGGGCCAATTCGTCGCGCCTTGCGTCGGCGGGCACACCACGTTGCCGGTGAGCGTCGGCTCTTTTCCCGGAACCACGATCGGCCGTCCTTCCGGCGTCAGGCCATCGGCCCAGGTGAGCGAATGCACAAAGGGCGCGCCGTGCAGAAATTTTCCGTTGGTCCGGTCGATCACGTAGTAATAGCCGTTGCGATTCGCTTCCACCAGCAGCTTGCGCGGATGGCCTTCGTAGCTGGCATCGAGCAGAATCGGAATCTCCACCGAATCCCAATCGTGCACGTCATGCGGCGTGAACTGGAAGTACCATTTGAGCTTGCCGGTGTCGGCATCGAGCGCCACCACGCACTCGCTGTACAGATTGTCGCCCGGGCGCCGGTCGCCGATAAAATCGGGGTTGGCCTGACCGGTGCCCCAGTAAAGCAGATTCAAATCCGGATCATAAGTTCCGGTCAGCCAGGTGGGTCCGCCGCCGAACTTCCAGGCGTCCACGCCTTTCCAGGTTTCGCTGCCCGGTTCGCCGGGATGCGGAATCGCATTCCACTGCCACAGCACCTTGCCGGTATCGGAATCGTAGGCCACCACCGACCCGCTGGTGCTGTACAAGCCCGCGATCACCTTATGATTCACCGCCAGCGGCGCACCGCCCTGATAGCGCGGCGAATTTCCGGGCATCCTGGTTTCCCAGATCACGTTTCCGGTCCGCGCATCGAGCGCCACCAGGTACGCGTCGGTGGTGCCGACAAAAACCTTCTGATCGTAAACCGCGACGCCGCGATTGTGCCCGCCGTTGCGCGTCGAGCGCTGATACCGCCAGATCATCCGCCCGCTGCGCGCGTCGAGCGCGACCACTTCGTTCGGCTGCGAAACATACATCACGCCGCCGGCGACCACCGGCACACCCTCCAGTTCCTGCGCGCGGCCGACGTGAAAGATCCACTTGACCCCGAGACGGTCCACATTCCCGGTGTCGATCTGCCGGAGCGCGCTGAAGCGCTGACCGCCGAAGGATCCCGAATAGCTGAACCAGTTGGACGGGTCGGCCTTGGCCAGCTCGGCAAAACTCTGCGCGAAACACGGCGCCGCCAGCAGACTACAGACGCACAGGCCGATCCATTTGGAAGCGCGCATTGGTTCAGGGCACCTTCAGAAACTCGGCGGGCGAGAGCGGCCGGGGCGTGAAGCGCGCCTCGCGAATCGAGCCCTTGAAGAAAAATGTCTTGTTGATCCGCGTGCCAATGGAGCTATGCCCCGGTCCCTCCGGGTCGAAATGAAGGGCTGCTTGACCCTGAAGCTGGCCATTCACGTAGCTGCGAAATTCGTTTCCGTCATAGACCATCGCCACATCGTACCAATGGTCGAGCGGGTGCAGCATGTTGCGATCGAGCAGCGCTTTATCGGCAGCCGGCGTGTGGACGTAAGCGTCCAGGCACCACTCGTTGCCGATTACGCGAATCTCAAATAAAAATCGATTGCCGGTGTCGGCGCCGGTCTTTGGATCCTGCTCGGCCAGATGAAACCAGCGCTGCGCTTCGGCGCCGCCGCTTTCCGGACGAAAGATGGCTTCAAACGTAAACTCGCGCAGCCCGGCCAGCGGATGATTGGGCAGAAACAGCGCGTCATCGGCGCCGTTAAATTGAATCGCTTTGCCCAGCGGCGATGGAATCACCCGCGGATGGCCCAGCACCGTTGGCCGCATTCCGCCGATCTTATCCAGACGATCGAAGATCCAGACTCGCGCGCGCCCGGTGGCCGAATTCGCGGGAAACACAAAAAAGGACGCACAGGCCAGAAGCCCGCAACTCAGCCACGCGTGTCTCATTTGGTTCACTGCACTTCAGGTTACTCCAAACACAGCTTAAACGGCCCGGCCTGGCGGGGCGTGGACAGAGTAGTCTGTCCCCTTTTTCAGCACGCTGCTAGAAGAAAACCTTCAGCGCGAACTGAAGAATGCGCGGATCGTAAGCGCTGGTAATGGTTCCGAACGTAGAGGAGTTGAAAGTCAAGGTGGGATAGTTGTTGCTGCTGCTGGCACCCACGCCGCCGACTTGATTGCTGGTGAAATTGGTGTGGTTCAGCGTGTTGAAAAATTCCGCGCGGAACTGGATGCGCCAGCGCTCCGTAATTGGGATATTCTTGAACACTCCCATATCCCAATCGAATAATCCCGGCCCGGTGAGCGCGTCCTTGCCGACGTTGCCGACGGTTCCGGCCGCGGGGTACGCGAAGGCAGCGGGATTGACGTAGTTTTCGCAGGGCGCGGTCTTGCAGGCGCCCGGACCGATCGGATCCCCGCCCACATACACCGCCCGGTCCGCATTCAGACCGGTCTGCGAAATATCCTTTCCCGCAAAAATCGTGAAGGGAAGTCCCGTTTCCGCCGTCATGACGCCGCTGAGCTCCCAGTTGCCGAGCACTCCGTTGACGAACTTGTTGCCGGGCGCGGGACTCGGAATATCCCACAGGTAAGAGAGCACGAAAACGCGTTGGCGGTTGAAATCCGAGGTTCCGTAGTCGAGCTGATCGTTGCCTCGTGCGTACCAGGGAAGGGGTTCGCCGCCGTCACCGCCCGTCGCTCCGTAGCCCGTGCCGCCGCTCGAGGGCGGAACGTTATCAATCGATTTCTGCCAGGTGAAATTCGCCAGAATCGAGAAGCCGTGACTCAACCGCTTCTGTGCGGTGGCCTGGAGCGAATTGTAGTTGGCGTTTCCGGACTGGTCAATCAGCTCGATGTTCGAGTATTGCGGGAACAGAACGCGCTGCTGCTCGGAAAGCGTGCTGCCGGGGATGTAAATCGACGGGTTGAAGTTTTCGCTGAGCGACAGATGCGTGGAGTGCGAGCCTACGTAGGCGACGCGGCCCAGCCAGTTCCCGCCGAACTGGTGCTCCATCGTCAAATTCCAGCTGTACATCACCGGATTCTCGAACGCCAGGCGGCCCGCCAGATTAAAGGTGGTCACCGAAACCGGCGGCGGAAGAACGATGTTATGTGGAATCGGGTAGGGCACCGGGAACACCGAGGTGTATTGCGGCAGATTGTCGAGCGGATTGCTGAAGGGTCCCGGCGGATTGGTCAACAGGATCTGCTGCGCGAACGGCGCTTCGTCCACCATGTTGTTGTTGAAAATGCCGTTCGTCGCCGAGTCGTAGAACGTCCCGATTCCTCCGCGCAGGCTGGTCCTGCTGTCCCCGAACACGTCCCAGGCGAACCCCAGCCGCGGATCAAAGTCGCGGAAGTTGTCCTCGGTTCCATTCGTCGGGAAACCCTTGTCGCCGCGGAACAGCAAGCCCGGGGGAGCGTTGGTGTAAATGGAGGAAACGATACCGGCGTTATAATTCGGCAGCGAGAATCCCTCCACCCGCGCATCCACTTCGTGGTAAGGGAAGTACGGTTCCCAACGCAGACCCATGTTGATCGTCAGGCGCTGGCCGACCTTCCAGTCATCCTGAACAAAGAAGCCCAGCAAGGGGGCGTTCGCGTCCTCAAATTGTCCCTGGGCCTGCTGGAACTGGTACAGATCGCCGAGGACAAAATCGCCCATCGAGTTGCCCGTCGACAGCGCGTGATTGGACTGGCCGTTAAAAGTAAACAGGCCCGGTGAATTGAACCCGTTGTCGAGCTCCACCTGACGCCGCTCGAAATCGACTCCCATGGAGATGTTGTGATGCCCCTTGACCAGGCGGAGGGCGTCATTGCCGATGAAATTGTTGCGCGTGAAACGGGCGAACGGGTTGTCGCCAAAACTGAAAAATCCGCTGACATTGATCGTCTGAACGTCGTTGGCCGGCGGCTGATAAGGGATGTTCACGCCGAAGGTGCGCACGCTCGGAACGTCGGGGGCGGGCCCGCGGATCGAGGCGTCGCGCAGGAAACCGACCCGGAATTCGTTGAGCAGCGTCGGACTGAAGACGTGCGTCCACTGGAGCAGAATGTTCTGGTCGACAATGTCGGAGCCGTCGGCATACGACAGAATATTGGTCGGCTGATAGACCGGTTTGTTGGTGAACAGCTCCCAGTCGTAACGGACGCCCACGTGGTCTTTGTCGGAAAAATTCTGGTCGAGACGGCCCACCACATCGTAGAAATTCTGGTGCAGCGGCGACGAGTAGAACACGATCCCCGAAGCGGCGCTCGACTGCGGCAAATATTTCATGACGCCGAGCGAGGCGGGATCGAAGCGGCTCAGCGGAATCTGGTTGCCGGCAAAAGGCTGTTGCGTGGTCGGATCATAAAGCACGCCGGACACCCCGGAAAAATTGCCGGTCTCTTCGGCCGGCGTCGGAACATCTTTGTTCAAACCATTGGTCACATCGCGGAGGGTGGTGGCCTGAAAACCGGCAAAGAAAAACGTCTTGTTCTTGACGATCGGGCCGCCGATGGTACCGCCCTCCTGCCAGCGTTTCAGCGGATCCACCGCCGAGGCGAAGTAGTTGCGCGAATTCACGTCGCCATTGCGGATAAAACCAAAAAAATCACCATGAAATTCGTTGGTGCCGCTGCGGGTGATCACGTTCACGACTCCGCCGCCGTCCTCGCCGTATTCGGCGCTGTAATTGGAGGTCAGGAAGCTGAATTCCTGAAGAGCGTCCGGAAAAGGGAACGGATTATTGGTGTTGGTATAGCGGTCGACGTTGTCGGCGCCGTCCAGATTGTAGGCCACCATGTTCTGCTGCGATCCGTTGGCGCTGACCTCAATGGCGCCCGGGAACGTTTTGGTCTGCCCTTGATCCGCGCCGCCATTGGGAGCCGATATGGCCCCGGGAACCAGCGTTGTCAACGTAGCGGCATTGCGGCCGTTCAGCGGCAGGTCGATGATGCGCTGCGAGTCGACCACTTCCTTCAACGTCGAAGTGTAGGTGTCGGTCTGAACGGCGGCCGTTTCGACGGTCACCTGCTGGTTGGCCTGGCCGATGCTGAGCTCGACTTTCACGGTCTCGCTTTGGTCCGCGGTGAGCGCGACGTTCGGCTGGGAATATTTGGTGAACCCGGGCGCCTCCACCGTCACCACGTAAGTGGTGGGACGGAGACCGGGAATGACATAAGCGCCGACGTTATTGGTCACCGCCTCGCGGCTCACGCCGGTTCCGGATTCGGTCGCCGTCACTTTCGCGTTGGCGATAGCGCTGCCCGACGGATCCGTCACCGTCCCTACGATCGTTCCGAAACCTTGCGAGAACGCAAGCGGCGTTCCCAGTAAAAAAAGCGACAGCAGAGTCACCCGACGAGACATACAAAGGCCCTCCCTGGAGCATCCCTTGGCTCCTGGACTACGTAGGGATAACATACGCGACAGGATTTAAACTGTCCAATAGATTTATCCGGTCTTGTAAATCGTTTTTTTAAATGACTAAAAGTCGGCTTTATCGCTGAAGTAAAGGGATCTGGCGAGCCTCGGGTCAGCGCGCCGCGCCGGCTTCCAGCTCGCGCAGCTGCTCCCGCGCCACGTCGGCGTCGGCGGCGGCCGGCACGGTCTGGAGGTAGGTCCGCAGCAGGACGGCCGCCTCGCCGAAATTGCCCTTGCGGGCGAGAATCAGCCCCAGCAGGTAACCGGTTGAAGGATTACGGCGGTCCCGGTCGGCCGCGACGGCCTCGCGTGCCGACTTTTCGGCAGCGTCCACGTCGCCCAGCCGCAGCTCCGCGACTCCCAGGAAATACCAGGATGCGGGATAAGCGGTTTTATCGAAATTCAGGACGCTTTCCGTCAACGCCTTGGTTTGAGGCCAGTTGCCTTGATTCGCCGCGGCGATCGCATCCTCCAGATTCCGCGCCGCCTGAGTCTGCGGCCGATCGTTCAACGCCAGGTATACGCTCGACAACTGGCGATAAGTCTGCAAATTGGTCGGATCAAGGGAGCACGCCAGCCGGGCCTCCGGCAAAGCGCGCACGGCGTCGCCCGATTCGAGTTCCGCAACCGACAGCAGCAGGTGCGCCTGCGGATCCGGCTGGCGCTGCGGGATCGAAACCGCAGTCTCCAAAGCGGCGATGGCTTTTCGGTACGTCTCCGGATCGGGATGCTGCCGCGATTCCAAAAGATCGTAGTAGCCAGCCATGCGGTACGCCTCCGCCGAGCGTAGCTTCAAGGGAAGCGTGTTGAGAACCGCCAGGCTTTTCTCCTGTTCCGCGATCACCGGGGAAAGATGGGACCGGTCGGCCGCAAACAGCGCCGACGCAAGCAGCTCATGGAGCTTGAAACTGCCGGGATTTTCAGGCAGATCCGCTTTCGCAATCGCGAGCTCGCTGTTCCAGTCCTGATTGCGCATCCAGGTCCGGCCGGCAAATCCGATCGCCAGGAGACTCAGCGCAAGCGGCGCAGCCCAGGCCCATTTGGGACGCCGCGCGGCCGAATAGATGGCGAGCACCAGGCAGGCGAGCACGCCGAGCGAGGGAAGATAGAGCAACCGGTCCGCGCGAATCGTACCAATGGGAAACAACAGGTTCGATGCCGGCAGAAAATTCAGGAAAGCGAAGCACCCGAAGAAAAAAAAGGCGCGATTGAATCGATACGCGAGAGCGACCACCGCTGCCACGGCGAGCAGCGCCGAAAGAGCCAGCCAATCCTCCGCCGCGCCGCGCGCCAGCGGAATCGCGTTATAGGAGTAGTCGCACGATAACCGGGCAGGCCAGACGGTCTGCAACAGGGATCGCAGCATCACCTGAACGGCGGTCAGCCGGCCGGTCCACCAATCCGCGCCAACAATCGGATTGTCGACGTAGGGGAACTCGGCTGGAGACGAAGCCGCCAGCACTTTCGCGCGCTCGTAAAGCATCACGCCGATCGGCACGAGCGTCGCCACGCATCCCCAAAAAGCCGCCTTCCATTGTTGTCCGAACGCGAATTCGTAAAAAATGATGATCGCGCCGATCACCACCGCGCTCTCCTTCGAAAAAACGCCGATGGCCGTTGCAATCGCCAATCCCACCAGGCAGACGATGCGGCTCCAGCCCTGCGCATCGCGGCTTTTGAGATACAGAAGAAAGCCGCCGAGCACGCCTGCGCCAGCCAGAAGATCGGCGCGGCCGACGATATTTGTAACCGATTCAGTCAGCACCGGATGTACGGCCCACAACGCGGCGGCAAAGAACGATGGCCAGAATTTCGAAAACAGCCGCCGCGCGACGGCGAACGCCAGAAACACGTTGGCAAGATGCAGCAGGAGGTTCAGGCCGTGATAACCCGACGGATCGGCCGCGTTGCCGAGCACCGCGTAGTTGAACAGGTAGGAAAGCGTGGTGAAAGGGCGGTACAGACCTGCTTCTCCGGTCGGCCACCAGTAGCTGTGCTGGAAAATCAGGGCCAGATTGCCGGCCGTCGCGTGGCGAATCCGCGGATCGAGCAGCAGTCCTTGGTTATCGAGGATAAATCCCGCGCCGAAGGAATTCGAAAATGCGGCGACGGTCAGCGCCGCGAGAGCGGCCAGTGCCAGCGCCTGCGGCAGGTGAGGTTTTGGAGCAGCCGCGGATTTCACCACGGAATCTGGGGCGCCGCGCGCCAGTTCCTTTTTCTTGCGGCGCTTCACTTCTACCGTCCCGTTCCGGAAATCAGGGATATTTTTCCCGCGGGCCTGTGGAGCAGGCCCCCGGCCTGCGGCGGGCGCGCCGTGTCGCGAGTTATCGCACGCATCATCGGGACAGGAGACTTGTTTATTTGATATCGATCGCGATGCGCTCTACGGCGTGATCCAGCGGATTGCTTTCGGTGTGCTTCATCGGTTGGTCCCATTTCACTTCGCCGGCCTTGCCGCGCGCCTGATCGGTCAGGTAGACGACCACGTGCGGCAGCGTGTGCTCGTGCTCGACGCCGTTTTCATGCGGTCCGAAGCGCACGCGCAGCACGCGCACCTGATCGTTCTCAAACACCAGGGAATAATTTTTCGCATCGACTTTGAGCGGATCAAGAGCCGAGGTTGGCGGCGGACCCGACGGATGGTTCTTCAGCTCGATTTCAATCAGACGCACCGGATGGCTGGCGATAAACTCGCTGGTGTGCGGACCGGCAGCCGGGCTCCAGCGCACCTCGCCCGCTTTGAACGCGATCTTATGCGTCTTGCCGGCGGCGGTTTTCTCGATCATCGTGCCGCTGTCGAGGTACACCATCACCCGATTCAGCTTGTGTTCGTGCAGCGGAGTCGCCTGCCCGGGCTGCTCGGTGGCGGCGATCACGTGCACCTGGGCGTTATCGATCTTCACTTCACTTTTATTGGCCGGAGATTGCGCCAACAGGCAAACCGGCGGCAACAACACGAAAAAGATCTTCGCATTCGCGAAATTTCTCATGGATTCCACCATATCAGGAAGCCGGGTTCCCGGCGATTTATTTCGGCTTGACCACTTCGAAGGTGATGTCGGTCATGCTGTCGGCATCGGCGGCCAAATCCTTCTTGCCGGCCGGAAACCCGTTGAACTTCAGCATGTAGGCGAGAATGTCCGCGTTGACTTTCGGGCTGATCGTACCTGGATCGTCACGCGGCATGGTCCTGCGGATTTTATCGTACAGATCCGATAACGGCCGGCCGTTCCAGTTGCCCTTGAAGGTATCGCCGGAAAGGGGCGGAAGCACGCGGTTGAGCTTCTGCGCGCGTTCGGTTTGGGCGTCGCCTTCGAGGTTGTCTCCATGACAGGCGGCGCAATCCTGTTTGTACAGCGCCTCGCCGCGTTTGGCCTGTTCGGGGGAATACACGCCGTCCCAGACCGAAGCGGGCGACTGCGCCGCCAGGCAAAACAGCGCGGCGCTCAGGGCCGTAAGGCTTGCGATTTTGAGAATAGTCTTCATACCAGGCGTACCTTCGGCAAATTGTATCCTTGTTTGGCGCGTTTCGCCAATCCTTCCGCGAAAGGAGGTTTGGAACGCGGCTGTCGAACCAACTTTACCGGTAAAAATAGGCCGAACGGCGCTTTACAAAAAAGTTGCGGCTGAGATACCATGAAGGAGATTTTGGCGGCCACATGAAGTAAAGGAGTTCGGCAATGGGGATGGGCGAAATGGCGCGGACGCCCGCACGTCAGCGGTGTCTGATTTCGAAGATTGCCATTTCTTGCCTGCTCCTGGCCGCGCCGGTATGGGCGCAACCGGCTCCCGCAGTGCAGGATTCGGCCGACCGCGTGGTCGCCGAGTGGATGCTGCGCATGGGCGGCAGCGTGGTTCTGGAAGGCCAGCATCGCGCCGTCACCGACATCGCTGACCTGCCGTCGGGCGATTTTCAAATTCACACGTTAAATTTCACGGGCATCACGCAGTGGGCCTTTGCTCTCGAAGATGAGATGAAGCGGCTGCCTCCGCTGAAGCACGTGAAAGAGGTCTATATTAACGGGCGCCTGTGGTACGATCAGCCGGTTTCCCTGGTTCGGGCGACCATGAGCGTGTTCGCCAACTCGCCGGAGCTTGAAGTGCTGGTGCTCAGCCGTCCGGTGCAGACCTATATTCCTTTTGACGACACGGTGCTCAAGGCTTTGCAGACGTTACCGAAGCTCAAAGAGCTGCGGCTGCGCCAGACGCGCGTCGCCGGGGTCGCGCTGGCGCCGTTCACCGGCCTGACCGATCTCGATCTGAACTATGACCGGACTTTTAACGATGCCGGGATGGCGAGTTTAAAGGGGATGACGGGCCTGAGCAAGCTGTATCTGCGCGGAACGTCGGTGACCGATGACGGCTTGAAGAATGTGGCCGGCCTGACCCATTTGACGGAGCTGGATCTGGCGGACGTCGCGGTTTCGGACGCCGGTGTTTCCTCTCTCCGCGGACTTACCAATCTGAAACGGCTCAATTTGCAGGCGTCGACGGTTACCGACGCCGGCCTGGATGCGCTTCTTAATATGAAGGGGCTCGAGGAGTTGAGCCTGTACCGGACGCGAGTGACCAATGCTGGTCTGGCGAAGCTCGCGAGTCTGAAGCAGTTACGGACCATCGACCTGCGCTACAGCCGGGCCACCGCTTCCGGCGTCCAGGACTTGCAGGCCAGTCTGCCCAAGTGCGAAATCATCTTCCAGGCATCTTCGACCGAATCCGCCAGGCGGACGACTCCGGTGGAGGCGGTGGAGGGTAAGGGCGAAGCGGCGATTGCGGCGTGGCTGCGCGGGATCGGCGGCAAGGTTCAGATGAAAGAGGGTCACGTGGTTGCGGTGTCGATGAAATCGACCTCGATCACCGATCGCGAAATTGAAGTTTTCGAAAAATTGCCGCAGTTGGCGGACCTGAACCTGCGCAATACCGAAGTGAGCGATGTCGGCGTGGGGCATCTGTCGAAGCTGACCAATCTTCGCAAGCTGGACCTCGGCTATACGCTGCTTTCCGATAGCGCACTTGCTCTGCTCAAGCCCTTGACGAACCTGGAGTCGCTTAGCCTGAGCAATACGCAGGTGGAGGGCTCCGGAATCGGCGCGCTGGCCGCACTGGCCAATCTGAAAGAATTGAATCTGGAGAGCTCGCCGGTCAAGAACGAGGCCCTGGCCGATCTGGCGAAACTTCCCGGGCTGGAGCGTCTTTCGCTTCAGTACACCGATATTAACGATCGCGGCATGCCCGGGCTTTCCGGGCTAAAGAATCTGAAGGCGCTGAACCTGGCGGGCGACGATATTCGCGATGCCGGCTTGCGCAGCATCGGGGGGCTCACTCAGCTTGAGGATCTCGACCTGAGTTTCTGCCGGTTTACGGAAAACGGGCTCAAGGCTCTGAACGGCCTGGTGAATTTGCGGCGGCTGGGCTTGAATCAGACCAGCGTCACCGATAATTCGATGCAGTACCTGGAGCCATTCACCAAGCTCGAAACGCTGAGCCTGGAGTATACGGCGGTCACCGACGCGGGATTTGCCAGGCTGGCGGGGTTAACGTCGCTTTCCGAGTTGCATCTGGACCATGTCGGGCTGACCGACGCCTCCGTGAAGCTGTTGAGCGGCTGGAGCAAGCTGCATTATATGGATCTGTATCATACCGAGTTTACCGAGCAGGGATACGAGGCGATCAAGAAAGCACTGCCCCACTGCACCATTAACTGGGAACTCGACTCCACCAGGCGGGAGCGGAGAACGTGAGGCTGTTTTCTTTTGCGCTATATTTCCTGGCGTCGGGCCTGCTTTACGCCGCCGAATTGCCGCAGGCGAATCTCGAGAAGGCTATTGCCGACGAGGGCGGTTCGGTGGTTCGCGGGCCGGATGGAAATATTGTTGAAGTTTCGCTGGCGCGTACGTGGGCTGCCGATGAAGACATCCAGCGCCTGACGCAGATCAAGACTCTCCAGCGGCTCAATCTGTCGTTCACGTATGTGACGGATGCCGGTATCGAGGAGCTGTCCGCGCTTCCCGCGCTCGAAGATTTGAATCTCGATACGGTGGAGTCGCTGACGGATGCCGCCGCGTCCTATCTTCGGGCCGATAAGAACCTGAAGCGGCTGGTTTTGCGCGGCACGGACATCACCGATGTCGGCATGCCGTATCTGGCTGCGATGACGGGCCTGAAATCCCTGGATTTGAGCTACACAATGATCGGCGACGTCGGGCTGGAGAGTCTCCCGGCGTTCACCGAACTCGAAGAGCTGAATCTGGGCGGCACGCGCATCACCGGGATCAATCTCAATTTTCTCAAGCTGCTTCCCAGGCTCAAAAAGCTGAGCTTTGACGGCATCCAGCGACGCAATGCGGGGGCCTGCTGGACGCCGCTGCTCACCGACCTGGACCTGGATACGATTTCGCTGCTCGCCGGGCTGGAGGACCTCGACATGGGGGTGGGCGTGAGCCTTGGGCGGACCGGTGTCCCGGTCGGGCCGGGAAACTGCCATGTGACGGGCGGCATACAGCTTACTGATCTTGGCGTGGCCAAAATGGCGAAGCTCAACAAGTTGAAATCTCTGAACATCAGCGGCTCCAAGGTGACGACCGCCGGCTTGAAACCTCTTGAGAAGCTGCCGCTGGAGCGTTTGAATCTGTGGAACTGTAACAAGCTGGACGACTCCGCCGGCGCGGAGCTGGCCACGTTCACGCACCTTAAAGAACTCGATCTTTCCTACACTCCGATCGGGGATGCGACGCTGAAGACGCTGGCGGGAATTCGCGGCTTGAAGCTGTTGTATCTCACCGACACCAAGGTGACGCCCGAGGCGGTGGAGGCGTTCCGCAAAGGAAAGCCTGGAACGCTGGTATCGTGGGCGCGCCGGCCGGAACCGCCGCCGTCGGCGAAGCCGGCGAAAGCGGCGAAACCCGCGGCCGAAGCACACGGAGAACAGCAAGGAGAACCGCGATAATGAGCCGGTGCGTTTGGCGTGCTTTGCTGATTGTTGCGGGAGCCGTGGGCTTCAGCGCCGCGGCGTGGGCCCAGTCCGCCGCGCCGGTGGCGAGCGGCCCCAGTTACTTCGCGACCAAGCTCTATCCGGTTCTCGAAGCCGCGAGCTGCCGCATCTGCCACACCACGCAAGGCGTCGCCAGCGGCACGCATGTTCATTTCCCGGATAAGGGCGCGAGCCAGAACCAGATCGAGCTGTTTGGGCTTTCGCTTTCCGCGGTGGTGGATCGTGCGGACCCGCGGAAGTCATTGCTATTCCTGAAGCCGACCAATCGCATCGCCCATACCGGCGGGCTGCGCATCAAGCCGGGCACGCCCGAAGAACAAGTCCTGCTCGGCTGGATTAACTACCTGGCAAAGACTCCGGAGGCTACGCTCGCTGCCGAGCGCAGCAAGTTGACCGAAGGCGCAGCGAAACAGGCTCGCGTGGTTCGCCGGCTGACGCACAGTCAGTACGACAATACCGTCCGCGATCTGCTCGGCGACTATAGCCGTCCGGCGACGCACTTCCCGCCGGAAGATTACGTCGATGGGTTCAAGAATCAGTTCCGTTTTCAGAGCATGCCTCCGCTGCTGGTCGACGCCTACAGCAACGCGGCCGGAAAGCTTGCTTTGAATGCGTTTCGGGCCGGCGATATCAATCACCTGATTCCGTGCAAACCGGCGGGTCCGAATGATACGGTCTGCCGTGACAAATTTGTCAAGACGTTCGGATTCCGGGCGTTCCGCCGGCCTCTTCACGAAGACGAAGCCAGGCGGTATGAGGCCGCGTTCAGCGCGCAGGCTGTGGCTACCGGTAAATTTCTGGAAGGCGCGCGCATGGTGATTGAGGCGATGCTTCAATCGCCCGATTTCCTGTTCCACGTCGAAGACGGACCGGATGGCCGCTCGACCGATTACGATATCGCCAGCCGCCTGTCTTATCTGTTCTGGGACACGATGCCGGATCAGGCGCTGTTTGACGCGGCAGCGAAAGGAGAACTGCGGACCGAAGCCGGACGCGAAGCGCAGGCCCGGCGTTTGCTGGCCGACGCCAGATCGCATAAGGCGCTCGATGAGTTCTTCGATCAGTGGCTGCGCTTCGACCGCGTGCTGAATTCCTCCAAAGAAGAGAAGCGGTTCCCCGATTTCTCGCTGGAAATGGCGCAGAACATGGTCGAGGAGACGCGGCGTCTGCTCGATCACCTGGTGTGGGACAACCAGAATTTCATGGAGCTGTTCACCGCCAACTATGCGTACCTGTCGGCGGATCTCGCGAACCTCTACGGCCTGCCTGCGCCGCAGGAGCAGTTCCAGTTAGTGAAGTTCCCGGCGGATTTCCCGCGCGCGGGAATCCTCGGCGAGGCTTCGTTCCTGGCCGCGAATGCCGGCCCCACCGAAACGTCGCCGACCCAGCGCGGCATCTTCGTCCGGGAACAACTGCTGTGTCAGGAAGTTCCGCCGCCGCCGCCCAATGTCAATCAGAACGTTCCGGAAGCCACCGCCGACCACCCGACCACGCGCCGCCAGCGCATGCTCGACCATGTGGCCAATCCGGCGTGCGCTTCCTGCCATCGGTTGATGGACCCGATCGGATTCGGTCTCGAGAGCTTCGACGCGCTGGGCCGCTATCGCGCGCACGAAACGATTCTCATTGAGAGCGACACCGGCAAGCGTAAGGACGACAAGACGGTGAATCTGGATCTGAACACGCAGGGCGAGGTTCGCGGAATTCCCGATTCAAACTTCTCCGATTCCAAGCAGCTTGGGGCGATTCTCGCCGGCAGCACGGTCTGCCAGGAGTGCATGGTGCGCCAGATTTTCCGGTATGCTTATGGACGGATGGAAACGTCGGCGGACGAGGCCACGATTCAGCAGCTTTATTCGTCTTTCAAGGCGTCCGGGTTTCATTTTAAGGACCTGATGATGGGTCTGGTGAAGGCGCCGCAGTTTATGGCCGGGGCGGAGGATAATCCGCGCGGCGGCGCTGTGGTGAGAACGGCGGAATTGAAGAAAGGTGTGAGGAGATAAGGAAGTGCAAATCGATCGTCGCAGATTCCTGAAGGGCGTGAGCGCCACGGGAGCCCTGATTCGGATTGGATTGCCGCCGCTGGCGGTGATGATGAACTTCAACGGGACGGCATACGGGGCCGAGACGAACAAGAAGGGAACGCCCATCGAGAAGCGTTTCGTCATCTGGTTCAACGGCAACGGCATTCCGGAGCGCTACTGGATTCCGGAGACAACCGGCATGGGCTTCGATCTGTCGCCCTGCCTCGCCCCCATGCTGCCGGTGCGGGACTACGTTCATGTCATCAGCGGAGTGGATAATGTCGCGGCGCGCCTGAACGGGCAGGGCAATGGCCACTTCACGGCGATGTGCGGCCTGATGACCGGCACGGCGTACACCGGACGCGGCGCGAGCGGGCCGTCCATTGATCAGATCCTGGCGGGGAAGATCGGAACCAAGTCGCGTTTTCATTCGCTGCAAATCGGCGTGGCGCAGGAATCGCACGGCGAGAACGTGCACCGCAACATGAGCTGGGCCGGCTACGATCGCGCGCTGCCGCCGGAGATGATCCCGCAGAACCTGTTCGACCGACTGTTCGGGGTCAAGGATCAGACCTGGATCAACCGCGAGAAGAGCATTCTCGACCTCGTTCAGCAGGACGTGGCGGAGCTGAAGCCGTCGCTCGGCGCGGACGACAAGGCGCGCCTCGATGAGCACCTGCAATCGATCCGCGACCTGGAACGCGCGGTCGCCAGTCTGCCGCCGGATTACGGCAAGAAGCAGAAAGAGCCGGAAGACGTCACCGACCTGACCGATTATCCGAAGATCGCCAAGATTCAGTCGGATCTGCTGGTGCAGGCGTTCGCCACGGGGCAGACGCGCGTGGCCTCGTACATGTTGACCAAGTGCCAGAGCCTGACGCGCTTTCCGTGGCTGGGACTTTCGGGCAACCGGCACCACGATTACACGCACAACAACGCCGGGTCGCCGGAGCAGCAGCGCATTCTGCGCGACATCACGCGCTGGCATGCCGAGGAATTTTCGTATTTTCTACAGCGGCTGCGGGCGGTTCCGGAAGGCGACGGCAACCTGCTCGACCACACGGCTTGCGTATACGTGCACGAGCACGCTGAAGCGAATCCGCACAAGTGCAACGGGCTGGCGATGATGGTGGCCGGCGGCGGAATCAAGGGCAACATCCATACCAAGTCACACAACTCGGTGGGGGACGTTTATCTCACGGTCGCCGAAGAAATTCTGAAAACGCCGCTCGGAAAGGATTTCCCGACGGCCGCGGAGATGGTGCCCGAACTGGTGTGAAGTTTCCATGCGGAACAGCGCCGCGCTGCTCGGATTGCTATTGAGCATGCTCGCGCCGCTTCCCGCGGCAACCTCGCACGACGATTACATCGTTTATTTCGGAACCTACACTGCGGCTGTCTCCAAAGGAATCTACGCCTACCGTTTTCGGCCCTCCACCGGCAAACTGACGCCGATGGGCGTGGCGGCCGAAGCTCCCAATCCCTCGTTCCTGGCGATTCATCCCAACCATCGTTTCCTCTATGCGGTCAACTGGAAGGCCAGCGGCGACCAGCCGGGCAACACCGTCAGCGCTTTTTCGATTGATCCCAGGACTTCTAAGTTGACATTTCTCAACAAGGTTTCCTCGCACGGCGAAATGCCAACGCACCTGGCGATGGATTCGCGCGGGACCACGCTGGTGGTCGCCAATTACGGAAGCGGCACGGTCGCGTCGTTTCCGATTGAGCCGGATGGACGGTTGGGCGAAGCGGTGACCGTGGATCAGCACACCGGTCCGCCGGTGAAGGCGCACGGCGGCGTGCCGCACGCGCACGACGTGCTGTTCTCGCCTGACCAGCGCCTGGTCTATATCGCCGAGTTGGGGCTGGACCGCGTTTACGTCTACAATCTCAATGCCGCCCGGCACACCCTCTCGCCGCACGACCCACCATGGGGCGTCGATGATCCGGGATCCGGTCCGCGGCACATGGCGATGGATCCAACGGGTAAGTTCCTGTACGTCAATAATGAGACGAATTCGACGGTCAGTGTTTTCGCGCGCGAAGGCGACGGCGGCACGCTCCAGGAAACCCAGGCCATCTCCACGCTGCCGCCCGATTTTCATGGCAGGAATTCTACGGCGGAAATTCAGATGGATCGCGCCGGGCGCTTCCTGTACGTCTCCAATCGCGGCAACGACAGCATCGTGGTGTTCGTGGTGGATGAGCAGACGGGCAAGCTGTCACTGGTCGAGAATGTACCGACGCAGGGCAAGATGCCGCGCAATTTTTCTCTGGACGCGACGGGAAAATATCTGTTCGCGGCGAATGAGACTTCGAGCACGGTGGTGATTTTCCGGGTCGACCAGGGAACGGGGCGGCTGACGCCCACCGGTCAGGTGCTCGATGTGCCTTCACCGAGCTGCGTGATTTTTTACGACACGGCGGCGCAGCGGTAGTCTCTTGTTCCGGGGATTCGTACAATATGCAGCGGCGGGCTCTATCAGCCCTGATCAACTCGACGAGAGGTGGGCGGCGCGCCCGCCGCAGGCCGGGGGCCTGCCCCACCGGGGGAGACTGGCCGCTTGCGGCCGAAAACCGGTTTTTTGGGGCAGTCTCTTAGGTCTTGTGCAGCGGAAAACGGCAGATCATCTGCGGCGAGGTCCCAATACTTGGCTTGCGCCCGCCGCCGAGACCGGCATCGCAGTAGTACGCGTAATCGTCTTTAATGCACATGCCGTGCGGGTCCGGATCGTTGGGCCCGAGCTTATAGATTTCCAGAACCTTCCCGTTTTCCGGATCGATTTTCTGCAAGAGACGTCCCGCGGCGGCCATCACCCACAAATGGCCCTGATACCACTCGACTCCGTGCGGCGTGTCCTCATCGAGCGCGAACATTTTTAGCATCCGCAGATTGTCTTTGGGATCGAGCTCCAGCGCGAGCTTCAAGCCCGGCGCGATGGCCCACAGCTTGTCCGTTTCCGGTGCATAGGCGACGCCGTGCTGGCTTCCCCACGGCGTTTTGTAACCCTTAATCTGCTTGCCATTGTGCATGTCGCACTGCACGATCTCCCCATAGTTCCGGTCGAACGGACGATTGAACGGCCGCTTGGCCGCCGCCGTACCCGCGCCGTTGCAGCCGATCCACAGATAGCCCCCGCCCAGAGTGAGTCCGCTGGTGTTGTGCGCTTCGGCAACAAAGTCTATCAGGGATTTCCCGGTTTTCCAGTCCAGCACGTTGACGCGTTCGGAGACCTGGTCGCCCACCCACATGCCTTCCGGCGCGGCCTCTAGAGCATTGGGATAGCGGTCGGGAGTCTTGAAGAGTTTTTCGACTTCCGCCTGATACGTTGGCGTCTGCGCTTTGGTCTTACCGTCAGATCCTTGCTGTGCGGCCAATGGCGCCAATACCGCGGAAGCGGCCACCGCCGTTCTCAAAAATTCCCTGCGCTTGATGTCCATCGTTTCACCTCGTAGAGGACGCTACCGATTTCCGCTCTTCATTATGATCGAGGAACTTCCGCTTCGCCACTCTTCCGCGCGGCGTGAGAGATCGCTATCCTGTCTCAGCGCCGCGCCACCACTCCGCGGCGGAGATACACTGACCACATGGCGAATCGCATCACCCGGCGTCAGCTCGCGCTTGCCGCGGCGGGAACGGCTGCCCTGGCGGCCCCGAATCCGAGCAACGCGAACAACGACGCAGAC
>Ga0335073_10001841_pt1 | contig 28699 bp, 28 predicted proteins | sample Lox_Sample_22_FD_207093 | JGI IMG/M metagenome (GOLD analysis project Ga0335073, IMG submission 207093) | Soil microbial communities from Loxahatchee National Wildlife Refuge, Florida, United States - Lox_Sample_2.2 | ecosystem: Environmental > Terrestrial > Soil > Wetlands | place: USA... | reverse complement strand
GCCCTTGGCATAGAGCAGCGTTCCCATCGCGCCGTCGCACAGGACGGGCGATTGCTTCAGACGGGCAACGAAGTCGGCCGGCATATTCTGATAAGGATAGCAGCAGAGAGGCGGCTTTTACCGGTTGAGTAGTAGCGGGTAGCCTGGAATCCTGATTTGCGCGGGTCGATTTTCTTCGAAATACTTTTGCATGAAAGCTCGCGCGCTAACGTGCTCAGGACGCAAAGAACGTGCGGGAACCTTGGTAGTGGTGCAGTTTGATGGTCATCCTGAGCAAGCTTCTTTTGCGCTGCGAAGGATCTGGGCGAGCCGCGCGGTGTGGCGCGTTGTTTGCGCCACCACAGTCGCGCGTTTGGCTCGCCTCCTTATCAAGCTGGACCACCTACCGGATGATTGCTACAGGAGCATACACAAGGGCGCCTCTGTTATAATCCACGATTTCGTTGTTAAATCTTCTAGTTTCATGTTCTTAGGAGCCTGCCGTTTGAAGCCTCGCGTGCTTGCGTTTGCGTTGGTGATCTGCGCTGCGATGAGCATCCTGTCCTGTTCATCGTCGTCGCACACGGCCACAACTTCAGCCAGCGGAATCGTCGACCGCGTGGTCGTCTCCCAGGAAGTAACGTCGGCAACTTCGATTGGAGGGCTTGTTCTCATCAACGGAAATATCGACATTCTGGCGGGAGGCCCTCCGCTACCGGCCGGCAGTTCACCGGGTCTGATGGCTATCAACCCGGCCCGCAGCATACTCACGGCATTCGACGAGAGCAGCAACAACGTTTATGCGCTCAATACCGCTACCGCCAAGTCGATTGGGCAGGTACATCTTCCCGGTCCCACGTTCAGCATGGAGATTCCTACCTCGAACCCGGTCGGATACGCCGCTGTACCGAGCGCTAATATTCTGGGATATCCGGTGCTGGGTGCGGTCGAGGTGATGAACTTCACTTCCGGTTCGCTGATCACGATTGCAGTAAGCGCCGCGCAGACTGTGGTGCCCAATAACACGGGCAGTCAGCTTCTGGTTTTCAGCAACGACTCAAATTCTGTCACTCTGCTGAATCCCGCCGATGCGGTTCCGCCGCTCGACACGAGCTGCTTTGGGAATGCCAATCCGCCGCCGAACCCTCCGGTTTGCACGGTCATCAACGGCTTCGATCGGCCGGTGTTTGCCGTTGTGAGCGGGAATACGGCGTACATCCTGAATTGCGGTGCAGAATGCGGCGGAACGCAGGCCAGCATCCAGACTCTCGACCTGAACTCGCTCGCGGTTGGAGCGCCAATCCCGGTCAATGGCGCGACCTGGGCTTATCTGAGCGGCACCAAGTTGTATGTCGCCGGAAGCGGCACACCCACGGGCCAGCTTTGTGCGTCGCTCACGAACTCAGTCAACGCAAAAACTGCTGCCACGTATTGCGGCACCCTCGACATCGTCAATCTGACAACGATGACGGATCCCTACTTCAAAAATCCTGGCGCCGAAATTGCCATTCCCGACGGCTATCACGATCGCATGGACATGAGTTCGAACGGCCAGCTTTTTGTAGGATCCAAGGACTGCACCAACATCGGCAATGTGAACAATCCCTCAGGCGAAGTGCGCGGATGTCTCGCCATTCTCAACACCAATACCGGCGGTGTCGTAATTCCTCCCGACAACGGAGATGTAACCGGCCTGCAGAGCTTTACGTCACGCGACGTGGAATACGTCGCCGAGGATGGCAACTTGCGCGTCTATGACACTCTGACCGATGCGCTGCTCATCAACCCGGATTACTTGCCCCTCGGGACGATCCCCGTGGTTGGCTACGCCGACGACGTGAAGGCCATCGACTTCTTCTAACAGCGGGTGGTCGACGGTCTGCTTCTGGATTCCCTAATTCACCTATTTCGCCGGCTCCAACACAAGCGTGTGTTTCCCAGCGGCGTCCACGGCTTTTTCTGTGAATGGCAGTGTGAACGTAGTTCCCTCATACCACGCCTTCCACTGATCCATGTAATACGGGCTCAGAAAATTGCCGCCCTGGCCAGTGACGGTGTTGAGTGTCGAGTCATCCCAGTTCGCCAAGTCGGCCGTGAAGCGTTCTGAAGGCCCGTGATGTGCAGTCACAGCTTTCACTGAATACCGGCTGCCTGACTGCGAGTGATCGCCGGGCCCGGACCAATGCCCGAGGAAGGGAATGCGACCGAGAATCGGATGTTCAATCTCGACCGCGTTCACGCTTCCCCAACGCCAGCTCGCAAGATTTTTGGGGGCATGAGGACTATTAACAGCAGCATCGACAGCGGCGGCCAGAAGATCGTCATAATCCGCATATTTCTCCGGCAGCCAGCGCTTAGGACGGTGCAGCAGAACGTTCTCGAGCCACACCGACCGCATCTCCCAATGGTAGGTCTTCCAACTCAGGACTCTGAGGTCGGTTTCAGGGGGATCGTTGTCAGACGCGGGGCCGAGCTTCGGTTCCAGCAGCAGTCGCGTGAGCTGATGAATCGATGCCTCGGTAAGCGAGGGTGCAGGAGAAATTGCCAGCATGCGCCCATCCCAATTGCGCAGCAGGTCTGCCGCTTGCCTGGCTCGCGCGGAAGCGTTCGGGGCATGGTCAATGGCATAGACAAATCGTTCTGCCGCGAACTGATCCGGCTCCGACTGAATGTCCGTCTCGAGTCCCAGCATGTCCGCTGCTGAGAATTGCCGCCCCGATTCCAGTACGTGGTAAATGCGCGCGGTGCGCCACGGAGCTTCCCACTCCATGCTAATCGAGTACGGATAATTATCCGGAGTGATTCTTCCGTTAGCCGTCGCGATAATCCCCGAGGGCGGGTTGTAGATACTCGGCAGTTTGTCAAACGGAATGTACGAAATCCACTCGTGCGCATTGTCGGCTCCGCTGGCGGGAAGACTGCCGTCTCCCGCGGCGCGGATTGGAACCTTCCCCGTCGCCTGGTATCCAATATTGCCGTCCACATCGGCATAGACAACGTTTTGTCCCGGCGCGTCGAACTGTGAAAAGGCGTGCCGAAAGTCTTGCCAGTTCTGCGCAGAATCGACATCGAAGAACGGCATGTGCAGGCCATCGTAGAGCGTCCAGCGCAGCGCCAGTTGCCGCGTTTCCCCCGGAACCAGTTCGGTAATGATCGGCCCGTGGCGCGTGATCTTCACATCCAAAGTCACGTCCGGGTTGTCTTTCACATGAATGGTTTCGGTGCGATGCTCGGGCTGGGCCCATCCCGTTGGAGTCTGATATTCGCCCTGCGCGTCGAAGTTCTCGATATATACGTCAGTCACAGTCGGGCCGATATTGGTGAATCCCCAGGCGATGCGCTGGTTGTGGCCGACAATCACGAACGGCACGCCGGGCAATGTGACGCCTGCGACATCGAAATTGCCCGCTTGCAGATGAGCTTCGTACCACAAGTTCGGCATCTGATGCCCGAGATGCATATCATTCGAGAGCAGTGGCTTGCCGGTAACCGTGTGTGCACCCGACACGACCCAGTTGTTCGAACCGTTCACGGGGGGATCTTCTTCCGACGGGCTTGGTTGGAAAGTGTTACCTGGCGGCAGGCTGAGAGAAAAACCGAGTTTCGTCACCACATTGTCCGGACCGTCATCGTCATCGCTATCGTTACCGTCGTCGGAATCCTTGCTGGGCTGCGAAAGATCCTCGCGCATCACGGTCGGCGGCCGATCATGCCACGAACGGTTCACGTACAAATCGGCGGTCAATTCCGGACCGAGTTTCGCCAGAATCTTCTCCCTGGCCAGCGCGTCGTAGAAATAGTGATAGTTCAGATCCTTCACCATCTGATTCCCGATAACGATCGAGTCTTCCGGTTGCCACGGCTTGGGTGCGTAATGCAGGATGCGAAATTCGATCGGAAGCTTCTCACGATGTTGAGCGATGAACGCATTTACGCCGCTCGCGTAATCGGCAAAGAACTTCCGATCGCGCGGGTCCGCCGTGTCGAGTGATTTCCTGGCGGTTGCGCGAAGCCCGAGAATGCGCTGCTCGCGATCCACCTTCAGCGTTTGTTGGCCGAGAATCTCCGACAATTCTCCGCTGGCATACCGTCGCATCATGTCCATTTGCCAGAGCCGGTCTTGCGCCGTGACGAATCCCTGGGCGAAGAACAGATCGTCCAGATTGGCGGCTTGGATCGTCGGCACGCCGCGACCATCGCGAATGACGGTGACCGGTGCGGAAAGTCCGGAGAGTTGCGGTCTGCCATCGAGTTGAGGCAGGGCCGAATGGGCTATCGAATAAGCCCACAGCAGCACAGAGAAGCAAGCAATCAGCACACCGGCGACGAGCCAAAAGAACAAGCGCGCGGCCAACGAGAATCTTCTGGAAGGAGATAGGATTTCTGCAGGCGAACTCATGTGAGTCTTTGATTGTGAGGGATAGTGTGATGCCTAAGCAAGCTAACCTGGTGCTCAGTGTCACTAGACCACAAACGCCTCAAAGCAACATGAAAAAGTGAGAGGGGGTTTTTTCGCGCAGTTTCGTATTGGGGCTCTTGTCTCGCGAGGCGAGTTGAATTTCGTGTTCAAGATGCCGAAATGCTATTCTGAGCCGTTAGCTGCGCCCCCACCCATGCTGCAGAAACGCATTGACGATCAACCCACCCTCTCGCGCGAAATGGTGCGCGAAGCCCAGGGAATTCTTCATCAGCATTTGAAGCGTGTCGGCCTGAAGCAAACCGCCCAGCGCGACACGATTCTGCGCACGTTTTTGGAAACGCGAGATCATCTCTCAACTGACGAGTTACATCGCCTGGTGCAGAAAAAAGACGCCGGGATCGGCTATACCACGGTGTATCGCACGCTCAAATTGCTGGCGGACTGCGGCCTGGCCAGCGAAGTGGCTTTTCACGACGGTGTTTCGCGTTACGAGCATCAGTACAACCGCCGCAGTCATCATCACATGGTTTGCACGGAGTGCGGCAGTTCGGTCGAATTCTTCTCGCAGGAAGTGGGCCAACTCGAACAGGAGATCGGCCGCAAATATCGCTATCTCACCACACGACATACCTTTCAGATCTACGGCGTTTGTGAGGAATGCCGCGGGAAGAACGAAGTGAATCGAAGCTGACGCCACAGTTTGTTGAACATGCCCGAATTGAGTCCACCTGTTCTGTTCTGTCCGGAATGCGCGGCGGAAATGCCGGCTTCTGCGGCTTTTTGTCCGGGCTGCGGACGCCCCATGCAAGTCGTGCCCAAGGTGCAGGGGAAAGTAGGATTTCTTCCCAGAACGGTTGCCGGAGCGCTCGCCTATTTCACGTTCATCCCGGCCATCGTTTTTCTCACGCTCGATCCCTATCGCCGGGATCGATTCGTGCGTTTTCATTCCATTCAATGCTTGCTGTTTTGGCTCACCGGGCTGGTGATGGGGCTCGCGATCCGGCTGCTGGCACTCGTGCTGTTCATGGTTCCTGTGGTCGGCGTGTTACTGATTTCGCTCATTTCTGTGCTCGCCGGCCTGGCAGCATTTTTCGCCTGGCTGGTGCTGGTGGTGAAAGCTCTGCAGGGTCAAGCGTTCAAGCTGAGTGTGTTAGGCGAATTGGCCGAGCACTATGCGCCGCCGCTGTGACGCTGGGGAAAATTGGTAATGGCTCAGTTTGAAATGGGACCGAGCCTCTATCCCAAGCCGTGGCGTCATCCCGAGCGCGGCCGGTCTTCAGGCGTAGCACGGGATCTCGCGCGGAGCTTAGCTGATCCTCGCGAGATCCCTCGACCCGCTGGTAAAAAGCGCAGGCCTTCGGGATGACGCCTGAGGGAAAAATGAGATCGAAATTGAGCCACTACCGAATTTTCCTGTCTTGACTTTCTGCTGCCAAGCTGTCAATGCTATTAGCTTTTACTTTGAGGATCGGCGCCGCTGACCGGAAGGCCGGCGGAGGGCAAAATTTGCCGAGACTGGGGAGATTGCTTGCGCGTTCGAGTTTTCTATCACGACAAATGTTTCGACGGAGCCTCGTCGGCCGCGCTGTTTTCACGCTTGTATCGGGAGCGCATTCGCAACCAGGTCGAGTTTGAGTTTACCGGGTTGGTGCATCGCGCTGGCGCACTCTTCGATGAGAGTCAATTCGACGGCGATGAAAACGCGATCGTCGACTTCAAATACTCCAGCTCGCCGAAAATCACCTGGTGGTTCGATCATCACCAAAGCGCATTCCTGTCAGCGGAAGACGCCGAGCATTTCGAACACGACGAAAGCAATCGCAAGTTCTACGATCCCGATTTCAAGTCGTGCACCAGTTTTATCGCTATGATTGGCAGGGAGCGGTTCGGCTTCGATCCCTCGCCCGTCGCCGATCTCCTCTACTGGACCGATGTGATCGACGGAGCGCTCTATCCGGACGCCAAAACCGCCGTGGAGATGGAAGCTCCGGCTATGAAGCTGACGATGGTGATCGAGTCCGCGCCGGATCACGGATTCGTCCCGCAGTTAATTCCTTTGCTGGCTACCAAGCCATTGGGAGAAATCCTCAAAGAACCGTTCGTTGCGCCGCTCTTGCCTCCGCTGCTCAAGCGACACGAGCTTTCAATGGAAATCCTGAAGGAACGTACCGAGTGCAAGGACGGAACGATTTTTTTCGACATCACTGATCACGATCTCGAAGGCTACAACAAGTTCATCCCGTATTACCTGCATCCGGAGTCTGTCTACAGCGTTGGACTAAGCAAGAGCAGCTTTCGTGTCAAGGTTTCAGTGGGATCGAATCCCTGGGCGCCGCAGGAACCGGAAGTGAACCTGGCGAAAATCTGCGAGCGCTACGGAGGAGGCGGTCACGCGCGTGTGGGCGCGATCTCGTTCAACCTGAATCAGCACGCCGCGGCAATCAAAGCCTCTCAGGAAATTGTGGCAGAACTGCGCGCCGCCATACGCGAGAAGAGTTCTTGAGCTCAATTCAGGCAGGTCACTGAATCGGACTTCCGTTTGTCAGGCAGGAATTCGCGCCGCTCTCGTCTGTCGATCGGATCACGCCCGAGACGTCCCCGCAGAAGACCTTGCGTCCGAATCCGGGTTCATTCGGAATTGCGGTCAGGAAAAATCTCCCAGCAGGCGCTCCGGTGCATCCCGAGAGCGTAAAGATGTATCCGTACCTTCTTCCCCCAGCCAAACTGCTGCTGATCAACATGGCCTGATGCGGACCGGGATCTCCCGCACCGAATCCATCCAGGTTCGAGAGTGTACAGGTATATCCGACCTCCGCATACGCGCTCGCGTAAAACTTTTCGGCCGTGATGATCGTCCGCATCGCGCTGATCACCTGCGATTCCTGCGCATCGGAGTTTGTGTCGGCCGGGACATTTCCCGTCGTGAGCACTGTCTTTGGTCGATCAGCAGATGCTCCGTTATCGAGTGTAGTCTGAACATGCATTTCCGGCCTCCACTGCATCTTTTCCGTGAGCGCTTTCAGCATATCCGGATCGGCCAGTGGCAAGTGAATCGTGATGGAGACTTCATTCAGCGTCCAGAGCTGGGCTTCCTTTTTCATGGAGAAGGTCACATTCGGCATGAAAGGAGCCCGTTGCGGCTGACCATCTTTGTAGCCTCTGAACGAGACTTCAATGTCGTCGCGGTCGCCGCGGAGCGTATCCCGTTCCACAATCATTTCGAACTTGTTGCCGGTTTTTGGATCTACTCCGGCGACCATCACGGAGCCGGTTTCGAACGTTTGCAGATTCTGCGAGCTTTGCACTTGCGTCATCATGGTTGAGTACTGATGAAAGGCGTCCATGGCGCCCGCCTTTTCGAGTGCCGCGCGAGTGACTTCGGGCAGGTGCTTCCAGAACGTGCCCTTAGTTTTGCTGAAGAACATCTCCATGAGTGCTTCCCGAGCTGTTTGCGGCGCAGATGAAGTCTCTTGAGCCACTAAATGGCTCACCAGCATCAGCAGTATCGAGCAGACAATTATTTTGCGCATAGTCGGTCCCTAGCCGATGCTGCCACGACCCAGCGACGCTCTCCAGTTACCGAGGTAAGTAGCTCGGTTTTTGAACGCTGGCAGCCCGTCCGTGCGGGTATGACCCACCTGTGCCGTGATAACCTGCCTAAGTACGCACTGTGTTTATCCATCTCCACGGAAACAGGTCTGATGCCCATCGCCGCCAGCGGCGCATGCTTCGAGTTGTAGCACTCTTCGAGCTTTCTAAGGGAGTTTTCGTCCTGTTAATGGGAATTGTGGCGATCACTCTTGTTCACAAAGATCTGTGGCTCATTGCGGAGAGTCTGCTAGCCGCGTTTCACATCGATACCGACCGCCGTTCGGCGCAGCTGTTTCTGGATTTCGCCGACAACATCACGGATGCTCGGCTCTGGGCTGCGGCCCGCATCGCCTTTGCGTATGCGGCACTGCGGTTCACCGAAGCGTATGGTCTTTGGCACGAGCGCGCCTGGGGGGAGTGGGTTGCGCTTGTTTCCGGAGCGCTGCTCATGCCAATGGAGGTACACGAACTCTTGCGGGGCTTAACCTGGGTTCGCGGCGCCATGTTCCTGGGCAATGTTGCCGTCGTTCTCTACATGCTCCACGTGATCCTGACAAATCGCCGTGCGCGAGTAAATCCAGCATCCGCATGATCCGCTAAACAGCGCTCAGTCTTGTATCTACATTGAAATTCTCAGTTACCACGCGAGCCATTCCCTGCATCATTAAAGGTAGGGTCGGGAGGTTCGTATGCGTTTCGCCTGTCTGTTCTCACTGATTCTTGCTGTCGCCGGCATCGCGGCTGCGCAGCAGCAGGAAACCAATTTCCCCGTCGGGCCACAATATCTGATTACGCAACCGTATCCCACCATCTTGCAGCCGATCGCGACGCCGTCGATGGAGGCTTGGCAACAGCCCGGGGTCGTTTCGCCCGAGACCGGCGTAGCTGGACCCGTAATGATCAATATTCCCGCCTATCTGCCGTGGGTTTATTGGGGATACACGCCACCGGGAGCGGTTCAACTTGTTCCGGGGCCGGAGCCACAGGCCGTGCCGGTGCCGAGCGGATTGCCACAAGGGTATATCAATCTCGGCGTAACCGCGATCGCCACACCAACCTGGTTGCATGACCATGAGTACGGAATGTCGCTGGCGCAGGTCGCACAATATTGGAAAGCACAGCATCTGCACGCAACTCACGTCTACACCAATGCAGACATTGAGCGATTGAACGGGCACTGATTTATGTAGCTTGTCGTGCCCGCTGCAGAATTTCCGATGCGTTGTATCAAAAGAATCGATTTGTCTCGCCGCCAATTTTGTTGACGCGAGTGCCTTCCCGTTCGTATGCTCGATCGGATGACCTCTCATTGCCACCACCATCATCATCACGCGCATCGCGTGCGGGCGGGGGTGTGGTGAGATAGTTCAGCACTCATAAATCCCGGCCCGCTGATGCGATGAGCTTCAGCGGGCTTTTTGTTTCTGCGAGAAAGGAAGCTTTTATGGATCGCGATCTCGACTTCGACAAGATGGGTGGGCTGCTCCCGGCCGTGGTTCAGGATTCGGCAGACGGAACCATGTTGATGCTTGGCTTCATGAATGCCGCGGCTCTGCAAAAAACGTTACAGGAAGGCTACGTCACGTTTTTCAGCCGCACCCGCAACCAGCTTTGGACCAAAGGCGAGAGCTCGGGCAATCGCCTGCGCGTAGTTTCGGCTCACACCGACTGTGATCGAGACACGCTGCTCTTGCAGGTTCAGGTGGAGGGTGCCGGCGTGGTTTGTCATCGCGGAACTCGGTCATGCTTTACCGAACCAATTGCTCTTGGGGCCGCCGGTTCGACCGCAACCACGGAGGCGCGATGAAGGTGCTGATTGGCATTCCCAAGGGCAGTCTCCAAGACGCGACGCTGGAACTGTTCGCCCGCGCCGGACTTCCTGCTTACACCAATGGCCGCTCATATCATGCGACGACCGCCGATCCGGAAATCGACTGCATGCTGATCCGCGCACAGGAAATGGCTCGCTACGTCGAGCACGGCGCAATCGACGCCGGGCTGACCGGACGCGACTGGGTGATCGAGAGCGGCCTGGAAGTCGCGACCGTCGCCGATCTGATCTACGCCAAACGCAGCCGGGGCAAAGTCCGGTGGGTCTTGGCAGTACCGGAAAACTCGCCCTTCCATCGCGCCGAAGATCTTTCTGGACGCATCGTTGCCACCGAACTGGTCAATGTGACGCGGAACTATTTCAGCGAAAAGAATGTCGATGTCCGGGTCGAGTTTTCCTGGGGGGCAACGGAAGTGAAGCCTCCTATGCTTGCCGACGCGATCGTCGAAGTCACCGAAACTGGAAGTTCGCTCAAAGCCAATCGCCTGCGCATTCTCGAAACCGTGCTGGAATCGAATACGCAGCTGGTCGCGAATAAACGCTCCTATACAGATTGCGAGAAGAGACGAAAAATCGACAATCTTGCGCTCATGCTGCGCGGGGCGATGGAAGCGCAAGACCGAGTCGGACTGATGCTGAATGTCCGAAAAGAAAATCTGGATGGAGTGCTGGCGGTGTTGCCGGCACTGCAGAAGCCAACGATCTCTCACCTCAGCGACGAAGACTGGTTGGCCGTCAACACGGTCATCGATGAGTCGGCTGCATGGCAGGTCATTCCGCGGCTCAAAGACGCAAAAGCCGAGGGCATCGTGGAATATCCGCTGAACAAGGTGGTGCTCTAATGCGCATCCTCTCGGGTCGGGCAGCAACGGCAGAAGTCGACCGTCTTGCCAGACGCGGATCGCAATTGAGCGCTCTGGAGCCAGGCGTCCGGCGAATTGTGAACGACATTCGCCAGCACGGAGACCGGGACTTGCACAAGTATTGCCAGCGCTGGGATGGTTTGGTTAAGGGACAGCCTTTGCGAGTCTCTAGCGCTGAACTCGCGCAGGCGCTGGGTTCCTTGCCGCCAAAGTTGAAAAAATCACTGCGCCAAGCCGCCGGCAATATCCGTAAATTTTGTGAATGGCAAGAACCGAAGCCATGGACACAGACGCGAAACGGAATTTCTCTCGGCCAACTGATTCGACCACTCGCTTCGGTTGGCTGTTATGTTCCCGGCGGCCGCTACCCGCTCCTTTCTACGGTGCTCATGACCGTGATTCCGGCTCAAGTTGCCGGAGTGAAGAGGATCGTAGTCGTCTCGCCGAAACCTTCTCACGAAGTATTGGCGACGGCCGCATTGCTTGAGATCAAAGAGTTCTATCGCGTGGGCGGCGCGCAGGCGATTGCCGCTCTAGCCTACGGAACGGAAACGATCGCACGCGTCGATAAGATCGTCGGGCCGGGAAATGCCTACGTCACAGCGGCGAAAAAGCTCGTTGCTTTTGACTGCGCCATTGATTTTCTCGCAGGACCGACCGAAGCGGTCGTTCTAGGTGACTCCGGCAAACCGGATTACATTGCCGCCGATCTGGTCGCGCAGGCGGAACATGATGACGACGCCCTCGCCATTTTCATCACGACCTCGCGCAAGCTGGCGCAGGAAGTAGCAGACAGTGCGGCGCGGATGGCGGAGTCGAATCCCACTGCGCAGCATTCGCTCAGTCGGCATGGCTCCATTCTTATCGCGACCTCACTTGGGCAGGCGCGCGCGTGGGCGAATCTGGTTGCTCCGGAACACATCACGGTCTCGCGAGAAGATTTGCCGCACATTCAGCATGCCGGTTCGGTTTTCGTGGGCGACTACTCGCCGCAATCGGCGGGTGATTACGCTTCGGGTCCGAACCACGTTCTACCAACCGCAGGGCAAGCTCGTTTCCGAGGCGGCCTCAGCATACTCGATTTTGTAAAGATCATCACCGTCCAGAGTTTTTCTGCATCGGGCTTGCGCCAAATCGCACCGACCATCGAGCGCCTGGCCGAAGCTGAGGGTCTACTGGCGCACGCACAATCGGTGCGCGTGAGGTGCGCCCGTGCTTAGTCCTCGCTCTGTCGTAACGAAGGTTCCGCAGTATCATCCTCCGCTCGCTGGCCGCAGGGGCCTGCGATTGGACTTCAACGAGAATACGGTTGGCTGTTCGCCGCGGGTGCTGGCTCGGCTGCGGCAACTTACGGTCGACGATCTGGCGCGTTATCCCGAGCGCGAAGCAGTCGAAACTCACGTTGCAGATTTTCTTGGAATCAATCCGGCGGAACTATTGCTCACGAACGGCGTCGATGAGGCCATTCATCTGCTCTGTCAAACTTATCTCGATCCGGGCGACGAAGCGTTGATTGCCGTCCCGACTTATTCGATGTACCGAATTTACATGGCTGCGGCCGGAGCGACTGTGATCAGCGTCGCAGCCGGAAAAGACTTCGAATGTCCAGCCAACGATCTGGTCAATCATGTTTCTCCTCGCACGCGATTGATTGCCATTGCAAATCCCAACAATCCCACGGGAAGGGTTGCATCTCGCGACGAGTTGCTAAAAATCGCCCGAAGCGCTCTCAATGCCGCCGTGCTGATCGACGAAGCTTATTTTGAGTTCTATGGAGAGACACTGCTCGCCGAGTGCAACGAGCTTCCGAATCTATTTGTTGCGCGGACGTTTTCGAAGGTCTATGGCCTGGCCGGATTGCGCGTAGGCGCTCTCACCGGTCCTGCCGATCAGATGCATCTGCTTCGGCGCATCTGTTCTCCCTACAACGTTAATGCCGTTGCGCTGGCCTGCGTTCCCGAGGCGCTGGCCGATGAAAGCTATGTTCGAACGTATGTAAGTGAAGTAATCGAGGGCCGAGCGCGGCTGGAACGCATGCTGGCGGACAGCGCCATTCACTATTGGGCGAGCCATGCCAACTTCGTTCTCGCGCGAATCGGTTCTACTCAGCAGGATGCAGCAGCATTCGTCGAGCAGATGCGCGGGTGCGGCATTCTCGTTCGCGATCGCTCGAGTGATGCCGGATGCGTCGGTTGCGTCCGCATCACGCTCGGTTCGCGTGAGCACACAGACCGCCTGCTTAGCGCCCTACAAGAAGGGCTGCAACACTTGAGCGTGATGAAGGGAGCCGCGCGATGAGAAAAGCCAGCATTCATCGCGCTAGCAAAGAGACGCAGATTCGGCTTTCGCTCACCATCGAAGGCCGCGGACGCTATCAAGTCTCGACCGGCATCCGTTTCTTCGATCACATGCTGGAGCTTTTCGGGCATCATGGCGGATTCGATCTGAAACTCGTGGCCAAGGGTGATCTCGACGTGGATCAGCATCACACCGTCGAAGATGTTGGAATCGTTCTCGGACAGGCATTCGAAAGAGCACTCGGCACGAAGCGGGGAATCCTGAGAGCCGGGTATTTCCTTATGCCGATGGACGAGACCCTCGCCATGGCCGCCGTTGACTTCTGCGGACGTACCGCCTGCGTCGTTGATACGAAAGTAACGGCACGGTTGGTCGGCAATTTTCAGTCGGAGCTGGTTCCCGATTTTTTCGAAGGTTTTGCTCGCGGCGCGCGCGCCAACGTGCACGCGCGCGTGCTTTACGGACGGTCGAACCACCACAAGATCGAAGCATTATTTAAGGCTTTTGCCCGCGCATTGCGCGCAGCGTGCTGGCGCGATCCACAAATGCGCCGGCTCTTGCCCAGCACCAAAGGAGTGCTGTGATGATCGCCATTGTCGATTACGGCGCGGGCAATCTCACATCAGTGAAGAAGGCTCTCGATTGGCTTGGCCAGTCGTCTGTGATCACCGCAGATCCGGTCGCCGTCGAGCGAGCGGCGAAAATCATTCTTCCCGGTGTCGGCCATTTCGCCGCGACTGCATCGCTGGCAAAGCTTGGGTTGCAAGACGCGATTCAGCAGGCAATTGGTTGCAGCATTCCATTTCTCGGAATCTGCGTTGGCATGCAGTGGATGTTTGAAGGCAGCGCGGAATCTCCGGAAACGCCGGCGCTGAGTTTGCTGCCCGGATCATGTGAGCGCTTTCCGTCCCACGTCAAATCACCGCATGTCGGTTGGAATCAAATTCAGATTTCTGATTCATCGCGGCTCTTTCTCGGGTTGGAATCGTCGTTCGTCTATTTCACACATTCCTTCTGCGCGCCCGTGAACGAAGCCACCATCGCTTGTTGCGAGTACGGAGGCGCGTTTTCGGCTGCGGTGGAAAGAGACCATGCATTCGGGGTGCAGTTTCACCCGGAAAAATCGGGAGAATTCGGCCTGAAGCTTTTGCGGAATTTTTGCGAACTCTAAATATGCTGACCAAACGCATCATCGCATGCCTGGACGTCGATGCTGGACGCGTCGTCAAAGGTGTGAAATTTCAAAACCTGCGTGATGCGGGCGACCCCCCCGAACTCGCACACGCGCACAGCGAATCCGGCGCGGACGAGATTGTCTTACTCGACATATCGGCCGCGCATCAACGCCGTGCCACTCTGCTCGATACGGTTCGCCGCACCGCGAAACAATTGTTCATTCCGTTCACTGTAGGAGGAGGAATCCGCAAGCTCGAAGAGGCGGCCGCAGTTTTTTCCGCGGGAGCCGACAAAATCAGCATCAACTCTGCCGCCATTGAAAATCCTTCGCTGATTACCCAAGTCGCAGAACGCTTCGGCTCGCAAGCGGTTGTCATAGCCATCGATGCCAAACGTTGCCCCAGGAATGGAGCATGGGAAGCCTTCATTCAAGGCGGCCGAATGGCCACCAATCGCGCTGCCGTGGAATGGGCTCGCGAAGCCGAATCGCGCGGTGCCGGAGAAATTCTGCTTACCTCCATGGATCACGATGGCACAGCCACCGGCTTCGACTGCGAGCTGACCAAAGCTGTCAGCGAGGCGGTTCGCATTCCGGTTATTGCTTCCGGCGGCGCGGGTAGTGCCGCACATTTTACTGAAGTTTTTCGCCAGGGGCATGCCGATGCTGCGCTTGCGGCTTCGATCTTCCACTTTGGATTTCATCGCATCAGCGATCTCAAACAAAAATTAGCCGCAGACGGAATCCCGATGAGGTGGCCATGCTGATTCCTTCGATCGATCTGATGGGTGGAAAAATCGTGCAGCTCGTGCAGGGCAGCCGCAAGGCTCTCGAGTTCGACGATTTTCAGAATTGGATCAATCTCTTCTCGAAGTATTCTCTGGTGCAGTTAATCGATCTCGATGCGGCGCTGGGAACCGGCAGCAATGCTGATGTTGTTCAGGAGTTGGCGCGGCAGCTTCCTTGTCAGGTCGGAGGTGGGATTCGTTCGATCGGCACCGCCGAATCAACTCTTAAGTTAGGAGCACGCCGCGTGATCCTTGGGTCCGCGCTTATTCGAGATGGGGCGGTCAACCTTGCCTTTGCGAATGAAGTCGCAAGCTGGCTTGGTTCGGAAAAGTTGGTCTTTGCCGCCGATTGCCGCCACGGCAAGGTCGCCATCAAAGGATGGCGCGAAATAACGAGCATCACAGCGACGGAGCTCATTCGCCAGTTGGAACCGTTCTGCAGCGCATTTCTTTATACCCACATCGATACGGAAGGCCTGCTGCAAGGAATCCCACTCGATGTCATCCGGCAACTGCGCCTGGTGACCTCGCGTCAACTCATCGCCGCGGGCGGCATCCACAGCACGGAGGAGATCGACGTGCTGCATGCGATCGGTGTTGATGCTGTGGTCGGCATGGCGATTTATCGGGGATTAATTCCTGCCTGAGGGAGCCGGCATTTGGCTTGGGCAATCCGGCTGATATCAGAATGTTCCCCGCTCCATTCGCTCGTTTTCTGGTTTTTTCTTTTTGTGAGCAAAATGTTGCGCCTGTTTGATTCGGATGGATGGTTTACGCGCTGAATGGTCGACTGTGCTGCAGGTCGGTGCTCGGTATAATGGCGGGTCAAAACCGAATTGCACAGGAGTTGGCACGAGATGTCAGATCTACGCGCTGGTTTGGTCAGCACGGTTTTCCTGTTCGCAATTGTTATCTCTCTCTGTTTTTCCGCCCATGCGCAAGAGGCGCCGGCCAATGTTCCGTACTTAAATCCTGGGCTACCAGTCGACCAGCGTGTTGACGACCTTATCGGACGCATGACGCTGGAGGAGAAGGTGGCGCAAATGCGGGACCATGCGGCGGCGATTCCGCGCCTCCGAGTTCCGAAGTACGACTGGTGGAACGAGGGTCTGCATGGCGTCGCGTTTGCCGGTTACGCCACGAATTTTCCCCAGGTGATCGGTATGGCCGCCACTTGGGACACAGATCTCGTTCACAAAATGGGGGAGACCATCTCAACCGAGGCGCGCGCCAAATACAACGAAGCCATGCGCCAAGACGACCACGAAATGTTTTTCGGGCTTACGTTCTGGGCGCCGAACATCAATATCTTTCGGGATCCGCGTTGGGGACGAGGCCAGGAAACTTACGGTGAAGATCCATTTCTGACCGCCCGCATGGGGGTTGCCTTTGTGACCGGGATGCAGGGAGATGATCCGAAATACTTCCGCGTGGTCTCAACGCCTAAGCACTTCGCGGTTCATAGTGGTCCCGAGCCGCTGCGGCATGGCTTCAATGTGAATGTCTCGCCTCACGATCTGGAAGATACATATCTGCCGGCTTTCCGCGCGACCGTCGCCGAGGCACACGCCCAGTCCGTGATGTGCGCTTACAACGCGATCGATGGTGCGCCGGCCTGCGCCAACACGATGTTGTTGCGCGATCATCTGCGCGCTGCTTGGAAGTTCGACGGCTACGTTGTCAGTGACTGCGCGGCCGTGGCGGATGTCAACACTGGCCATCACTTCGCTCCAGATATGGCGCACGCAGCCGCCGATGCGGTTAAGGCGGGTACCGATCTCGAATGTGAATACGGCGAAGGGCAGGCATTTCCATCCCTCGTGGATGCTGTGCATCAGGGCTTGATTAAGGAATCCGAGATCGACAACGCATCGCGCCGCCTCTTCCGTGCGCGATTCAAGCTGGGCATGTTCGATCCGCCGTCGAGCTTTGCGTACGGGCAGATCCCAATAACTGAGGTCAACTCGCCCGAGCATCGGCAGCTTTCGTTGCGTGCAGCGCGCGAATCAATCGTGCTTCTCAAGAATCGGAATCACATCCTGCCGCTCAAAGCTGGAATCACTCGCATCGCGGCGGTTGGACCGACCGCAGAGCTCATTCAGGCATTGCAAGGGAACTACAATGGCCCGCCACCGTCGCCGGTGTATCCGCTGGAGGGTATTGAAAAGAGGTTTTCTTCGGCAAAGGTCGCTTACGCACAAGGTTCGACGCTGGTGGATGGCTTCGCTCTTCCAATCGAGCACACCGCGCTTCACACAGCCAGCGGTTCTGACGAGGGTCTGACTGGCGAGTACTTCAGTTCGCCCGACCTCTCAGGCCAGCCCGTGCTCACGCGAACCGACCGCAACATCAATTTCAACTGGGATAAGGTTGTGCCGGTGGGCGGATTGCAGCGCGACAGTTATTCCGTGCGTTGGAGCGGGACCTTCACTCCTCCCGCTCCCGGTGACTACAAACTGGGTGTGCGCGTGAACTACTGCTACGCCTGCGAGAACGCAGAAGGATTTCGTCTCTACCTCGATGACAAGGTGTTGGTCGAAAGCGGCGGGAAAACTCCTGAACGTGGCGAGGTAGTCCAGGCCCCAGTGACGTTTAGCGACACGCAACCGCACCCAATTCGGCTGGAGTATCTGCACGGAACCGGAACCGCAGGCATCGACCTGAGCTGGCAGGCTCCGGCGGATGCGTTGCGTGAGCAGGCAGTCGACGCCGCGAAGCAGTCCGATGTGACGATCGCCTTTGTGGGTCTTTCACCCTCGCTGGAAGGCGAGGAGATGCCGGTGAAGCTGGCTGGTTTCAGCGGAGGTGATCGCACATCGATTGATCTGCCCGCGGTTCAGGAGGACCTCCTGAAGGCGCTCGCAGCCACCGGTAAGCCGCTGATTATCGTATTACAGAACGGTAGCGCGCTGGCGGTTAACTGGGCGCAACAGAACGCCGATGCGATCCTCGAAGCGTGGTATCCGGGAGCCGAGGGTGGTACGGCGATCGCGGAAACGCTCGCCGGCGACAACAACCCTGCCGGACGTCTGCCGCTGACGTTTTACTCTTCGCTGAGCCAGGTTCCGCCCTTTGCCGATTATTCCATGCGCGGCCGGAGTTATCGATATTTTGCGGGCAAGCCGCTTTATGGGTTCGGCTTCGGACTCAGCTACACGACCTTCGAATACAGCGGGTTGAAGATCTCCCCGGCACGCATGAAAGCCGGCGATTCGGTCACCGTCGAAGGCGACGTGAAAAACACCGGAGCCGTGGCTGGCGACGAGGTGGTTGAACTTTACCTCCAGCAGCCGAAGCGATACGAGACTCCGTTGCGGGTGCTGGCAGGATTCAAACGCGTACATCTTGACGCGGGCGAGTCTATGCACGTCAGCCTGACGATCGATCCGCGCTCTCTCGGCCAGGTTGATGAGAAAGGGAATCGTGTGATCGACCCGGGCGGATACACGGTCTCAATGGCGGGTGCTCAGCCTCAAGACGCGGCTTCGGTTCAGACTGGGAGATTTATTGTTTCCGGTAAAGCCGAATTGCCGAAATAGGCGAGCAGGTTAACGAAAGGGTAATAATTTCGGCCTGAGTAGCCGCTCTTTGCATTTCCGTCAGCCCCAAAGCCTTCTCACCACCGCTCGCGACTGGCGCCTCGTCCGCCACGATCTCCGCGGTCCCCACGATCTCCGCGATCGCGAAAACCACCCCCCGAGCGCTCCGCCTTAGGACGGGCTTCGTTCACATTGATGGTACGACCGCCGAGCTGCGAGCCGTTCAACGCCGTAATCGCTTTTTCGCCATCCTCGTTACTCGCCATCTCGACGAAGCCGAAGCCGCGCGATCGTCCGGTTTCGCGGTCGGTCAGAATGCTTACGCGATCCACCTGCCCGTAAGCTTCGAAAGCTGTTCGCAGCTCATCTTCATTCGTGTTGAAGCTGAGATTCCCGACAAAGATATTTTTCATACTTCTGCCCCTGCATTGAGCTGTCGAAGTGCGAGCTCAGTTCGGCGGACTTGCCAGGGCGGAAAGCGCCGTTCCTGAAAATCTACGACCGGGAGCTGGCGAACAGTCAAATGCGGCCTGAAGTATAGCAGGTTTCCGGCGCGGCGCTTGTGAAATTACCAAATATGCTCAATGACTGGAACCGTCATGTCCTGGCGCGAATTCCAGAAGGGAAGGCGCTCCCGTCTGACGAAAGGCGCAAAAGAGTGGACGCGCCACACTAGCAATCGTCAACTTTCCAATATCCTTCCGGGTGGAATCCCATCTGCAGCAGGCGGTTCTTAGGATCGTGTTTCTTGCCGCATCCGGGACAGGTCAAATATCGGCTCCAGGCTGTTCCTTGTCGATCGTAGTTTTCGGCGACGGCGAAGGTTGTACCGCAGCTGCAGGGAACGAGGAACATGCGGAAGCCTGCTTGGGTGGATGCTTCTTCTGCGGACCGCTTTTTTGCGGGGTGCTTGCTCACGATTCTTCCACGGTAACCATCGCACTTTTCTTGCGCCTATTTGCCTGGAGAATTTTCTTTCGTAAGCGAAGCGATTTCGGAGTGACTTCGACAAATTCGTCGTCGGCGATGAACTCGATCGCTTGTTCGAGATTCAGCGAGCGGAAGGGCACCAGGCGAATGGCCTCGTCCGCTGTCGACGCACGCATGTTCGTCAACTTTTTTTCGCGTACCGCATTTACATCGAGATCGTTGTCTTTCGCATTCTCGCCGATAATCATACCCTCATAAAGCTCTACGCCCGGGCCGACGAAAAGCTCTCCACGTTCCTGCAAGCCCCATAAAGCGTACGCGGTCGAAGTGCCGGGGCGATCGGCAATAAGCGCGCCCGTGAGCCGATGCGGAATCTCGCCTTGCCACTCCGTGTAGCCATCGAACAGGGAATTCATCACAATCGTGCCGCGCGTGTCGGTGAGCAACTGGCTGCGCAGTCCAATCAGGCCGCGGCTCGGCACTCGAAAGTCGGTGCGCACCCGTCCGTAGCCGTGATTGTGCATGTTAGTGACTTCGCCCTTGCGGGCACCGAGTTGCTCCATGACCACGCCGACAAACTCTTCGGGCACGTCAATTGTGAGGTGCTCGACCGGTTCCATCAGCTTGCCATCGATTCGCTTCGTGACGATCTCGGGTTTGCCAACCATGAGCTCGTAGCCTTCGCGGCGCATCATCTCAATGAGAATCGAAAGCTGCAGTTCGCCGCGTCCAAGAACTTTGAAAGAATCGGTCGAGCCAGTTTCTTCCACACGCAAGGAAACATTGGTGAGCAGCTCTTTTTCCAGGCGCTCGCGCAGATTGCGCGACGTGACGTAGGTACCTTCCTTGCCGGCGAATGGCGAGGTATTCACCGTAAAAAGCATGGCGATCGTGGGCTCGTCAATGGCGATCGGCGGCAAGGGCGCAGGATTCTCGGCATCCGTAATCGTTTCACCGATCGTGATTCCCTCGACTCCAGCAACCGCGACGATATCCCCCAGTTCTGTTTCCGTAATGTCCGTGCGCTTCAGTCCAGCGAAAGAAAAAAGTTTTGTGATCTTCGTCTTATGCAGTGAAGAGTCGAGCTTGGCGATGGCAACTTCTTCTCCCGTGCGCAGGGTGCCGTTAAACACGCGTGCAATCGCGAGCCGTCCGAGATAATCGCTGTAATCGAGATTGGCGACAAGAATTTGTAATGAGCCAGAGCAATCGCCTTTGGGGGCAGGAATCGTATTCAGGATCGCGTCAAAGAGGGGGCGGAGATTCTCTCCTGGAATTTTGACATCCGTCGATGCGGTACCTAACTTCGCATTGGTGTAGAGCACTGGGAAATCCAGCTGCTCTTCTTTAGCGTCCAGATCGATAAAGAGATCGTAGATTTCGTTCAGCACTTCCTGTGGACGCGCATCGGAACGATCGATCTTGTTGATGACGACGATCGGCGGCAGCTTCGCTTCGAGCGCTTTTCCCAGCACATAGCGGGTTTGCGGCAGCGGACCTTCGCTGGCATCGACCAGCAGCATGACTCCATCGACCATCTTCAGCGCGCGTTCGACTTCTCCGCCGAAGTCGCTGTGACCGGGCGTATCGACGATATTGATCTTCACCTCGTGATAGAAGATCGCGGTATTCTTGGCGAGGATCGTGATGCCGCGCTCGCGTTCGAGTTCGTTCGAATCCATGACGCGCTCGGCCACAGTCTCGTTGGCGCGAAACGTCCCGCTCTGTTTGAGCATGGCGTCGACCAGCGTGGTCTTGCCGTGATCGACGTGCGCGATGATGGCGATATTGCGAATGCCGGTGGACAAGTGGGGATCCTTTATTCGATGCATTACCACTTTACTATGAGCGGAACGGCGTCCGCCGCCCAAACCGCCGTCGCTCTTCTGGCGGCAATCCCAGACTTCAGATACTACAGCTGAATGTGGTTTCGGACCCCTTACGTTGAATATCACCTGGGTTGGCGTTCAGGAATCCGGAGCAATCCGGTATAGCTTGAAGTGCGCGTTCTGATAAATAAGGTCCAGGCTCGATCGATGGTGTTCCACATAGCGCGATAGAAAGCCGTGATCCTCATCAAAAGCATTGGTCGTGATCAGGTAATTCGCATGAATGCTGCTGGCCCAACGCTGCAGTTCCTCTTCGGTTCCGTTGCGGTTATAGCTGGATGCCCTTCGCCCTGTGTAAAGCGCGAGCGCTCGCGCGCGGAAGTAGATCAATACGTCATCCGGTGCGGTGCGGTCGCGCACGGTCTGGCATAGCGAGTTGAATTCAGGCGAACCGGTCGATTCGCGAATGGCTCCGAAGTCCATTGTGTGATACGCCAAGGCGTAAGGGATGGAGATTAGTAACAAGAACGCAAGAAGCGCTGGAGTTGAATAACGGGGAACAAAATGCATCGTCAGATGGCGAAGACCGTAGAGCGCCAAAAATACGATCCAGGGCACGAAGGGAAACACGATGCGGACGCCAGGAGAAAACGGCCAGAGAAGAACGATCACCACATAAGGCGCCAGAAAGGCCCCGACGATGGTCAATCCGCGTTTCCATTCCAAATAAGCTCCCAGTGCCGTCAGCGGCGCGACGATTATCAAGAGAATGAATGAGAATGCGCTATGCCTCGACGCCACCCAGAAACCCGCCAAGGCCCGCGGATAAGAGATGAAATTTGTTGTGATCGTATGCAGCGTGGGATGAAAATGTCCGTCGTAGTTACGCAGGCCCGAACCCAGCCACAGACTTTGGAGCAAGACAAATCCTGCACAGATAGCGAGTGCGACTGCCGCACGCATGACAGTGCGATTCTTCAGCAGGTCGTAAAGCACGAAACCACCGATCAGCGCGATGCCCGTACTCCGTGTGCCGATTGCGAGATAAAGGGCCACCCCGATCAGCAGCGCCCATGTCCTTTCACTGATGGCGTCATTCGAACTCGATTGCACCAGCACTGCCGCAGCGTAGAAAAAAAGAAGGAAGGGGAGATCGGAAAGTACGTTGTCCTTGGCCGCCCAGAAAATCGGACTGAACCCAAGTATGGCAACCATCGCGACCGAGTATGTCGGACCGAGAGCCGGCTTCCAGAAAATGTAAACGAACACCAAAGCAAAAACAAAGAAGACCACCTGCTCCAGCTTCATCGGCGTCAAGTTCACGCCATAGAGTTTGTACACAGGGGCAAGCAGCAGCGGGAACACTGGCGGGTACATGCGAGGACTGACCGGGGCAGCCGGGTTGAAGATATAGCCGGTATCGGCATAGGGCCGTCCCTCGATAATGTTCTGGGCGTGATGGATGTACATGGCGAAGTCGTCGCCCCAGATGTGTCCCGGCCGCAGAGTGGATGCGTAAAAAACTGCGATAACGGTCAGCAGCGAGGCGATAATGAAATTAGACCGCGCTGAAGATGTTCGCTGAGAAGCCGCAGCCAATTCGGTCGGAATCTGGGTACTCATCGTTTGGTAAAAGGCTCTCGTACAAATCTGCTCTTTGGGGTTGCGAGTTTCCAGACTTTGGGTCGATTTTTCTAAGGGGTGAGTGCCAGTTCGGGAAAGGGCGGAAGCGCGATCTTCACTTCGCAACCGGCGTGCAATTGAGATATCCTCTCCAGGTCATGCATAACCAAATTTTGAAGTTTCTCGTCCTCGCCAGCTTTTTCGCTGCGTTCCTTCCGCTGTTCGCTCAGCAAGTATCAACTCCGGCGCCGAAGCCAGAAGACACCGAAGTCTGGCAGCCGGTGCCGAAAGTCGTGACTCCGGGAATGACCGAAGCTACCCCTCCTTCCGACGCGGTCATCTTGTTCGACGGCAAGAATCTTGACGAATGGGTTTCCGCGCAGGATCATTCGCCGGCGAAATGGATTGTTGCGGATGGCATTGTGACCGTGAATAAACGGGCGGGAAATATCGAAACCAAGAGGAGGTTCAGAGATTATCAACTTCATGTGGAGTGGAGAGTCCCGGAGAACGTGACGGGTTCAGGCCAGGCGCGTGGCAACAGCGGAGTGTTTCTCGCCTCCACCGGTCCTGGCGACGCCGGATACGAATTACAGGTGCTCGATTCCTATAACAATGCAACCTATGTGAACGGCATGGCTGGCAGCATCTACAAACAAAGTATTCCGCTCGCGAACCCCACTCGGAAGCCGGGCGAGTGGCAAAGTTACGATGTGGTTTGGACCGCTCCGCTCTTCCACGATGACGGCTCACTGAAGACGCCCGCATTTGTTACTGTCCTCTTTAATGGCGTGCTGGTGCAGAATCATTTTGAGCTGAAGGGCGAAACGCGCTACATCGGCCAGCCGTTTTACAAGAAGTTCGATTCCGCGCCGATTAAATTGCAGGCGCACGGCGATCCGAGCCCGCCAATCAGCTTTCGGAATATCTGGGTTCGGGAACTACCCTAGACTTCGCGACGCCATCTATGTTTGCGGTCGAAACGCTATCAGGGGCAGTTGCTGGACCAATTTACGGCGATCGGCGTCGGAGCCTGTATAGTTCCAGCCCAGCAAGCGGCTAAGTACCCGGCGAACGATTCGCAGCATGAATCTGTTGTGTTCTTCATAGCTTGCGACGACGCGAATAGCTTCTTCGTCATCAAGGAATCGGAAGACCGCCTGATAATGCTCCGAGCTGAAGTCAATTTCTGCGGTGTGGCTCGCTTCGATATTTCGTAGCCAATTGGAGTTGCGCCCAGACCCACTCATCACGACCGCTTCGCGCGACTGTGTGCGGTACTCCATGACTTCAAGCACGGTTTGAAATCGCCTGCCCGATCGCCGGCCGATGTGAGTGAGGAGCAGAAAGCGATGGCCAAACAGCCGGCCTAGCCGCCAGCGGCAGAGATAAACTGGCGCGTGAAGCAGGGCACGCAGGATAGGGTTGTTATTCACGCGCAGGTACCGTTCGTGGAAGCTGGATCTACCACTGAATTTCTATGCGGTCGTCTCCACGAGTTCTTCACCCACCGCAATATTTCCTTCGGCCCTCGTACGCAATCGATACCAGACCACGATCGCCACCAGTGAGAACGCGAAGATAATTGCTGAAATCGCGTTGATCTCCGGCGTGATACCGCGGCGCAGCCGTCCCCAGATTTCCAGCGGCAGCGTGTTATCGCGGCCAATCAGAAAAAAACTGACAGCGATCTCATCCATGGAAAGCGTGAAGATCAAAAGAGCCGCGCCGATAATCGGGAGCTTCAGATTGGGGACCGTGACGCGCCAGAACGTTTGCCAATAATTTGCACCCAGATCGAGCGAGGCTTCTTCCTGCGAGCGATCGAGCTTTTGCAATCCCGCGAAAATCTCTGTGGTCGCGACTGAGATTAACGCCGTGCCATGACCGAGCGTGATCGTCAGCAGACTCAAGTTCAATCGCATTAGATCGAACAGCATGAGCAGGGAAAGACCGGTGATAATACCCGGCAGAATCAGCGGCAGCAGAACCAATCGCCGAAACAGGGCTTTGCCCGGGAACTGTGCCCGGTCCAGCGCCAGCGCAGCAGGCATACCAAAGCCCAGCGCAATGAACATCGCCGCGAACGCCACTTCGAGACTATTGATAACCGATTCCCAGATCGCGCCATCGCCAAACAGCGTGCGGTACCAATTCAGCGTCAGATGTTGAGGTGGAAACCCGCCGACGCCCTCGCGATTGAATGAATAAATGATGAGAACCGCAATCGGTAAGTACAAAAATGCAAACACAGCGATGGCATAGGCCGACAGCCAGCCGAAAAGGGCCGAACCGCTGCGTCTCATGAGAAGCTCCATTTCTTTTCGAGTCTTTCGGAGAAGAAAAGCAGGCTCACGACCAGCACCAGCATGCAGAGCGAGATCGCCGCTCCAAGAGGCCAGTTGTAGGCGGCGCCAAAGAGGCTGACAACGACATTGGAGATCATGATCCCGCTCGGTCCGCCTAGCAGCAGCGGAGCCAGAAAATCGCCAAGACTCAACACAAAGGCGAACGTCGCTCCGGCTAGCAACCCGGGAATGGAGAGTGGAAATAAAACTTTCCAGAATGTTTGCGCCGGAGTCGCTCCGAGGTCATGCGAAGCTTCAATCAGATTTCGCGGGATGTGTTCCAACGCGGCATAGATCGGCAAAAATGCAAAGGGGGTGTAGATATGCGTCAGGGTGAGTACCACTGCGAATGGACTGTAGAGAAGGAATTCCAGCGGGTGGCTCGTCACGTGCACATACTGCAAAAGCCCGTTCAATACGCCATCCGAGCCCAGAATCGTCTTCCAGGCATAGGCCCGGACGAGGTAGCTGACCCAAAGGGGAATGATCACCATTTGATACAGCAAGTCTTTGCGTTTTCCGCCGTAGAACGAAAGAAAATACGCCAGCGGATATCCGAGCAGCAGCGAAAAGATCATGACCCGCGCCGCGATCCACATGGAGCGCAGTAGAGTCTCCCAGTAGACGGATCTCTCCAACAGGTCCCGGTAATTTTCGAGATTCCAGGAATGAACAATAATCTGCAGCGATGAAACCGACCAGAAGCTGTAACAAAACATCAGCCCGTAGGGCAGCAGCAGAAATACCGCAACCCACGCCAGCGGAGGAACAGTCACGAGGGTTTTGTAAGCGCGCGAAAACATCAGCCCTTCCTATGAGATTCGCGGAGAAAAACCAGATCCGAGGGAGAGAACTCCAACTCCACTTCACCATCGAGTACGCTTCCGCTTGCGATCGCAGCGAGAAGCACAAGTCCATTGGGGCATTGTGCACGGATCAGTTCAGTCGCGCCGTGAAAAGCACGATCGATGACTCGCCCCCGCACGCGAATAGAATCTGTTCCAGCAGCGAGGCCGGCCACGTGCACGTGTTCAGGACGTAAAGAAAACTGTGCCGGCCCATCGGAAAGCGCCACAGACCACGACCAGTCTGCGCAGCGCGCGATTCCGGCACGCACTTCGCCGCTTAGCAGATTGGTGTGTCCGATGAACTGCGCCACATACGAGGTCGCGGGGCGGTTGTAGATTTCCCGCGGAGTTGCTATCTGTTCGAGTTTGCCCAAGCGCAGAAGGGCAATCCGGTCGGCGATCACCATGGCTTCTTCCTGATCGTGGGTCACGAAAACAAATGTGATGCCGACTTCGCGCTGCAGAGATTTCAATTCGATCTGCATTTGCCGCCGCAAGTTTGCGTCGAGCGCAGAAAGCGGTTCATCCAGCAATAGAAGTTTCGGACGGTTTACGAGTGCTCGCGCCAGCGCCACACGCTGCTGCTGTCCTCCACTGATCTGCGACGGTTTTTTCTTCGCATGCGCAGTCATCTTCACTTTTTCGAGCGCTTCGGCCACACGATGCGCGACTTCTGCGGCGGGCCGTTTAGCCACGCGCAATCCGTATGCGACGTTGTCTTCGACGCTGAGATGAGGAAACAACGCGTAGTTCTGAAACACCGTGTTCACAGGACGTCGATAGGGCGGCAAACCGTCGATCCGCTGTGTGTCCATCCAAAGCTCGCCCGATGTTGGCACCTCGAATCCCGCGATAATGCGCAGCAAAGTAGTCTTTCCCGATCCGCTTTCACCGAGAATTGCGAGAAATTCGCCCGCAGCAATTTCGAGGGAGATATCGCCCAGCACCAGGTTGTGTCCGAAGCTCTTGGCGACATTGCGAATGCTGAGCAAAGTCGGCTGGGCAGGGAAATCGGTGGCCAGCACTTCGTGAGACGAAATTGTCGTGGAAGTCATCGGGTTCATGCTGGACTGCTTGCCTTGGGTGGGCAGTTTGTGGCTTCCCCCTTCTCTTCGCGATCTTCGCGCGGACTTCGCGTTCCTCGCGGTGTGAAAACTGCTTTACCGCAAGAATCGCAAAGAAAAGCTGCGAAGATCGCGGAGAAACCGGCGGCCAAGTCCCGAATCTTCCCGGCGCCAAATGGTGCGCGACGGTCGAAGGCCGATATCGCCGCCTATTGCGCTGCCTTCACCTCATTCCAGATTTCGTTGTACTTGGCCCGGCGCGGCACATTTTGCCAGAAGTAGATGTGCTTCTGATAATTGTCGACATCGTCCAAATGCAGCGATTTGACTTCATCCGCGCTCATAAATTGCGCCGCTTGCGGATTTGCTGGAACGTAATGCGTCTTATCGCTCACGAGTTTTTGCGTTTTTGCTTCCACCATATACTCGACAAACTTGTAGGCGAGATCTTTGTTTTCGCTTCCGGCGGTGATCATCAGGTGATCGATCCAGCCGGTCGTATTTTCTTTCGGAATCGTCTCGCCTGCAGGGAAGTTCGCCTTCTTCAGATCCGCTGTGTTCAGGGGCCACCCCATGGCGATTACCACCTCATGATTCTCAAATAAGTTCGTCAACTCCCCACCGGTCGACCAAATCTTGCGAATATTCGGCTTGAGTTCGAGCAGCTTCTTCTTCACCGCATCAAGTTGCTCATCGCTCAGGTTGTACAGCTGCGATGGGTCGGGTTTATCGAAACCAAGGACTTGCGCGGCCATGTACACCGTCGAGAGATCGTCCCAGACCGAAACTTTGCCCTTGTATTTCGGATCCCAGAACACGCTCCACGAATCCGGAGGCTGTTTGAACACGGTCGTATCGTAAATGATCGGATTCGGGCCCCACATAAAAGGGACGCCATAGACCATGCTGTTGGCGCGCACGAGCGGCAGGGAAGTGAGCTGTGGCGAAAGCTGGCTATAACTGGGAATTCGGGCGAGATCGAGCGGTGCGGCCAATCCGGCTGCGGCGATCGAAGTGGCAACATCGCTCGAGGGCGAAATCACGTCGTAAATGCCGGAGCTTCCTCCGCGCAGCTTGGCGACCAGTTCGTCGCTGGATCCCATGTATGAGGCAGAAACTTTGCAGTGATTCTGTTCCTCGAAGGCCTGCACAAACGAAGGGTCGGCATAGCCCTCCCACACCAACAGATTGAGGGATGGCGTCTTCTTCGAACACGAGACGGTCAACAACGCGAGCGGCAAAATGAGTAACAGACGCACTCGCCACGAATTCATTCTTCCTCCGAACTGCGGACTCCGTGATCCGCGGCCGTGCTGAAGGCGATCCGCTTCAGAACGTGGGCGGAGTATTGACCCACAGGATGAAAGTTTCCCGACGGCTGGGATTTTTCCAACGATGCGGAGTTGCGCTTTCAAAATAGAAACTGTCGCCCGGTCTCAGCCGGTAATGCTCGCCATCGAGAGCGATCTCCAGTTCGCCGCGCAAAACATAAATGAACTCCTCACCTTCATGCGCATACGACTCGCCGCTACCGGCATCCGGCTTGATGCGAAACAAATGCGGCTCCATGACGG
>Ga0335073_10001840_pt1 | contig 28702 bp, 30 predicted proteins | sample Lox_Sample_22_FD_207093 | JGI IMG/M metagenome (GOLD analysis project Ga0335073, IMG submission 207093) | Soil microbial communities from Loxahatchee National Wildlife Refuge, Florida, United States - Lox_Sample_2.2 | ecosystem: Environmental > Terrestrial > Soil > Wetlands | place: USA... | reverse complement strand
ACAATCTCGAATGCAAAGTTGACACCAATCGCAGAGACATTTGCGCTCTGGGGTAGGGACAAGAATTTCTTTACCATCACCGCAATCTGGCTCTTTGACGACAGGTCTCCCGACGTATCAGCCGCGACGACCCTGTTCTCGCTCACTTGTACAAAGAAATTGATCTTCCCGAAATCGAGTATCGCGAACTGCGGAAGGCTAACGTACGATTTTGTCTCGCCTAAGTCGGCGAAAAACGCCCCATTAAGAGACGCTGTTGATAGGCCAGACGCCACCACCGTGATGTTGCTATTTTTCAGCAGTTTTGTTGCTTGTATCTGGCCTGCTTGTGATGTCATCGTCTTTCCCTATCGTGCGGTGGCGACACACCATTGTCGTTCGGCGCGATCGACCGCTCTTAATAGTACCATCGTCCCACGGTGTCAAGGCTTTTGCCCATACTATGGCCCCCTGCATGGCACTACGCCTGTCGAAGCCCGGGAAGGTGAGACCCCGGCAACCCACGCAAGGCACCGCGTGAGCAGGCCCACGCGGCACGCGGGCTGTCCCTTGTGTAGCACAGAACGCTAATATGTACGACGTCGCGATGCCCGGGCGACGCCGAAGATTCCGAATTGGGCGGGCCAATGACGCCTGGACCGAACGTTGACGGCGACCGACGGGATGTGCCTCCGGTAGCTCCGATCTGACGAGATACCGCAGCCGGATAATTCGCCTCTACTCTGGTGTAAGTGTCTCCAGTGTTTCGATCAGCCCCCGCACCTCAGCCCGGTGCTCGCCTCTCGGTCACGGTAGAGTCGTGGAGGGGGGGCCAAGCGCTGCGAGCGATCCCGTACCCGCGTCAGAAGCGGAAGAGGAAGCCGATGGAGATGCGGGGCTGGCTTTGGAAAGAGCCGCCGAGGCGAGTGACGACGTAGTCGGCCTGGAGGATGCGGAAGGAGAAGTTGGGACTTAGGTCGGCATCGATGCCGCCGCCGACGGCTGCGGCGAAGCCCCATTTGGAATCGGGAAAGGTGACGAAGAAATTGTTGCCGCTGGCAGTGGCCGATTGGTAGGTGGCACCGGCCAGGGCGTGAACGAAAGGAGAGAAACGGCCGTGTCTGGAAAACTGAGGCCCGGCGAGGAGCAAATATTGGCGCGCGCGACCGTTGACAGGGAAGTCGCTGGTGGCAAGGCCGTAATCGCCGCTGCCATCGACGGTGAGCGCGAGGGATGAAGTGAAGCGATGCGTGGCGGAAATCTCCCAGCCGTTGAGGCGTTCGCGGTTCGTGAAAGTGGTGGCGGGAACGCTGCAAGTTCCTTCGACGGGGCAATAGGAGGGTTGCTCGGCGACGGAGACCGGCGGCGCCATGAAGGCGTCACCGACAAAGAGCTCGACCTTTTGCGCGAACAGAGAAGACGGCATCAACGCGAAGCACAAGGTTGCAAACAGGGCGAGGCTCAGTCGCTTCACCAGAATTCCTCCAGAGAGTTTTGTCGATGTTGCGCGAATGGGATGCGGATTGACGCGGAGTTGTTGTCTCGAAAAGAGGCGCAAAGAGTCCGGTCGGATCACGATTCGGTCACGTCCGCGCGGGCGAGGGCAATTTTTTCCGTGGTGGATTGAAGGCTGGCGGCGTCTTCGACGTTGAAGCAGCGGACGGAGCGGTCGATCTGGCGTAGCAAGCCGGAAAGAACTTTGCCGGGGCCGACTTCGACGAAGATGTCGACGCCCTGCGAGATCATCTCGCGGATGGAATCGAGCCAGCGGACGGGCATGGTGACCTGGCGAATGAGCGATTCGCGCGCTTCGTCGCCGGAAGTTTCGTCTTCGGCGTCGACGTTGGTGATGACAGGGAAGCGCAGCGGATTGAATTTGGCGGCGCGGAGGTCAGGCTCGAGGCGCTGCTGCGCGGGCTGCATGAGCGAGCAGTGGAAGGGCGCGGAAACGGGCAGAACGACGGCGCGCTTTGCGCCGGACTGCGAGGCGATTTCGACGGCGCGTTTCACGGCGGAGGCAGCGCCGGAAACGACGGTTTGTTCAGGCGAATTGAGATTCGCGGGAGAAACGACTTCGCCCTGGGCGGCTTTTTTGCAGACTTCGGCAACGTCAGTGGGTGAGAGGCCGAGGATGGCGGCCATGGCGCCTTCGCCGGCGGGAACGGCTTCCTGCATGTATTGGCCGCGCTTGCGGGCGATCCTGACGGCGGAAGAAAAATCCATCGCGCCAGCGGCTACGAGCGCCGAATATTCGCCGAGGCTGTGACCGGCGGCGAAGTCCGGCGTGATGCCCTTGGTTTCGAGCGCGCGCCACGCGGCGACGGAGACCGTGAGGATGCAGGGCTGCGTATTCGCGGTGAGCTTCAGGTCTTCTTCGCTGCCTTCGAAGCAGAGCCGGGAGAGAGAAAAGCCGAGCGCGGCATCGGCTTCGTCGAAGACGGCTTTCGACGCGGGGAAATGGGCCGCGAGATCGCGGCCCATGCCGGGGTACTGCGAGGCTTGGCCCGGAAACAAAAATGCAAGCTTGCTCATAGCAGTGATGGTTTTTGTCCGGCTCAGCCGCGGGCGGGGACAGCGGCGGCTGCGGACAGCTCCTGTTCAATTTTTTCGTTCATGCCGGACCGGCAGAGTTCGGCGGCGACGCGGACGGCGTTTTTTACGGCGTTGGCATTCGAGCGGCCGTGGCCGATGATCGTGATGCCGCGGACGCCGAGCAGCGGGGCGCCGCCATACTCGGAATAATCGGTGCGCTTGCGGAAGGCGTCGAAAGCCTTCCTGGAAAGCGCGTAACCGATCTGCGAGGCGATGCTGCTCTTGATCGCCTTTTTCAACATGCCGCCGATGTGTTCTACCAGTCCTTCGCTCAGCTTGAGCGCGATATTGCCGATGAAGCCGTCACAGACGATGACATCGACGTTGCCGCGGAAAACGTCGCGGCCTTCCACGTTGCCCACGAAATTCAGCGGCGACTGCTTGAGCAGGGCAGCGGCTTCGCGCGTAAGATCGTTGCCCTTCACATCCTCTTCACCAATCGAAAGCAGGGCGACGCGCGGCCGTTTCACGCCCCAAAGAGCTCGATAGTAAACTTCACCCATGACGGCGAACTGCTCGATGTGGAGCGGCTTGGAATCGACATTGGCGCCGACATCGAGCATGACGGAAACGCGCTCTTTGATATTCGGGAACGCCCACGCAAGCGCAGGGCGATCGACCGAAGGCAGCGTGCCGAGCACGAAGCGAGCAACCGTCATTACGGCACCCGTGTTGCCGGCGCTGACGAGGGCATCTGCCCTGCCGTCGCGAACAAGGCGAGCCGCGACGTGGAGCGAGCTATCCTTCTTGCGGCGGAAAGCGTGGGACGGCGAATCCGTCATCGTGACCACGTCGGTGGCCGGGACGATCTCGATCGGAAGATCCCTGTGGCGCAGGCGGTCTAGCTCCAGGCGAACCTTATCCTCGATGCCGACGAGGATTACGCGGACGTCGGGATACTCGCGCGCGGCGAGGACCGCTCCTTCGACCTCAGCCCGAGGCGCATGATCGCCTCCCATGGCATCAAGAGCTACGGTAATCATGATGGACACCGGTAACGGATGGTGAGACGAGGGAGAAGTTAGGCTGTCTTTGCCGTCGTGTCAATCACTTCGCGGCCTTTATAGTAGCCACACTTTGGACACGCGCGGTGGGGCAGCTTCCGCTCGTGGCAATTCGGGCATTCGGCAAGCGAGAGCGGGTGCAGATGATCGTGTGCGCGGCGGTTCGACGTGCGTCGCTTCGAATGGCGTCGCTTTGGATTAGGCATTCGATCTCCTCTTAAAAGGGCCGCACTTCAGCGGCCGATCATTGCCCGATTTAATGGAAGGGGCAAGGGTTAGTGTAACGTCTTATTGCTTTTTGAACCAGTCCTGCTTGAGCCTGGCGAGCGGGGCAAGCCGGGGATCAGAAGCATTCTTCTCGCAGCGGCACTCTTCGTTGTTGAGATTCGAGCCGCAATGGGGGCAAAGGCCGCGGCAATCGCTGCGGCAGATGACCTTCATCGGCAAGGAGAGATTCACCTGTTCGGCGAGAATGTCCGCCAGGAAAAGGCCGTCGCCTTCGAAGAAGGCGATCTCGGTGTCGTCAAGATTGAGCTGAACTTCGTCTTCGACGGCGATGGCCGTCATGGGGCGATAGTAGAGGTCGAAGTCGCGGCTGATTTCCTCGACGACAGTGTCAAGGCAGCGTGCGCAGACGAGCTCGACGCGAGTGTGCAGGTTGCCGTAGATGCGGATCTGGCCGTCCACAAGTTCAGCCGTTGCACGGACTTCCAGAGGATCGAGCTGCCGGAACTCAGCCGAATGGAAATCGAGCGTGCCGGGAGCGTAGGTCTTGCGGATGCGCGCTTTTCTTACCGCGAGTTCGTTGACGTCAAGAAACATGGTTAATTTCAGGCTAGATTGCCCGAAATTCGATTATATGTCTGGCGCGCAACATGTCAAGGAAACCGGGTATTCGCGTTCGCGCGCTGACACTATGAGGTAATCGCCGGGTTCGCCTCGCCGGCGCGGGCAGGCAGCAATTCGCGCCACTGGCGCAAGAGGAAATGGTCGGTCATGCCGGCGATATAGTCGCAAACCACCCTGGCGGGGAGGGTGGTTTCGGTTTGCTGGGAGTAAAGGGCGGGCATGCGGTCCGGGTGGTCCAGGAAGAATTGGAACAGCTCATCGAGGGCCTGGACAGAGCGCTCGCGGTCATCGACGATGGCTTCATGCGAGTAGATTCGGGCGGCCAGGAAGCGCTTTAGGGCGGCATTTTGTTGAGCGGCCTGCGATGAGAAAGCGGCGAGGCGACTTGGCTGGTTGCGGACGTCTTCGACGGTTCGCACGCCGATGGCGTCGATTTTGGACTGCGTGTTTTCGATCAGATCCGTGGTGAGCCCGTTAAAGACGCGCTTCAGCGCCTCGTTGAATTTCAGCTTGGCAGGCCCTTGGGGATGCGTGCGAGAAACATCATCCCAGGCGGCCGCAAACATTGGAACTTCACTGCGGAGGGCCTGCAGGTCAAGAAGGCGAGCTTCGAACGCGTCGTCGAGGTCGGCCGTGTTATAGGCGATTTCGTCGACCCAGTCGATGAGCTGAGCTTCCAGCGGCGGGCGTTGATCGAGAAGATATTCCGCGAGATCGGGGAACTCGGCGGCGGAATAGTCGCGCGAGTGCTTCACGATGCCTTCGCGAACCTCGAAGGTGAGGTTGAGCCCAGGAAAGTCGAGATAGCGCTGCTCGAATTTTTCGACGATGCGCAAGGCGTGCAGGTTGTGGTTGAAGCGCTCGCCATACTCGCGCATGCGGGAGTCGAGCTTGCGTTCGCCAGCGTGGCCAAAGGGCGGATGGCCGATGTCGTGAACGAGAGCGAGGGCCTCGGCGAGGTCGGAATTGAGGCGCAAGGCGTTGGCGACGGTGCGGGCGACTTGCGCGACTTCGAGAGTGTGCGTGAGGCGATTGCGGAAGTGATCAGAAAAGCGAGAGGTGAAGACCTGCGTTTTTGCTTCGAGGCGCCTGAACGCGCGCGTATGGATGATTCGGTCGCGGTCGCGGGCATAGTCGTTGCGGTAGGGATGCGGCGCCTCGGGGAAGCGCCTGCCGCGGGAGCGCCGCACGTCCATTGCGTAAGGCGCCGACGCGCTTTGCGCCATTGGACCGCTCAGGAGTTCCCGGCGGGCAGCATGGAAAGGTCCTGATCGGCTTGATCGGCGATTGGGGTATCCGGGTAATCCGCTTTGATCTGGCCGAGGAGCTTGGCGGCCTGCGTCGGATCGCTCTTTTCATAGTGCTCGGCGAGGGCGAGCATCGCCACAGGCTTAGGGACGAGGATAGCCGGTTTATCGATCAATTCCTGATAAAGCTTGGCGGCGGCATCGCCCTGGCCGGTGCGGTCGTCGACTTGGGCGAGTTCGTAGCGAGCCATGGCGGCATAGTTCGCATTGCTGTTGCCGGCAACTTCACTGAGAAGCCGCTTGGCCTCGTCGTTTTTATCGATGTGTTCGTCGGAGACGGCTTCGAAATATTTCGCCAGGGTGCCGTTGTCAGCATGCGGGAATTCCGAGGCGACGGCGGCGAATTTCGCGGCCGCTTGCGTGTACTTCGTTTTGTCGTCCGAGAAGCTGAGCGCGCCGGGCGCGGCCGGAGGCTGACCGGCGGTGGCAACCGGCGCCTGGAAGACATCCATTGCCGCGCTGAACGCGGTACTGGATTGGGCGTCCTGGCGCTGCGAATACCAGCGCCAGCCGAAAATACCGAGAGCGACAACCAATACGGCCGCCAGCAAATACGTGGTGAGCTGCTGGTGAGAAAGTATGGCCTGCGCGCCGTGCGCGAAAGTCTCGCGCACTTCGTCAGTCTTTAGTTCCTTCCTGGAAATATGAGCCAACGCACCACCTCAAAATGGAAAGGATATAAAGACATCGTACCACAAGGCCGCGTCGGCGGGCTCGCCTTCGCAGACCTCCACGCACGCCCGTCCATGCAATGGAAAAGGCCTTGGCGCGATAACCGCGGCGGGGGCCGCAGTTTCATCCCGCTCCGCACGCCCGGAACGAGTCCTCGGCAGAAACGAAGAGAAGCTAAACCTTCGTTACGTTTTCAGCCTGAAAGCCCTTTGGTCCTTGCTTGACCTCGAACTCGACAAGCTGGCCCTCGTTCAACGACTTGTAGCCGTCCATCTGGATGGCGGAGAAGTGAACGAAGACATCCTCCCCAGACTGACGCTGAATGAACCCAAACCCCTTTGAAGCATTAAACCACTTGACCACACCCTGTTCTCGAGCCAACGGTTCTACTCCTCTTGAATGATCTCCCGATTCAGGCGCCTGCACGGGCGCGCAGAGCGTGAGAGGCAGCCCTCCTTGGAAAGGACCCAAAAGCGCCACGCGCGTGCAAGACCCCATCAGCGGCGGGATTCTGGCATAAACCCCTTTTTCTGTCCAGCTTTTGCGAGAGACGGACGTCGTCTTGCGGGGAAGCGGCCGGCTAGTTTGTGGCTGCGGCTTTTTCGTTGCGCAGCGCCTGGAAGACCTGTTCGGCGCGAGCACGCGGCACTTCGGCAGCGATTTCGTCGACCGAGAGCTTGCGCAGCTGCGCCACGCTGCCGAAGCGTTTCAGTAGCTTCCGGGCTGTGCGCTCACCGACGCCGGGGATTTCGGTGAGGGAAGTGCGAACGCGAGACTTGGTGCGACGGAGCCTGTGAAAAGTGACGGCAAAGCGATGCGTTTCGTCGCGAATCTGCTGCACGAGGTGCAGAACGGGAGAATGATTTTCGAGGACGATGGGATCGTCTTCACGGCCGAGGACGTAGATAATTTCTTCTTTCTTGGCGATGCTGGCGAGCGGCTGATTGATGATTTCCAGCTTTTCCAGCGCCGCGGCGGCGGCATGCAATTGGCCGAGCCCGCCATCGATGAGGATCAAGCTCGGCAAGGGCTTGTTCTCCTCCTGCAAGCGCCTATACCTGCGCTCGACGGCTTCGCGCATGCTGGCGAAATCATCGCGCAGGAGTCCGGAATCTTTTTCTCTGCCTTGCGGCATTGCTTCGCCGCGAATGATGAACTTGCGGTAATCGGATTTCTTCATCTTGCCGTTTTCCCAAACGACCATGGAGGCGACCGTGTCCGAACCCTGAATGTGGGAAATATCGAAGCTCTCGATGCGCTTCGGCGTTTCGGCAAGGCCGAGCGTTGACTCGAGGGCTTCGGCGACGGCCTTGGCGTTGGGCTTCAGGACGCGGAACCGCTGCATGAACGAGTGCCTGGCGTTCTCTTCGACGAGCTCGAGGAATGCGTGTTTTTTGCCGCGCTGAGGGTGGCAAATCTCCACGCGGTGGCCGGCCTTTTCGCTGAGCACTTTTTCCAGGAGTTCGCGCTCATCGAAATCCATGGGCACGTGAATGTTTCGGGGAACGTAAGCCGCATCGAGATAAAGCTGCTTGATGAGCGAGGGCAAAAATTCGGCAGGATCGAATTCGTCCAGATCTTCCCAATAGAAATCGCGGCGATCGACCACGCGGCCGCCGCGCAGGTGAAAGAGATTGGCTGCGATCTGCGGCGGCTCGGCGTACCATGCGAGCACGTCTGTATCGTCACCGGATGCAGCGGCGATTTTCTGGCGTTCGCTGATTTCTTCGAGTGTGCGAAGCAGGTCACGATAGCCGGCGGCCTCCTCGTAGCGCTGTTCTTCGGATGCGCGCTCCATTCGCGCTTCGAGGCTTTTGATGAGATCGCTGCGACGGCCCTCCAGAAAGAGCCGCACGTCGCGCGCCGCCTCGGCATAACGTTCATCGGTGACCAGGCCCTCGACGCAGGGGCCGAAGCAGCGGTGAATGTAATACTGCAGGCATGGGCGCGGATGGTGGCGCGTCAAATCCACGTTGCACGACGGAATCAGAAAATTCTTGTGGATCAGGTGAACCAGGCGATAGGCGAGGCTGGCCGGGAAATAAGGTCCGAAATAGGCCGAGCCGTCTTTTTTAAGCCGGCGCGTGACATAAACACGTGGATACTTTTCGTAAGCTGTGAATTGGATGTAGGGATAAGTTTTGTCGTCGCGCAGGAGGACGTTGAATTTAGGTTTGTGCTGCTTGATGAGGTTGTTTTCGAGTGCGAGGGCTTCCGCCTCGTTATCGACGACGATGTAATCGAGGTCGGCGATTTCGCGCACGAGCGAGCCCGTTTTTGCGTCAGCCCAGCGATTTTCGAGAAAATAAGATCTAACGCGGTTGCGGAGCGAGAGCGCCTTGCCGACGTAAAGGATGGTCCCTGCCGCGTCTTTGAAAAGGTACACACCCGGACGCAGCGGAAGTTGTGCGGCTTTTTCGCGAGGTTCCATCGAAGAGGGTTACAATATTTGATGCGCGCGGTGCGGCGAGCGCGCTTTGGTAAAGGTACAACTCCATGATAGCAAACCGAATCTCAAGGGAACGAGCGACGCAATGCCATGCAAACGCACAATCGCTGCATTGATATTTTGCGCAGTGGCCTTCGCACCCGTGGCGCTATTGGCCGATCAGCAGTCTTCCCCGGCTTCGCCGGCTGGGCAACCCTCCGCCGGCTCGTCGCCCTCCTCGTCCAATGCAGAGCCGCCGCCATTCAACCCGCTTCCGGCGGAAAAGGATGTGGAAGTTGCGACGTTCTATATGAGAAAGGGTGATCCGGACGCATCCATTCCGCGCCTGGAGGAAGCGATACAACTGGATCCAAATTACGCCAAGCCGCGGCTCTTGCTCGGCGAGATTTATGAGAAAAAGGGCGACAAGCAAGACGCGGTAAAATATTACCGGCAATACCTGCGGGTCTACCCGCACGCACCCGATGCAAAGAAGATCGAGGGCAGGATCAGCAAGCTCTCGAAATAGGCTACGGCTTTTCGTGGCCGGGATGGTGCGCCCCCGCACCATCCAATGAGAAATATCTGCGGTATTTTTCCGGCAGCGATTTCGGCCGGCCCTGACGGTCGCAGATGACGTGAACCGTTTCGCCGGTTGCAATTAGTTCGCCGGTCGCCTGATCGACGATCTCGTAGCCGAATTTCACCATGCGGCGCTTCGACTCAGTGACGCGAGTGCGCACCGTGAGCAGATCGTCAAAGCGAGCCGGCCGCTTGTAACGGCAGCGCGCCTCGGCGACAACGATGAAGCTGTCGTCTTCGATTTCCATGCGCTTATATTCGAAGCCGTGCTGACGGCACCATTCGACGCGGCCGACTTCGAACCAAGCGAAATGGTTTCCGTGGTAGACAACGCCCATTTGATCCGTTTCCGCGTAGCGGACGCGCACGGTGGTTTCAATGAAATGGTCCATATTCGAGTATTTCGTCCCGGACTTGTGAATCAGAATCTGCTAATCGCCATTGCGCCAGCGCGGCGGGCGCTTTTCGAGAAAAGATGCGACGCCCTCGCGAAAATCCTCGGTCAGGCGGATTTCCGCGTTGGCCTCAATGGCCAGCTCCAACTCTCCGCGCACCACCTTCTCATCGTGCAGGTGGAACATCTTTTTTGTTCGCAAGACACTTGTCGGGCTGCCCTCGAGAATCGAATCGGCCACTTCACGGGCCCGGTCCATGAGGTCCCCAGAGCTGACGACTTCGTTGACGAGACCGAGCCGGAAGGCTTCGCTCGCGTCGATAATTTTTCCGGTGAGCAGCAATTCGCGCGCGTGCTTTTCGCCGACCTGCCGCCGCAGAAACACGGCGACAAGCGCGGGCAGGAAGCCGATGCGGACCTCCGTATATCCGAACTTGGCTTCCGGAACGCAAAGAGTTATGTCGGCGAGCGTTGCGAGGCCGCAACCGCCGGCAATGGCTGCACCGTTCACTGCGGCGATGACCGGCTTGGGGAAACTGTAAAGCCGGTAGAACATTCTTGCGATACGCCGCGCGTCCTCGAGATGCTTTGCAAGAGAATGCGTCGCGAGCGCCTGCAACTCTTCCAAGTCCATGCCGGCGCAAAAGGCTTTGCCTGAGCCTGTGAGTATGACGACGCGCGCCGAAGATGTCTCGGCCTGATCGAGAGCCGCCATTAGATCCAGGACCATCTGCGCCGAAATGGCATTGCGCTTTTCGGGCCGCGTCAATGCGATGGTGGCGAGTTGGCCATCGGTTTGAAATGTTAGTGTGGGATAGCCCATCGTTTCGTCACTAATTTAGTTTTGCCGGTTCCGGCTGCGGTGCATATTTATCGCGCAACTGAGCGGTGATCGTGCACGCCTGCGCCAAGCCTTGCCTATCGATTCCCGTATCAATTCCCTTTGCGGCGAGTGTGGTGAGCACGATCTCTGTGGGAAGATTTCCCACCAGATGATCGCCGGCGAAAGGGCACCCGCCGAGTCCCGTGAGCGCGCCGTCAAACCGGCGGCAGCCCGCGTCATAAGCAGCGAGCACTTTGGCGGCGGCGTCTTCCGCGCGGCTATGAAGATGCACGCCGATTTCGACACCGGCGACGCAATCCTTGACAGCGAGATAGAGCGCGGCGACCTGGTGAGCAGAGGCAGTTCCCACCGTGTCCGCCAGCGAAACGGTGCGCACGCCGATGTCTTTCAGCCAAACGAGAGTGTCCTCGACGATTTCCGGGCCCCAAGGCTCGTCATAAGGGTTACCGAACGCCATGGACACGTAAACGACGAGCTTTCGTTCAGCTTTTTTCGTTTCGCGCTGCAGCAGGCCAACCAGATCGCGCGATTGGCCGCGCGACATGTTCGCGTTCGCCCGGCGAAAGTATGCCGATATGGAATAGGGATAGCCGATCGTGGTGACTCCGGCGGCGAGCGCGCGCTCAAGGCCTTTTTCATTCACCACAATTCCGATGATTTCCGGTGTTTCACCAGAGGGCAACGCGGCCAGACGCAGGCGCTCCATCACAGCTTCGCTGTCCGCCATCTGCGGCACGTTCTTGGGCGAGACGAAGCTTACCGCGTCAAGGTGACGGAATCCGAGGGACACAAGCTGTTCGAGGTAAGCGACTTTCTCGTCCGTAGGGATTATTTTTTCCAGGCCTTGCCACGCGTCTCGCGGGCACTCGACAATCGTCACGCTATCCAATCATTTCTCCGGAGGTCAGGTATTTGCGGCGGATTGAACTCGCGAGCGAATGAAATCCGCGATTGCTTGCGTCGGCGTTCCCGGTAAAAAGATCTCCGCGATGCCGGCTCTCTTCAGGTCAGGAATATCCGCTTCGGGAATGATGCCACCCACGATCACGGTTACGTCCGTCATCTTTTTGGCGCGGAGCAGATCCATCAAGCGCGCGCAGAGAGTATTATGCGCGCCCGAAAGAATCGAAAGCCCAATTACGTCGACGTCTTCCTGTTCCGCAGCGGCGACGATCATTTCCGGCGTTTGGCGCAACCCGGTGTAGATCACTTCCATGCCGGCATCGCGCAAGGCGCGCGCGATCACTTTCGCGCCGCGGTCATGGCCATCAAGCCCGGGCTTGGCAATCAGGACGCGTATTTTCTTTTCGGCCATGTATCGAGAGGCTTTGTGCGCGGCATCGGGTTCTGACGCTTCGCCGGCAAGCTCGATTTTAGGGGAAGGCAAATCATGCCGCAAGAAAATGGGGCGACAGATTTCCTGCCGCCCCGGATTTTGTCAGTTTAGAGCCGACCTTACTGGTTCGGTGTCGGCGTGGCGCTTGGAAGCGGCGTACCCGGAATGTTCGGAATTGGAGTGACATTGGTCGAGCTCACGCCCGTAATCGTGATGCTGTGCGCCTCGAGAGTGTGTCCCATCGCCTGATTGAGCGCGACTACGGCCTCAGCAAGGTTGACCTCGTCTTGCAGTTCAACGGTTTCCGCGTTGGTATAATCGCGCGACATCAAGGCGACGGTATACGCGTCCGACGAGCCGAGCTGGAATTTCTTCTGCTCATCTTCGAACGTCTGTCTGGCCAAGTCGGCGGCCGTGGATGCCGCCTGGACTGCGGCGCGGTCCTGGGTCACGTTTGTCAGAGCGGTTCTCACCGCGTAAAAAATCGTATTCTTCTCTTCCTGGAATGTCATCTGCTCTTGACGCTGATTCAACTGGGCGATGCCGTTGTTTGCCTGAGCTGCGCGGTTGCGGATCGGCAGATTCAGTTGGAGGCCGACCTGAAGGGTTGGGAATTTCGAGTGAATCAGGTCATCCCAGGAATCTGTAATTCCGCCTGGAACCGGAGTAGTCGTTGTGGTGGTCGGTATGGAGCCGACATATTCTCCCGGTACCTCAGAGCCGTTGAGGAAAATCGGCTCAGCGATATTAGGGCCGAGTGAACCCTCGGTGACCGTTGTCTCCTTGCCGATACCGCCCAGGCCAGTGGTTGAGTATTGGCCGACGAGATTCAGCGATGGCAGCAGGGCATTGGCGGTAACTTTCGCTTCGATCCGGTCATTTTTGAGGGCGAGCGCGATCTCCTGCATCTCGGGCCGGTCCTGCCATGCACGGTTCACGAGGTCGTCGATCGTCGGATTACCTACAGTGTCGGTCAATGGAATGGGAGTTGTCGGAACAACTTCTACACCCCGTAGAGGAGCGGCCAAAGGATCTTTCGTGATATCGGTCAGCAGCTTGGTCTGGTCGTTGAGTTGCAGCGTTTGCGCCGCTATCAGGGCGGACTGGTCTGAGGCGAGTTGTGATTGCGCCGTCAGCACGTCGAGTGGGGCCATCGTTCCGATGGCAAGTTCCTTTTTGTTGTTGTCGTAAAGGGTCTGGTCAACGCCTACGGTCTGCTGTTCGACGACGACGTCCTGGCGGGCGTAGACGAGATTCCAATAATCGTCTTCGGTCGTCGTAATGTCGTTGATCACGGCCAGCTTGAACTGCCACTCGCCGACTTTCACGTTGTTTTTGTCTTCGATGATGTATCGCTCGTTCGGGAGGAAGCCGAAACCGTTGAGCAGCGGCTGGGTCACCGTAAAGGCCAGAGTTGACTGCAAGCTGGGATTGAAAACGTTGGCCGATGTCGTCGAACTCGAGCGGCTATTGCTGAAGCTCATTTGGACGAGCGTGCCGGGGGCGAATCCCTGCGAGTAAGTGAAGTTACCGGTCGTTACGTGCTCGGTGAGCGAGGAAGTCGTGTTGCTGACGCCGACACCGGAAATCAACGGGTTTGCGACCGGGATGGTCGCATCGTCCTCGTTGAGGTTCATTGTCACGTTTGGATCGAAGTTGACCCTGCCGTTTGCGCCCGACCTCGCATAGAGCAGGTTCATCTCGTCGAGCCATGGCGTGTAGCGCTGTACCTGGATATCGAGATTGTTTTGAAGCGCGAGCGCAATCGCGTTCTCGAGGCTCAGGTTCAACTTGCCGTCCTGAATGAGCTGGGTGAGCAGCGGCGAATTGGTGAGCGGCGGCAGCAGAATGTGTCGCGGTATGTAAGGCGCTGCGACATCCGGAAACCAGCGGCGGCCATGCGAGTAGTCAGGCGCGATCGAAAAGCTCTCGGGCGAAAAAGATAGGGGAACGGTCGTCGTATTCGTCACCGCCGCAGGAGGCGGCACCGGCGCAATTGGCTGCGGCCCTTGATTGCTCTCCGGCGGCATGGTTTGGCCGCCGCCTGGGGCCTGCGCGTATAGCGGTGAGACGGTCATCGCGGCTATGGCCAGCAATGCCGCACACACCTGCAGTTTCCTTGCGATCATCTGTTCATCCCCTATGGAGTATCGGTGAGCGTCCTAAGGTACTTAAACGCGCGGAGGCGCGAATATGTTTCAAAGAATTGCCGATAAACGGTGCCCGAAGGCGACCGGCGCGCCTGCTACAAATGTCGGACCCACCCCACAAAGCACCACGCTACCGCGCCGCGGCTGGCCCATCGAGTCACGGTCTCGCTCGAGGCAAGCAAAAGTCGCACGAAACCGCAAATTGTGCGGCTTGACCCTCGTCCGTGGTCGTAAATGCAGCCGGCGTCGCAAAAGTGTAGCACCGCACGTTTGCCGCGACAATTGAGTTTGTGATTTCCGTGCTCTTTGCCGCGCAAGCCCTACGACAAAGCCGCGGCGGTTTCTTCGAATTGAGCGTAATTCGAGGCCGTTTAATCTCGTGCTAAACTCGCTGCACTCACATGCCCGCGCGCGGCAAATTCATCGTGCTGGAGGGAATCGACGGTTCCGGCAAGCGCACGCAGCTCGAAATGCTATCGCGCGCTCTTGGCGAGCGCGGCATCTCGTGCGAGCAAGTCAGCTTCCCTAATTATTCCGGCTTCTTCGGGAAAGTCGTGGCGCGCTTTCTGAACGGGGAGTTTGGCCCGCTGGAAGCCGTGGACCCGCATTTTTCGGCGCTTCTTTACGCGGGGGATCGCTTTGAGTCAAAATCCCAAATGAAGGCCGTCCTCGACTCGGGCAAAATATTGCTGGCCGACCGCTACGTTGGTTCCAATCTGGCGCACCAAGGGGCGCGCGTTCCCTCCGAACGACGCGGCGAATTTCTCGGATGGTTGCGTCAGCTGGAATATCAAATCTACGGCCTGCCTGCGGAAGACCTCGTCATCTACCTGCGCGTTCCCGTCGACGAAGCGCAGCGTCTGGTCGGAGAAAAGAGCGCGCGCGAATACACCAAGCGGCGCCACGACTTGCAGGAGGCGAGCGCGATGCACCTGGCGGCTGCTGCGGGGGTGTATGACGAGCTCGCCCGGCAGCCAAATTGGATGAGACTCGATTGTATCGACGCGGCGGGCTCGATGCGCACTCCCTTGTCGATTCACGACGAAATCATGTCGGTGATTGCAGGTCGCATGTCGTTGCGATCACCGGTGGGGCGGTAAGCCATGGGATTTTCCGAGTTTCTCGGCAACGAGCGCATTATCAACGCCGTCCGCGGCATGTTTCGACGAGGCCGCGTTCCCAGCGCGATGCTTTTCACGGGCGCTGCAGGAATCGGCAAGGCGACGCTTGCCGTCATGTTTGCGGAAGCGGCAAATTGCGAGCGGCTGCAGGACGATTTCTGCGGCGAATGCGAGAACTGCCGGCGCATCGCCCGCCTGAGAGATCCCGCGCCGCTCATCGAAGCCGGGCTTGCGGAACGCGGCGAAAGCGCTGACGCCGCAACCGTCGAGCGCACGCCTCTCATTCTGGAAACACACGAAGACGTCTGGCTGATCGTTCCGGATCCCGTCCGCCTCAAGACTCCGGTGGCGCGCCCAATGATTCGCGTCGGCCAGCTCCGAGCCGTGCAACGCGCCGCCTATTTTCAGCCGGTGAGCAAAAGGCGCGTTTTCATCCTCGACGGCGCGCAAACCATGCGCAGGAACGACGCGGACCTGTTTCTGAAGATCCTCGAGGAGCCACCTCTCTCTGCGACACTGATTTTGCTGGCGCCATCGCCGGATTCCGTGCTCCCGACGATCCGGTCGCGCTGCCTGCAATTTCATTTCGCGCCTGTTCCCACGACGGCCATCGAGGAATTTCTGAAAGCGAGAAGGGAGGGGAAGCCGGCAGACATCGAGCTGGCGGCGCGCCTCGCCGACGGCAGCCCCGGAGTAGCTCTCTCGGTCGATCTTTCCGAATCGCAGCGGCTTCGACGGATGCTCTTGCACATGCTGGAGCAATGCGTAGCGGCGGAAAAATTTCAGGAAATTTTCACCGCTACCGCACAGCTCGCCAAGCAGGAGAAGGAATCGTTTGAAAATATAGTAGCCCTGCTCTATAGTCTTTTTACGGACCTGCTGGAAGTTTCCGAAGGACGGAAGAGCAGTTGCCCCCGGAATCCCGATTTGCTCCGGGAACTGGAATTCCTCGGCAAGAAAGTCGATTGGATGTGGGTCTTGAAGGCCACGCACGGTCTGGACTCTCTCGAAAGCGGTCTGCGGCGCAATGTAGGGCGCCAATTGGGTCTCGACGCGCTCGTTACTTCTCTTGGAGTCCGTTGAAACAGTGTTAATTCGTTTTTCTTATATCGTTCAGTTGAAACCTGTTTGTTTTGGCGGCAGTCAATACTGGTAGCATTAGGCATTCATCTGAAGGAGCCTTCATCGTGAACCGGAAATTGTTTCGCCCGAACCTTACCGAAATGAAAGAGCAAAATCTCGCGCCTCGACCTCAGCCGGCTCCCCAGGCTGCCCCTCCCCGCAAGAAGCCCGCCCCTCCCGAACAGACCCACGCTGAAAATTTTTACTACGTGAAGCAAATGCAGGCGCGCACGCCGGTCGCAGTGGTTCTGAACGACGGCGAAATCCTTCGGGGAATTGTCGAATGGTACGACCGCGATTGCATCAAGCTGACGCGCTTCGGCAGCCCCAATCTGATGGTCTACAAGCACTGCATCAAGTATCTTTACAAGGATGGCGAAGAATCCGCGCGCGGCGGCAATAACAACGGCCAGTAATCTCTCGTTCATCTTTTGCGGACAACTCCCGTAATGTTCTGCGCCGTTCCTCCTCGTGCGTGCGTCTAATCCCACGGGGATGACCAGGGGTGTTTGCGCGCCGTCTGCTCTGCGTGGTTGAGCCAGCCCCTCCCTGTGGAGACTATGAAAATCGGCATCACGTGTTATCCGACGTACGGCGGTTCGGGGGTGGTCGCGACGGAACTCGGTATTGAGCTGGCAGCGCGCGGGCACGAAATCCATTTCATCAGCTACGCGGTTCCAATTCGACTCACCGGCGCCTCGGAACGCATTTCCTTTCACGAAGTAGAGGTGACGAACTATCCGCTTTTCGACCATCCTCCCTACACGCTTGCGCTGGCGACCAAAATGGTCGAAGTAGCGGAAAGCGCTCAGCTCGATCTGCTCCACGTGCATTACGCGATTCCGCACTCGGTCAGCGCACTCCTTGCCCGCCTGATGGCTGAACCGCACCGGCTACCCTTTGTTACGACGCTGCACGGCACCGATATCACGCTCGTTGGCAACGATCGCAGTTATCTCCCCATCACGCGCTTCAGCATCGAGCAAAGCGACGGCGTGACCGCGATTTCGAATTATCTCCGCGATCGTACGCTCCGCGAATTCGAGATCAAGCGTCCGATCGAAGTGATCCCCAACTTCGTGAATTGCGACCTGTACAAGCGCGATGGCGAAAAACTGCGCGCGAAATGGGCTCCCAATGGTGAACCGATCCTGATGCATCTCTCGAATTTCCGCCCGGTCAAGCGGGTGACCGATGCGATCGAAACATTCGCGCTGGTGCGCGAAAAGATGCCCGCGAAACTGGTCATGATCGGAGACGGTCCTGATCGCGGCGCCGCGGAGTACATCGCGCGGAAGAAACGGCTGACAAAGGACGTGCTTTTCCTTGGTAAACAGGACCGCGTCCACGAAAAGCTTGGCGTGGCTGACGTGCTGCTGCTCCTAAGCGACGAGGAATCGTTCGGCCTGGCGGCACTCGAGGCGATGGCCTGCGAAGTCCCGGTCGTTGCGACTAAAGTCGGCGGCGTGCCGGAAGTCGTTACCAACGGAGTGGATGGCTATTTGGTGGAACCGAGGGACGTGGACGCGGCCGCGAAAGCTGTGCTGGACATTCTGACGTTGCCCGACCGCGGCCGCGCGATGGGCGAAATGGCGCGAAAAAATGCGCGGCGGCGCTACTGTTCGAACGACATCATCCCGAAATACGAAGAGTACTACGAGAAAGTGCTTGGCTCGGTTCGCGTTGGCGCTTCGGCGTGAGCGCTGACTATTTCGCGGCAGGCGCCAGCACCGACCGCAGCGATTGAATCGCCTGATTCAAGTCTGCCTGCGTGATCTGCGCTCCTGAGCCCGTGAACACTGTAAAGATGAAGCGGAATTGTTTCTCGTGATTGTCGAACACCCTCAGCGCGACAGGGCCTTGCGTCGGATCCCCGAACTGAAATCCCTTGTTCGCTCCGAGATCGAATGAATAGATTGGCTTCGCAAGATCGAATCCAAACGACAGCTTCAGCAGCAGCAGAATCCGATCGCGCTGCGCCTTCGCATAATTGGAAAATGGCGAAACCTGCGATGGCGACGCGCTGTAGACGGCATCGTACAAATCGTAGTTGGTCGCGATCGAGCCATTTGCAAAGAGCGGCTGGTAGGCCGCATATTCCGGGCCTTGCGTGTCGCGCAAAATATGAAGCGTATCCAATTGCGCGTCCGGATCGCCGAACACGACGACCTGGCCCGAATCGAATTTGAACTGCGCCCCGCCTGCGGACGGGCTCTCTTTCATGGTGCCGCCCCATGGAACGGTCATCTGATATCCATACTCCGTCAGATCGGTGGTCTTTTCACCGGCGCTTTCCTTTTTCTCTTTAGGCCGCGGGTCGGGGGCAGTATTTTCGGGGGATAGGGCGGCGTTCGGAGCCGTGGCTGCTAAGACTGGCTGAGGCACGTCGTAGAGCCATGGGTTTTGGCTGGCCCAGCGATGCGCGCTGATCCATTGCAGGGTCTGGAGGCCGTAAGAAGTGCTGTAAATAGCGACGATGATGATCAGGACCGTGAGGATTATCGCGGACAGCGGGCCTTTCTCTTTGGAATCCTCGACGTTCTTTTCCGGTTCTTCGGCCATTTCCAATCGTCTCCGAGGGAAGCGAACGCGCTATTCTACGCCCATCGCGAAAGAAAATGCGATGCGCGGCATCGCTCTCTTGATGCCGCAGCGGCGGACATGGATGTGCGGGGCGGAGGGAATCAACTGCCCGAAGCGCGCGCTTCTTTTGCGCAGTCGGCGCAGGGGCAGATCGAGCGAAGGTACTCGAAACTGTATATTCCGGTTGCGTGATTGTCGGAAAAATCGATCTGAATCGCGTAATTGCCGATGGGCTTGGCACCGCGGGCCTTCACGCGTTCTTTGAACATCGGCAGCGCGGGCAGCCCTTTCGATTTTTCCCGCTCCTTTTTCTCGCGTTCGTCGTTGCAAACCGCGCAGGGGCAGCTGTCGCGCAAAAACGGAAAATCGTAGCGGCTCACGTGGCCGTCCGCCCAATCGATTTCAACGCCTTCGCCGGTGCTGACGTAAATCTTTACTTTGGCCGGCCTACGTTTAAGTTCGGTTGCTCTTGAGTTCATGCCCTGATTCTAGCGCTTTGATCGCTCGCTTGTCGGGCGGGCGAGTGGCCGGCCGCGCCCGCCAAAAATCCGGTGTAGAATGGCCAGGCTCTGACGCGACCGACGGAGGACAGCGCCATGCCCGCCTACCTGCTAAAGACCGAGCCATCCGAATATTCATTCGCCGACCTGAAACGCGACGCTGAAACTGTATGGGACGGCGTTTCGAATCCCGTTGGGCTCAAAAATCTGCGCGAAATGAAGCCCGGCGAAAAGCTGGTTATCTACGAAACCGGCGACGTGAAAAGCGCCGTCGGCAGGGCTTCGGTCATTGCAGTCGATGCTGCAAATCCTAAAAATCCGCGCGTGACGATCAAAGCAGGCGCCGCCTTAAAAAAGCCGGTCACGCTGGCCGAGATCAAATCCAACAAGCTCTTTGCCGATTCGCCGCTCGTAAGGCAGGGACGCTTGTCCGTGGTTCCGCTTTCCGATGCTCAGTGGAAGTTTCTCTCGGCCCTTTGAAAGTGAGGCGGTGAGGGTAAGCCCGCCGCGCAGGTATCCAGCTTTTCCATTCCTCCCCATTGCTGAAAAATTTTGTTTGTTTCGGATTCGATCTCATCGGCGGAATGCGGCTGGTGATCGCCGGAGCCGGCATAGATCAAGTATAGGACACCGCCGCGCGTGCCACCCTCCCGCGCATCCGACCAGATCCCCAAATCATTGGCCAGCGCTATTGAACCCTCGCCGAGAGTACCGATGTCGGCGAAGATGGCGTCGGCTACGATGCCCCGGCGCGCATTCATCACAACGGCGAAATCGCCGAGACGGATGCCGAATCGGCGCGAGAGCACGCCTGGAAGGACGATGTAAGGGACCTTCGAGGCGTCCACGTAACGCATGGGGTCGTTGCGGCCCTTGCTCCAGTCAACCAAAGCGGTCTGGGAGATGTAGAAGCCTGGGAACGGGTCGTCGGGGCCTTGGATGATTGGATTGCCGTCGCGATCGGCTGCCAGACCGTCCCAGTGGCCGGGTCCGCCCGCGTTCGAGAGGTCGTCCAAACCCGTATTTTGCGGGTTATAGGCGTTCGGGGCGCCGTCTGCGTCAATGGTCATGCCCGACCGAAACATTACGGCCGACTTACCCACACTCCAGATGGACACATCGTGACCGAAAAGGTCGCCTTTATTGGGGTCGAAATCGGTTAAAAGCGCCCTTTCGCACGCTTCCGAAGCGCTGTTTCCTGGAGCCGCGTTGGTTGTTGGCTGGGCCGGACCAGTCGCGCCCGGCGGAGCGGGGGTGGCCGCGCTCTGGGCAATGGCCATCGCGGCCGGCAGTAGCGCCCCCGCAAATAATCCCGCGGCCCATGACCGTTTCATCTGATTCCCCCCTCGCTAGCATTCGATGCACCAGCTTAGCATCCGTATTTACCGACCGGGGGAAACAGTTCTGACCCTTCGCCTTTCATGCGCTTTAGCTTGAAGCGAAAGAGTGCTGTCCCCTCTCCTCCGACGGGGTTAACTGTCTGGGACGGGAACCCGGTGTGTTTCTTGACCGCTGCTCTGCAGCGAAGCAGACTGGACTTTCACAGGGCGAATAGGCGAATCCGAATGGCAGCGGGACAGAGCTTACCATCGACTCAGAGGCAGTGCCCATATTGCGGCGTACCCATATCAACCCTTACCACCCAATGTCCGGCTTGCCGCGAATCGCTTGGAGGGACGGCGCAGGCTGGCCCCAGCACCCGGTCAGCGGCTTACTCGTCGGAGGCCAAGGGCGGGGCGGTTCGGCGGGGCCTGCTGTGCATGCTGATGGCGGCTGTGATCCACTATTTCGCGGGCGGATACAGCCTGATGTGGGTTCCTGTTTCGATCAACCGCATTGTTACCACAGTTTTTTCGCCATTGCTTTTCCTGGCCGGGTTCGGGCTATTCATCTTCGGTCTTTTTTTTGGGTCGCGGACGCGGACGGCCGGGGCGCGGTAGACCTTCCTCGCTCATGCACGATTGACATTGTCCCTTTATTGACGCTCAAAAATTGACGCTTAAAAAGCGGCTGTTTGCACATTAAAAGCCGCCAAATGGCACGATTTGCTCGCTATTTCCAGCCACATCGCGATACGTGGGCCTTCGAATCACAGAGCGGTCATTTTTGATCAGCAGGTTGAAGCACTGGAGCCCAAGCGGTTGCTCTCTCGGCGATTTGAAATTTGGGATGCCGACTGAAAAGAAGCCGGCCGCCACATGGGCGATTCAGAACTAAAGGCAAAAGCGGCGGCCGATGATTTACGCAATGGCGCCGGACTACTCGTGGCGCTGTGACCGTTCTCCGGTCCAGGCGACCGGAGCACGACAAGCTGCTGGGGACTTGGCACGGGTAGGGTGCGAAGCAAGGTCTGATCCGTCAGTGAAAAAATCGCGGTGTTTGCGCCGATGCCGAGGGCCAGGGTGAGGATGGCGACGGCGGTGAAGGCGGGAGATTTGCGGAGCATGCGGAGGGCGAAGCGAATGTCTTGCGCGAGCGAATCGAGCCAGGGGAAGCCGCGTTGAGCGCGGACGGATTCTTTGGTTTGGTGGAGGCCGCCGAGCTGGATGAGGGCCTGGCGGCGGGCTTCTTCGGGAGACATGCCGGCGCGGAGATTGTCGTGAATGTGGAGCTGGAGATGGGAATCGAGTTCGGCGGTGAGGTCGGCCTCGTGATGATCGCGACGGAAGAAGGCGGCGAGGCGTCTCAGGGTGGTGCGGAGTTTAGTCATGGATTTGTGGGCCTCCTCATCGGCAGCGAAAAGCCGACCGGCTGGAAAGAAAGCCAGCCCGCATGGGACACAGAGGGCAGCCGAAGGCAAAAGCGCCCGCCCCAAAGGCGGCCGCGGCGAAGGCAAACGCAAAAACAACACAAAATCAACGCAGCGACGGCGGCTGCTCTATATTGGTAAGCAATATAGCAGGCCATAATTTGGCATGGGGCAGACAGGAAAGCAAGCGGGAATGCGGACTGCGAGATGTGCGACGAAACCTCGAGATTTGAAGTTGTTTTCACTTGCGATTAGAAAAGGCGTGGGTGGCGAGTGGCGCTCATGGGGCCTTCCAGAGGACTTTTTGGTCGGGGTCGGTGAGGACGACGGAGGCGGCGTTGGTGCGGGCCGAGGAGCCGTTGTCGCCGCGAACGTCGGTGCTGCCGATGGCGGCTTCGTAGCCGTCGCTGTCGGTGACCTCGAGCGCTTCGCCGGGCTTGTAAAACAGGCTGCCCTTTGCGCCCTCTATGGTGAGGTCGCGTTCGGCGTCATCGTCGGCCGAGAATTTCACGTTGGCCTGACCACCGGAATTAGCGAGCGAAAGATTGCCGTTTTCAAGAACGGTCCGCACGACGCCGTTCTGCTGGAAGACCAAACCGGCATCGGAGAGCGATGCGCCTTCGTCACTGTTGGCCGTTTGCAGCCAAAGTTCGGCCGCACCGTTCTTCGGATCGACGCCGATGCGAATGCGCGCGTTGCCGTGAGCGTCCTTCACGACAAATTCGTTGGCTTCGATGGTTTTGCGCATGGGCGCCTGCGCCATGATCGCGAGCAGCGCGACGCCGGCAAGGGCGGCAAGACCGGCGCGTTTGAAAAAGCGATTTTCTTTTTCGAGTTTTGAGATGCGGATTTGCAGCGCGTCGATGCTATTCGGACGAAATTCCATGATTCCTCCCATGGGAAGCCGTACGAGTTTAGCAAGGCGGGCGCGGAGGCCAAAGCGGATTACGAGGGATGCTTTAAGGGCGCGGGACCGAGGAAGAAAAGCAGAAAGCCTCAGGGCGGCGCAAGCGGCGCACCGACCTGAGCTACATGACCGCAAAAGGGCACACGCCAGCCAAGTTATGCGCAGGCGTTGGCGTAGAGTTTGCGGAGAGTGGCAAGGCCGAGCGGCGCATCGGCTGTGAAATCGTGCGTGCCGGCTTCGATGCTGAGGCGGCCATCGTAGCCAACGGCGCGAAGGTTCGCGAAAAACGGCGCGTACTCAGGGCATTCGTTTGGATCGCGCGGAAATGCGCGGTCATTGCACGGGTTCGCAAAATGGAGATGAACCAGGCGGTCTTTTACTTTGAGCAAAACGCGCGGATCTTCGTGCTCGGAAGCGAGGTGATAAAAGTCGCAGATGATTTTAATTTTCGGGTGATTCGTATCCACGGAGAGTTGATAGGCTTCCGCCGTCGTGTTGACGATGTTGGATTCCTGATGGCGCAGCGCCTCGATACCGATCACAAAGCCGTAATTTTGGCGGACGATTTCATCGCCCATAAAACGGAGGAATTCCTGCAACTGCGTCCACGCCCGATCGCGCGAAAATCCCTCGGGGACGTTGCGCGCGGTGCCGCTGCCGAAAACCACGATCTTCGAGCCAAAGGCATTCGCCCGCGCGAAGGCCTTGCGAACGTAGGGATCAAGAGTGGAATGATCGATCGCGGGCCCAACGACTTTCATATCGCCCGGCAAAAGAACGTTCATGGATTCGACATGGCACGGCGTCGCTGCAACTTTGGCGCGGACGGCTTCGAATTCGTCGTCGCTGAGCGACATCGTCTTGGTGACGGTGGGCTCGCAATAGTCGAAACCCCAGCGCGCGAGTTGATCGGTGTTGGCAAGAATGTCGAAATTGCCCGATTGCGTGACGCCGAAGCGCAAATGGAAGCCGTTGCACGCGGCCACGCCGTCCGCATTCGCGCGAGCGCCGCGCAGGAACATTCCGCTCGCCGCACCTAACGCAGCTCCTAAAAATTCTCGCCGAACTATTCGCATATCGAAAGAATCCTCGAACCACCGAGGCGATTGCGCCACGGCTGCGGTTACGGGCACTGATTTTACACCGCATGCGCTTTGACGCCGCAATAATCCAAAGGAGATTACTGAGAATCTTTGTCGACCGTGATGAGATTCAACTGCAGCGTTTGGAAGTTTTACCGGCACTCTGACGGACCCTCGGAGCAGCCGCAATTTACGTCCAGACTAGTGGGCGTGATCGGTGGCGATCTGTCCGATTGCGTTCAACGCGTTTGAGGTGGCGAAAACGAAGCCTGGATGGTCCAGGTGCTGCGGCAGCCGGCGGCGATATACCCGACGGCCTTGTTCAGCTAATTCGGGGAGGGTTCCTCGATGTGGTCGATCACGATGGTGTCCATGGGGACTTTCGCTGATACGAGCTTGAGACCGAGGGCCTCTTTTAGTGCGGTTTGGAGGGATGGGCCAGTTGTGTCCGGAGGTGGAACCGGGATTCCAGGAGCGGCCATCTGGCCTGGGTCAGGAGTCCAATCCAGAGTGACATCATATTTTGCCGTAAGATTGGTTTGATCCAGCACAATGCTGCCCGTGAAGATCTCCAGCGAGCGGATCAACACCGTGATTGGAATACCCTTTGACTCTATGTGCCCGGGATAGGCGGTAGTGCCACCGCAGGGAGAGCCTGCCGCCGGATTCGGCGTGCAGTCATCGGCGCGCAATTTTCCGGGCTTTGCAACAACCAGCAAATAGCCGTTCGCCTGGACCGTTACGTGGTGGGCGCGCAATTTGAAGCGATCGGCAAGCAACGACTGGAACATGAGCCGGTGGTAAGCGATACGCTGGTCTGAAGGCATCGCCTGAAGCTTTGCTACAGTCGAGGTATCTGTTTTGGTCTCGATGTCGTAGTTCTTGTCCTTCGCCCATTTCGGAAGTCCTACGATTTGGAACTGCCGAAGGTCGTAGGCAGACCCTATGAGAAGGTCCGCACTGACTCGCTGCAGGAACTCATAGCCCGGATCGCCATTGAAATATGCCATTCCTGCGGAGGATTCCGGTTTGATTGACACCGCCTCGAAGGAGGGTAATCGAGTTTGCTGTGGCGTGGCTGTGGGCGATGCACTTGTATGTGTTGTCTGCGCGCGAAGCAGCGGCGCGTTTAAGTAACACGCAATGGCAGTTGCCATGACCGCTGCGAGCCAGAAGGACACGCGAAACAAGAGCGGCGATTTTATCGAGCCTTTTTTGCGCATTGGTGAGGAGCGTGCAACCTGCCTCGCAATGGGGTAGGGCAGCGTTAACAGCTAGCAGATTTTACACCGATATGCGCGGAAGGTTCCCCTTGGACGATGCGTGAGTGAAGAAAATATCAAGGTTTCTTGATCGGTTCCGATGGTTGCGGGGGTCTGCAACGTACCGAATTTATTAAGCTTGGCATTCCGAGTTGAACTCGCACGCGGTTGGAACGAGCGGGATACGAAGAGAAACATGGCACGCGTCCGCGGCGGCGGAATAAGTGCGCAGAGGCCCCTCTACGGTTCTGCCCTTCTTATGCCCCTTGATGCGTTGATCTTTGTCCAGCACCAAGGAGCGTCACTAATCGTATGGCTACGTTCTATTGTCTATTACCCTAAAGGGGAGTAAAATCAAAAAGTCTCGTCTAGCACCCTTCCGCCGCGCCAACAGGCGACGGTTTCTTGCGAAATCAGACAGCAGCAAACGCTGAGCGCAAGGGGCCGCCATGGCAAAACGTGCAGAAAAGTAAGCGCTGTTTGAGTCCATAAGCCCTTTCGGATCAGAACTATCAGAAGTTCTCAAATACTCGATTTCGGGGAACGAGCTCTCGCAAGGTGCCGCGAAGTGAACGACACGTCTTTTGGCCTGCGTTGGCGACGCGGTGCAATTCAAATATTAAGCTGCAATCGACTGGGGGTTCTAAGCTCGATCCGAAGGGCCTCCAGGCGGCAAACGTTAAGCGTTTGATTCCGTGGATCATAAAAGTTGGCGGAGCACACATGGGCAGAATCAGTTCCCAGAAGCTGCAACGCGAAAGAAAGCGGAGAGAAAAGCAAGAAATGAAAGCGCACAAGCGAGCCGCGAGAAAGCTTGCAAGGGTAGAGCCTTCCATCCGATCGAAAGTGATCGCCGAGAGCATTCAATTTCCGCCGGAAGCGGATAAGGCGACGGCATCTTGAAGGCGGATAAACACGATGCGATTTGAAAAACCTAAGAGATCATCGGGGCGCCCAGACTTTGTCTCTGGACGAATAGCGGAATTGGAGCGAAGGCTTTCATTGGAAACGAATGAAACGCGCAAAAATGAAATCCAGACGGAGCTTGACGAGTGGCGGCGTACTGCATCAAGAGGAAGGGAAAACGATAGTCGAGGCAGACGAGGCTAAATGAGCGACGCCGTCTTCATGGAATACATGGGCTTCATATCCACGACACAGGGCCGTGAGTATGCGTTCCATGTGCGCTTTTCCGCGCAAGACTCGCGCGATTACACCGTTACGATCGCCAGAGAGGCCTTCAGCTCGCGCCGTGTGAGTTATCAGGATGGCCCCGGCGTTTGTTCCTCAAGATTGAAGCAAGAACTTACAGCGAATCCCGACGCTCTCACGGGAACCTCCTTCCTGGTTGATGAGAGGGAGATCGACGATCATAAAGCAAGAGACACATCGGAAACTCCCAAACGCCGGCATGGGCCAAAGCTCCCGACGGCTGATTGACGCATGGACAAGCGACAAAAACCCGTGGCCTATTGTCACAGTTGTGGGAAACGCTCATTTGACATCAGTTTAAGCAACAAACGATGCGTTCAGCGGGTTAACGATGAACGGTGCTTTGGAACGACGACGAGCGCCCTCGGCGTTGACGATTGGGTGGAGTGCGCGGCCTGCTCGGGATCAGGATGGATCAACGGAAAACGATGTGGTCAATGCGGCAATTCTGGTTGGCTCTTCATTCGCAAAATGCGTTGATCTGAACGCCTTATGGCACGAATGCCAGAGCAGTTGTTATGCTCCGGTTGCGTATCCCGAGCGAGTCGTCTGAAAATTCCGGTTTCCCACAAACAAGTTTTCATTCTTTTCCGCCTGATCCCACATCCTCTTTTTCACGGATCGTCAGATCGCCAACTCCATCCTTTCCCCACGGATGGAGTCAGCCATCTGCATCTTTGAGCTACATCGAATCTACCGGAGCTAGGCGTTCATCTGTGCCTGGAGGAACTCCCCCGGCAGGCATACCAGACGGCCCGTGCGTCGAGATTCCTGCGAGTTGCCGCGTCCCTTGTAATTGTCCTTCTGTTTTTCGAGAAAACTAGAATCAACCGGCATACGCTCGATCTGAATGCGTAGAGTGCGCTCCAACTGGAGCAGTTCCGTCCGTTGCTCTCTCAGAAAGAAAGTAGAAGCGATACCGCGCGCGCCTGCCCGGCCGGTACGTCCCACACGGTGAATAAAGTTTTCTGCCAGGTCCGGCAAGTCATAATTGATAACGTGCGCGACGTTCTCAACGTGAATCCCGCGTGAGGCCACGTCGGTTGCCACCAGAACCCGGCAGCGACCGTGTTGGAACTCAGCAAGCGCAGAGGTTCTTTGGGATTGTGAGCGATCTCCATGGATCACGCCCGCTTCGATCCCCCTCCAGTTGAGGAACTTAGCGATTCGTTCTGCTCCGCGCTTGGTCCGCGAGAATATCAGGCAGCGGCCCTTTTCCTTCGCCAACAAATGACACAACATTTGCTGTCTCTCCTCTACGGAGACTTCGAACGCCTGAAGACGCACGTTCTCAGAAGGCTTTCGCGTCGAACCGAATGCCAGCCGCACTGGGTTCTTCATGTAGCTCTTTATGAGATTCTCCACAGGTGCCTCCAAAGTTGCGGAGAAACACAGGGTTTGCCTGTCCTTTGGAAGGCACGCGATGATCCTGCGAATAGCCGGAAGAAATCCCATATCCAACATACGGTCAGCTTCATCGAGAACAAGGGTCTGCACCATTCCCAAGGATATGAGCTGTCGGCCGATGAAATCTTCCAATCGGCCGGGAGTCGCGATCATGATGCGAGCTCCCTTGCGAATTGCGCCCAGTTGGGGCCCTTCCGGCAGGCCTCCCACGGCAAGCGCTGCAGGTGCGAGTTCTGTTCCTTTCAAGCCATCGAATTGCCGGGCCACTTGCATCGCCAGTTCGCGCGTGGGAACCAGCACGAGCACCGCAATTCCGCGTGCGTCCCTTCGCATCAGCCTGTCGATCACAGGGATGAGAAAGGCGAGTGTCTTGCCGGTGCCGGTTTGAGCGGTCGCAAGCACGTCTTTGCCGTCTGTCGCCTGTGGGATAGTCGCAGCCTGTACATCTGTGGGAATCGAAAAACGTGCTTCTTCTAGTCTCTTCTTTAGGGAAGAAGAGATGGGTAACTCTGAAAAATTCTGCATTTTGCTTTCTTGCTGGCAGGCGAGTTGGCAGCCGTAGCAATGCACGTCGGCATCACAGCCTCTCGGCCAGTCTTAATTTTGGATTACGCTGAAAA
>Ga0335073_10001839_pt1 | contig 28722 bp, 24 predicted proteins | sample Lox_Sample_22_FD_207093 | JGI IMG/M metagenome (GOLD analysis project Ga0335073, IMG submission 207093) | Soil microbial communities from Loxahatchee National Wildlife Refuge, Florida, United States - Lox_Sample_2.2 | ecosystem: Environmental > Terrestrial > Soil > Wetlands | place: USA... | reverse complement strand
CCGCCCCAGGAGCCTGCCGCCGGGAGCCGTGTGCCAACGCGATCCCCGCCGCTCTGGCCGGCGAACGGCTGTGCCTGGACCATTTTTTGGACGAAGCGTTCGTGCGGACGGATCTCGTGCTCGGGCGATGCCGCGAAGGGCAGCCGATGAGCGCGGGAGACGTCGAGTGGCTGCTCTCGGATGCGCTGGCCGTCGTCAAGAATCTGGAAGAGGCCGCGGCAGAACCGAATCCGGAACAGCGCGACCGGATGCTCGAGCTTCTCTTGATTCTCGCCAATCTGCATGAGTACGTGGCGCACCACTCCGTCCGCGTCCATCGGCCCGCCTAGAGCCAGCTTCCAACAAAAACAGCAGATTCCTCGCGGCGCCGCTCGCCTGTCTGCGGAGCGCGCCTCCAATTTTCCGGCGCGAAAAGGTCAACACCTGCGCGACGCGCGGAGCTTGCAATTCGCATGCGCGCGATTCAATCTGGAGATGCGATTCGCCGCAGCCCAGATGCCGGTCGAAAACAAAGTCGATCCCTTCAAGCCGCAGGCGCCCTCGATTCCAGGTGTGCCCGCTGCGCCTGAAAAAAAAGAGCCTGAACGGCCCGCGCCGCCTCGCGCCCCATCGGTCGCGTCGAGCGCACCGCGAGCCGCCTCGAACGAAGCCCGCTCGAAAATGGTCGGGGTGGGCATCGGAATCGCGGTAGTGGTCGTGGCCGGTGCGATCCTTCTGGGGCGAAGTCACGGTTCTGCGAAATCCGACTTGGCAGCCGAAGTCCAGCAGCCCGCTCCCGTGGATCTGCCTACCGAAACGCCCAGGCCGACAGAGAAATTACTGACGGGTCCCGGGACTGTGGCTACGACGGCCGAGCTCGCAAAGCCGTGGTCCGCGAAGGAATTTCTATTTCGAGGGACGCTTTCGACCAATCCGGTACCTGCGATGGTGGTCCGGCTGCCTGGCGGAGAGCTGTGGGGCTTTTCGCTGCGCGAGCCTTTCGGCGATTGTGAGCTGCAATACGTGACCGATCTGGATGCGATCGCTGCGCGCTACGGTTACCGCGCCGACCATCCAATGGTTGTGAATCCGTGCACGAAAGCGGTCTACGATCTCATGCGTTACGGCGGGGGCGCACCGGACGGCGGATTGGTTCGAGGCGATATCGTCAGCGGAAGCGGCGTACGGCCGCCGATGGCGATCGAGATTCGGACAAGCGGCCGGGATGTTATTGCGGTGCGAGGCGAATAGATAGCCCCAGAGCCTACGGCTACGCCGGCTCCTACTCGGCACCTTTTTCGCAAGCCTGCCCCTCGCCAGGGTGCTCCCTTCCTTCGTCAAGACAAGCAGGGCAAGAAAGGCTCGCGCTTCCTAACAAGACCTATGCAAAAGCAGAACGCCACTGTCTCGCTCCCCAGCAGCAAGACAGCGGCGCGACCGGCTGCGCAGTTCGAGAAATGAGCTAGTCGGTCAACTCCTCGACGGAACGGGCGACCATTACCGGCTGGCCGGTCGCCGGATCCTGGAGGACGAATCCCACCACACCGATCGGAAGAACCTGCGATCCGCTGAGACCCGACAATCCGCTCAGGCCGATGAAGACCGTGGCATTTGTCGTGAGTACCGTGAGCGGGTTCGGCAGCAAAACTCCGGCAGTCCATTGATCGTTCAACTGGAAGCTGCCCGCGTTGCCAGACTGCACGACCGTGCTGTCGGGGACCCACGTGCCTTCCTGGCCCTGCCGGCGAAGCACGACGCGATGGACCGTCAGAGTTGAGACGCCGTTATTCGTGGTGACGGCGCCTCCGACGTCGACGACCTGCCCGGCGGCGAGGGCGGAATTATTGAAAAGCAGCGTGGTGATGGGATTGTCGATGTTGGCGATCTTGTATCGTTCGCTGCCATTCAGTGCGAGCGTTTCGATCTGGCCGTCCTGAAAGCCGTTGATATCGGGCAGTTCGTAGCGGACGTAGAGATCGGCCTGCGTCGCCGCACCCGAAGGCGGACGAATGCTCGTGAAAAGGCCGCTGAGAACGAATTTGTCGTCGGAGACGACCTCGATTTCGGATGCGTCGATGTCGTGCGTTACGGGATCGAGCTGGCCGGAGATTTCGACGATCGTATTGGTGGTAAAAGAGCTGACCGGCTCGTTCGGATCGTCCAGCACGGTGGTAGGCGTGACGTCGACGGTCCACTGGCGGCCCTTCGGTCCCTGCACCGTGAAAGAGCCGTCGCCATTCACGCCGGCGACGCCCGCGTGGAAATCGTCGATCGAGACTTCGGAATCGGTGGCATTTAGAAGCTGCATGTGGAAGACAGGATTGATCGTGCCGGTCACCTGGCCGTTCACGTCGGTCTGGAGTGATCGCCGTAGATCGAATTCCATACGCAAGCCGACGAGATCGGCAGCGCTCAGCACGAACGGGTTCGCGAAGTTGACGGTGACGCTCGACTGCGTGAGCGTGCCGTTGATCGTGTTGATGGCGGGCGGATCTTGCGTCGTGTCGATGAACCCGATTACGGGGCTTGCGATGGTGACGGTGGCGGAAGTGTACGTGCCGGGCGGAACGGCGTTGAGATCGAGGAGCTGATGCAATCCGCTGAGCTGTGCGAAATCGACGACTTGAGGCGTGGTGAGTACCGGCACGTTGGTGGTCCCATCAAAAATGGTGACGCCGGTAACCATGATCTGGCAGGAAACGACGCTTGGAAGCGGCGCGTCCGTGCCGACCGTGAAGACGGAGGCATCGTCTTCAGTGCCGCCGCCGTTCGAGCCCGAAGTCGATCCACCGCAGCTCGCGAGACCGAACACGGCGAGAAGTGCAATGAACACACCCATAGCTTTCTTGTTCCACATGATGGTTTTTCTTCGCCCCTTGTGAACGATGACTGCGAAGCCGAAAACACTCGATTCGGCCGCTGCGGGTAGAACCCTAGGGCGCCGGAAAAGTTGCGGGCGGGAAACAAGCGGCCGAATCGGACTGCGCGACAGTCTTTCTCGATCGTCCGATTCAGGAAAACAGAGATTCTCGCTCGCCTCGCGCCCGCGCAAGGCTTCGTTCCTTTGTCAGGGTAAGCGGGGGACGCCGAGCGGCGCCAGGCTCCACTCTTTCGCAACGAAAAATCGATTGGATGGGCTTTCGCGCGGATGCTACGCTAACGCGGCGCGTGTGAACACGTCGCGCGCATTCCGGGGCTTCGCCGATGAAATTCTTGGGTTTCTTGTTGCTCGTCGCAGGCTGGGGAATCGTGTTGACCGCGCTCGTCCTGCTGGCGGAAGCGGCGCCGAGAGCCGCTTTCGTGGCCGCCGGAATCGGCGTTGAAATTCTGGGCCTGGTGCTCGTGATCCGCGCGCATCTGGCTCCGCGAGGTGAATACAAGTGAGGCCAACGAGCGGCTCTCCGCTTCCCGACGCGGCCGCCGCGGTCTGCGTGCTGTTCATCCTGCTGGTGCCGTTCGCCGGCGCGGGGCTCGCGCTGATCAACACGGGGCTCGGGCGGGCGCGGAGCGCAGCACACCTGATGATGTCGTCGCTGTGCGCGATTTCGATCGCGGCGCTGGTGTATTTCGTGTGCGGGTTCGCGTGGCAGGGATACGCGGGCGGTCCGGCGCACGTGTTAGCAATGGGCGGCAAGAGTTGGAACTGGATCGGCGCGCAGCCGCTCTTCCTGCGGCATATCGGGCTCAATGGTTCGCCTGCCTCACTCGTAGTGCTGTTGGGAATGATGGGCTCGGCGCTCGCCGCACTGATCCCGCTCGGCAGCGGCGCCGACCGCTGGAGGCTGAGCGCGACGTGCGCATCCACGGCGTTGCTGGCGGGACTCACCTATCCGATCTTCGCGCACTGGGCGTGGGGCGGAGGATGGCTCGCACAGCTCGGGGAGAATTACGGGCTTGGGCGTGGATTCGTCGACGCGGGAGGATCGGGCACGATTCAGGTGGTCGGCGGATTCACGGCGCTTTCGATCGCGTGGATCGTCGGACCGCGGCACGGAAAGTACACGGCGGAAGGGGTGCCGACAGCGATCCCGGGACACAATTCGAGTTACGTCGTGCTTGGCTGCCTGCTGACGATGGCCGGCTGGTGGGGCCTGAATTCGGCAGGGGCGGTGCTGTTCACCGGTGCCGCTCCGGGCGAGGCGGTGCTCGTGGCGATCAATACGCTGCTATGCGCGTCGGCTTCGGCTCTGATGGCCGCGGTGATTACTGGAGTGCGTTTCGGCAAGCCGGATGTTTCACTGACGGCAAACGGTTGGATCGGCGGGCTGGCGGCGAGCAGCGCCGCGTGCATCTTCGCGCGGCCTCCCGAAGCGGCGGCGATCGGAATGGTGGCCGGGGCGCTGACGACGCTCTCGGTGGAGTGGTTCGAACTGCGCATGCGGGTGGACGATCCAGGCGGCGCCGTTTCAGCTCATGCGATGGCTGGAATCTGGGGGCTGCTTGCGACGGGATTGATCGCGCGCGTCCCACCAGCGGGATTGAACGCGACGGGCGAAGCTCCGGGGCAGTGGCTGGCGCAAGTGGTGGGCGTCGCGACGCTGGTTGGGTTCGTACTGCCGCTGACCTACGGCGTGAACTGGCTTCTGAACCGGTTCTTCCCGCAACGCGTCGCGCCCGAGGGCGAACGGCAGGGAATGGATTTGCATGAGCTCGGCGCGGGCGCCTATCCGGACTTCATGACGCACGGCGACGAATTCTCGCCGCACTGAGCGCTAGCGCCCCGGGAAATCGAAGCGCAGGCCGAAGCGAGCCGTGAGCGGAAGGCCGAGTTCCGGGCCGCCGCTGAGCGAGAAGAGATAGCCGCGATCCAACATGTTCTCCGCGGCGGCGAAGAGTTGAACGCCGCCACCAATCGACCGCGAAGCCGTCGCGTCCAGCACGAAATATCCGCCCATCAAGTTGCTGTTGCCGGTCGTGTCGTACTGCTTGCCCACCATGCGTCCATCGAAGGAAACTGTCAAGATCCGCGGATTCGCGTAGGTCGCTTGAAAGGTGATGTTCTGGTGTGGAACCTGTGCGACCCAGGTGTTGGCAAGCGACGGTGCGATGCCGGGGGAGCTGAGGATCGTCGCGTTGACGTATTGGTAGCCGGTGGAGAGCTGGATGTGCTGGGTGATATTGGTCACGGCATCGATTTCGAATCCGGGCGCCATCGTACGGCCGAGATTTTCGCGGACCTGCGTACTTCCCGACGACGCGAGAATGCAGGGGGGCGGGGCATCGGCGCCGGTGCAGGGAACGTTCGAGACCGGGTTGATCACGTAGTTAAAGAAAAAGACGCCGCGGAGCTCGAGGCGCTGGTTCAGAGTGTGGACGTCCACACCCGTTTCGACGCCGGTGAGGCGTTCGGCGCGAAGAGCTGAGTTCGCGTCGGTCGTCGTCGTGCCCTGGCGAAAAGAGCGATAGAGCTCGTTGAGCGTGGGGGCGCGGAAGGCGCGGTAGACCGACGTGGACCAGGAGATGTGATCGTTGAACTGGTGCAGGAGCGTGGCGCGCGGATCGAAGGCGTCGTAGGACCGGTTGGCGTAGGGCGTGACTGTGGGCGTCTCGGAGGAGAAGGGGAGCGAGTAGAGAGACGCGTTGAAATTGCTCCAGTGATCGTAGCGCCCGCTAAGCGTGAGCAGCCAGCGAGGCGCGAGCTCGATGATATCCTCGCCGAAGAGGCCGAAGGTGCGCTGGCGCCCCCCGGCCGACGTATCTTTTTTCGCGGAGAAGAGGATTTCGTCGCTGCGGCCGATTTCTTCGTGCTCGTCGAATCCGGCGACGAGAGTCTGGCGCGATCCGGCAGAGCGAGTCCACACGGCGGATTCGCCGATTCCTTCGGCGGGCACGGTCTGCTGGTCCGTGGGTGTTTCGCTATCGCGGCCGGCGCCGACAGACGAGAAGCCCTGGTGGTAGGTCTCGAAGACGCCATAGGAACGCAGGGTGAGCGAGCCGAAATTCCCGAGCTGAAGATTCGCGCCGATCACGCTCTGGCCCATGCGGATGCTGTTGGTCTGATAGGGCGTGCCATTGTTGCGCGAGTCGTCGAAGTACAGGCCGCGCACGAAGATTTCGTCCTGCCCCTGCGAGCCGAATTTTCGGCCGACCGTGAGGTCTGCGGTTCCATGCGCGGAATTGGCGCGCGTGTCGATCGTCCCGCGATCCTCCTCGGGGACGAGGTAGTAGCCGTCGGTCTGGAATACTTCGCCGCCGAAGGTCGAGAACCAGCCGCCCTTTTCGCCACCGGCCCAGAGCGAAAGGTCCGGAGTGTTTTCGGTGCCGTAGGAAGTCTCGATCGAAAGGCCCGCGGGCGTGGGTTGGCGCGTGAGGAATTGAATGACGCCCGAGAGCGCTTCGCTACCGTACAGGCTGGAGGCACCTTCCTGCGCGACTTCGACGCTCGAGATCGCGGCCTCGGGCACGCGATCCCAGTAGACCCACGAGCCGAAGGGATCGTTCAGCGGAACGCCATCCTCGAGGACGAGGGCGCGGCTTGAACCGCTGCCGCTGCCAAGTCCGCGCAGCGAGACACCGAGCGTAGTGGGATTAGCGATGCGGCTGCTCGATCGGCGAAACAGGCTGAACCCGGGAACCTGGCGCAACTTATCGTCCACGGTAAGCGCGGCCGTATTTTGCAACGTATCCTGCGAGAGGACGATGTCGCTCGCAGGAGAATCGCTGAGACGAGTTTGCGTGCGGTCCGCGGTGACGATCACTTGCTGATTCACCGCTGAGGGTTGGAGAATGATCGTGAGCGGCGCGGGAGTGCCGTTCGCGGCGCTCCAGTCCTGATCGACCTGCGCGAACCCTTTGGCAGTCACGCTGACAGTGCCAGACGTGTCGGGGATTCCCGTGAACGAAAACGCTCCGGAGGAGTCCGTAACCGTCTGCGACGAGTGGGATCCTGCTTTCAGTTCCACATGAGCGGCAGTGATCGCCGCGCCCGTCGAATCGCGCACGACACCCGAGAGACTCGTGCCCTGGGCGCAAGCCATTTGCGCACATACCGAAACCAGAGCCAAAACGGCACCTACACCAAAGCAGCGCGTGGCCCGAACGGCCCGCGCGACACGATTCGCCATACACCCACCCCCGAGCAAACGACGGCCCCTTGCAATCCTGTTTGTTTCAGTGGGATGCATTATGCTTGAGGCTGTGTGGCTCATGAAAGTAAAGATTTCGAGATTCGCGAAAGGCCTGGCGGGTTGTGTTATCTTCACCCGGAGAAATCCTCTCACCCGCAGGAGGGCGAAAAATGGCATTGCCGCCGGTGGTGAAGCGCCGGAGCGAACGCGTGTCCCTGACCTTGTTGCTGGAAGTTTCGGGCAAGGATGCCCGGGGCCAGGAGTTCAAGGAGCCAGCCAAGACGCTGCTGATCAATCGCACCGGGGCGGTCATCATCTTCCCCCGGGAGCTCAGACCCGACCAGACAGTCCACCTGAAGCGGCAGGCGCCGTCGGAATCGCACCGCGAAGCCGACGTGCGCGTGGTCAACCAGTTCGGCCATCAGCGCGACGGGTATCTCTACGGCGTGGAGATCGCGGAGCCGTCGAAGGACCTGTGGGGCGTGGAATTCCCGCCGATGGCCGAATCGACGGAGGCCGTGGCGCGCATGCTGCTGGAATGCAGCTACTGCCACAGCCGCGAGGTGGTGTACCTCAACGAGCTCGATCTGCGCGGGTTTGAGACGAACCGAGGCATCGCCCGCCATTGCAACACCTGCCGCGTACCGAGCATCTGGACGCAGGCGCCGCACGAGGATGAAAAGAAGATGAATGCGCGCGCGGCCCGCGGAAAACGCGCGAGTGAATCCGAAGCCGTGCCTCCAGACAGCGACCAGCGCGAGCGCCAGCGCATGCGGCTGAAGACGCGGCTGACGGCGTGCATCCGCCAGAAGGGCGCCGACGACGAGCTGGCCGTCTGCGAGGATATCTCGCCGGTCGGGATGTGTTTTCGCAGCAAGCGGCGCTATGATGCCGATTCGCAGATCGAAGTGGCCGTGCCGTATTCGTCGGAAGCGGCGAATATCTTTCTTCCGGCGCGGATCGTGTATTCGGAGGAAATGCCGAAGGCGGGGCTTTTCCGGCATGGCACCGAGTACCGTCGCATGGGTCCCCGGAGCGTGTAGCAGCGCGATGGCCCGCTAGCCGACGGACATGGGGCTGCGTTCGCGCGTGCGGCGCGCGTGATAGTGCATGGAGATGTTGAGGTAGACGTTGCCGGCGGGAGTTTGGAAGCAGAGGATCGTCGCCTCCGAATCGCTTCCCGCTTTCGCGCACTGCTCGTCGGTGAGCGCCGAGGGCGGAAACACCTTAAACTCAAATCCGCGATCGTTGAGCTGCGTTACCGCGTTGCCGATCACCATGTTGGCGAGCTCGGAAACAGTTTCGGGAACGATCGATTCGGAAGGATCGACGTCGGCTCCGCTGAGAAAACTCGCGACTCGCGCTGCGGCGCTCGGCTCCATATCGAGAATGATGCGGCCTTCGATCTGGCCCTTGAAGTTGACGACGGCGGCCAGGCCCTTGCGGCGATAGCCTTCCTCTTCCATGTCGAGATCGACGATCTTCGCCGGAGCCTGCATCATTTCGGCCAGCACGGAATCGAGAGAGCCGATAAACGGCTGAATCAGATCCATTCGCATCAGGATTTCCCCCCTGCGGTGACGGGAGCGGTGACGCCGTCGTCATTGAGCACATAGCGGATGATTTCGTAGAGCGCGTCGGGCTTCACGGGTTTTTGGACGAAGTGGCGCGCGCCTTTCTGCAGCGCGGCCAGGATGTTGTCCTGATAGCCGACGGACGAAACCATGACGACGCGCGCTTCGGGATGCTCCTGCACGATGCGCTCGACCGCCTCGATTCCCTCCATCTGCGGCATGGTGATATCCATCAAGACGATATCCGGCTTGGTGCGCGCGTACTCGGTGATGGCCGTGCAGCCGTCGCCGGCTTCGCCTGCCAGCTGGCCCCCGAACGACTCCACCATCTTCGCAAGGCTCTTGCGGGCAAAGACCGAGTCGTCCACGATGAGATAGCGGACGGGCTGGCTGTCCTTTTTTCGCGTGAGTGGTTCGAATTGTTTCATGGCGTTCTCCTTCGCGAAGCTCCCAATTCAGCGGATTCTTTTGTAGCGGATGCAGTGACCGGTTCCTCGGCGGGGCGATCGGCCGAACACTTCGCCACCAACATGCCCGAAAGGGCCTGAAGAGAAACGATGCGTGAGGCAAATCCGCGCGCGATCGCCGAGCGAGGCATGCTGTCGACGATGCAGGTGTCCGGGCTTTGTGCGATCGTGAAGCCGCCGGCGGCTTGAATCGCTCCGAGGCCGGCGGCGCCATCTTCGCCCATGCCGGTCATCAGCACGGCGATCGCTTTGTTTCCAAATTCCTGCGCGACGGAATGGAAGAGCACGTCGACGGACGGACGGTGACCATTGACGCGCGGCTGATCGACAAGAATGGCGATGTCTCCGTGCTCCATGCGCCGGACTTTGATGTGACGGTTGCCTGGACAGATAAGAGCGCGGCCGGCGAGCAAAAGGTCGCCCGATTGCGCTTCTTTCACCTCGATCGCCGACGATTCGTCGAGGCGGCGCGCAAACATTTCTGTGAATCCTTCCGGCATGTGCTGCACCACGACGAGGCAGCCAGGAAAATCCTCCGAGAGCTGCGAGAAAACGTATTGCAGTGCGTTGGGGCCGCCGGTTGAGATTCCAACGGCGACGATGTGCGAGGGCCAGCGCGGCTTGGTCGAAAAGGGGCGCGGCTCCTTGCGCTTCGGCGTGGGCACCGTGAGAATCATTTTCGGCGCGCCCGACGATGCGGCCACTTTGATCTTCAGGGCGAGTTCGGAGGCGATCTGACGCAAACGGCCGATCGCGGCGTCCTGCGGCTTGGTGACGAAGTCGAAGGCGCCGAGAGAGAGCGCTTTCAGGGTGAGCGATGCGCCCTCCTCGGTGTGGGCGCTGAAGACGATCACCGGCACGCGATGCTTGCCGGTAATCTGGCGAAGCATCTCGAGGCCGTCCATGCGCGGCATTTCGAGATCGAGCGTCACGACGTGCGGGCGCAACTCCTCGATCTTGCGGAGGCCGATGAGTCCGTCCATCGCAGTGCCGACGATTTCGATCGCAGAATCGTCCGCGAGTGCCTGCGGAATCAGCTTCCGCATGAGGGCGGAATCGTCGACCACGAGGACGCGTATCTTCTGGCTCATGCCGTCGCCCCCACCGCGGGGATCCGCGAAAGATGGGAAATCACGGCCGGAACGTTGAGGATCAGCACGACCGTGCCGTCACCGAGGATCGAGGCGCCGCTGACGAGCGGAGAAGTGACTAGCTGATCTTCAAGCGGCTTGATGACCAGCTCTTCCTCGCCCATGAGGCTGTCGACGGCGAGGCCGAAACGGCGTCCGCCGCTGCCGATTACGATCACGAAGAGACGCTTGGTGCGTTCGCCGACGGCCTGCGGTCCGAGCCGGTCCAATCGAACCAAAGTAAGAACCTCTTCGCGCAGCTGAAACACCTCGTGATTGTCGACGCGGTGAATTTCTTCGTCGGTGATGCGCGTGATTTCGGCGACCGAAGCCAGAGGCACGGCGTAGAGGCGTCCGTGAACGCGGAACAGAAGCGCCTGAATGCTCGCTAGGGTGAGCGGGACTAGCAGGCGAAATGTGGCGCCCTTGCCGGGCTCGCTTTCAAGCTCAATCGAACCTTTGAGTTCATCGAGCGCGGTTTTCACGACGTCGAGGCCGACGCCACGGCCTGAAATTTCTGTCACTTTGTCCGCGGTGCTGAGGCCGGGAGCGAAGATCAGCGCGAGCGCCTCCGTATCGTTCAAGCGCAGCGTCTCTTCCTCGGAGACGATGCCGCTTTGAATCGCGCGGCGGATGATCTTTTCGCGGTTGAGGCCGCGGCCGTCGTCGGAGATTTCAATCACCACCTGATCGCCGTCGTGGTAGGCGTTCAAGCGAATCGTGCCGCGAGCGGGCTTGCCCGCGGCCTGGCGTTCGTCAGCTGTTTCGATGCCGTGATCCGCGGCGTTGCGAACCACGTGCGCGAGCGGCTCGGCGAGTGCGTCCAGAATGCTTTTGTCGAGATCGGTGTTCTGCCCGGCAATTTCGACGCCGATGTCTTTGTTGCGCAGCTTAGCGACGTCGCGGACGATGCGCGGAAAGCGCCGGAAGAGCTGCTCGACCGGCACCATGCGGATCTTCATCACGGATTTTTGCAGTTCGCCGAGAACGCGCGACTGAAACGAAAGCGCGTCAGAGAATTTCGCTTGCAGTGGGTCTTTGACGTGCCGACGCTCGAATTCGGCCAGTGCGCGCTGCAACATCGACTTGCCGATGATCATTTCGCCGACGAGATTCATCACGGTGTCGATGCGGCCGGCATCGACGCGCAGCGTGTTTTCGGCCGTGGCGTGGGCGAGGCCGGAGGGAGCCGCGGGCTCATGCACATCGTCGTCTGCGTGCGCGATTGCTTCGGAGGGCCCGGTCTTGATCCCGGCGGAAATCGCAGCGGCTTCGGATTCGAGAAGAATGTCGAGCAGGTCGCGCGTGACCGGCTTGGGAGCCGGGATGCGGTCGACCGAGATCCTGCCGACGACCGAGGGCACCATGCAGCGGCTGCGAATCCAATCGGCGGATTTCGTGGTCGAGACGGCAGCTTCGACGAGTTGGACCCGCTCGGGGACCGCGCCTTTCTCGGGGCGAATCGCCAAAAGCGTGCCAGCGCTTTCGAGCGCTTTGAGGGAAAGCTCGAAGGCGGCGGCCGGCAGCGGTGTTTCGGGATCGATGTGCAGCGCAACGTTGTAGATCGTCTCGCCCCGGGCAAACGCCTCCGTAAGCATCAGGCGTTCGTATTCGTTCCACTCGAACTTGGCTTCGGACGCCGGGGCCTGCGGCGCGGCGACGGGTGCGTCGAGCAGGCGACGAATGCGCTCGCGGAGCGCATCGCCGGCTGGAGATTGGAGATTGTTCCGGTGGGCCGCGAGCATTTCGTGGAAGGTGTCCGCCGCGGTGAGCACGACTTCGGCGATGGTGCCGGCGTTTCGCTCAGCCAGCTCGGGAGTGAGGACGTCCTCGAGTTCGTGCGCCAACTCGCTGAGCTGGCGGAAGCCGCAGGCCGCCGAATCGCCTTTCAAGGTGTGCACGGCGCGACGAACCTGGCGAAGCTGCTCCTTGTCCCGCGGATGGTCTTCGAGCGCGAGACCGGCTTCGTTCATGCTCTGGAGAATTTCCTCCGCGCTCTCGAAAAAGAGCTCGCGAAGCTCCGAAGCGTGTTCGTCGGAAGGAAAGCTCACTGCTGCGCCTCGATTCGCTGGTAAACGGTCGCGTTGTTCTGGTGAATCATGTGGAACTTGGTGGTGAGGCCGAAGAGGCTCTCGGCGTGGCCGACGAAGAGATAGCCGTCGGGATTGAGGCAGTGATGGAACTTGTCGATGAGGCGCTTTTGTTCGGCTTCGTCGAAATAGATCATCACGTTGCGGCAAAAGATGATGTCGTTGTGCTGCGGCAGATATTCCGTCTTGAGATTGTGAAAGTCGAATTGGACGAGGCTTTTGAGCGCCGGCTTCACGGCGTACTTGTCCGCGACTTTTTCGAAATAGCGAAGGCGGCAGGTGTAATCGACGTTTTCCATCTGGGATTCGCCGTACACGCCCTGCTGCGCCGTGACGAGTGCGGAGTAATTAATGTCCGAAGCCAGAATTTCAACCTTCCAGGGCGGCGGAATCAGCGGCTTCGGGGTCGGCATGTCGAAGGGCAGCGGATTGCGCAAGTAATAGTAGGCAAGGGCGTCGCAGACCATGATCGCGAGCGTGTAAGGCTCCTGACCGGTGGAGCAACCGGCGCTCCAGATGCGCACGGACCAATCGCGACGCTCCTGCTTGCGTTTGAGCATTTCCTCGAGGATCGTCCTTTGAAAAAGATCGAGCTGCGGGCGGATGCGAAAAAAGCTCGTCTCATTGACGGTAAGATTTTCGAGGAGCGCGGTCAGCTCCTGCTTGCCCTCGCGGCTGGTGAGCAGGCGGTAGTAGCTGTAAAACGAATCCATCTGACACGCTTTGAGGCGGCGCTGCAAACGGTCGCGGAGGAAATGGGTGCGGCGTTCGTCGAAATACATCCCGCATTCCTGATAGACCAGGGTCTGCAAAAGCTTGAGTTCCGCCTCGGTAAGCTGAACCTGCGTCGTGAGTGTGGTGGACATTCGTCCCTCGTGGGCACTCGGGCCCTTCCAAGATCGCTAGAAAGTTCTTTCCACTTCGCCGGCCGGAACAGCCGTTGCGACGTCAGTGGCCTCATCGAGACGGCTCAGCTCGCCGCGCTGCAAAACGCGGTTCAGATCGAGCAGGATGACCAGACGGCCCTTCAACTTGCCGACCCCAGTGATGTAATTGAGCTCGCCTTCCTGGAACACGTTATGCGGCGCCTCGATTTCCGATGGCGGAATCCGCAGCACTTCGGACGCGGAGTGCACGATCAAGCCGATGACGCGCGTTTCGAGTTCGACCACGACGATGCGATTCTTCTTGTTGGGCTCGACGGCGCGATCGCCGAAGCGTTTGCGCAAGTCGACGATCGGGATGATGCGGCCGCGTAGATTGATCACGCCTTCGATGTAGTCGGGCGCGTTGGGTACGGCGGTGATCTCCGGGACGCGAACGATTTCGCGGACGATGGAGATAGGCAGGCCGAACGTCTCTCTGCCGATCCGGAACCCGACGACCTGGAGCTCCTTTTCCATCGTATGCGTCGCCGTTTTCAGGACCGCACCAATTCCGCGTATTCGGCTGGTCCATGCGGACGGCGCTCGGACGGGAGCGGACGCCGGACCCCGGGCCGGCGAAGATCGTTGCGTTCCTCATCAAGGGAGAAGCGGTCCATCGAATCGAGCAACACGCGTGAGAGCTTGGACATCTGCTCAGCGGTGGCGGCAAGCTCGGTGGAGCTGGACGTCGATTGTTGCACGAGCTCGCGCATGCGCTCCATGGCGCGGACGACGGCTTGCGCGCCCGAAGCCTGCTCTTCGACCGATGAATTGATCTCCTGCGTGATTTCGGTGAGGCGGCTGGTGGCCTTGGCGATTTGGGAAGAGCCGTTGGACTGCTCCATCGTGGCGGCGCCGATTTCCTGCGAGAATTTGTAAACCTCGGAGACGACATCGGCGATTTTGTCGAGGGCCAGACTCAGGTCTTTGTTGAGCGTAAGACCTTCCTGAACCATGTTGGTACTTTTTTCCATGTTCTCGACGGCTTCGCGGGCTTCCTTCTGGATTCCCTGAATCAGCTCGGAAATTTCCTTGGTCGATTGCGTGGATTTTTCGGCGAGCTTCCGGACTTCCTCGGCGACGACGGCGAAGCCGAGGCCGTGTTCGCCGGCGCGAGCCGCTTCGATCGCGGCGTTGAGCGCGAGAAGGTTGGTCTGCTCGGCGAGATCGTCGATCACCTCGATGATCTTGCCGATGTCGTCGGCACGGCGGCCGAGAACATCGATGATCTCGGCGGAGGCCTGTATGGCCTGGCTGGTGCGGTTGAGGCCGCTCGTGGCCTTTTCCATCGTGACCATGCCCGTCTGCGCCTCTTCGCGCGAACGGTGCGAGATATCGACGAGGAGCTTGGCGGTATCAGCGACGCGCTGAATTGAGGTGACCATCTGATCGATCGAGGCGGACGTTTCGGAAACGCTCGAGGCCTGGACCTGTGTGTTCTTCACCACGTTCTGCACGTTGATGCTCATCTCGTGCATCGTGCTGGTGACTTCGTCGATCGCCGAGGCGGCCTGCACGCTGATCTTCGCCGATTCGTCCGAGGCGGCGGCCATCTGCCCCGCGCCGCTCGCGACTTGGGAAGCGCTGTCGCGGACCTGGCGCACGAGATCGCGCAGGCCGTGCGTCATGCGCGTAAAGGCACGTGCCATCGTGTCCTGCTGGGAGCGAGGCTGCACCGAGACGGAAAGTTCGCCCTCGGCGATCGCGGCCGAGACGGCGGCCATTTCCTTGAGGTGAGTGATCATCTTGTTGAAGTTGTCGGCAAGAACGCCTACTTCGTCAGCGCGATGAATGTCGATCGATTGATCGAGATCGCCGGAGTCGCCGATCTTGCGGGCGACGTCGATCAGGTGGTAGAGCGGCTCCTTGATCGATTTGGCGGTATAGAAGGCGATTCCCACGCCCATGGCGAGGGCAATCAAAGTGCCGACCGTCGTCATGATTCCGCTCCACAGGTTTGCGGAAGCGGATGAAGCGTTGGATTCATCCTGCGCGCGGTTCACGGCGCTGGTGGCCTGGTCGAGAATCGCGGTGGATTTGTTGACCCACGCCGTGGGGTCGTGCTGCAAGTACGCGATTTGGAGGTCGGCAACCGTCGCATCGCCGCCATCCACCTGGTGGCGCTTGGCAATCAGATCCTTGGCGAAGCTATCGGCCCACTGGCGTTCGTTGTCTTCCACTTGCGAGAGTTCCGAGCGCAGCTCGGAACTGCCGGTCCTCATCTCGCTCTGTTTGAGCAGACCCTGCAGGTCAGTGATTCCCTTGTTGGTTTTCTGTTCGTCGCGGAGATCGCCGCTGAGCAGGTAATTGCCGAGCGAGAGGCGATTTTCCATCACCTTGTAGCGAATCGTCTCGATCGTCTGAACGTCGTCCATCGTCGCCTTCACGGCGTCGCGGGTGCTGGACTGGCGTATGACGGCGATGATGTTGATCACAGAGAGAAAGAGGATGATCGCCAGGATGGCGCCAAATCCCGCATATAGCTTCTTGCTGATGGTCATGTCTGAAACCCCTCCGCTGCCCATGCGCAGAGCCCCCAGTCGCGTCGCCTAGTTGGCGTCCTGCCCGTCGAATTCGAACTCGATGACTTCGGATGTGTCCTTCGGTCCCGGATCGAAGCGCCATTTCTTGACCGCATCGAGAGCGGCGTTGACCAAAAGCGGACTGCCGCCGATCACCTTTGTACCCACCACGCGCCCATCGGCCGAGATCGTCGTCTCGATCTTGACCTTGCCGGTCACATTCATTTGCTTTGCCAGCGCCGGATATTCCGGGGCGACTTTCGTCCGTACCTTGCGCTTATTGACGTCGGTCGACGCATCCTGCGCTGTTCCCTTGGGCGGTACGAGTGCCGAGCCCCCAAGAACGACCGCCAGTGCCAATCCCGTCACCCAAACCCGCAGCTTCATAAGTCAATTCCCCCAATCGTGAATCGTTCTCCGGGGGCGCTCAGTCCGGCTTGTCGAAATCGAAAATGAACGTCTCGGTGGTTTCGGCAGAACCGGGCTCAAAACGCCACTGCCTGATCGCGTCGAGCGCGGCGTTGACCAGCAGTGGGCTGCCGCCAACGACCTTTGTGTCGACGACGCGCCCTTCAGCGTCGATCGTCGTTTCGATCTTCACCTTGCCGACGACATGCATTTCTCGCGCAAGCGCCGGATAAACCGGCTGAACGTCCCTTCGCACCCTGCGCTTGGAAACGCCGGCCGATGTTTCCTGAGCTGCTCCCTTCAACGGCAACAGAACTGAACCTGCGAAGACCACACCCAATCCCACCGCCAACAACCAAGTACGGGGCCTCATAACGTGTCCTTTGACCGATGGAGAACTCCGCCCTCAGAAAATGCACGGGTAATGCCATGGCTCAGGGGATCGGCAGAGCCTCGCGCAAACCGGCAACAGCTGGTGTAACTGACTAATAAGAATCCAGTTGCCGAAGTGTCGGCCGTTTTGCTTTGCGCGAGGGACGCCCGTCACTCGTCTCACCTGCCCAGGCTGCTATCGCTCGCGGTCTCAGCTTGCGACGAATCCGGGTGGCGCTTAGAGCAACCTCGCGAGGCTCGTTGGTTGACTCAAAATGAGATGAGGTCGTACCGTCGGATGGTATAGGCGCGGCGCGCGCAAGCCCCAAATCCTCCATGCGTGCACTGAGACATGTCCGAGAGATCCCTGCCCGTGTCGACGGCTCGTTCGAGAGCCTGCTGACGCAGTTTTCCAGGACAACGCTGGAACTGAATCCTTCGTTGGGCGTGGCGGAGTTCGCCAAACGGTTGACGTCGCGCGCCGGTGAGATGATGCAAGCGCGCGCGGCTGTGCTTGCGGTGAGCCCCGATGGCGATGGCTCGTGGTCGATTGCGGGATGCGCGGGCGCTGACTACTCACGCGCCACGAAGCACGAGCACGCAAGCGTTCTCGCCGCGCAGCAGGGCAGCGTATTGCTGCGAGCAGCGAGCGCCGAAAAGATTTTGGGCGCAGGACTCGCCGAAGCCCTCGGATGGAGCGACGTTGTCGCTCTGCGGCTCGCCGGCAGCGAGGGCGATCTCTTGGGCGTGCTCTGTCTCGCGAATCTCGCACGCGAACTATCGAGCGCCGAGCGGCGGCTTCTCGAAGCGTTGGCCGGTCATGCAGCGGTCGCGCTCGAAAATGTGCGGCTCTTTTCGCGAATCGAGCGTTCGCGCAAGCAATGGGTCGAGGATATCGACGCGATCTCGGATTTCATCATTGTTCACGACAGGGCAGGCCGCGTTGTGCGCTTGAATCGCGCGCTCGCCGATCTCTTGGGAACGCATCCGGCGGAATCGGTCGGCAGGGACGTCGGCAAGCTGGGGCTGCTTGATTCGCCGGTGCACCCGGGGCGCTGCCCTTTTTGCCGCAGGCAGGAAGCGAGCCACGAGGAGTTCGTCCACACGGCCGGCGACCGGGCGTATCTGATTTCCGCGTCGCGGATCCACGGAGGCGAGGAGGGGGAAGTGCGGACCGTGCATGTCCTCAAAGACATCACCGACCGCCGCGAAGCCGAGCGCCGCTACCGCCGCGAGCGCGATTTCAACCGCAACATTCTCAACAACACGCAAAGCATGATTCTCGTGCTCGACACGGCCAAGCTCGTCAGCTACGCCAATCGCCGCTGCTTTGAGACCGGATACCAGGAGCGGGATCTTCTGGGACATCCGCTGACGGATATGGTCGCGCCGGCGCTGCGGCCGGTGATGGCGGAGGCGCTCGAGAAAACGCTGCAGGGAGCCGCGATCGAAAACCTCGAGATGCCCGCGTTTCGCGGCAATGGTGCGGCGGGAAAGCTCTCGATCAACCTGAGCCCGATGCGCGACGAAAAGGGCGACATCAATAGCATTGTCGTCGTGATGGCGGACGTGACCGATGCAGCCGATCTGCAGGCGAAGTTGATGCACACGGAAAAGATGGCGGCCCTCGGGCAGCTGGTTTCCGGAGTCGCGCACGAAGTGAACAATCCCCTGGCGGCGATTGTCGGCTTCACCGATTTGTTGCTCGAAAATCCGGAGATTCCAAAGGATGCAAAGGACGAACTGCAGGTGATCTTCGAGGAAGCGCAGCGCACGCGCACGATTGTGCAGCATCTTTTGAGTTTTGCGCGCCAGATGCCGGCGCAACGCGAGCCGCTGCAAGTGAACGCGGTTTTGCGGAAGACGCTCAAGCTGCGCTCCTACGACTTCTCGAATCACGGCGTCGAGATGGCCGAAAGCTACGACGGCGATCTGCCGCTGACGGTGGGCGATGCGCACCAGCTACAGCAGGTCTTTTTGAATATCGTCAACAACGCATACGACGCGGTGCAGGATGTCGGGGGACCGGGAAAGATCGAAATCAGCACGCGGCACCGCGCGGGCTCGATCGAAATCGCGTTTCGCGACAACGGCACGGGGATTTCGCACCCGGACCGCATCTTCGATCCGTTTTTCACGACAAAGGAAGTCGGCAAGGGCACCGGGCTGGGCCTGAGCATCTGCTACGGAATCGTCCGCGAGCATCGGGGCGAAATCATCGCGCGAAACAATTCCGATGGCCCGGGATGCACCTTTGTCGTGAGGCTGCCGGTGTCGGCGCACGTGTCCCAGGCGATCGCGATGGAGGCTGCGCTGTGAGCTGCGTGGGCGAGCTCGCTCGAGTGTGGCAGCGTGCCGTTCAACTCAGCCCATCGATAGGGAAACCATGAAAGAAGATTCGCGACTCCATTTTCTGATTGTCGACGATGAGCAGAGTATCCGCCGCCTCTGCATGACGGTCGGCCAAGGGCTGAATTTCGTTTGTGCCGAGGCGGAGACGGCCGAGGCGGCGCTCGAGTCTCTCGAAACGGCTCCGCCGGACATCGTTGTGACGGACCTGAAGCTGCCCAGCCTGTTGGGGACGGACCTGCTGCGAAAAATCAAGAAATCGCTGCCGCGCAGCGAGGTCGCCATTATGACGGGCCACGGCTCTATCGAATCGGCCGTCGAGGCGATGAAGCAGGGAGCGTACGACTACATCGAAAAGCCCTTTCGCGTCGAGCGGCTGCGACAACTGCTGCAGCGTATGGCCGAGAAGGTGCGGCTGGTGACCGAAAACCAGTTCCTGCGCGAACGCGTGAATACGGAGACGCAGCTCGAGGGAATCATCGGCTCGTCGGCAAAGATTCAGGATGTGCTGCGGATGGTTTCGCGGCTGAAGGACACTCGCACGCCCGTGCTGATTGCCGGCGAGAGCGGGACGGGAAAAGAACTCGTCGCGCGAGCGATCCATTTCCGGGGGCCGCTTGCGGGGATGCCGTTTATCGCCGTGGATTGCGGTTCGCTGGTCCCGACGCTGATGGAAAGCGAACTGTTCGGGCACGAGAAGGGTGCGTTTACGGGCGCTGTGAAATCGAAGGCGGGGCTCTTTCAGGCCGCCAACGGCGGCTCCATTTTTCTCGATGAGATTGGCGAGCTGCCGCTCGAGATGCAGGCGAAGTTGCTGCGGGTGCTGCAGGAAAAGGAAGTTCGGCCGGTCGGGCGCAACGACAGCGTGCCGGTGGACGTACGTGTGATCGCGGCGACGAACCGAGACCTCGAAGCTGCCTATCGCGCCGGCACGTTTCGCAAGGACCTCTATTTCCGGCTCGACGTGGTGACGATTCATCTGCCGGCATTGCGCGAACGGCGGTCGGATATCCCGCAGCTCGCTCACTGCTTTCTCGAACGCTACGCGCCCGGCCAGAATACGCAAGTTGATCCGGCGGTGATGAAAGCATTCCTGCAGTACGACTGGCCCGGCAACGTGCGGGAACTCGAGAATTGCATCGCGCGTGCCATTGCGCTTGGCGCTCATCGCTCGATCGATCTCAGCGATTTGCCGCCCACGATCGTGGGCGCACGGGACTTCGATCTGACGCGAGAAGACGCGGCCGATCTCTCGATGACCGCCCTTGCCGACCTCGAACGCATGACGATTCTGCGGGTCTTCGAGCAGGCCGGCGGCGACAAGGCCCTCGCCGGCCGAATGCTGGGCATTAGCCGCGCCACGCTCTATCGGAAGCTGAAGCGATACAACATTCCGCTGCGAAATTCGCAAAAGCATCTGGTCGAGACGATTTCGTAGGGCGCTGAGGCGGCCAGAGGTGCCGCGATCGTGGTTCCGTTTCGGCGCAGCTCTGAGACGCTCGTGTGTCAGCCTGAGACGCGCGGACTGAATCGCTTCCCGCGAGCGCGCCGCAAGTCACGCAGTGCGAGTCACTTCTGATCGTTCGTGGGTGAAAATATTTGGCCGTCCTCGTGCAGTTCCCTCCCGGACGTATTTCGAATCCGTCCCCGTGTAGCTGGGCGGTGCGAACTGAGGGCTCTTTGTCGCGCGACGCCGTAATCGCTTCCACAGCTGAACCGACGTGCGTTGAGAAACTAGCGCACCTTTTTCCGACCGCGTCGGCGATTCGAATTCCGGTCCGGGTCACGACGACCGGCGCTGGGCGACGCCGCTTGCAGGAGCAGACGGTGATCGAATTTGGAACCGCGCATGAGGTGCTGTTTTCCACGTCGCTGCCGCTCGAATTCGAAGATCGCGTACGGTTAGTGAATTCCGATGGTTCGCTCGACGCTCGCGCTACCGTGGTCGCGGTGCGCTATCACGGTGGGGGAAAAGCCGTGGCGGCGCGGTTCATCGGTGAAGTTGGGAACTGGATCATAAAGGCATGACGCCCAAAACAACGGACGCAACGATGAAACCGCCCGCGGGCGCCAGCGGCGCCGTAGCCGACGGCCCCGCCGGCCTCGCCGCGCAGTGGACGGAAGCGTGTGCGGTCTATCCGATCTACGCGGCGCTGGCGACCCAGTTTGAACTGGCGGAGCTGCCTTATACCGGTGGCGAACTGCCCCCGGCGCGGCCGACTCGGAGCGCGTTTGACAGCCTGCTTCAGTGGCTTTCGGCCGTGGACGAGCGCGCGTTTGCTTACCAGATTCGCCAGCTGCCGCCGGAGATTCTGAACGCGAGCGAAGAGGCACTGCGCGCCCTGATCCATCGCCAATTGCGCAAGCCGGATAAGACAGACACCGATCGCGACAAAATCGACCTGCTGCTCGTGCAATATTTCGCGATGTGCGCTCCTGAGCAGCTGTACAGCAAAGACATCACGCTCGAAGACGTTGCCAGTGTCCTAAAGCCTGTGCTCGCGGAGGCCGATCCGACGCCTCTCGAGTGGTGCGAGCCCCTCGACAAAATTCTCGAGAGCGTGGCGACCTGCCATAGCCTGCGCGACCTGATGGAGGCCGGGCTCGTTGAGCAGGGGCGCATGCTGAAGGATTCGGCCGGTTGCATGTTTTACGATCCCGCGGCGCTCGTGGCTTTCTGCCGCTTCAGCTTTCTCGTGCGGCGGGCATTCATCCGCATGCTCCACGCCGATCTAAAGGCGATACGAGACACGATCGCATCACTCGAGAAGCTGGGCGTGAAGACGGTCGATTGCCGCCGAGCGGGGTTTTCGGCGGCCGAGACGGCGATGCAGCTGCGGTTCTTCTGCGAAAACTGGCGCCAGCCGTTCCAGAAGGACTATACCGAAAATTCAGTGAGCCACGCGTTCGAGCAACTGCTGGCTTTGCGCGCCGATCTCGAAGATGCCCTGGATCGCGCTCTGCCAGCAAAGCCTGCCCCGGCTCCAGCGGCGGCCCCAAAAGCGGCGACCAGCGGAATGCCCACACGTGCGGATGTTTCTGCGGTCAGCTCGACGATGTTCGAGGGGTTTCCTTCCGAGAAAACCGAAAAGGCTTCCGCTCCCGAGTCGGTGGCACAGAGCCGCCCGGCAAGCACTCCACCGGCAGCGCCCGAACCCGCATCAAAGCGCGTGCCGCCGGCCAAAACCGAGAAAACCGAAACAGCAGGCTCTGCGTCGTCCGAGCCGATGGACGCCGAAAAATGCCTCGAGGCAATCTGGGAACAGCTGATCGCTGCGCCGCCGTCTCGCGGGCGATCGATGTCCACGGTCGTGCTGAGCGATACGAAGGTGCTGCTTTCCTCGTGGGAGGTTGCGGCGTTCGTGAGCGAAGACGGTCCCGAATCGGAGGACCTGCGACGCGCTGTGGTGGCGCGTGCTTTGCTGGCCGTCGCCAGCGACAGCCGCAAGCGTTCGGGTGACGAAACGGCATTGACCACTGCGCTGGCGCTTGCGCGCAACGAGGTGTCTTACTTCCACGGGCGCGTCGAGCAGGCCAAGCGCGCGAAAAACACCGAAGCAGCCGTCAATTTGGGGATCAGCACGAAGCGGCTGCTGTCGTTCATGGAAGAGGCGGAAAAGCTCAAATCCTGACGTCCGCCTGAGCCGAACACCCAACCATGACTCACGCCAACGACACGAGCGTCCTGATCATTTCCGACGATACGGAATTCGCGCGCGCTGTCGTTGGGCGTTGGCAGGCGGAGCGGCTGGTGCCCGAAATCACGATCGTCACGAGCGACCTTTGGCGGCCCGCCGGCGAGCCGGGATACGATCTCGTGATCGTCGGTCCCGTGCGCAACGCAACTCTCGCCGCGATTTCTCGAGGTTTGGCGCCGCTGCCGGGCACGGCGGCCATATGCGTGACGGAAGAAGACGAGAACGCCGCGGCGATTCAACAGGAGCATCCGCACGTGCTCGTGATCCCGCGCCAGGATCAATGGCTGCGGACCTTGCTGCTGGTTTCGGCGGAAGCGCTGCGCCGCATCGAGGCGGTCGGAAGGGCGCAGCGCGCCGAGCGTTTGGCCCTCGCTAGCCAGCGCCACGCGACGCTCGGGCGCTACATGCTCGAGATGCGGCCGAGCATCAACAACGCCCTGACTTCCGTCCTCGGCAACGCCGATCTGCTCTTGCTTGAGCCGGGCCGGGCGTCCGCCGAGAGCCGCGAGCAAATTCACGCCATTCATACGATGGCGCTGCGCTTGAACGAGGTAATGCAGCGATTCTCATCGCTGATGACCGAAATGCAGGCCGGTGAGACGCAATCTCACGCTGAGACGGAGTTGCTGGCTCATCCTCTTGCCGGGCGTCTGTAAGCGTCAATCCTCCAGTCTTAACTGCAAATAAATAAGCGGGTTGCAAATACGCAGCGTCCCTCAGAACGCATGCGGCAGGTGGCTGCAGAGTTGCACTTCTCTCCGCGGGCAGGTTTCAGCGTGGAGGTGCGTCAGTGGTGAAGAAGGTTCTCGTGGTGGACGACTCGCAGGCCGAAATTCGGTTGTTGCAGTCGGTGCTGCAGCAAGGGGGCTTTCATTCCATCGCGATTTCCGATCCGACGAAGGTCGAGGAGACGATCGAGGAAGAACGGCCCAACGTAATTCTGCTCGATGTCGTGATGCCGCAGCGCAACGGATTCCAGGTCTGCCGCGACCTGAAGAGCCAGGAGCACTATTCGCAGATTCCCGTGATTCTCGTGACTTCGAAGACGACTCCGAGCGACCGATATTGGGGAGAGCAGCAAGGCGCGAACGGGTACGTCGCGAAGCCGTTTACGCCGGACGAACTGCTGAATGCGGTGAGGAGATTCGTCTGATGCCGGTTGACCACGAGAGCGCGAGACTGCTCGGGCTCGAATCCGGAGACTTTCTGGAGGGCGAAGGCGCGCCGGAAGAACGGCGTCCCGAGCGGCAATACTGCGTGTTTCGCGCCGGGCGCGAGCGCTTTTGCCTTTCGGTGCTCGAAGTCGAAGAAGTGGTGGATTGGCCGATCGTGACGCGCATTCCGCTCGCGCCTGCGTTCCTGATCGGTGTGTTCAATCTGCGCGGGACGATCGTCCCGCTGATGGATATCGCCTTTACGGAGGGCCGGCGCCCGGGATTGTTGCCGAAGCACGTGGTGGTGGCGGCGATTAAAGGCGACGCCCAGCGCGAGGATTTGCGGCTCGGCATTGCCGCGGATGAGGTTGTTGGCACGTATTCGGCGACGGAAGATGCGCTGCTCGATCAGGCGCCCGCCGAAGTGCCCCACTGCCGCGCGATGCTGCGGCATGACGACCGTCTGGCGCTCGTGATCGATCTGCGGCGCCTGACGGATGTTTTTCCGGTACCGGTGATTTGATCCCGCGACCGCGGTTCGGCCGGGCAGCAAGTTTAGGGGAGGAGAAGTCATGAAATCTCGCTTGAGCACGACAATCTGGCTGCTGGTGCTGTGGGCCACGATTGCGCTTTTCGGGGTTCTCGGCCTGGCGTATCACGCCGGCAAGCAATCGGGCGGAGCGTCGCTTGCTGACCTGCCGTCGAGCGCGAGTGGCCCGCTGTTTGGCGCAATCGCCCTCCTTCTCGCGGCCATACTTTCGGTGGTGTTCGTCCTGAGCAAGCGCGTCCTGAGGCCCGTGGACGATCTCGCCAAATTTTCTGAGCGCCTCATGGCGGGTGACGCTCGCGCCCGCGCTGAGATCGGTGGCGACGACGAGTTCTCGTTCATCGCCGAAAATCTGAATCGGAGCGCTGCGAAGGTCTCGCAGGCGGTGACAAACCAGCAGGCCCAGGAGTCGCTGCAGCGCAGCATCACCGACCTCCTCAATACGATCAACCAGGTGGCGCGCGGTGATTTGACCATTCGCGGCAAGGTGACGAACGACGCGCTCGGCAACGTCGTCGACTCCGTGAACTTCATGCTGGACAACTTCACCAAAGTGCTCGAGCGGGTCCGCAAGGCCGCGATCGACGTCAGCGGGAGCGCTAACCAGATTCTCGACGCCGCCGACGAAATGACGGCCGGCGCCACGCAGCAGGATCAGGAGATCACGAACACGTCCTCGGCCGTGGAAGAGCTGACCGTATCGATGAAGCAGGTATCGAACAACGCGGAGGCCAGCGCCGAAGCGGCCCGCCGCGCGCTCGACGCCGCCGAACAGGGCAACCGCGCCGTGAGCGACACGCTCGAAGGCATGCAGCGCATTCGAGCCTCCGTGCAGGCGACGGCGAAAAAGATCAAGTCGCTCGGCGACCGCTCTCTCGAAATTTCGGAAATCATCAACGTGATCAACGACATCACCGAGCAGACCAACCTGCTCGCGCTCAACGCCGCCATCGAAGCGGCGCGCGCGGGCGAGGCGGGCCGCGGTTTCGCGGTGGTCGCCGACGAAGTCCGCAAGTTGGCCGAACACTCCCGCAGCGCCACGAAGGATATCGCCGCGCTCATCAAAGCGATTCAGGCGGAAACGAACGAGGCCGTGGTCGTCATGGAAGATGGCACGCGCGAAGTGGAAGTCGGGGCAGGCCTCGCCGATCAGGCGGGCAAGGCCCTCGAAGCGATTTCGAGCGTCGTGCGCCAGTCGGCCGAGCTCGTCCAGGAAATTTCGCTCGCGTCAAAGCAGCAGGTGCGCGGCACGGAAGGCGTGGCCAACGCGATGCAGATCATCTCCGGCATCACGCGCCAGACCAGCCAGGGAGCTCGCGCGACCGCTTCGACCGTCGGAAACATGGTGAAGTTATCGGAGCAGCTCAACGAAGCGCTGGCGCAGTTCCGCTCGGCGCGCGCGGCCGAGACGGCAACGCAGGCGCACACGTCGGCGTCCGCTGCGGATGATGCGCGCACGGTCGCACCGGTGGGAGCGCTTCGTTAACGGCAATCTCCGCGGGCCGGCAGCAGCTTGCCGGCGCTGAACGCCGACCATGAAACCGCACCCAGTTACGGCAGCGCATCTCGCCGAATCGGAACTCGATGAGATTCGGACGCTGATCGAGCAGCGTTCCGCGATCCTCTTCGATTCCTCGCGCGAGCGCTTTTTCTCGACGCGCATCCGCGAATACCTCGAGGAAAAGAACCTGGCGAGCGGGACCGAACTGCTGCGCCTTGTGCGCGGGTCGAGCGTCGAGTACGAATCGCTGCTCGAGCGCCTGCTCACGCAGGAAACGTCTTTCTTCCGCTACCCGGCCGTTTTCCGTGCGCTTGAGAAAACGATTTTGCCCGAGCTGCAGGAGCGGAAATTCTGGCAAAACCCGCGCACGCTGCGCATCTGGAGCGCGGGCTGCTCGACCGGTGAAGAGCCCTATTCGATCGCCGTCACTCTCTGCGAATCGCTCAAATTTGCGGAGGCGTGGGAGATGGAAATTCTCGCAACGGACATCAGCCGGCGGGCACTGCGCCACGCGGAGCGCGGGATGTACTCGAAGCGAAGCCTGCAGGAAGAGCCCGAGGCGCGCGTCGACGCGTATTTCACATCGACGAAGAGCGGTTATCACGTGCGGCCGCGCATCCGCCGCATGGTCTCGTTCGCGCAGATGAATCTGGCGGATTCGGTCTACGTTGGCAAGTTCGACTGCGTCTTTTGCATGAACGTGCTCATGTATTTTTCCGAGGCCCGGCGGCTCGCGATTCTCCGGCGGTTTTATGACGCGCTCGAGCCCGGCGGCTACTTCCTGCTGGGCCACGCCGAGACGCTTTCCCATGCGCCGGTGAAGTTCGAGCCGGTCGTTCTGGGCGATTGCCGCCTCTACCGGAAACCGGAAGTAGGGAACGAAATCAAACGCACCCCCGTTGCGGCGGAAGGAGCCCTGTGAACGGCCCGAACCAGGAATCGGTCGAGCTGTTCCTCCAGGAGGCTTCCGAAAACCTCCAGTATCTGCGGGAGTATGCCGGGTTGCTGCAGGAGCCGCAGGCGAAGCCCGAAGACCTCGAAAAGCTCTACATTGCGGCGCACACGCTCGCGGGGACATCGGCGAGCTACGGCTTCCCGCAGTTTTCTGAAGTGGCGGCGAAGATGGCGCACATCTTTCACTACGCGATGAATGCGACGCTCACGCCGGATATGCATGGGCCGCTGACGGAGTTTCTCTCAGACGCGATCTCCGTGCTCGAATTCGACCTGCTGCAGATCAGCTCGAGCGGCATCGAAACGTCGGACGATATCGCCGCATTCAAGCAGCGCTATGCGTTTGCGTTTCCGTCCGCGGCATCAGCCGAGGTTGCGGCCGAGGCCGAAGCGGCGTCGGTCGGATTGGGCGAGCCGGTTCCGGAGGTGTTTGCCGCGCCGTCGTTCGCGCTGCGGCTGCCCGAGGACGCGGAAGTTCCTGACGAGGTGCTCGAGTTTTTCATTCCCGAGGCGGAGGAGCACTTGCAGGCCGTCACCGAATGCCTGCTGGCGATCGAGGGAAATCCCAACGCGGACGATATTCACCGCCTCTTCCGTTCGATTCACACGGTAAAGGGTTCGGCGGCCCAGGTGGGCCTACACCGGCTTTCCGCGGTCGCGCATCGCGTCGAAGATCTGATCGGCCATCTCCGCGACGGCGCGCTCCAGCCGAGCGCTGAAATTGTCGACCTCTGCCTGCAATCAGTCGATGTGCTGCGCAAGTTCCTTACGCGGCAGTGGGCGGGCGACGCCGACATGGCCGCAGCGGTCGACCCGCTGCTCGCTCGAATCAGCGAATTGGCTCCCGAGGAGACGGAAGAAGAGGCGTCGGAAACGCAAACAGCTGCACCGGGGGCGCAAAGCGCCGTTTCGGAAACGGTCGCGCTTGCCGCAGCTTCGCGCCCGGCGGCTGCTCAGCCTTTGCCGCAGGCCAAATCGGTGCGCATCTCCCTCGAGCGCCTTGACCGGATGATGAACGCGGTGGGCGAACTCGTGATCAACCGCACGCGGATGCTCGGACGTCTTTCCGAGCTTGGCAAACTGGTCGAAGTGCTCACGTTCTCGAAGGGGCGGCTTTCGGGCAAGGTTTCGGAGTTTCAGGAAAAGCACGAATTCAACCGCATCTCGGCCACGCTCGTGCCGGGCGGCCACGCGCCGCAGATGGACACGTTCCGGCCACGTTCTGCCGCCCGCGCGTCGCTCATGTCCAACGACCTGCTCGGGTTTAGCGAACTCGAGATGGACCGCTACGACGACGTGAATATCCTCTCGCGGTCGCTGACCGAAATCTCGGCGGACGTCTCCGAAGTCCTGACGCAGCTCGAAGGCTTCATGGGGCGCGTCGACACGGATATCGACGAATTCACTAAGCTCGCGCACCACCTGCAGGACGAAATCACGGCCGCGCGCATGGTGCCGATCGGCAATCTCTACACGCGCCTTTCCCGCACCGTGCGCGACGCGGCGCAGAGCACGGGCAAGCCGGTCGATCTCGCGCTCGAAGGCGCCGAAACCGAACTCGACAACAACATCATCCAGCACATCTCCGACCCGCTAATCCACCTGGTGAGAAACGCGGTGGCGCACGGCGTCGACGACGCGGATGCGCGCCGCGCGGCGGGCAAGCCCGATAAGGGCCGCATTTCCGTGCGCGCCTATCACCGCGGCAACCACATTTTCATCGAGGTTGAAGACGACGGCCGCGGGATCGACTACGAGCGCGTTCGCGAGCGGGTGATCGAATCGGGCGCCGTCTCGCCGGTTGCGGCGGGGGAGCTGACCGACCGTGAGCTCCGTGAATTCCTGTTCCGTCCCGGATTTTCGACGGCCTCGTCGACTTCGGAACTCGCCGGCCGCGGCGTGGGGCTCGATGTGGTCCGCGCAAACGTGCACGCGCTGAACGGCGAAATCGAAGTGCGGTCCGAGAAGGGGCACGGCGCCTGCT
>Ga0335073_10001838_pt1 | contig 28724 bp, 28 predicted proteins | sample Lox_Sample_22_FD_207093 | JGI IMG/M metagenome (GOLD analysis project Ga0335073, IMG submission 207093) | Soil microbial communities from Loxahatchee National Wildlife Refuge, Florida, United States - Lox_Sample_2.2 | ecosystem: Environmental > Terrestrial > Soil > Wetlands | place: USA... | reverse complement strand
TGGGTGGGTCACCTTGAACGGGCAACAGGCCTTGAATCTGGCTAGGGCTAGAGGTGATGAGTCGGCTGGTGACATCTCGTATGGTTTCCCTGACGGTGACTTCGAGAGAACGCTGCACCAGCGGCAAATGCTGCTTGCTCTCAAACAGAAAGTTACTACAGGTTCAGTCATTGCCAACCCTATTAGGTTAGGTCAGCTATTTGACGCCTTAGGTTCGAACGTTAAAACCGACTTTAATACCAGTAACGTCGAAAGACTTTATGATCTATCTAAAAAGATTCCTGACTCTAAGATAAAGTCACTAAGTCTTAATAATGCCAACGGTCAGAATCTACTTCAGTCTTATTACGCCGACGGCCAAGATGCTCTGGTCCCAGCTCTCGGGGTTAACAATTACTCAGCAATTCAATCTTACGTCGACGCTCAACTTCAGCAATAATCCATTTCTAGGGTGAAATTAGGATATAATAAGGAAGTAAACCCTAACTGTTGGAGACTATGGTGACGAACCTGGTTGCAAGCAACTACTTAAATACCTTTTTGCAGCGGCACCCTATCAAGAAGTACAAGAAGGGCGAGATTATTATTTTCCAGGGCGAAGTCCCTCGGCAAGCCTTTGCCCTAAAGAGCGGCATCATAAAGGCCTACAACCTAAGTGTTAATGGTGACGAGAAACCAGTAGCTTTCTATGAAAAAGGTAGCATGTTCCCACTATTTTGGATATTTAATAAAGCTGGTAGCGCCATTTACTATTACGAAGCTTTTTCTGATGAGGCTGAGGTTTACCTTGTTGAAAAAGACAAGTTGCTAGGCTTCATTAAAAAAACTCCGGAGCTAATTTATTATGAACTTGAGAAGCTACTGGTAGCTCAACTAGGAAGTTCTATTCGACTTAATGCTTTGCAGCACTCCAAGGCTAGCGACAAACTAATCTATACCCTACACTATCTGGCGCTTACTCACGGTAAACCGGCTGGCGAAGATATTGAAATAGATATGGATTTGACGCACCAAGACTTTGCTAACTTAACCGGGCTGACTAGAGAGACGGCAGCTACTGAGCTTAATAAGCTAAAGAAAAAAGGTATCATTACTTACGGCAAGGGAGTGCCCTACAAGCTTAATCTTGGTAAATTGAATCAACTACTTAACGACCAGTTTATCCAGGATATTAAGCCGGACTCTTTTGTTTCTTAGCAGCTGCAGCTGGCTGCTTTTTATTAGCAAGGGTGTCTCTAACTAACTTAGATAGGTTATGGGGTGCAGTCCAGGACTTAATTACGCATCGGTTGGCGCCCAACTTGTAGGCGGCGCTAATTTCTGGAGAATTCTCCATGTTGGTGAAAATAAGGATCTTAGACTTTTTCTTCTTTGAGTCAGGCCATTTCTGCAGGAACTCCAGCCCGCCCATTATTGGCATAAGCAGATCAAGTAGTACTAGATCTGGCTGAAAGTTTTTGGTTTTAGTGAAGGCCTCTTTGCCGTCAAAGGCAGTAACTACCTCATGACCATCGTGGGCCAGGATAATTTTATAGGCATTGTTTAGGTCCTTGTCGTCTTCTACCACCAAAATTTTTGCCACAGGCTAAACTACCTCCATTTAAGATTTAAAAGTATTTATACCACACTAATAGGTATTGGCATTGTCTAATTTTTCACTAAAGACATTATTTATTCGAGTTTAATTTTTCTAGTTCGCCGATTTTTGATAGATAAAGAGCGCGGCAAAGTGATATAAAAAGTGGTGCCCTTGCCTTCTTCACTCTTAAAGTCTATCTCTCCATCAATGCTTTCTACTAAGCCTTTAACGAGGTAAAGACCAAGTCCGGTGCCACTGGTTTCCCGTCTTATTATATTTGGGCCTCTAAAGAACTTAGAGAACACCTGGTTTTGATTTTGGGTAGGAATGCCCCAGCCGTTATCTGATATCTCGATATGGATTTTGGTTCTGCCGGCCTTGGTGACAATTTTTACCCAACCCTTAACTGGCGTGTATTTAATGGAGTTGGAAATAATATTGTTTATTATCTCTTTTAGGATGAGGATGTCTGTGCGTATCTTAGTTTCGCTACCCTTAGTGCTTTCGGCAACAAGTTGGATCTTTTTACTCTCAGCCATTAGCTTAAGCTCCGGCATAATGTCTTTAACTATCTCCTCTACGGTTGTGGCCTTTGGGGTGACTGTAATGGTGCCGCTCTCGATCCTGGTTATATTTAGTAGCGTTGAAATAAGCTCATTCATGCGGTTAGAAGCGTTAATGATCGTATCTAGGGCTTTTTTCTGGTCACTATTAAGAGGGCCCATAAAGGAGTCTCTTAGCATGTGAGTATAGGTCTTAACGGCCGACAAGGGTGTTCTTAGTTGATGTGAGGCAAGCGAGATAAACTCGCTTTTCATGCGGTCTACCTCCAGCTCCATGGATATGTCCCTAAATACTTCGATTGCGCCGATTGGTTTGCCATCTACCATAATTGGCGATACTGACACTGATGCTGGGATTAGGCTGCCTTTCTTAGATTGGACGTATAGCTTAGTCTCAACTACTCTTCCAGTTAAGTAAGCTTTGGTGATAGGTCGATCTATAACAGTCAAAGCGGCCCCCCCAAGGCTATAGGCAGTCACCGCCTTTAAGAAGGGTTTACCGATTAATTCTTTTTCACTAAAACCAAGGATTTTAGTAGCGGCTGGATTGACCCTGGTAATGCGGCCAAATTCGTCAGTCGTGATAGCCCCATCGCCCATCGAAAGAAAAATAGCGTCAGCCTCTGCCTGTTTAGTCAGTTCACTGCTAGAGTTAAAGTTTCGGGTTAGCGCTTTTTGCTTGGGCATGGAGCGTATCTCCCTATTAATATATTATATCTTATTTCTCTTGGGTTTTGGTAGATAGAGCTTTCTAATTTCATTAGTGTATTCCTCGACTATGTCTTGATCGTCGCAGATAAGACCGACAATTACCTTAATCCAATCGCTTAAACTTCTTAAATCTTCCTTAGTTATGGTTTTAGGGTCCTTATGGAGGTGATTCTCAATTTGTCGATTGATGAAACGGTCGGCAGCTGGGCCAAGATATACGTGGGTGATGGCAACGAGTCGGTCGTAAGTGGTGGGGTTCTTGACGCCAGGCATGACTACACCTCCTCAATCCTTATTAGCTTATTTGCGCCCCTGGCCATTAGATAGAAGCCCAGTCCGCTAATTAACTTAATGAGGGCTGACATTATTTCCCGGGAATTAAACTCTAAATGTCCGTAAGCTGGATCAATAGTTGAAAAGTACTGCATAGCTATAAAGCTAATAATTACTACGGCCAGGCCGCTGGCTATGACGTATAGAGACCTTTTAAAGATAATTCCGGGAGTTTTTTTGGCATAGAACAGCATATCGTAGGCGCTCGCTAGGCCAATGTACCAGGCGTATAGGTAAGGCAGTAGTATGGTCAGAATGAATACGGCAGTCGGCAAGTAGTATACGTTGGATCCGGCATTGTTGGAGGTAAAGTGTCTGAGCGTTTCGTAGGAGTAGAGAATGCCAATAACTAGATAAAGAGCCACCAGGAGTTTTGCGCTAGTTAGTTTTAGATCCAGCTTTTTCTTAGAAGTAATTCCTCTGACTGAATAGTAGATCAAAACAAAACCGAAAAGTGGCAGGATAAGGTTAACGTAGTTGGTGGTTATGATACTGGCGTGGTAAACGTCGGTAGAATAACCTTCAAAGAAATTTAAAAAGCGATTAAGTATGGCTGCTATAGGCAGACTTAAGGCCAGCAAAAAGATACCTTTGGCTAGCAGGCTAACTAGAGGAAATACTGTAGTCTTGCCTCGCTCTAGGTAGTGCGCATATATTCGAATGCGCCCGGCGGCATAAAAAGCTATTAGCCACACCAAAATAGCTGGCAGACTAACTAAGAACAAGGCTTGCTTGTACTGTGATGAGCTAAGATTGTCCAGATGCGCTGAGTTAGAGTGGTCCGGTAGGAAGAAGATTAAAGCTACGTAGACTAGACTTAAGAGTACCCCGATTGTCAGGGCTTTGAAGGTTGGTCCGCGGGATATTCTGCCCATTAGCATTAGTCTTCTCCGATTTGAAGATGCACGTTAAAAATTTTAATCACCTTATTTAAACACCTAGAGGTGTGGCTCTAAGTAAGATTTTAAACACTTTTCATTAAAAAATTATTAAATAAGCTAAATTCTTATGAATCTTCTGGGGTTTAAGGGATAATGATGTTTATGCATGAGCAAAGTTTGTCCCGTAGAATCCGACCGCAAACTATTTTCATACTCGCACTGTTTATAGTAGGGCTCTACGTGGTACTGCCGCAGATATCTAGCTTTCACTCGAGCATAAAGTATCTAACTTCACCGAAGATTGGCTATCTCCTTGTTGCTTTAACTTTTATCTACCTGACCTTCTTTGAAGCTGGGCTCAGTTATCTTTTGTTAGCTTTTCGCAAACTAAACTTAGCAAGAATGTTCTTTATTCAAAACGCCGTTATGTTTGTAAATAACTTGCTTCCGGCCGGTATTGGTGGGCTTGGCGCAAATTTCGCTTATCTTAGGGGTAAAAAGCACACTGCACCGCAAGCCGCTAGTATGGTTTATGCCAATAACACGATTGGGCTTATAGGGCACATGCTAATTCTGTTAGTTGTTCTTAGTTTGTCTCCGAAGAAAGACTTTGTGCCTAGTACAGAGAGTAAGCTAGTGCACGGCATCTTAATTGTTCTAGGGGTTACTCTGTTAATTATTCTACTAGCCGCTGTCATTTTCGGACGAAAGAAGGTAAGAAAGTTTCTTGGCGATGCCCTGACTCAGCTGGCTAGCTACAGAGACAGAAAACTAAAACTGTTTTTTGTGCTACTCGTCCAAATGTCATTAACGCTAAGTAACGTTGCTTGTTTGTTCTTTGCTGAGCGCAGCGTAGGAGTGCATCTGAGCTTCAGCTCCACCTTAATTATATTTACCCTGGGGAGTAGCATTAAGAACGCTACGCCTACTCCAGGCGGTCTGGGCGGTTATGAGGCTGGCTTGCTGGCCGGTTTTGCAGCCTACAAGGTTGATGCATCTCAATCTTTGGCAGCGGTACTGATTTATAGGCTTGTCAGCTATTGGATACCGCTATTAACTGGACTAGTTTCATTTATCTATAACGAGCGTAAGGGTCAGTTTGAAGTGGCTACATCTGGATCCGGTTGAAACGGTAGACAGAGAATGTCAAACACAGGACAAAGGTTATAGCCATAACTACAAGGTCCCTAGTTATGCCGAAGTGAGTGACTCCACTTAGCAAATAGCGAAGAGCGTCTACCATGTAGCTAATTGGGTTGACAGTGCTAATAGCTTTTAGAGCCCAAGGTACGTCATTCAAGGGGTATAGGGCACCAGAGAGGAAGAACATGGGCATAATTATAAGGTTGTTAATACCCTGAAATCCTTGGAAGTCATTGAGAGATGAAGCTAGGCCGGCACCAAAGCTAGTAAGCGCCAGGCACATAAAAACCAGAACCAAAAAAGCAACTGGTACAAGTGCCCACTCATAAGGACGGAAGCCAAAGAGGAAAGATACCACGAAAACTATAATGCCCTGGATTATGGAAATGGTTGCGCCTCCGAACGAGGAGCCCATTAAAATCTTTAGACGGCTGACTGGAGCCACCAGTAGCTCTGACAAAAAACCAAAGCGTTTATCCATTAATATCTGCATTCCCCACAGTAGTCCGGAAAGAAGCACGGTCTGGGTAATAATTCCTGGAACTAAGAACTCTAGGTAGTTTCCCTCTCCAGCCTTTCTATAGATGGCACCAATACCATAGCCTAAAGCCAGCAGCAGTAGTATTGGCTGACCCAAGGTTCCAATAAGTCTGGAGCCACTACGAACATAGCGTTTCATCTGACGCTGCCATAAGACAAACAAAACCCTAAAGTCGAATTTCATCGAAGGTTCCTATTGCGTCTAGCCATGCGCATGTTTAGGCCATTAAAGTCGGTTGATTCTTCTCGAATTTCTTTACCAGTCAAACTAAGATAGGCTTCTTCCAAAGATTTGGTTTTAGTTTCTCTCATAAGATCTTTACTGGTGCCTCTGTCGATAATCTTGCCATGGTCAATAATGGCTATGAACTCTGCTACGTGCTCAGCCTCGTCTAGATAGTGGGTGGTAAAGAATATCGTCATGCCCTTTTCTCGGGATAGCTTCTGAACATAAGACCACATTACGTTTCTGGTTTGGGTGTCTAGCCCAAGTGTTGGTTCGTCTAAAAATAGAACGGCTGGCTCATGAAGCAGACCTCTGGCAATTTCTAATCTTCGTCTCATACCGCCAGAGAAGGTCTTGACGTATGAGTTAATTCGATCGCTAAGCTCAACTAATTCAAGAAGCTCTTCTATCCTTTTACGTTGGACCTTCTTTGGCACACCGTAGAGCATGGCGTGCAATTCCATATTTTCATAAGCCGTAAGTTCTTCGTCGAGCGATGGGTCTTGGAAGACAATGCCGAAAGATTTTCTAGCACTGTCCCTTTCTTTGGTTACGTCATGGCCGTTAAGTGTCAGTAGCCCTGAGGTCGGACGCAGCATGGTAGTGAGCATCTTAATTGTAGTGCTTTTACCGGCCCCGTTTGGACCTAAGAAAGCAAAGATTTGGCCTTTCTTGACATCAAAGCTTATACCGTCCACAGCCGTAATGTCGCCAAATTTCTTTACTAGATTTTCAGCTTTTATTATCGTTTCTGACATTTATTAATTACTATTATACACTATCTCACTATACTTTGTATATGATCGTCTTGTTTAGACCTATTTGGGCGAGCTAGCTTAAAAGCTTTTTCGGTGCGAGCTATTGAAAACCTATTGTTGCTGCTCTTGGTTTGCTCTACTCAGTTCGTCTAGCGTTAGTGCGCCTTCGTAAGCTGCAGCCATCTGTGAGTATTCCGAAGAGGTGTGGTTAGATATAAGTGAAATGACCAGTGCCCCTGTACCAAGTAAGTAGCTGCTTGTGCTTGCCGGATGATGCGTGTGCAAGTTATCAAGAATATGTAAAACTTCTTCATAAGAAATTCCGGCACTCAAGACTGAACCTAGCAACCAATTGAAAGAGGAGCGCTGTTCTCGTCTTATCCGACTTTCTATATCATTTCTGAATTCTTGTCTGTCCATAAGTCAATACTATATCATAATAACCAAGTAAAGTCCAATGTTTTTCTTGACACTTATGCTTGTATCGTGTGAAATAATATATCAAAATATTCTAATGACAGAAGTAGGTAGCGGTAGAAAAGATGATACAGTGGCCTTCGATCCTGAAACTGACTTTGTTTGGCGTAAGGACAGAGTTTTTACGTGGCGCTATTTGCCAGGCGATCTGCTTCAGAGACTGCTAGATTTAGGCAAAGACGTGGACGGATTTCAAGCGATTACTTCGGCAGCGCTAAAGTCTGCTAATGCTTTATTGCACGATGAAAGTAGAGATCCAAATAGAGAGAGACTTTGTCGGAAAAGCTGTACAGGCATGTGTCGTTTAATGATGACGCCGTGTATAGTCTTTCGAGAGGTGGCGGAATCGTATCAAACTGGGGAGGCATCAAGCGGCTCCGTAGCCATTGGCATATCTTGCTACAACGCCAAGGTCGACAATAGGTTCTCTGGCGTGAACGGGCCAGCTCCAGTTAATCTTCATAAACTATGTTTTGGCAATGTAGTGCGACCCTATGATGGCCGAGACTGGTTTGATGACGGCTGTTACCGGGAAATGGAAAACTCAACCCTTAGACTGGTTGAAGTTTTGAGCGCGGAGATAGAGGGCCTTGAGGGGCGTCAAACGCTGTAGCTACTGGCCGAGGTAGATCCACCATGACCTGTCCAGTTGGTATGGTGAAATTCTCCCATAGGGGAATCGAGAAGCTCGTACGTGTGGGCGCCGAAATAGTCGCGCTGGGCTTGTATTAGGTTAGCTGGAAGTTTGTCTGAGGTGATGCTATCAAAGAAAGATAGTGCACTTGAAAGACCTGGGGTTGGTATGCCCTGGCTAGCACAGGTTGAAACTAGCTTTCGCCAGTCAGGCAGAGAGGCATTAATGGCGGAAACGAAAAAGTCACTTGTTAGTAGTGAGTCTAGCTCGGGGTTGCTAGCATAGGCTTCTTTTATGTTGCTTAGAAAGCGACTTCGAATGATGCAGCCGCCTGTCCAGATTTGGGCAATGCTTGAGAAGTTTAGCCGCCAATTAAACTTCTTATTTGCTGCCGACATTAGCATAAAGCCCTGGCTGTAGCTAATAATCTTAGAGGCGTAGAGTGCGTTTTTTACCGCTTCAACGTATTCCTCATGGTCAACTTCCGGATTGTCTCTGCTTTTTTGATATTTACTCGCAAGCGAGACCCTTTCATCTTTTAGCGACGAAGTGAAGCGGGCAAATAAGGCTTCTGCAATAACACTAATTGGTTGGCCAAATTCACTACCACTAATTACTGTCCACTTGCCCGTTCCTTTTTGTCCGGCGCTGTCTAGGATTTTGTCGATTAAATAAGATCCGTCCTGGTCCTTATATCTTAAAATGTCGGCGGTTATTTGTATAAGATAGCTTTCTAGTTGTTGTGAGTTCCAGCTTTCAAAAGTATTAGCCATATCCTCATTGCTCAAATGCACTAAGTCTTTCAAGACTTGGTAGCTTTCTGCGATGAGTTGCATATCGCCGTATTCTATGCCGTTATGGACCATCTTTACGTAGTGGCCAGCTCCGCCAGTCCCTAGCCAGTCGCAGCAAGGTAAGTCGCCTGCACCCTTGGCGGCGATTGACATAAATATGTCTTTAACGTGCTCCCAGGCTTCCGGAGAGCCACCGGGCATTAAGGCTGGACCGTGACGTGCCCCTTCCTCGCCACCAGACACCCCCATGCCTATATATAGGATGCCCTTGTCTTTTAGATAGTTCATTCTGCGTTCGGTATCGCTGTAGAGTGTGTTACCGCCGTCTATTAATATGTCGCCCGGTTCAATTAGCTGCAGTAGGTGCTCTATGGTCTCATCGACTGCTTCGCCAGCCTTGACCATCATTAATATTTTTCTAGGCTTTTTAAGACTTGAGACCATTTCCTCTAGGCTATGAGCGCCAATGACCTCGGTGCCTTTTGCTGGGCCGTTTAAAAAGTCATCAACTTTTGAAACTGTACGATTAAAGGCGGCCACCTTAAAGCCGTGGTCGTTCATATTAAGAATAAGATTCTGGCCCATAACGGCCAGGCCATAAACAGCAATATCTGCTTTAGTTTCGTCCATTAGTTATTAGTATAGTATATTTGGCTTATGCATAGTTATGATGTTTTTAAGGACGCGGGTGAGCTAGCGGATTACGTAGCTAGTCTAAGTGTTGACCTGCTGTCTAAGGCGGTTCAAAACCAGGGTTATGCCGTTTGGGTGGTAGCTGGCGGTAGTACCCCTTCGCTAGCTTACGGCATTATTTCAACTAAATATGCTTCGTCTCTAGATTGGTCAAAAGTTTACGTTATTTTAGGAGATGAGAGAGTTAGCGAAGAATCTTCGGACTCGAACTGGTTGGCAATAAAGGAAGAACTACTAGACAAGCTTGCGTTTGACGCGCATAAGCTTATTACTCCAAAGCACAGTGGTAGCCTGGAATCAGCAGCCAGCGATTATACTAAAAAGCTAGAGCAGTTATTTACTAGCCTTGGCAACGCAAGTGTTGACCTTATGTGGCTAGGCATGGGAGAGGATGGGCACACTTTATCTTTCTTTCCAGGGCAAGAGGATTTGTTTAAAAATAAAGATCTGGTAGTCGCTGTGAGCAATTCACCTAAGCCGCCGCCAGGCAGGATCAGTCTAAACCCGTTTGCCTTAGAAGAGACTAAGTGCTGTCTACTTATCGCTGCAGGTCAGGGTAAGGCCTGGGCTATAGAAGAGCTAACCAAAGAGGATAAAACTTTGCCAATATCTAGAACGCTTCAGGCTATTGCATCTTCAGGTGGAGACACTAGGGTGCTTTTAGATAAGGACGCTTCAGCCAGGGTTTAGCGGGATTGTAGCGCGTGCTAAACTTTTCTAAGGCAAGCTTTTAGCTTAAAGAGGGCTGGTTATGGCTGAGACTGGATTGTTTGCAAGCGTTTCTGGGGAAATCTTGGGCCACGGTTTCGTCTCTGTCGTAATTAATCTAATACTGCTATTTATAATCTTAAGTTTTCTTTTTAGGGCACTAAAGAATATACGAGATAAGAATCAGGAGAAAAGAAGTAAAAGAATCAACTTAAGACTTACTCCCTTGGCATTCGACTCTAAGAGTGTCCAAGATTCAGCCGGTCTGATCGAGACGCTACTTCTAAGCGGCAACAGCTACAGTTTTGAAGTGGTTGGATCTAAGGCGGGTGTTTCATACGAGGTAAATATGCCTCTCAAGGAAAAACCCAGCTTTATTCGCTCAGTTAAGTCTTATAGCGAATACGTTAGTGTTAGCGAAGTCGATGATCCTATAGGCGCTAACCAAGATTTTGAATGTTATCAACTCAAGTTAAACAACTCATTTATATACTCACTCAAAGATGTTTCGCTGGAACAGTCGTACTTAGGTGGAATTTTTAGTAATCTGAGCGGCGAAGATAAATTAATTCTGCAGCTAAGCGCTAAATATACGGAAATAGCAGGCTTAAGTAGGCTTCTGGGTAAATTAAAGGCAAAACGACGAAGACATTTTGTCTGGTTTATTCAAAAGCCAATAGAATTTACTAGTGTATGTCTTAGTAGCATTTGGTACCTTGCCTATAGGTATTACTGCTACGTGGTCAATAGGCCATACTTGCCACGTAACTTAATGACGCCCGGAGTTAGTTTGTCTAATGGTCTAAATAGGGCGGAAATTGAAGAGATTGACTCTAAGATTAAAGGAAAGCTCTTTAGCGTGGATATTCGTATGGCCAGTTACTCTAGTGATCCAGAAATGAGAGAGCGACTTAAGAACGACGTCTTAGGCGCACTTAAGAAGTACGAGAGTTTTTACCAGCATTTTGACGTTAAAAAACTAAGTAGCGCTGAGCCACTTAGGCATAGATACAATGATCACCGCGGTGTTTACCTGAGCGGCAAAGAGATAGCTTACCTATATAATCCGCTGGATGTTAATCTTTCGAGTTATTCTCAGAGAAAGTTATCTAGTCCAGTGCTGCCTTTGCCTTTGGGTCTAAAGGGGCGAAAGTATGATCTTAAAGTTGGAGATAATGTGTTCGATGGGGTTGAGCCGTTTGGGCTAACAAACGAAGAGCGTAAACGACATGTCTACATAGTCGGCGGAACCGGCAGCGGTAAATCCACCCTTATTAAGAGTCTAGCTATTCAAGACATTGACGCCGGGCGTGGTTTGCTTGTTATTGATCCGCACGGTGATTTAGCCGAAGAAGTGCTAGCTAGGGTGCCTAAAAAGCGTAAAAAGGACTTAATATACTTTAATCCGAGCGATATTTCTCATCCTATGCATATTAATCTGATGGAGTTGGATAACGATTTATCTGGGGATGAAAAGCTTTTGGCTGAGGATCTTATTACTGAGCAGATTGTTTCAATTTTTCGTAAACTCTTTTCAGGCGACGATAGCGGTGGTAATAGGCTGGAACATATCCTAAGAAACGCTATTGCTACCGCCTTCTATATTGAAGACGCTACAATCTTTAGTGTTTATAGGTTGCTAGTGGATAACCGCTTTAGGGGTAATGTTCTAAAAAAGGTTCAAGATAAAACGTTGCTAGCTTTTTGGGAGAACGAGTATGCTTCGGCAGGCAGTATGCAGCGAGTTAAACTTTCGATCGGCATTACCAGTAAAATTGGAAGGTTTTTAAGATCGGCCGTAACTAGAAGAATACTGGGGCAGCCTAAATCTTCAATAGACTTCCTCGGGGTAATAAACTCAGGTAAAATCTTAATTTGTAATTTATCTAAGGGAAAGATTGGTGAAGATACCTCTGCTCTGCTGGGCTCCATTGTTTTAGCAGAAGTTCAGCTTGCGGCCTATAGACGAGCTTCACTTAAGGCTAGTCAAAGAACTGACTTTTTTGTTTATGTGGATGAGTTTCAAAACTTTGCCACTAATTCGTTCCTTAAAATGTTAAGTGAAGCTAGAAAATACGGCGTTTACCTAACCATGGCCGAGCAATCTTTGTCTCAGCAAACAAGGAGCTACATTTCTAACGTACTGGCTAATAGCGGTACGGTTATTGCTTTTAAACTGGCTAGTCCTGACGATGAACGCTTAATACTACCACTGTTTGAACCATATTTAGCTAGAGGCAATTTATTGAGTCAACCAGCCTTTAATTTCTATGTTAGAGTCTCGGCTATAAACCCACTAGAACCGACTAGTGGTCAAACCAGCCTGTAGTCCCTAGATGTGACTAGCTATGAAAGCTAGACTCTTGGTCCAAGCATCCTTAGCTGCCGTCTCGTTATATGCGTATGGGTTAGTGTCATTGAAAAAGGCATGACCACAATCTGGGTAGACCACCGCTTCAAAGTTTACGCCTGCCTCAGACATATTTTTCTTTAGTTCTGGCAAGGATGTAATTAGACCCTCATCCTTTTCGCCATAGAAAGCTAGTATCGGGCACTTTATTTGTCTCAGTTGCTCTACGCTAAAGTCGGCATGACCATAGAACGGCAAAGCGCACTTTAGTTTTGGCTGAATGAGCGCTAGCTGGAAGCTGTAAGTGCCTCCAAAACAAAAGCCTGTTACGCCAATGCGGTCGGTAGCACCTGACATCTTATTTAGGTAGTCATAAGCTGCGAGAAGATTTGCTTTAGCTCTCTCAGCAAACTCTGGTGAATAAATTGGTGCGGTAATTTCTCTAAGTTTAGGTTGGACAGCGTTTCGTTTCTCTGGATTAAATAGGTCTTGAGCGTCCTGCGGGGTTAAAAGTTTTTCAACCTTTGTTTCAGCTAGTAAGTTGGGCGAAAGGACAATGTAGCCCTCAGCGGCATATCTATCGGCAATACTCCTAATGTGGTCAGTAAGACCCCAAATTTCCTCTATAACAATAAGACCGCCTTTTGGTTTACTTTCGGGCTCAGCTAAATAACAAGGTAAGTCATAACCATTCACGCTGACAGAAACATTTTTCCCCATAACTAACTCCTATCTTAAAGTCCTATATTTATTATACGCATCTTTTTGAAGAGCGTTTGTACAATAGTTGACTTTCTTAAGTAATATCTGCTATGCTTATAGTTAATAAGTTTTAAAAATAAAGGTTTGTCTCTAAACCCTAACAGAAGGAGCGACTGGCTATTTAATGAGTGCCACAAAAGAAATTCCGGCTGAAAAAACACACGAAGAGATAATGGTTATTATGGTGGCGCTGATGTTGGCTATGCTGCTGGCTGCGCTAGATCAAACTATTGTCGCAACTGCCCTACCTAGAATTGCCACAGACTTACATGGGCTTAATAAGCTGGGTTGGGTAGCGACTGCCTATCTTTTAACTAGCGCTGTTTCAACGCCCTTATATGGAAAGATTAGCGACCAATACGGCCGTAAGAAAATATTTCAGTTTGCCATTATTATCTTTTTGTTTGGCTCAGCTCTTTGCGGTCAAGCCCAGACCATGAACCAACTGGTGGCTTTTAGGGCGCTTCAAGGGATCGGAGCCGGTGGACTTATCTCACTTGCTCAAACCATTATTGGCGATATTGTTTCACCTCGTCAGCGTGGTAAATACTTAGCTTATATTGGTGCAATGTTTGGTGTAGCCAGTGTTGCTGGACCACTTCTTGGTGGGCTTATTACTGATGATCTGTCTTGGCGCTGGGTATTTTATGTTAATCTGCCGATTGGTATTGCAGCATTAATAGCGATTAGTACCAGGTTGCATCTACCCATTAAAAAGATAAAACATCGCATCGACTACGTTGGAGCTGTTCTTTTAACGCTAGCTGTTGTACCACTAATACTAGCAACTGTTTGGGGCGGAGTTACCTATGCCTGGGGTTCTTCTACAATTGTTTCGCTATTTGCCGGTAGTGCTATTTCCGCCTTGTTCTTTGTCTTCTGGGAAAAAAAGGCTGCATCCGAGCCAATTATTCCTATGAACCTCTTTGCTAACAGCGTTTTTAGTGTGTCTGTGCTTCTTTCACTACTGGCTGGAATTGCTATGTTTGCCACAATTCTGTTTATCCCAGAGTTTCAGCAAATTGTTAAAGGTTACTCTCCGGTTAAGTCGGGATTGCTGCTTCTGCCGCTTGTTGCTGGTATGCTTACCGCCTTAATTACTACGGGGCGGCTTATTACGCGTTATGGGCACTATAAGATATTCCCAATGATGGGTACCCTGATAGCAGCCTTTGGCGTCTGGCTGTTTAGTCACATCACTCTATTAACTAGCCAGGTGACTATAAGTCTTTGGATGATAGTTGTTGGAGTTGGTATTGGTTCGTTCCTGCAGGTTATGACGCTGGCTGTCCAGAATGCCGTACCGCAGAGCGAACTAGGGGTAGCAACAGCTAGTGCCACTTTCTTTAGAAGTATGGGTGGAGCCCTAGGTGGTGCAATATTTGGCACAATCTTAACGAATAGACTTAGCTTTCATCTTTCGCAAATATTGCCCAGACTACATGCCTCTACCCTGAACATTAGTGCATCGAGTATACAAAACGGCGCTGTGTCTAATTTAGCTGCACTTCCTGGACCGTTATCTCACGGTGTCTTGCATGCTTTTGTCTTGGCATTCCAAGACATGTTTCTCTATGCCGTACCAGTTCTACTGCTAGCCTTTGTGGCATCGCTATTCTTAAAGGAAATTCCACTTAGAACTAAAGCAAGAGGCAGCGAAGAGGTCTAAGTTGCTCCCTGTTAACTTTTGAAAGTCCTTGCAATTAGTGGGGATTTGTCCTATAAAGAGACTAGAATAAAGAGTGTTAGGAGAGGACATGGAAAAAGCAACAGATTCAAAAGTATTTTTTATTAAATTTGCTAAGCTGATAGCCTACTTGGCTTATCTATACTTCTTAGTAGCCACAGTATTCTTAGTAATTGGATTCTTTTTGCTACTGTTTGGCGCTAACCAGAACGTAGGTTTTGTTAAGTTCGTATATCATTTTGCGGCAGTATTTTTGCAACCGTTTAGGGGTATTTTCCCTACTCACCAGTTAACTGATAGAAGTTACTTCTCTGCCTCTGCTCTATTTGCCATCATTATGTATGGCATTGGTGCAGTACTGATTAACTCTCTAGTTACTTGGTTATCCTACCGACAAGCTAAATACCAGGAAGCGTTAAATAAGATAAGTTAAGGACCTCATGCCCCGTGCATCTTCCAATACCAAATCAAAGAAGCAGCTGGTGGAAGAAAATGAGGAATTGAGAAAAGAGCTTAAGAGTATCAAGACTCCCAAAAGTAAGAAGTTTGCTAGAGGAACTGGGTCGTGGGTACTAATAGTCATAGCTACCCTACTTCTGATGATCGGCAATATCTTCTTTTGGACTAGCTCGACTATCGTTAACAACCAGCGCTACATTAATGCTGTCGGACCAATCATTAAGCAGCCATCTGTGCAGACAGCCTTGGCTAGCTATACAACGGATCAGATATTTGCCAACAACAACGTTCAGGGCTATGTTAGTCAAGTTTTGCCACCAAGGGCTAGTTTCCTTGCCCCGCAGCTAACCTCCCAGCTTAAGGGCTTTACTGACGCTGCTATAAAGAAGGTTATTTCTCATCCAAAGTTCCAAGAGTTCTGGATTGCTACTCTAACTAAGACGCACAATGCTGTCATTAATATAGCTAAAAACTATAAAGGGAACGGCACAGTTACCGTTAACGACGTATATTCGCAGCTAACCAGTAATCTTAGCGGGACTAAGCTATCGTTTCTAGCCAATAAGCAACTACCTAGCAAGGTCAGCTCAATACAGATTGCAACAGTTGCCTGGTTGCCGGCACTCAGTACTTTTATTAACAACCTAACGCTATATAAAATACTGGCGATTGCCCTGTTCGTTATTTTGTCATTTCTGGCGGTATATATTAGCCGAAATAGGCGAAAAGCCGTTATTAAGCTATCGCTGAGCGTTCTGGTTGGTATGTTGGCTACGCTACTAGCTTTGAAGCTGGCTAAGGTTGGTATTGTCAATAGTGTGGCTTCGCAGTATAGCACAGCGGTTGGAGACAGCTACGATATTGTCTTTAAGGCCTTTATGACGCAGGTTGACGTAATTGGCCTAGTTGCACTGGTTGTAGCTTTGATCGCCTGGGCTACCGGACCATTCAAGTCCGCCAGTTATGTAAGGGGCAAAAGCGAAGCCGTGCTGTCTGGCCAAGCACATTCTATGGTCTTTCATAAAGAAAACACTTTTACTCTATACATAGGACAACACAAGAAAGCTATTATGATAACTCTGGCGGTTATAATAGCGCTGCTTATGCTGTTCATTAGCCTGACACCTAGCCTTATTATTGTCTATCTAGTTATCTTAGTTATTGCCCTTGGTATTGTTGAATTCTTGGCTGCTAAGAAAAACTCTAAACGCTAAAGCTATTTTGACTAACATATTTAACTCATTGACAAAAATGTCGTATGAGTACTATTATTAAGCCATCAATAAGATAAGTTATAGGAGAGGACTATGGCTAAGCAAAACGACCAGTTAAGCGGTTGGACAGGTTGGGTGTTCTTTGGTGGATTTATGATGATAATTCTGGGTATATTCCAGACTATCGCAGGTCTTACAGGCCTGTTAAAGCACAGCTATTACGCTGTAACCACGACCCAAGGGCTATTGGTATTCAACTACCAAGCTTGGGGATGGGTTGAACTAGTTCTAGGTATCGTAATCCTACTAGCAGGATTTTCACTGCTTCACGGATCGACCTGGGCACGGATTGTCGGTGTTATCTTGGCCGCACTTAGTGCAGTTGCCAACCTGGTAACAGTCAAGGAATACCCTGTTTGGTCAATAGTATTACTAGCAATTGACGTAATAGTTATTTACGCAATTACAGTCTACGGTGGCCAGCTAAAGCAAGACTAATTTAAAGTCTGTCTACAAAAAGGGCCGATTTAGATCGGCTCTTTTTTATTGTTCTGTTTCAGCACCAGTATTTTGAGGCCACAATGAGCTTTCTCTAGGAAAAAGCCTCGATCATCATATTGGGCTGAAGTGTTCCCTTCTTTGCAGTCTGTCATAAACAGACGAAGCTTCTCCCTTGCTTCTAAGATAGACAAACCGTCGTTCACTACAAAGTCGCCTAGTACGTTGCTATATAGCTCAACCTAGTGTCAATTCAGGCATCTTTTAACTGCCACCTATAAGTCTATCTTAGACAAAGGCTTCTCGAGTGATGAATTGATTAATAATACTCTTCTTAGTATTACTCTTCAGCCTGCAGTGCACTCGTTAAAACTTGAGCGTTAACAAAATTTATAATGTTGGCTCTCACGAACGGACTAACACCCTGGTAATATCCGACTGGCTTATGTTCTACTCCGTCGCCGGAGAAAGTTTCTCGGAATACGTCATTAGCTAGGAGCCCATATAGTTCATCTAAGCAAATTACTGCATTTGCAAGGTTTTCTTCGAGGTTTACCTTTTTGGCAGGCTCGTTGGTTGACGCGTCAAAAATAAAAGGTTTTTCATACTCATATGCCTCAACAGTTTCAGCTGAACGCCTATTAGCAGCATATTCGCTGGCGCGCAGTAAATGTGCTAAAACTTCTGACTTTACTGTGTCGTGGCAGCCGACGTCTTCTAAATATCGTCCCAGTTCAGCAAGAGGAACTTCCCCAAGAAGTCGCTTAGTGAAATCATGTGGCAAAAGTGCCGGTTGGTGCCTAACGTCTCCCACAAGAAAAGGTCTTATCCCTAGGTCTCCTAAGGCACTTGCTAATGCCCCTGGTGTTGCAGGATCTTTGCTACCTTCAGTTAAAGAAGACCAGGAGATAAACAGTCCAGGCTCTCCCATGCGGCGGCCGATACTCTTATATCTCATACTAGTATTATGTCATAAACTCGTAGGTATTACAAGTGTACCTGAATGTAATATAATCTTAGGTATGGGTGAAATTAAGGACTTACAGAAAAAGGTCATTGATTTTCGAGATAAACGAAACTGGAAACAGTTTCATAGCGCAAAAGAGCTAGCAGTTTCTCTTGTAATTGAAGCCAGTGAGCTACTAGAGAACTTTAGATGGCTTAAGGAGAGCGAAGTTGAGGAACGCGTTAAGTCGTCTAAGCAGGAACTATCTGACGAACTAGGCGACATTTTATATCACGTGCTGATGATTGCTTATGACTTAGATATAGACCTGGGCGTAGCACTTAGGGAAAAGCTTAAGAAAAACGCTAAAAAGTACCCCGTTAGTAAGGCTAAGGGGGTGAATACCAAATATGACAAACTGTAGCTAAGCGAAGGTTGCAGACAATATGTATCTTGCGAGACGTAACCGTGATTCAAGATTTTGCTTAACCATCTGAGCGAGGTTGGTTAGTAGTAGGGCGATTGATACCTGCTTGTATTCATGTGTGCCAAGGCGGTTACGCCTGTCTATAGATAGACCCTGATTTTGCTTCTCTGAAACTACTTCTACAGTAGGTAATTGCTGCACTAATGCTTTAACTGTCTCTTCTTGAAATTCTATATTAAGCGTTTCCAAAAGCTCAACCAGGAGAATCTCAATTCTTATTTCGTCTGCCTCCGAGAACTCGTCCCCGCTTACTTTAGCTTCCTGAGTTATCTTAATAACTTCACTAAGAGTTTGTAGGACTATCTCCTTTACCTCGTCTTCATTGGTGCCGAGTGATTCTATATACCCATTTAGCTCGTCTGGTAACTCTAGTGTTTGTTGCACCAGCGTAGCTGATGCTTCTGGTAATAAGGCGTCGGAACCAGGCATATCTAAAAAGACCTCTTTATCTAGCTCTATGTCTTGGTTTACTGCCTCCGCATAGGCTTCGGTTAAGCAAACGTTTGTTTCGGGGAATGTCAGTTCCACAGATTCGCTAATTTCTATGCTGGGATTTTCAAAATTAAATTCCTCACTAGGCACTTCAAGAATAAGAGGGCTGCTCTCTGGCAAAAGAACGTCTTCCAATTCGGTAATCGTCTGGACATCAGTCTCGCTGGCCGGAGCTACGGCTATGGCCAGGTCAATTGTCGCTTCCGTCGTCAAGGGCGCCTGTTCTGTAATAGTAGCGCTGTCTTCCGTCATGACCTTAACCTGCTTCTCAACAGCTGACTCTTTTTTTGCGACCAATTTAGGAGATGTCGAGGGGTTTATGTCTAGTGCCAGTGTATTAATTGACTCAGCTTTCACTGCTTCTGGTACAGCTCTGACTGGCTGTTCGTGGGGTAGTGGGCGATTTAAGGTCTGACTCCTTGTTTCTATAGGCTTCTCGTCTGACTTGTACTTCGTCTCATTTGCCTGGGCAGCATATGCGTCTAAGTGAGGCCTAGAAGGCACTGGATCGTCCTTCTTTACTTGAGTCTCCTCTTTCCTAGCCTCCAAAAGTTCTCTAATAGTCGGGCCTCTATCTGGGTCTTTTGCTGATTCAGCCAGTCTTTGAACCAACTGAATCCCAGCCTCGCCCATACCTTTAAGGTAAGGACAGCTACCCGGGTTTTCGCCGTAACGATCAATTAGTGTTTGTAGGTTGCCGCCGTGCTCTGGTACTGCCTCAAACTGTTCAACGTCAATTGCCGGTAGTGGTACTCCTTCGGATTGGACATTCACTAGATTACGCTGATCTAATTCAGCTGTACCTACTCCATCACCCATATATTAGGCCGCCGAACCATTAGATGAATTGGATTCTTGAGCTTCAAGCATGGCATGCACTCTCATGCGAATTTCATCAGGAGTGAGATCAAGTAGGTATTTACCACTATGAGCCAGACCGTAGCGAACAGTTCCGCTTTGGCCGTGCACTTCTATCTGGACTTCAGCAACGTCCTGAAGGTCGCACTGGACAATGAGATAATCCCCTAGTTCCCAATCCTCCTTAGTCAGCTCACGAGGCTGGCTTTGCTCCGGCGTCGTCATAACTCCATTATAAGCAGTAGTGAGATGATTGTCGATTAGAGACTATCTAAGATAGACGGTCTTTTCGTTATTAACAAATAGGTTAACTGATTTTTTGTGTCTTGCTCTTCGTCTTTTATACTTTGGAGTTCTCGAGCCATCAAGACACTTAACTGCCATAAGGCCTATAAAACTAGGTGAGCAATGAGCGAGAGTTGGTGTGGGCGCATAGCTTGGAGCGTTTGGTTTAGTTTTTACCTTCCTGCTAGGGTCATATTGATTGTCTATGTCCTGTTCGACTGAACGTCTTTTTACCGAGTAGGTTTCTCTAGAAGCACGAATTATTTCTTCGCTAAGGTCAAATGTAGACGCCGGCATGTCTAGTGTTGATGCCGAAAAAGCGGGAGTTTTTTCTCCTTCTATTGTCATGTTAATAACGATGTTTCTGTTATGCATATTGACTAGGTCATATTCCTCAAACTTTGGTTCAAAGTAGTGCTGCATAACTCTAGCGTCGTCAGCTCCCATACGAAAGGCTATCATGGTGCCAACATTGCCAAAAACAGCATCTTTCACGTCTTGAGACATCTGAGCGATGTATTGGTTGGCTACAGTTAGATTGAGCGAGTATTTTCTGGCTTCACTAAGAATTGTCGCAAAGCTGTCAGTTGCGAAGTGCTGAAACTCGTCAACGTAAAGATAGAACGGTATTCTCTTCTCCACTGGAACGTTGGCCCGGCTCATAGCGGCTAACTGAATCTTGGTAACTAGTAATGCTCCAATTAAGGCGGCATTGTCCTCGCCAACTAGGCCTCTACTAAGATTTACTATTAGGATCTTACGTTCATCCATAATGCTCCGAATATTAAAGCTACTCTTTGGCTGTCCTATGATATTCCGAACAATAGGATTAGCCGTAAAAGCTCCAACCTTATTAAGTACAGGCGCAACAGCTTCAGCCGCAAAGCGGTCATTCCAGGTTTCAAATTCAACTTTCCAGAAATTCTTTACGACCGGATCGTTTACATACTCTAGGACTTGCTTACGAAACTTTTTGTCTGTTAATATCCTAGTTATATCTAGCATTGTAGCGTCTGGGTACTCAAGAAGAGCAAGCAAGCTATATCTCAGGATGTACTCGAGTCTTGGGCCCCAAGATTCAAACATACGTTTCAGAACACCAATAATTTCAGAGGCTGTATGGGTTCTTAGCTTAGGATCGTTTACTTCCATAGGGTTAAAGGCTATAGGAAAGTCCATGTCGGCTGGATTAAAGTAGACAACATCTTTAACCCTGTCTCTTGGTATACGTTTTAATATACTTAATGCGTAATCCCCGTGAGGATCAATAACGGCAAAACCGTGACCACTATTGATGTCGGATATTGTCAGTAACTCAAGTAGGCCCGACTTACCAACACCGGTTTGGCCTAAAATGTATAGATGTCGACCACGATCAGATCTAGGCATACCAAATGCCAAGTTTTGGCCACGGAAGTTAGTCTGAGCCATTGGGCTAACTTCTGGCAGGTTCTCCTTAGTAGATACAGGTAGATTAGAGGGTGGTTCAGCGGTTTGAGATAGTGCCCATAAGATATACGGAGTTTCAACGTTGGTATGCGGTAAGTGATAAAGAGTAGCTATCTCTTCAATGTTAAGTAGGAGAGGACGACGGCTCAAGGCGCGAGCTCGGTATTTATTAATTACAGAGCTATCTCCGCTTACGTGGGATTGCCTAAAGCCGTTAAGGTATGTCGTATTAAACTGCTTATAACTTGAAACGATAGACTGTAACCTAAGGCTGGCCTCATGGGCGCTAGCACCACCTCTAAAGACTATTCGAAGCGTTGCTTCAAAAGCCAGTTTATGGCTCTTATCCTCTGCTCCGCTGGCCCTCGTTTGCTGATATTCGCTCAGCTTATTACTCTCAGCAGGTGAATTGTTTGGTGTAGCCCAAAAAGCTTTCATAAGGTCCTTGCCAAGACCCCTGGAACTACCTCTCACGCTAGAGATATAACGTTCGCTCTTTTTGTGCCAGTTAGGAGAGGCTGGGCGGATGACAAGCTGGATCCAAGCCTCTTCATTCTCGCTGAACTTGGTTAGAGTCGCGGTAATAGCGGCTAGTGGATCAACTTCAAAGCTTTCAAAAGTCTTGATAGGCAGAGCGTTGTTAGCGGTAAACTGCATCTCTGTAGTTACCGCGGCACTGCTAGGACTATTACCTGTTAGGGAGTAGTCTTCTACTTCAGATATTTGAACACTAGGGTACTGTGCGTAGATCTGCTCTTCAACGAAGTCTTTTAGACTAGCTGGGACGCAGACATAGAACCCTATTTTCTTTTTGAGGACGGCGATTTCAAAACTTATGCTGACCCTAGTTGGACCCTGGTAGAACTTGGTCGGAGGAAACATAAGTAGGCCGTGCAAGGAGGCAAACATCTGTTCAGCCGCCAATTCCTTTTTGTCATTAGTCCTGGGAACCTGCAGGAGGAGGAGTACAGTCTCATTGCCTATGGGAGCACCAGTCTCATCTTTAGTTCTAATTAGGCTTTTAGCTTCTAGTTTCATATTGTTCCTGCTTTAAGTTGGCGCAGGTTAACAGACATTACAAAGAGTTATGCCTAAAGTCTTAGCGACCAAAGGACTAACTCTTTGACAGAAGATGAACTGTAGGGCAAGCTGTCTGCATAAATTTTTGTTTTATTTAAAAGGTAGGCATTTTAAAAACTTATTTTGCTTAAAAAAGACCTGCCAGTATGCGCCCTCTAATACTTAGTAAAAAGTTTTAGAAATAGACGATGAAACTTTAGCAGAGACTTTGTCCGCCAGTTAGCGGAACAATACGCCGATCAAGCTCTAGTAGGTATAAAAACCGACTAGTGCAAAAACCGGAACATTTAACAGTTTGCTCGCCGCAAGTTCTTCCTAAAGAGTAATATTTCTGTTTTTCTAATTGTCTGGCTTCTATTTGCAGACTACAGAAATTCTTTTTGGGTTGAACTTGCGTTCAATAGATCTCCTGTTAGTCTGCTAAAGTGCCATCCAATCCCCCTGTCTGGGTTTGAATACTATCATTATACAATGACTGTCAATGCTTGGCAATGTAGGAGAGTTTTCTTCTATGAGTTAGCTGAGGAAGCACAGTCTTCTAGAGCTCTAGTAATGATTGCTTCGGTCTCGCCACGGCTAAAGAAACCTCTATAGAGGATATTTAAGCTCCCGTTTAGCACGTCTTGATCTTTTATGGCCATGAGTGGTCTAATTAATTCTCTAGCGGCGTAATAGGTAGAGGTATTGGCTCTAGGGATAGGATGATGTAGTCCGCTCAGTATATCGCTCCTGACGGTCTCTCTATCCATGAGGGGTAGATATTGAGCAGCCTCATCTACTACTTCCTTTTCAGGGTGGCCAAGGTTGATTCTAATATTAGCGTTGTTAAAAACGGCATTTTTAAGTTCCTCAAGAACTAACTGTATTTCCAGGGCCAATCTAGCTTCTTCGGTGCCTGTAGCCTCAACCGCTAAAAGTTCAGCTGCACTAGCAATTACTTCGGCGTAGGCTGTTTCTGGTGAGGTCATGTTGGTCAGTCCTAGAGCTAAGTTAATATTGCCTTTGTCTATCTCTTCCTGAGTTAGACCAGCATGTATGGCATGACCACCATTCTCGTGAAACGCTGTCAGTAAGGTCCTAGCTGCCGTCCAGCCTCTGGCAGGACTTGTGTTGAATCCGGCAGTAAACCTACCATGCTTAGTAGTCTCTAGATGGGCTGAGAAGGGGGCATCAGGAAGACACTGTAGTGCAAATTCGACTGGCTCGGGCAGGTGATCTAGTCTTCGTCCAAGTGCCATCCTAGACAGATGTATACCTGTTCCAAGTCTCCGATTGATCTGCTTCGAGTCTGTTAACCTATATTCCTCTCGAAAACGATCTGGGTCACTCTCTATCCTAAAGCCTTTATGTACGAAGGTTAGATCACCCAGTCGACCATAGAGCTGATCTATCTGCTCTATTGGAGCCAGCACCGGGATAAAGCCGACAGTTTTTTCGGAGTATTCATAAAAATCCACTTCCTCGCCCGTAAACATCCTAGCCCTAACTAGGTCAGCCTCAACCCTTGCCTGTAAATCTTGGGCGTCTTTTCCCTGCTGACCTTTGGCTAAATCCTGTAATCTCTGGTATTCCTCGACAACTTCCTCGATAGTATCGAAGTGCTTTGGCAGCCAAATCCCCGACAGGTTACTGTCTACCATGTCATGAGGGTCAGTTATGTAGGGGTTAGCACCGTAGTTGGTCTCTACATACTCAGAAAAGCCTTGTCTTGCTCGCATAAAGCCAGTCGGTAGATCAATCTCATGCATAAGCATATAATACCATAATACAACTTAAAAGTCTAGTTTCTGGGCGGTCGTTTCTCGTCTTTTTCACCTTTTCGTCCTTCTCTAGGACTCATCAGCATAAATAGTTATTTATGGAAAGTGAACTGCGGCTTGGAGATGCTGTTGCCAAAAAATGGCAATGATCAATCCAAGTCGCCGCCCGGAGGTATAGAAGTTTTTAAGTTCTTTCCCTCCGGGCTTTGACTCTTTTTTAGGGTAGTTCTAGGCGTTTTGGCGGACTAGTTGCCTAGTACGCGAATGTGCCTTTCCAGCCTCCTTTGGCGTTGATGGATATTCCTACACCTTCGGCGCCGTAGCCTTGGCAGTTTTCCACGAAGCCAGGAGCAGTGATGCCAAAGTTGGCATAACTGACGCCTTCCTCTCGGTAGTAGTTTGGCGCTACCTCGATGGAGTGGGCATTCCGTTCCTTGAAACACCATGGTGCCGAAACGTCGTCGAAGTGGTAGAAGCCACCCATCCCGTTCTCAGTAATACTGGACTCAGCATTGTTGCCGCACCAGTAGTAGTGGTTGATTTGGAGATGCGCAACTTCACCGAACGGCCATTCGTCGATGTCGATTCGATTCCACGGTTTCGGGTTGTAGTAACGGTCGCATGTACCACTGTCGGGTTTAACGTCCGCTACCGCCTCTTCTTCAGGGCCTTCGCCGAGTTCTGGTTCGACTCCTTCCGTTTCTGGACCACCTTCACCGTGTGACTTGATTCGCTTCACCTTGGTTTTGACGTCTGCCCTGATCGCTTCGATGACCGCCATGTTGTATGGCGATACCTTCGGAACTTCAGGGAGATTTTCGGCGTTTACCTGCGGATCGTTGGCCATGACCTGTTTGGCCAGACTTTCAACCGCGGGCTTCCCAGCCTTAATTGCAGCGCTTACTGCAGACTGGGCTTGGGATGCGTCCGACTGCACCTCTTCTGCGTATTGCACCTTTGGCGATACGCTTGCACCGTAGGCTGGCACCGACACCACTGAGGGTGCGATAACCAACATTCCTGTCAAGCACACTACAGAGAGTGCCCCCGACAGCTTTTTCCAGGACAACATTTTTGCTCCTCCTGAGTTGTGCACTACAAGATACTTCCTGCTACATGAACAACAAATTCAGGCTGTTGTCTATAGAACTACCTCCTAATTGTAAAAGAGCCAGAGATTCAGCTCCTAATGGGGTTGAACAGAAATTATTATATAAGGTTTGTCAAATAGTTGCGAGTTTTACGGAGTTAACTGGGCTGTTTTTTTTGGAAAAGCTAGCTCGGATTTAGCTACTATTTGCAGTCTTTAAGGACGACTAATGAGTCAGCGCTGCCATCTACAGCATTTACTACTGCCAAATAGCGTGAACCATCGTCTCTAATTGCTATTTCGTGCGGACCCCTTCCAATAGTTTCTGTCGAGTGGGGCACTGTGTCATGAGTTGAAAACTCATATTCGTTCATGAATGTAACCTTAGGGCCAGACTCGGAGGGCTTAACTATTACCTGTCCGTCACCAACAGAAGTTAAGTCTACGCTTCCAACCTCAACAGACTCGCCGACATAGATTCGACCGTCATTAAGTCGTCTAAAACGTTCAATATGATGTCCACTTTCGCCCTTACAGCTAACTGATGCTAAAGGATGGGACAGATTTGGCTTTACTCCACCTTGAGTGCTACTACCGCAAGCATTCAATACGCTTGCGCCGGCAAATAGCGAAAGAGCCAATGCTACATTTTGTTTATTGAGAATTTCAGACATACTAACTCCGCTTAATTATCGATATTATATCAGCAGTTAGTATATTAAGTCAAAATTAGTTTAGAAATAGAAAAATGTATTGCCTCAATCTGTCTTTTAACGGCAGAAGTTCTTAAGCCTATAGCGATAAGCAACCCTACTCTTCCCCCGCAGAAACTGTGCTTCAAACGGCCTAGCTAATAAAAGATTTAACTAGGGCTAACTCTATCAAAGAAATCTTGAGCGTGTCTGGCCACCGTATCTCTTACTGCGGCAGAATAACATAATTCTTGATCAGCTACTAAAATCTGTGTACCGTCGATTTCTAATGATAAACTGGGCTCCATATTTGTGTTTGTAGACGATGCTATATCGAAAGTTTCACCCGCTTCACCCCTAAGCTGCAATCGTTTCAATACTACTGGGCCAGCGTGAATACCAACAATTTCTGACTCAACTTTAGTCCAGGAAGGAGTATATGTGTATATGTATCGAGGAAATGGGCTTGCATCATATGCCTCAGCGCCTTTTAAAAGCGTAGCTATAACTACCCTTCCAAGCGTATGTTTATTTCCGCTGTCAGACTGCGGAGTAAAGTCACCGCTTAAAGCGTCCAGAAGAACTGGTTCAACAACAAAGCCTTTTAAACTTCTCATAAACTTATTATACTATAAATAGTGCTATAAAGCAATACATGGCTGGGACGGAGGGATTCGAACCCCCGAATGCCAGGACCAAAACCTGGTGCCTTACCACTTGGCCACGTCCCACTAAAACAGATTAAATTTTAGACTATAAGCGCTACTTAAACAACTAGCAAACCGTTTACTTTTTAGGGGTAATCTGTTAATATATGCCTTAAGAAAGTTGTTATGCCTTACACTATGCCAACTGGTTCTGCTGACTATATATTCCCCTTAGAGATAAATAAATTAGAGGGTAGGATGCTAGTGGCGCCTTCTACCACTAATAAAAACAAGAATATCCTGCTTGTTTATGGCCATCATGCCATGCTGGAGCGATGGTGGAGTCTAGTTGAGAATCTGACTGCTTATGGCACGGTTACTATGCCGGATCTACCAGGGTTTGGCGGTATGGATAGCTTCGCTAAGATTGGTATAAAGCCAGATATTGATGCTTATGCTGACTATCTCGCTAGTTTTATTAAGCTTCGTTTCAAAAGAAAAAGGATCACAATTGTTGCTATATCCTACGGCTTTGTTATTGCAACTAGAATGCTGCAAAAACACCCTGAACTATCTAAAAAAGTCGATCTTTTAGTGTCTATAGCTGGATTTATGCATCACGACGATTTTCTCTACAGCCGAAGACAAAAAGTGTTTTTTCGTTGCGCAACTAGGTTTTTTGCGACCCGTCCAGTCGCTTTCTTTATTCGCTACGGCGGTTTGAACCGACCGGTCCTTACGTTTCTGCATAAAAAAATGCCTAATTCTAAGAGACGCATGATAGAAGTTACGCCGGAGTACTTTAAGCAAACTATGGATTTTGAGATTAAGATTTGGCAGGCTAATGATGTTAGAACTCACTGGCTGACTTCTTATGAGTTTCTAAAGCTAGATAACTGTAACTACCGAGTCCTTTTGCCTGTTGTTCACGTTGTTTCCAAGCAAGACCATTACTTTAATAACGATATTGTTAAGCAGCACATGCTAGTTGTCTTTACCGACTATAAGAGATATACCGCTAGATCTAAAGCGCATACACCTAGTGTGCTGGCTACCAAGAAGCAGGCTGGGGTGATGCTGCCGACGGGAGTCAGGCGTCTGCTGGACCAAGCTTAAGGTGATATACTAGGAATAAGAATGAAAATTGGATTAGTTTGTCCATACAACATAAACAAGCATGCTGGTGTCTTGGAAGTGGTCTTGTCTTTGGAGGACGGGCTGAACAGCCTTGGCCATGAAGTTAAGATAATTACCCCTAAACCTAGAGGCCATGACATTAAAGAAGCGCCCAATATTATCTATCTAGGGACTTCGACGGACTTTCGTTCTCCTGCTTCCACTACTACCCAGGTCTCTAGTTCTGATGATGCCGAGAAGATAGATGCGGTTTTTAAAGAAGAGAAGTTTGATATCTTGCACTTCCATGAACCATGGGTGCCACTTCTCTCTCGTCAGCTATTGCAGCGCTCTACGTCCGTAAACATTGGCACATTTCACTCTAAGGTTCCAGAAGCTATTATGACCAGGACGCTAATTAAGGTGGTTACGCCTTATCTAAAGAGCGTTATGAGTTACCTGCATGAATTGACGGCCGTATCTCCTTCTGGTGCAGATTATGCCGCCACGCTGACTGATCAACCAATAACCATCATCCCTAATGGTATTGACCTTAGTAAATACAAAGCTAGGAAGCCGACTAAGAAGTCCGATGAGGAGACTATCCTCTATATTGGTCGCTTAGAGGGCCGTAAAGGCGTTAAGTACCTGCTACGTGCCTTTAAGCTCTACAGTCAGGAACACCAAAATACCAAGCTTATAATAGCCGGAGATGGGCCTGAGAGAGAAAAGTTGGAGCTGCTGGCGGAGGATCTAGATATAAAGAATGTCTCTTTTCTTGGCTTTATTAGCGAAGAACTTAAAATACAGCT
>Ga0335073_10001837_pt1 | contig 28726 bp, 27 predicted proteins | sample Lox_Sample_22_FD_207093 | JGI IMG/M metagenome (GOLD analysis project Ga0335073, IMG submission 207093) | Soil microbial communities from Loxahatchee National Wildlife Refuge, Florida, United States - Lox_Sample_2.2 | ecosystem: Environmental > Terrestrial > Soil > Wetlands | place: USA... | reverse complement strand
GACAAAAGCTGATGCGACGCGTGATAGCTGTCATCCCGAGCGTAGTGATGCGAGGCGTGATAGCTGTCATCCCGAGCGTAGTGAGCGCAGCGAACGTAGTCGAGGGAGAGCGGAAGCCATTGCAGCGCCGGTCCCTCGTCCCTCGTCCCTCGACTACGCTTCGCTACGCGCGGGATGACAGGGCTACGCGCTTGGTGACGAATACAAATCGCGGCGCGTCGGCGGAATCGTAACCTCACCGCTGGATCGAGGGCGCGCGAGCAGCGACTGATAGACGCCGATCGAAGCCGCATCGAACGAGACCGCGCTGCCGGCCATGTAAAGCCGCCACACGCGATAAGCCGTCTCCCCTGCCAGCGCGATCGCTTGCTCGCGATTGCGCTCGATGTTGGTCACCCAGGCGCGAAGCGTGCGTGCATAGTGCTCGCGCAAATTCTCGACGTCGCGAATCTCGAAGCCGGCGCGCTCGGCGACCGCGAGGCTGTCGGCTACCGCCACGAGATCGCCGTCGGGGAAAACGTAGCGTTCGATGAAGAGGTTGGGCGGCGGTTTGCGCCCCGGACTCTGTTCGGCGATGCCGTGATTGAGAAAGAGCCCTCCCGGACGCAACGCGCGAAAAGCGCTCTCATAGTAGACGGGTAGCATCGCACGTCCGACGTGTTCGACCATGCCGATGCTCGCGATGCGGTCGAAGGACGCTGCGCCCAGGTCGCGATAATCGCGGAACTCCACGCGCGCACGTTCGCTCAGGCCCAGCTCGGCGATGCGGCGATTCGCCTCTTCGTACTGTACGCGACTGAGCGTGATGCCGAGCGCGTTCGCGCCGCGGCGCGCGGCGGCGATCACGAGCGAGCCCCATCCGCAGCCGATATCGAGAAACGACATGCCTGCTTCGAGCCGCAGCTTGCGCAGCACGTACTCGAGTTTCGCTTGCTGCGCGCTCTCGAGATCGTCGATCCCGTCGTCGTAGTATGCGCACGAGTACACCATGTCGCGATCGAGAAACGAGCGATAAAATCCGACGGGATGATCGTAGTGGTACGAGATGGCCGCGCGATCGCGTGCGCGTGAGTGGAGCTTCCCGTGCAGGTGCGCACCGGGAGGCACCGGCCTGCGCTCGCGCGGCAGGCGCAGCATGCGGAGCGCGATTCGCGCCGTGCGCAGCGGCGAACGCCGCGCGTTGGCGGCATCGTTGATGCGCGCGATGGCCGCGGTGAGATCGCCTTCGACGTCGAGGCTGCCCGCCGCAAAGATCGCGCCCGCGTTACGTTCGAGGGGCGGCGTGAACGCCGTGCGCAGCGCGCCCGGCTCGTTGACGACGAGTGTGAAATCGGTGCGGCCGGTCGTGCTCGCAAGCGTGCTGCCGTCCCAGAGGCGCACGCCGAAATCGCGGCGGAAGGAGCCCCCGAAAATCGCTTCGAGGAGCGCCGCCGCCCGCTCGGTCATGAGGCGAGCGTGGTTGTCCCGGTGCGCCTGCCGTGGACGATTGCGCCGCCCACCATCGTGCCGAGAATGTTGTACTGCGCGTCCCAGAACGAGAGATCGGCGCGCATGCCCGGCGCGATGCGTCCCATTTCGCCGTCGAGGCCGATCAAACGCGCCGGCGCGTGCGTGGCCGCCATCACTGCTTGCGGGAACGAAATCTCCGCATATTGCATGAAGTTCCGCACGGCTTGATCGATGCGCAGCGCGCTGCCGGCGATTGTGCCGTCGGCCGAGCGCATCACGCCGCCGACGATGTGATAGCCGGGATCGGCCGGCGGCATCATATCGGTCGCGAGCACGACACGGTCGCCCACCGTGCGGTAAAGGATATCGACCATGACCGGCGCGACGTGATAGCCGTCGCCGATCACCTGCACCATGGTTCGCCGGTCTTGAATGAACGCGGCGAGAATCGAGGGATCGCGATGGATCAGCGGAGCCATGCCGTTGAAGGCGTGCGTGAGCGCGCGGAAGCCGAGGCCGATCGCGAGCAGTCCGTCGCCGTAGCGCGCGCTCGTGTGACCTGCCGAACAGACGACGCCGTGCTGCAGGAAGATGCGCATGGCGTCGGCGGCGCCTTCGACTTCAGGCGCCATCGTAACGAGCAGACAGGCGCCCTTGCATGCGTCGACCATCTCTTTTGCGCGTTCGGCTGATGCAGGGAGCAGCCACTCCGCGCGATGCACGCCGCGAAACTTCGAATTGAGGAACGGTCCCTCGAAGTGGACGCCCAGGCAGCGCGCGCCGCGCGGCTCGTCTTCCTCGAGATCGTGCGCGGCGTCGACGACTTCGGACGCGACGTGCAGCATCGACTCGAACGGAGCAGTCATTACGCTCGCGACGAACCCGGTCGCGCCCATGCGCGCGTATTCCGCGGCAGCGACGGGCACCGCGTTGCCTTGATCGCGATTGAAGAGCATGTCCGCCGCACCGTTGGTGTGTACGTCGATCAATCCGGGTGCGATGCTGCTGCCGGCGGGAAGCGTATAGTCGGAGGGACCATCGGCGGGGAGGATCGCAGCGATGCGTCCATTCTCGATGGCAATGCGGCCGACCGTCGATGTTCCGTCACCGACGGCCAGAAAAGCCGGCCCAAGCGTGGTGGTCATAACCGGTTGGAATCGGTTCGACGCGGCGCTGCTCAGCGCCCCTTGCCGAACATACGTGCGAAGAAGCCCGCCGCTCGCTCTGCCTCTGCGGGCGAGGGCGTTGCAGCGGGACGCGCCTGCGTGTTAGCGCGCGCCAAGCGCTCGAGACGGGCCATATGGCTCTCGGCATGCGCTTCCAAGGTCGAGCGCAGCGCCTCGGTTTCATTCCATCCAGCCGGTGCGCGCTTCTCGCGGCGCGCCTCATCGTACTCGTGCGCCGAAATCGTGAAGATGCGTTCTGCCGGAATCTTACGTTCGTGCAGGTATGTTTGTGCGAGTTCGACGACGTGACGGCGTTCGTTCGGTGCTTCGTTGTCGGCGATCGTGTGCGCGAAGAGCATGGGTTTATTGAATTCGGCGATGCGTTCGTAAAGGCGCAACTCGCGGTCGGAAAGCTGACGCGAGAAGAGGCAGAGCACTTCGCTTGCGTGCGAGGCGACCACGACGTTGACATCCTCCGCGTCGGGGTCACCCGAGTCGAACGCCGGTGCGTGCACCAGCACCAGCTCGCGCGGCAGCGACCACGGTACGAGCACCAAGACCGGCGCGCTCGACGCCGCCTCGGTCGCGCTTGCAAACGGAATCTCGTGCCATTCGCCGTCGTCGCCGAGAGTAAAGGCGTTCTCCGTTTCGCCGAATCGCACGTGAATCGGAAAGCGCGCGCTGCCCGCGACGTCGTCGGTGAGTACGTTTCTTCCCGCGAAGGCGTTGATCAGGCTCGTCTTGCCGCGCCGCAACGCGCCGAGCACCGCCACGCGCCAGCGCGACGGACGCAGCCCGCGGTCGTAGCTGGCTTGATCGAACGACGCGTCGGCGTGCGCGAGCCGCACCGCGGCCGAACCCGGATCGGCCGGCGCGATCTCCTCCTCGCGATCGATGAAGCCGTCGACGACTGCGCGCACCGCGGCGAGTTCCTCTTCGAGAACGGAGCGCCGCGTCTCGAGCTGCTCGCGCGTCTGCGCTACGCGGTCCTCGCGATGCGCAGCGAGCGAACGGTCGATGCTGCCGATATCCGCGTCGCGCCGCTCGACCAGCGCGCGCGCGATCGCCTGCGCAAGCTCATCGTAGATGCGCTGCACGCGCGCGCCCACGCTCTCCGCGAACGCGAGTACTTCGGTCGCGAAGCGCGGAAAGATCTCGGCGCGCAGGTCGGCGAGCAGTTCGCGCTTCATGTAGCTGCCGGTCTGCACGGCCGCAAAGCGTGTGGCGATATCGTGTACGAGGCCGATCGCCGGTCCGCCGATGGCTTCCAGCACGATCGTCGCCGCGATGGCAGTGCGAACGTCGCCGCTCCAGAGGCTGGTCCCCGGCTCGGAACCGAAAGCGCGCGCGGCGGCGTCGTTTTGCGCAAAGCGCAACGGTGTGATGCTCTCGGCGCGCCGCACCGCCGCGTCGATTTCACCGCTCACCTCGCGAGCAGCGTCGTCGGCGAACTCCTGCGCGACGTGGGCGACGACGCGATCGACGATGATGTGTAAGCGTTCGCGGTCGCGCAGGCGGCTTACGTCGGCCGTATCGAATGCCTGCGCGAGCGCGCGTTCGAGATCGCCCGCGAGCTCTTTTCCGCGTTCGTGCAGCGCGGTACGCATCGCCAAGCCGGCCTGCAGGAGCGCTTCGCGTTGCGCCCGCGCGTCTTCATCGAGGCGCGCGAGTGCGGGAAGCACCTCGCTGCGCCGAAGATCGAGCGCATCGCGATCGAGTGCGAGCATGCTGCGGTCCGCTTCGATCTGCGCGATCTCATCGGTGACCGCGGCGGCTACGCGATCGCGCGAGCGTGTGAGGCGGGCGCGGCCGGTTCGACGGATGAGCGAGGCGTCGAGCGCGCTCAAGAATTTTGGGAAACGGCTCGCTTCGATCCTCGCAGGATCCGAGGCCAGCGTGCCGTCGACGTACTCGCGCGCGGAGAGTGCGTACACGTAGGTGCCGGGTGCGTGCACGGCTGCGAGCGACGCGATGCGTTCGTAGGCGTGCTCCCATGCCGGGCATCCGTCGCTCTGCGGCTGCTGCCAGAGATCGATCTTCGTCTGCACGATGAAGATCGAGTCGATGTGCTGACGGATGATCCCGAGAAAGGACGCGTCCCCCTCGGTGAACGGCTGCTGTGTGTCGATGAGGTAGAGCACCGCGTCGGCGGTCGGCAAGAACTGCAGTGTCGCGCGGCGGTGCGCGGGATTGATCGAGGCGAGACCAGGGGTATCGGCGAGTACGAAGCCGCGCTCGAGAAAGGGAGAGTTGGTCTTGACGAGCACGCGGGTCGGTGCGTCGCGCTCGGCATCGCTGAACGCGACGAAGCGGTTGAGCCGGTCGAGCGGAATGCGCTCGGTATGGCCGTCCTCGTAGACGGCGGTGGCTTCGTCATGAGGCCCGGCTTCGAGTTCGGTAATCGTCGCCGTCGAGGGATTGATGTCGACCGCGAGCAGATTGAACTTTCCGAGCAGCGCGTTGAGCAGAAACGATTTACCACTCGAGAACTCGCCGACCACCGCAAGGACGAACTTCCCACGTTCCAGCCGCGTGCGCGCTCGGCCGACGGACCTGCGCCGCGTCTCGCCGAGCGATCCTTCGATGACGAGCAAACGCGCGACGAGAGCGTCGCGCGTTCGTTCGTACCGCCGCATCGCGTCGGCGTCTACACGGCTCATTCTCTTATGATTGCCAGCGCTTCGTCACGGTGCTGCTCCATCAGCGCCTTCGTATCGCCTTCGACGTTGAGCCGCAGCAGCGGTTCGGTGTTGGAGGGGCGCACGTTCATCCACCAGTTTGGGTAGGAGATCGTCACGCCGTCGAGATGATCGATCTGCGCGTCCTTGTAGCGCGCTTCGATCTCGGCGAGTTTGGCGGGAATGTCCTTCACGCGGCTGTTGATCTCACCCGAACGTACGCGCGTGTCGATCGGGGCGATGACCTCACTCACCGCCTTGTTCGTCTCGCTGAAGACTTCGAGGCACTGCATGAGGGCGATCATGCCGGAGTCGGCGTACCAATTGCCCTTGAAATAGAAGTGGCCCGAATGCTCGCCGCCAAAGAGGATGTCTTCCTCGCGCATCGTTTTCTTGATGATCGAGTGTCCGACTTGCGAGCGAATCGGAATGCCGCCGGCTTTCGTAACGAGTTCCGGGACGCTGCGCGACACGATCAAGTTGTAAAGAATCTTCGCGCCCGGATGTTTCTTCAGAGTGTTGAGCGCGACGAGCGCCGTGATGGTGCTGCCGTCGACCAGATCGCCGTTCTGGTCGACGATGAACATCCGGTCGGCATCGCCGTCGAAGGCGACGCCGAGATCGCACTTGTGTTTGCGAACGGCGGCTTGCAGGTCGAGCATGTTCTCGGGTTCGATTGGACTCGCGGGGTGATTCGGAAACGTGCCGTCGAGCTCGAAATAGAGCGGAATGATCTCGCATGGAAGGCTCTTGAACACGTGCGGCACGGTCTCGCCCGCCATACCGTTGCCGGCGTCGATTGCGATCTTGAAGGGGCGGATCTTCGAGGGGTCGGTGAACGAGAGGCAGTGTGCCGCGAAATCTTCGAGGATATTGCGCTCCACGATCGCCCCCGGCGTCGCCGCGGCGGGCGGAAGGTTGCCTGCAGCGATGGTGTCGCGCATCTGCGCGAGTCCGGTATCGAGCGAGATCGCTTCGGCGCGCGCTCGCGTGAATTTCATGCCGTTGTAGTCGGCAGGATTATGCGATGCGGTGATCATGACGCCGCCGTCGAAGCCGTACTTGCCGACCGCGAAATAGAGCGCGTCGGTCGAGACCAATCCGATATACGTCACATCCGCGCCGGCTTCGGTAGCGCCGCGCGCGAAAGCCGTAAATAAACGCTCGCCCGAGGGCCGCATGTCGCGACCGACCACGATGCGATTCCCTCCGACGAGTGCTACGAAACAGCGCCCGATGGAGTAGGCGACCTCGTCGGTCAGTTCTGACGGATAAATCCCGCGAACGTCGTACGACTTGAAGAGCCCTGGCTTGATCTGCACTTGCATGACTGAGACGATTTCGGAACGCACAATGCTCCTACCCCCCAGCGAATTCGCCTCGCGGTGAAGTCGCGGCCGTCGTTCCTGCGCGTCCCCGGGGCCTTGGTGTGGACGGCCTTTCTGGCCATAGTCCTCGGCATTGCGGTTCAGGGCGCATTCGCGACGCGGGCGAACATCGCGCGAACCTTCGACCAGCAATCGCGCATCGTCCAAGCGCAACTCGACCTCGAAGAGATACTGCGCTTGCAAATCGACGAAGAAAACTCGGTTCGCGGCTACGTGCTGACGCGCGACCCGTCGTACGCGGTCTCGTACGCGCGCCAGTACTCGGAGACCGCCCAAGCGTTCGACGAGAAAGTCGAGGCCGTCGCAAGGGTGCTGGCCGAACAGCATCTGACGGCGGCATCACAGACGTTGGAAGATTACGTCTCGCTGCAGAGCAATTGGCGGCGCAAGATTGCCGCTCCGCTCTTCGCGTCGCCGCACACCGACGTGGGCGGTCTCGACAAAGAGAACAAGGCCTTCTCCGACTACGAGAACCGTACGGCGGCATTCATTCGCAGCGAACTCGCCAAACAGAGCGACGCGCTCGCCCGATCGACGCAGGAACAAATCAACCGTGACACCTACGCGCGCGCGTTCTGGCTCGCGCTCTTCGGCCTGCTCGCCATTCTTTTCAACGGCTTCCGTTCGCGGCTCTCGAGTGAATTGGAAGAAGAGCGAACGACGACCGAAATTCTGCAGCGCGCGTTTCGCAGCGAACACGTCCCGCTTCCCAACTGCGAGGTGGGAAGCGCCTACCTTTCGGCCAGCAGCCACCTTGCGGTCGGCGGCGACGTCTTCGACGTCTATCGTCTCTCCGACTCGCTCGCGATGGTCTTCATCGCCGACGTCAGCGGCAAAGGCGTCGACGCCGCGGTCTTGACGGCCTTCATCAAGTTCACGATTCGCGGTATTGCACTGCGGCGTCGCGATCCGGGATCGATGCTCGCGGAGTTCAACACCGCGTTCGCGCAGACGGTCGAAAATCCGTATCTTTTCGTCTCGATGTTCGTCGGCGTGCTCGACACGCAGGCGCTGCAATTCCGCTACGCGAGCGCCGGGCACGACTCGGCCTTCGTTCGCCGCGCCCATGACGTGCAGCAGTTGCAAGTAACCGGGCCGGTGCTCGGCGTGATGGAGGAGCCGTTCGAGACGAAGACACTCTACTTGGAAGACGGCGACACCCTGGTCTTGGTCACCGACGGTCTGACCGAAGCGCGCAGCCGCAAAGGCGAGCAGCTGGGCGAACGCGGCGCGATGGATTTGATCGGGTCGAGCAATCCGCAGCCGCAAAAGCTCGCCGACGAACTCGTCGCGCAGGTCAAGGCGCTCGAAGGAAACCACACGCGCGACGATCTCGCGGTGCTGGCGATTCGCGTTCACGAGCCGGGAGGTTTTGATGCGAATTAGCGCGCTGATTGCGCTCGTGTGGCTGCTCGCCGGCGGCATCGCGCTCGCCGATTGCCGCGTGCATCAAAACGAGCTCGTGCTGCTCTACGGCACGAGCGACGACCCCGACGTGTTCGTCTGGGATTCGCGTTTCCGTCTGCGCGACTACGAGGGCGGAACCTTCGATCAGATGCGCGCGCTCTTGCCGCACGCCACGCTGGTCCGGCCGGGAACGCGCGCGATCGTGGAGAGCTGCGTTGCAAACTTCGTGCAATCGAAGTACGTCGCGCAGCCCGACGACGCGATCGGCATCGTCATCACCGCCGGTCCGCTGCGTGGAGAGCGCGGCTGGGTGATCGGCTCGGCGATTCGCGAGCTCACGAAGAGGCCGAGGCAGTAGCCGCGAAGACGCGCGGGCCGTGGGGCGTGTCGATACGCTCGACCGCGATGCCGTACGCTCGCTCGACGAGTTCGGGCGTGAGCACCCGCTCGGGGATATCGCAGGCGAGCATTTCCCCGCGTCCGAGCAGCATCAGCCGGTCGGCATAGGCGGCTGCGTCGTTGAGATCGTGGAGCACGCAGAGAATCGTACGTCTTTCGCGCGCGAGCCCGCGCAACAAGGCGAGAATCTCGTGTGCCACGCGCACGTCGAGATGGCTCGTGGGCTCGTCGAGCAAGAGTACGGGCGTCTCTTGCGCCAACCCCATCGCGATCCAGACGCGCTGACGCTCGCCGCTCGAAAGCGTCGCAAAGAGCCGCTGCTCCTCTCCCTCGAGGTGGACTGCGCGCAGCGCGCTCTCGATGGCCTCGTCGTCTCGCGGCGTTTCGTTCCATGCCCACCACGAATGGTGCGCAAAGCGTCCGATTGCGACCACGTCGCGCACGCGCAGCGACTCGAGCATCGCGTCGTCGCTCGTCACGAACGCGATCGCTCGCGCGCGCGCCGAGGGAGAGAGTCCGCGCAGCGCGACGCCGTCGAGCTCGATGTGTCCGCTCGCGACCGGAACGATGCCGCAGATCGCCCGCAGGAGCGTCGTCTTGCCGACGCCGTTCGGCCCGAGGACGGCGAGAAATTCGCCCTCTTCGACGCGCGCGTCGATCGCGCGTACGAGCAACCGCCCGGCGACTCCGATCGTGACCGACTCGAGCGCGATCATGCCGGACGCTCTTGCTGCAAATAGAGATAGAGGAATGCCGGAACGCCGATGAAGGCGAGCAAAACGCCTATCGGCAGCTCGGAGGGAGCGACGATACTGCGCGCTACCGCGTCGGCGAGCGCGCAAAGCGCAGCGCCGAAGAGCGCGCAGGCCGGCAGGAGCAAGCGCGCGCCCGATCCGACCACGCGACGTGCTACGTGCGGCACGATCAAGCCCACGAAACCGATCATGCCGGCGAGCGCGACACCCGCAGCGGCGAGCAGCGACGTGGCAGCCAGAATCAGCCATTGCGCGCGGTCGACGTCGACACCCACGGCGCGAGCGCGAATATCACCGACACGCAGCGCGTCGAGCGACGGCGCCGCGAGCGCGGCGAGCAACGCGCCCACCGCAAAATACGGAGCGGCGAAGAGCAGATCGCGCCAGCCGTGTCCCGCCATCGATCCGGCCAGCCACGCGAGAATCGATTGCGCGGCGTCGAGTGAGGTCGAGCGCGCGATCGCGAACGCGACGATCGCGGAGAACAGCGCCGAGATCGAGATTCCCGCGAGAATCAAGCGATTGGGATCGACCCCGCTTCCGCGTCGCGCGAGGGCGGCTACCAGCACCGCCGTCAGCAGGCCCGCGACGAAACCGAGCGCGGGAAGATACGGCGTCGTCAATCCGGCGAGGACCGCGAGCGCGATCGCGGTCGCGGCGCCCGCGCTCACACCGGTCAAATACGGATCGACGAGCGGGTTGCGCAGCATGCCTTGCAGCAGCGCTCCGCCGATCGCGAGCGCGCCGCCCACGGCCGCCGCGATGACGACACGCGGCAGCCGCAACTGCCAGACGATGGTCGTGATGTCGCCGGTCGCGTGCGGGTGAAGCAGCGCGGCGAAGATCGCCGCCGGTGCGATGGCGCTGCCGCCGGCGAGCAAGCTTACGGCACACGCGAGCAGCGTGAACGCAAGGATCGCCGGCAGGCGCCACGCCTTCATGTTATTTTGCGGTCAACTCCAGCGCGAACGTTCGCCCGGGCATCGGATAGCCGCTCACCTCCGCGTAGCGTTCGTTGCCCAGGTTCGCACCGCGCAGCGTCAGGCCGAGCGCGGGCGTAATCCGGAAGGTCGTATACGCAGTGAGATCGCCGTACGCTGCCGGTTGATAGAAGAGCGGCTGCGTCGGATCGACGTACCCGCGCGCGCCGACGAGGCGCTCGCCCAGACCCGCCTCGCTCAAGAACGCGCGCGGTCCCGCGTCATAGCGCAGACCCAGATTCACGCTGAGCACCGCGTCATCGGGCAGACGCGTCTGTGCGTCGAGGTTTTGCGCGAGATAGAGATCGGTCGCGTTGAGCGTCGCGCGTATACCGTTCATCGGATGCGTTTGCGTCTGGAACGTAAAGCCTTCGATGTGAGCGTGATCGACGTTCTCCGGCAGATAATTGTTGGCGGGATCGGCGACGATCAGCTCGCGCGTGTCGTTGTCGAACCATCCGAGCGACGCGCCGTCGAGGATGCGGTCGTCGTTGAGCGTAACGTCGCCGACCTTCGCCCGTTCCGGGATCAAGTGCGGATTCCCGTAGTTGGGGAAGTAGAGTTCGCTCGCGTTCGGCGCGCGGAACGCGCTTGCGATATTGGCCTTGAGCGTGAAGGCATCCGAGATATCGAAGCGCGCGCCGAGCGAAGGAGAGAACTCGCCGCCCAGAGCGCCGTCGCGCTCACCGCGCAAGCCCGCATAGAACTCGTCGCGCGCGCCGATCCAGGTTTGCTGCACGTAGGCCGCGCTCTGCGCCATGGGATAAATCGTGATGTCGCCGGTCGCGAGCGTACCGTTTCCGTCGTCGCTGCGAACGGTTCCGCGCGAAAGATCGACGCCGTAGATCGTGCGCTCGTTGCTCCCTGCGATCACGTCGCGCAGATCGACACCGGTACGAACCTCGTCGTCGAGCGAGAGCCCGCTCTGATAGCAATTGACGTCGATTGCCTCGTTGCAATCGAAGGCGATCTGCTGCCGCGTTGCATCGAAGGCGAGGCTTGCGACCGAGCGCGCGCGGTGCAGCGCGAGCGTGAGCACACCGTCCTCGTTGACGTCGTTCTCGCGGCTGGTCGGCGAGTAGTAGGGGAAGATTCCGTCGGCGCCGAGGCCGTCGCTCTCGAGTGAAGCGCGAAAGGAGACGTCGAGCGCGCCGAGCGCACGGTCGATGCCGTAACGCGCCGTGGTGCCTTCGTAATCGCTGTTGTCGCGTGTGGTCGGATTGGGGAATCCGCCGGTCGTGCTCGGCGGCAGCGCGTACGTGTTGTTGGCGACGACGCGTTCGAAGGTGAAACCGTCACCTTGGACGCGCAGCGCGGTGTCGTCGAAGCTGCCGTAGCGCAGCGAGAGAGCGGGCGCAGCGTGCTGCGCGCCGGTGATGACGTTGATGATGCCGCCGATAGCACCCTCGCCGTAGAGCGTCGAACCGCCGCCCTCGACGACTTCGATGCGTTGCACGCCGGCCGTGGAGAGCGTACCGAGTTCGACCGAGTTGGCGAGTCCGCCGGGCGCAGGCTGGCCGTCGATCAGCACGAGTGTCTGCGCCGAACTCGTGCCGCGAATGCCGTAATCCACCAGCGCGCCGATCGTTCCGTAGTTCGCAATCTGCACGCCGGGCACGTTTGCCAGCGCGTCGCCGATCGTGCGATAGCCGTACCGCGCGATTTCTTCGGCGGTTACGACGTACGTCGTGCGTACGCTGTTGCGTAGCGTTTCGTCGGAGCGATCTGCGGTCACGACGTGCGCGATCTCGGGCGGAGCGCTTGGCGACGCAGAAGGAGAGGGGGAGAGCGAGATGGTGGCTGCGGCGAGCACGCGCAGCGCGGCCAGGTATGGCATGGCAAGCCTTCCTTTACGCGAGGAATGGGTGATTGCAGCGGCTTGCGACGGTATCCTGACTCGCGGTTTCCCGCATACAGTGGCGCGACCGTGCCGGCATCTCACCGGCTTCCCCGCGCGCAAACCAAGGCCGTGGTATTGGAGAGGCGCGCGGCATTACCTTCCGCGAAGCACCGTCCTGATGCGCTTTTTGCACGTACTTCTCGCGCTGCCGCTCATCGTCACGCTCGTACCGTCGTTCGCCGAGGACGTGGCCGCGATCGGCGCACGCGCGCAGCTGGTCGGGATCTCCAGATTCTCGAGCGATATTCCAAACGCGCGCGCGCTGCCGATCGTCGCGGATTTTTCGAGCGTCGACGCGGAGCGCATCATCGCGCTGCATCCCGACGTCGTCGCAGGTATTCCGTCGCAGGCGCGGCTGGTTGCGCCGCTGCAGCGCGCCGGTATTCGCGTCGTGCTGATCCCCGACGATAGCTTCGAGGATATCTTCATGGATCTGCGCGCGCTCGGAACGCTCACCGGTCATCAACGAGAGGCCGCCGCCGAGATCGCGCGGCTGCGGGGCGAAACCGCGCGTTTGAGTGCACGCGTCGCTCGCCGCAGCGATCCTCCCTCCGTTTTCGTTGCGCTCGGAACCGGACCGATCTGGACGGCCGGCCCGTCGTCGTACATCGGGCATCTCATTCGGCTTGCCGGCGGGCGCGATGCGGCAAGCGATCTGCACGCCGCCTGGGCCGAGTATAGCGAGGAAGCGCTGCTGCGCGCGCAACCCGACGCGATCGTTGCCGGGCACGACACCGATCTCGCCGCGGTAGAGAATCGGGAGCCGTGGCGGAGCTTGCGCGCCGTGCGCGAAGGACACGTTTTCGTCATCACCGATCCGCGCGTCGACGCCGCACTCTTTCGTCCGGGTCCGCGCTACAACGAGGGACTCCGCTGGCTGATCGAACGATTGTCGTCGCTGTCGACACCCACGACCCGCAGCGGCCGGTCGAACCCGAACTCGTCGAACTCGAAGCACTAGCCGAAGCGGCCGGCGCGCAGATCGTCGCGCGCGTCGTGCAGAAGCGCGATCGCATCGATCCCGCGACGCTAGCCGGCAGCGGCAAGGTGCACGAAATCGCCGCTCTCGTCAAAGAGCTCGACGCAGGGCTGGTCCTGGTGCTCAACGATCTGCGTCCGCGTCAGCGCAAGAATCTCGAGAAGGTGATCGCGGTGCCGATCGTCGATCGCACGATGCTGATTCTCGACGTCTTCGCGCGTCACGCCCGCAGCCGCGAGGGTAAACTGCAAGTCGAGCTCGCGCAGCTGCGGTACCGGCAGTCGAACTTGATCGGCGCCGGCGCCGATCTCTCGCGCTTGGGCGGCGGCATCGGTACCCGCGGTCCCGGCGAAACCAAACTCGAGGTCGACCGGCGACGCATACAAGACCGCATCAGCGTGCTGCGCAGGCAACTCGAAGAGGTGCGTCGTCAGCGCGGCACGCGCCGCAGCGCTCCCCGCGACGAGCCGCTCGTCGCGCTGGTCGGTTATACGAACGCGGGCAAGTCCTCACTCCTCAACGCACTCGCGCGCAGTGACGTACTCGTCGCAGATCAGCCCTTCGCGACGCTCGATCCGACGATTCGCCGCGTCTATCTCGAGCCCGGCAGATACGTGCGCGTCGCGGATACCGTCGGATTCATCACCGATCTGCCCAAGGATCTCGTGAGCGCCTTTCGTGCGACCCTCGAGGAACTCGACGAAGCGGAGCTGCTGATCGAAGTGCTCGATGCCTCCAATCCCGACTGGCCGCGTCAGCAGGCGGCGGTGGAATCGCAGCTCCACGAGTTGGGGCTCGATACCAAACCGCGGCTGCGCGCGTTCAACAAGATCGATGCGGCGCCCGGCGTACACCACGACGGTTTCATCGAGCTGAGCGCTCGCACCGGCGCAGGGCTCGACCGGTTGCGCGCGAGGATCGCGGAGTGCGCCTAGTCGCCGCTGCGCTGCTCCTGCTGCTGACGGCGTGCGCGCAGAGCTACCCCGACGATCGCTTCGTCGCGCTCGTGCGCGCGATGAAACCGTCGGTGGTGTTGATCACGATGCGCGTTCCGCCGCAGGACAAAAAGCAGAAGCCCGCCTACGACGACGCCTACGGCACGGGCGTGGTGGTCGCGAGCGGCGCTTGGGGCAGCGACATTCTCACCGCGGCGCACGTCGTTGCGGGCGCATGGGATCTTCACGTTACGATCGGAAACCGGACCAAGGTTCCGGCGCGAGTGATCGCTTCGAACGACGATGCCGACGTCGCGCTGCTGCGCACGTCGCGCGCGGATCTCGAGGCGGTAAAGCTGGGGCCGGCGCTCGATCTGCGCGATCAGCTCGGACGCGAAGTAGGCTTGCTCGGGTATCCGGTGCCCGACGAGTTCGAAGACGAGCAGCTGGGCCTTGCAACCTCGCTCGGCACCGGACGTCTCTCGGCGTTGCGTGACGACGCGCTCGAGGTTACCGTTCCCATCGTTCCCGGCGAGAGCGGAGGGCCGATATTCCTGGTCGACACCGGCGCGATCATCGGCCTGGCGGATTCGCGCTTCGACGACGAACACTCGATCGGATTCGCGGTCCCGCTCGCCGACGTGCTGCGATTTTTACATAAAACCGATCGCGCTCACGGGTTCTGATCGGGCTCCACGCGGGCTAGGAGCTCCGGCGGCAGCTGCGCGCGTACGTGCTCGCTCTCGAAGAGCGGCTGCACGTCGATCCAGTGGAGCTCCGGAACGTCGAAGAATTGCGCCAGTGCGTTGAGCTTACACGCGTAGGTGCTGCGCAGTGCCGAGAACCGCTGCCACGCGCGTTCGCGCTCGGCTATGGTCAAGCCGGAGGCTTCGAGGCGGCGGCACGCTTTCTCATACTGTTCGCGCGAGATGCCGGGCTCGCGCTTCCCGCCGTCCAGGCCGAAGTAATCGGCGAGATCGTGTACCGCGTGGCGGCCGATGTTGTAAAGGACGCGCGCTTCACCGGCGTCGCACTCCACGGTCGTAATCAGCAGCACTGAGGTGTCGAGAAGCGTTCCGAGCGTGCCGACCCACGATTCGTAGTCGTGACTCGAGCGGAAGTAGGCCAGAACCGGGTAGGCCAGGTGCGTCTCCATCAGCGCTGCGCACCACGTCTCGGCGCTGCGCATGAGCGCGGGAAGGTCCTTGATGATTTTTGCACGCGCCGCGATTGAAAGAAAGCCGACGCCGCTTGGAGGCGAGCCGGCGCGCGCGCCGACCGTCACGACGAAGTGCTCGCGCGCTTGAAAGGCGCCAAAGAGCGCGAAAAGGTAGGCAGTGGTCGTCGAAATGACGCCGAAACCGGCCGCGCCCGCTGCGAGTGACGCGAGCCGCGTGAGTCCGCTCCTACCAACGAAGTCGCCGAATCCGATCGTGAAGAACGAGGTGCCGGCGAAGTAGAAGGCGTCGAATATGTTTGCGAGCGGCGGCTGTACCTCGTCGCGCAGCGCGTAGAAGATCAGCCCGAAGCCGCAAAGGACCAAAAACGACCACAGCATCAGATTGAGCACGAGCGCGAGCGGCGCGAAGACGGCGAGAAAGTCCTCTCGCGCGGTTTCGTTCTCCGGGTGGATCAGGCGTGCGAGCCCCGGCCATATCGACCACAGCGCCCGCCACTGGTAATAGCTCGGACGAAGCCGCCGCGCCACCGCGCGCGGGACGATGACGGATTGGAAGACGTCGTTCAGGCTGGAGACGATCATCAGGACGCCGACGGTCGACATCAACGCGCGCGCGATCATACGCCCAATGATTCAACCAGCAAGCGGAGAACGCTTGCTCATGGGCGTTACGCTCGTTACCGGACCGGTGCGCTCGGGGAAGAGCCGCTATGTGGTCGAGATCGCGCAGGCCTCGGGCCGGCGTGTCAGCTACGTCGCGACCTCGATACGCGACGGCGACGACAGCGAGTGGGACACACGCCTGACGCGCCACGTACACGATCGCCCCGCGAGCTGGGATGCGATCGAGAGCGCGTCGCTCGGACACGACGCGCTCATGACGCTCTTTCGCGACGGCGCCGCGGAGCAGTGCATCGTGGTCGATGCGCTTGGCACGTGGCTTGCCGCGCGCATCGCGACCAACATCGACGCGCTGGAGAGCGACTTCGCTGCCTTCGAGGCGCGGATGGACGAGGAAGCGGCCGAGCTTGCCCAGGCGATGCTCGAATCGCGTGCGCAAGTCGTCGTCGTGGCCGAGGAGGTCGGCTGGGATATCGTGCCCGTGGCGGCATCGGCGCGTCTCTTTCGCGACGTTTTGGGACGCCTGAAGCAGCGGCTCGCCGCCGACGCCGATGCGGTCTTCTTGGTCGTCTGCGGCTACGCGCTCGATCTGCGCGCGCTCGGTTCGACGTTCTAGCTTGGAAAATTCCGCGCTGCTCCTGGTTGCGCTCTTCGCCGGCGTCATCGTCTCGGCGCTGGTAGCGCAGCGGCTGCGCGTCCCGTACCCGATCGCGTTTCTCGTCATCGGCCTGCTCGTCGCGTTGATTCCGCACATGCCCGTCCCGCAGGTCGATCCGCAGGTGCTCTTTACCGTGGTGTTGCCGCCCTTGCTGTACTCGGGCGGCTGGAGCACCGATTGGCACGAATTCAAGCGGAACTTCGGCTCGATCTCGAGTTTGGCGATCGGGCTCGTGATCTTCACGACGGTCGTCGTCGCGGTGCTCGCGCATCAATTTGCGGGATTCGGCTGGGCGGCGGCGTTCGTGCTCGGCGCAATCGTGTCGCCGCCGGACGCCGTCGCGGCAGAGGCGATTCTCGAACGCATGGCGGTGCCGCGGCGCATCGCGGCGATCCTCACCGGCGAGGGCCTTTTCAACGACGGCACGGCGCTCGTGCTCTACCGCTTCGCCGTGATTGCCTTCGTGACGGGAACCTTTTCGTTCGCGCATGCGTCGATTTCGTTCGCGTACAACGTCGTCGCGGGTATTTTGTGCGGGCTCGCAGTCGGGGTCGCGCTCGAACTCGTCTTGCGCCTGCTCGAACGCTTCGACGTTCAAGATGCCGCCGTCGCCAACGTCGTCGGATTGCTCGCGCCTTACGCGGCGTATCTCCCGGCGGACGCGTTCGGCGCGTCCGGCGTGCTCTCCGCGGCGACTGCGGGCATCTACATGAGCCGGCGGCAGCAGACGATCTTCTCGCCCGAGGGGCGTATCGTCGCCGACGGCGTCTGGCGCGTGATGCTGCTGCTGCTCAACGGGCTCGTGTTCTTGCTGATCGGCTTGCTGCTCCCGAGCATCGTGCGCGAACTCGCGGGTTCGATCTCCGAATATTTTTGGTTCGCGGTCGTGGTAGCCGTTGCGGTGATCGTCATCCGCTTCGCATGGGTCTTCACGGTTGCGCCGCTGCGCCGCATGATACCGGGTGTTGCCAAGCACGACCCGCTTCCGCCCTGGCAGTCACTCGTCGTGTTGAGCTGGAGCGGCATGCGCGGAATCGTCTCGCTTGCCGCCGCGCTTGCGTTGCCGTACGTGAACGCGGCGGGATCGCCGCTGGTTCACCGCGCGGAGATCATCTTCATTACGTTGAGCGTGATCGTCGTGACGTTGCTCGTACACGGTGTCACGCTTGCGCCGCTGATCGCCTGGCTGGGCGTTGGGGAGAACGATACGCGTCAAGGTCAAGAGATGACGATTCGCGTGCAGGCGCTCTCGGAGGGCCTGCGCTATTTGCGCTCGGTCGAATCGACGCTTCGGACGCCGGGCGAGCTCGAGGCGGTGGGACGATTGCTCGGCGAGTATCAGCGGCGTATCGAGCATCTGCAAGGGCACCTCGACGACGAGGCTGCCGAACGCGACGCGCAAGACGAACGCGAGTCGGATCGCCGGCTCGAGCTCGGGGCGCTCGACGCCGAGCGGCGCGAGATCCTGCGGCTGCGGCGCAGCGGCGAGATCCCCGACGACATCTACAGCGCGATCGAGTATGACTTGGACTTGGCAGGGTTACGGCTGCACTGAGGCGCTCGGCGTCGGGCTCGGCCCGGCGCTCGGCGTGAGGCTCGGTGAGGCGCTGGGGGCGCCCGGCGGCAGGTAGGTAGGAACGATCGTGACCTCGGGCGTCGGCGTGGGCGGAGGCGGAAGGGTCGGAACGGCCTCCGGCTTGGTCACGGAAACCAGACGCAGGTAGCCGGCCTGCGCGGTCTCGTCCTTCTTTATACGAAGCGTCGTCGCCGCGGTGGTGAAGCCCGGCATGCGCGCGGTCACCGTTTGCAATCCGATCGGCACGTGCGGGATCGTGAACGCGCCTTCCCCGTCGGCGCTCACGACGAAGAGCGAACCAACCGAGACGATTGCGTCGGCGATTGGGCGATTGGTGGTCGCGTCCAGAACGCGGCCGGTGACCGCGCCGTAGTCCTGTACGCCGACGATACCGTTGTTGCAACTATCACCCATTGTCAGCAGAACGACGAGGCCAAGCACCACCTTGCGCATGATATTTCCTTCCCATCGGTCCAATGGATGGCCTGCCTCAAGCCAATGCAGATAATTGGCTGGCAATTTTTCGGGCTCTTGCCAAGGTAACGTCCATAGTTTGTGAAAAAAATCACAAGCCATGAATCCGTATGGACCGGTTGCGATCTACCTCTGCGTCGCACTTGCGGCGGCGTTGCTCTTCACCTTTTTGCCGGGTTTGCTCGGACGCGCGAAGCCCAATCCGCAAAAACAAGAGGCCTACGAATGCGGCGTCGAGCCGACCTCGGCGGTCTCGGGGCGTTTCCCGGTCCGGTTTTACTTGATCGCGATGCTCTTCGTCATCTTCGACGTGGAAGCGGCTTCCTTTTATCCGTGGGCGGTGAAGATGCACGCGCTTCGGGTCTTCGGGTTGCTCGAAATGATCGTCTTCGTCATCGTGCTCGCGATCGGATACGCCTACGTCTGGAAGAAGGGAGGCTTCGTGTGGAGATAGGCCCAGGTCAATTTCTTCTCGCGCGCCTCGATGACGTCGCTCGCTGGGCCCAGAGTTCGTCGGTGTGGCCGCTGACGATGGGTTTGGCGTGCTGCGCGATCGAGATGATGACGGTGACCTCGGCTGAGTACGACATCGCGCGCCTCGGCTCGGAGGTCTTTCGCAGTTCGCCGCGGCAAGCCGATCTGATGATCGTCTCGGGCCGCGTCGCGCAGAAGATGGCGCCGGTCGTAAAGCGGCTCTACGATCAGATGGCCGATCCCAAGTGGGTGATCTCGATGGGCGCGTGCGCAAGTTCGGGCGGCGTTTTCGATAACTATGCCGTCGTACAGGGCGTCGACACGATCATCCCGGTCGACGTGTACGTTCCCGGCTGCCCGCCGACTCCCGACGGCTTGTTGTACGCCGTCAACTTGATTCAACAGCAAATCCGCGAGGGGGGCCGCGGCGGAATTCTCGCTCGGTCATAAGGAGCACTGGTGCCTAGTACGCAAACTCCGCCGATTGCGGGAACCGCGATCGATCCGCCCGGTGTGCGCCCTGCGATCGACGATGCCGCGATCGAGGTAGTAACGCCGCAAACCCTGCACGCCCGCTGCGAAGCGCTCCGCGCCGGCGGTTACGCGATGCTGCTCGATCTCGGCGCGGTCGACTATCTCGGCCGCGAGCCGCGTTTCGAGGTCGTCTACCATCTTCTGAAGATGCCGAACCTGCGCGTGCGGCTTCGCTGCGGCGTCAAAGACGGCGAGCACGTCCCCACCGTGAGTGATATCTGGAAAAATGCGGACTGGGCCGAGCGCGAAGTCTTCGATCTCTTCGGCATCGTCTTCGACGGTCACCCGGATCTGCGCCGCATCCAGATGCCGCACGATTGGGAAGGCCATCCGCTGCGCAAAGATTATCCGCTGCGCGGTCCCGCGCGCGAGCGTTCGCCGCGTCCGGCTTTCGGGCTCAAGAGCAACGTGCAGGCCGGCACGCCGCCCACGGGCCGCACCCTCGAAGCCTTGCAAGAGCAAGTGAAAAAGGCGCGCGAGCAGTGAGTCTATCGCCAACGCCGCTGACGCCGGAGATCGTTTCGCACGAAGGCAACGCGATGGTGCTCTCGATGGGCCCGCAGCACCCCTCGACCCACGGCGTACTGCAAATCATGCTCGAAATCGAAGGCGAATCGGTCATCAAAGCCGAGCCCGAGATCGGCTACCTGCATACCGGCATCGAAAAGAACATGGAGAACTTGTTCTGGTCGCACGGGCAGACCAATGCCGAGCGCATGGACTATCTCGCGCCGTCATCGAACGCGCTGTGTTACGTCCTCGCGGTCGAGCAGCTGCTCGGCATCACCGGCGAGATTCCGGAACGCGCCAAGCACATCCGCGTGCTCAACGCCGAACTCACGCGCATTGCTTCGCACTGCGTGTGGCTCGGGACGCATGCAATCGATCTGGGCGCGATCTCGGTCTTTTTCTACTGCTTCGATCTGCGCGAGAACATTCTCGATCTGCAAGAAGCCGCCGGCGGCGCGCGCATGCACCCCAACTATCTGCGCGTGGGCGGCGTCAACGGCGATCTTCCGGCCGGGTATCTCGAAAGGGTCGATGCGCTGATCTCGAAATTTCCGGGGCGCATGAAGGAACTGCGCGGCCTCTTGCAAGCCAATCCCATCTTCCAGGACCGCACGATCGACGTCGGTATCCTGAGCGCCGATGAAGCGACGCAGTGGGGCGTGACCGGCCCGGCGCTGCGCGGCAGCGGCGTCGCCTACGACGTGCGTAAGGCGTTCCCGTACTCGGGCTACGAGCAGTATACGTTCGACGTGCCGACGCGCACCGAAGGCGATGCGTACGCGCGCTTTCTCGTGCGCTTGGATGAAATGGAAGAGTCGATCAAGATCGTGGCGCAGGCGCGCGAGAAGCTCCGCACCGCCGGACCGTACGCGATCGACGATCCCAAGATCTTCGCTCCGCCCAAAGAGACGATCGCGCTCTCGATGGAAGCGTTGATCCATCACTTCAAGATCGTGAGCGAAAGCTTCCGCGTGCCGCCCGGCGACGTCTATCAGTCGGTCGAGGGACCGCGCGGCGAACTCGGCTACTACATCGTGAGCAACGGCGAGAATCGTCCCTATCGCGTCCGCACGCGTCCGGCCTCACTCTACAATCTGCAGGCGCTCAAGGGCATCGCGCCGGGCAATCTCATCGCCGACCTCGTGGTGATGATCGGTTCGCTCGACCCGGTCTTCGGCGAGGTGGATCGCTGATGAACGTCACGGAGAGTTTTGATTTCGAGGCGCTAGCGAAGGAGCTCAAGCCGCGGTGCGAGGCGTTGATCGCGCAGTACGAGCAGCCGCGTTCCGCGCTCTTGCCGATGATGCACCTCTTTCAGGAGCATCAGGGCTATGTGTCGCAGGAGGCGATGGAGTTTGCCGCCGGGCTTCTCGGCTTGTCGCACGCCGTCGTCGAGTCGACCATTTCGTTTTATACGCTGTTCTTCCGCAAGCCGGTCGGCAAGTACATGCTGCAGGTCTGCCGCGGTTTGATGTGCGAGTTGCGCGGCGCGGAGTCGATCATGGCGTACTTCCGCGAGAAGCTCGGTATCGGACATCTCGAAACGACCGACGACGGGCTCTTCTCGTACGAAGAGGTCGAATGTCTGGCGGCGTGCGATCGTCCGACCTGCATGCAAGTCAATCTGGAGTTCGTCTACAGCCTTACGCCGGAGATGATCGACGAGATGCTCGCGGCGATGCGCGCGGGAACCTACGCGATCGAGCCGCTGGTGCAGACGGCGAAGCCGGAACGCACGTGGAAGCTTCGGCAAGACAGCGAGGTCGCGCGCGGCGGCAAGTCGCCAGGCACGCTCAGCGCGACGAGCCCGAACAACGCAGGGGGCGTCGGCGATCCGAGCGGTGTGATCATGCTCGACAGTTTCGTCACCAAAGACATCTCGTTTACCGGCCGCTCGCGCGAGCGGTTCGTGCGCGACGCGCGCGGCGTCGCCGAGATCATCGAAGAAGAAGGACAGAACGGTCATGCCGGTCACTAAGGTTTTGACAGCCGGCATCGGCGAGGCGGATCTGCGCGACATCAGCGTCTACCGTCAGCGCGGCGGCTACAAGCAGTGGGAGCGCGCGCTGCGCGAACTCAAGCCGTCCGACGTATTCGAGGCGTGCGATAAGTCCGGATTGCGCGGCCGCGGCGGCGCCGGATTCCCGACCGGGCGCAAGTGGAGCTTTCTGCCGAAGGACGTGTACCCGCGGTATTTGGTCTGCAATTGCGATGAAGCCGAGCCGGGCACGTTCAAAGACCACATGCTGCTCGAAGAGACTCCGCATCTCGTACTCGAAGGCATTCTGCTCGGCGCGTACGGGATCCAGTGCCATCATGCGTTCATTTACATTCGCGGCGAGTTCAAACGCGGGTACGAGATCTTTTCGAAGGCGCTTGCCGACGCGCGCGCCGCGGGTTTGGTAGGCAAGAATCTTTTCGGCAGCGGCTACGACCTCGAGGTGACGGTGCATCGTGGGGCGGGCGCGTACATCTGCGGCGAGGAGACCGGCCTGCTCAACTCGCTCGAAGGCAAACGCGGCGAACCGCGCCTCAAACCGCCGTTCCCCGCAATCGCCGGCCTGTACGGCGCGCCGACGGTCGTCAACAACGTCGAGACGCTCGCCTACCTCGTGCCGATTCTCGAACGCGGATGGGAGTGGTTTGCGGCGGCCGGTACCGAGCGCAGCAAAGGCTACAAGATCGTTTCGATTTCGGGACACGTACAGAAACCGGGCAACTACGAGGTTGCCGTCGGCACGACGATTCGCGAGCTGATCGAGATTGCCGGCGGTCTGCGGCCGGGGCGCACGTTCATGGCGGTGCAGCCCGGCGGCCAGTCCTCGGCGTGCATCTTCGAAGAGCACCTCGATTTTCCGTACGATTACGAATCGATGGCAAAGGCCGGTTCGATGATGGGTTCGGGCGCGTTCACCGTCTTCGACGACACGACCGATTTCGTAAAGGCGGCGCTCAACTCGATTCGTTTCTACGCGCACGAGTCGTGCGGGCAGTGTACGCCCTGCCGCGAAGGCGGTCACTGGCTCGAGCGCGTGCTGCATCGCTTCGTCGAAGGACGCGGGCTGCGCAGCGATTTCGAAATGATCAAGCGCGTCGGTCACACCATCACGGGGCTGAATCTCTGCGCGCTCGGTGATTCGATCGAGCCGTTTTTGCTCTCAGTCGTCAATCGCTTCCCCGAACAATTCGAATCTCGCCTCGTTCGCGAGGTAACGACGGCATGATCCGCTCGTACATTTCGTCTCCGGGGACGTCCGCGATTTTCCCTCGATGGAAAATCGCTACTCGCCCACATCGCGCTCTCGCCCTCGTGGCCTTCATTACTCACTCACTCATTGGTTGGATGTTCTAAATGGCCGACATGGTCAAGTTGACGATAGACGGTGTGCCGGTCGAAGTGCCCAAGGGGACGCTGCTGGTCGAAGCCGCAAAGACGGTCAAGCAAGAGATTCCGGTCTATTGTTATCACACCAAGCTCGGACCGGCCGGACTCTGCCGCGTCTGTCTGGTCGAGATCGAGGGCATGCCGAAGCTGCAGATCGCATGCAACACGCCGGTTGCCGAAGGCATGGTCGTACACACGCAAAATGCGAAAGTCAACGAAGGGCGCGGCATCATTCTCGAGCTGTTGCTGGTCAATCACCCGCTCGACTGCCCGATCTGCGACAAGGGCGGCGAGTGCGACCTGCAAGACTACGCGATGGCGTACGGCCGCGGCAGCTCCGACGTCGCCGATCCCAAGCAGAGCAAGCCGAAAGGTGTCGACCTCGGCCCGACGATCGTGCTCGACGAGGAGCGGTGCGTCGTCTGTCAGCGCTGCGTCCGTTTCGACGATATCATCGCCGACGAGCGGCAACTCGTCGTGAAAGACCGCGGGCACAACGATATCATCGCCACCGCGACCGGTGCGCCGTATCGCCATCATTATACCGGCAACGTAACGGAGATCTGTCCGGTCGGCGCGCTGACCTCGAAGACCTATCGCTTCAAGTCGCGTCCGTGGGACTTACATCGAACGCAAACCACCTGCACGCAGTGTCCCGCGGGTTGCCAGCAGTTTTCCGACGTGCGTCACGGCACGGTGCTGCGAACCATGTCGGTCGAGGACGACGAGCGTTACTCCGATAGCTGGCTGTGCGATCGCGGCCGCTACAATATTGGATTCTACGATTCGCCCGAGCGCATCACGCAGCCGCTCTACAAACGCGACGGCACCTGGGTGCAGATCGGATGGGACGATGCTTTCGCGTTGTGGTCGCGCGCGATCAAGGATGCGCTCGTCGCGAACGCGGCCGGTGCGATCGGCGGCGGGCGTCTCCTGAACGAGGAAGCGTATCTGCTGCAGCACGTGTTCCGGGCGCTCGGCGTGCGCAATCTCGATTGGCGCGGCGGGAGACAGCGTCAGGCTTCACCGGGTAAGCGGGGTGGCGATTACGCCGCGCTCGAACGCGCCAACGCGATCGTGATTGCCGGACAGTCGCCGGCCGAGCTCGCGCCGATTCTCTGGCTGCGCGCGCTCAAAGCCAAACGCGCCGGCGCGTCGATTCACCACGTCGACGCGAACAACGCGGCAGCGACGCTAGCCGGCGTTCCCGCCGATGCGCGCGTCGCGCTCGTGTGGGACGGCGTCGATCTCGATCTCGGCAAAGCGCTCGCCGACGCCGCGGCCGGGCGCGAGGCCGCGACGTACATTGCAAGCGAACAAGCAAACGCGCGCGGAGCAGAAGCGATGGGCATGCTGCCGATCGACGGCGGCATGGATGCGGCGCTGATGCTCGACGCAGCGCGCGCGGGAAAGATCGCGGCCCTCTCGCTCTTCGGCGTCAATCCGGTGCGCAACGCGCCCGAACCCGAGAACGTACGCGCGGCGCTCAACGCGACGCCGTTCGTCATGGTGAGCGAGCTGTTCATGACCGAGAGCGCGCAGCTTGCCGATCTCGTGCTCCCCGCCAAAGGCGCGTTCGAGAAGAGCGGCACGACGATCGGTCTCACGGGCGATCTGTTGCCCGTCAACGCCTCGCTCGACGCGCCGGTCGGCCCGCTCTCGGATCTCGAGATGCTGATCGGACTCGCGCAGCAGTTCGACATAACGCTGCCGACGATCGAAGAGCTCGACGCGGCGGTGATCGCGCGCGCGCAGAGCGCGTTCGCGGGCACGTTCGGCGACGCGCTCTACCATAGCGGCGCCGCGCGGCGCGACGGCGTGCCGCCGGCTCCCCGCACGCTTTGGGACGGCGGCGGAACGGCGGCGCACGACGAACGCGTCAAGCCGATCGTGAATGCGGTGACCTATGCCTGATTGGGCGATCGTGTTGATCAAATCGGCAATCCTCTTGCTCGTCGTGGTCACGACCTTCGCGTACGCGATGCTCGCGGAGCGCAAGGTGCTCGGCTGGATGCAGCTGCGCCCCGGGCCCAATCGCGTCGGGCCGTGGGGATTGATGCAGCCCGCAGCCGATGCTGCCAAGCTCATCTTGAAAGAAGATCTCACGCCGAAAACGGCCGATCCGCTGATCTACCGGCTGGCGCCGTTCATCTCGCTGCTCACCGCGTTTTCGGTCTACGCGATCATACCATTCGGTGCGAGCTCGGCAGGTACGTGGGCGATCGGCAACGTCAACGCCGGCATCTTGTTCTTACTCGCGATCACCTCGCTCGGCGTCTACGGCATCTCGCTCGGCGGCTGGGCCTCCGGCTCGAAATATCCGCTGCTGGGCAGCGTCCGCTCCACCGCGCAGATGATCAGCTACGAACTCGGCATGTCGCTCTCGCTGATCGGCGTGCTGATTCTGGCGGGCACGACCTCTCTCGACGGCATCGTGAACGCGCAGGCGACGTGGTGGTTCGTGGGGCCGCAGTTCGTCGGCTTCGTCATTTACGTCATCACGGCGGTTGCCGAGACCAATCGCGTGCCGTTCGATCTGGTCGAAGCCGAAACGGAGCTGGTCGCCGGATTCCACACCGAATACTCCGGCCTGCGTTTCGGCTTGTTCTTCATCGCCGAGTACGTGAACATGCTCACCGTCTCGTGCATCGCCTCGCTGCTTTTCCTCGGCGGATGGAACGCGCCGGCCGGCTTGGGCTCGCTGCCGGTTCCGGGCATCGTCTGGTTCATCATCAAGGTGGCGGCTTTCATGTTCTTCTATATGTGGCTGCGCGCGACACTGCCGCGGTTCCGCTACGACCGTTTGATGGCGTTCGGCTGGAAAGTGCTGCTGCCGGTCGCAACGGTCAATCTGGTGATAACCGCCATCGTGGTAGCGTTTCATGGCTAGCGGTGCAAGCGTGGAGTTCAGAACGGAGCGCCATTCAAGGTGAGAAAACAATTGTACAATGTCGGCGCGATCTTGCGCGGGCTCGGCATCACGTTCAAGTTCATGTTCGCCAAGCGTCCGACGATCGAATATCCATCGGTGAAGAAGCAGCATGCGCCGCGTTTTCACGGCCTGCACGAACTGCGCCGTTACGCCGACGGTAAGGAGCGCTGCATCGGCTGCGAGCTCTGCTCGAGCGCTTGCCCCGCCAACGCGATCACGGTGATCGGCGCCGAGAACACACCCGAGGACCGCGTATCACCGGGGGAGCGTCACGCCGCGCGCTACGAGATCGACGAATTGCGCTGCATCTTTTGCGGCATGTGCGAAGAGGCGTGCCCGACCGATGCGATCGTGCTCACGCCGCGTTTTGAGATGTCGGATTACCGGCGCGGCGCGCTGATCTATAGTAAAGACCGTCTGCTCGTTCCAGCCGACGCGGGCGTCGGTCTTGCGCCCGACGAGCGGCCCAACGGCATTCCTTCCGATCTCGGACGCGTCGCGGACGTCAAATCGACGGTCGACATCACGCATGGCTACGAAGCGACGCATCGCGGCACGATTTTGAAAACGCAGCGCCGGGGGCTTGCCGGATGATCGCGTTTTGGACGCTCGCCGTCGTCATGATCGCTTCGGCGACCTGGTGCGTCACCGCGAAGAAGCCGGTCTATAGCGTCGTCGCGCTGCTGCTGCACTTTGCGGCGCTCGCCGCGACGTACCTGACGCTCAACGCCGAGTTCCTGGCGGTCATTCAGATCATCGTCTACTCGGGCGCTATCTTGATTCTCTTCCTGTTCGTGATCGCGCTGCTCAGCAGCGGCGTAGCGCCTTTCTCCGTCGGGCAGAATCGTCTGCCGCGCATCGTCGTGCCGGCGCTCGCGCTCGCGCTGATTGCGCTCGGTTTCCTGACGTGGGCGCTCGCGCGCACCGTCGCACCGGCGGCCTCGCCGGGCGCATCGACGGTCGGACCGGTTGGAACCGCCAACGTCTTCGGCTCGGTCGGGGATTTTGGGACCGCGCTGTTCACGACGTATCTGTTGCCGTTCGAGATCACGGCGCTGATTCTCATGGTGGCGGTGATCGGCGTCGTGCTGCTCGCAAGCGATCAGACGCCCTACCTGCCCTCGAAGAAACACGCGGCCGAGGTGCGGCGCGAGATGCGCGAAGCGATCCTGCGCGGAGGCGAGCAGTGAACGCGATGACCGTGCCTTTGGCGAACTACATCGCGCTCTCGGCGGTGATCTTTTTCATCGGCGTGGCCGGGGTGCTGGTGCGGCGCAATCCGCTGATCATGCTGATGTCGATCGAACTGATGTTCAACGCGGCAAACCTGCTCTTCGCGGCCTTCGCGCGCGCCTGGCTGCACAACGCCGGCCACATCTTCGTTTTCCTCGTGATTACCGTCGCCGCGGCAGAGGCCGCGATCGGCCTTGCGATCGTCGTGACCGTCTTCCGAAGCGCCAAGACCGTCGACGTCGACGACGTCGCGCTCATGAAAGGATAGCGCGTTGATTCATCACGTGATGGGTATCGACGGATCGTATCCGATGCTGGTCGCGCTCTGGCTCTTGCCGCTCGCGGGCGCCGTCGCGAACTGGGCCTTCGGTCCGCAGCTGCGCCGTCTGGCGGGTTTTCTCTGTTCGGCGGTGATCGGCGCGTCGTTCATCCTGACGCTGCTCATGTGGGGCTCGAACGCGCACCAATATCTCTTCACGTGGATCCCGGGATTCGATTTCGGGTTGCTTCTCGATCCGCTATCGCTGCTTTGGACGCTGATCATCACCGGCGTCGGCTTCCTGATTCACGTCTATTCGATCGGCTACATGGACGGCGACCGCGCGTTGGCGCGCTTCTTCGCGTACATGAACTTCTTCGTCTTCGCGATGCTCACGCTGGTGCTCTCCGACAACTTCGTCGGACTCTTGGTGGGTTGGGGGCTGGTCGGCCTAGCGTCGTATTTCTTGATCGGCTACTGGTTCTTCAAACCCTCGGCGGTCGCAGCGGCGCGCAAGGCCTTCGTGATCAACGTGGCCGGCGATGTCGGCATCATGTTCGCGATCTTTGCGATCTTCGCCAACGTCCACTCGCTGACGTTCGGCGACGCGTTTGCTTACGCGGGTTCCTATCCGACGCCGTGGCTCTTCGTGATCTGTCTCGCGCTCTTCATCGGAGCGGCGGCGAAATCGGCGCAGATCCCGCTGCACACCTGGCTTCCCGACGCGATGGAAGGCCCGACGCCCGTCTCGGCGCTGATCCACGCCGCGACGATGGTTACGGCGGGCGTCTATCTGGTTGCGCGCTGCGCGCCGCTCTGGAGTCAGAACAGCGACGCGCAGGTACTCGTCGGAA
>Ga0335073_10001835_pt1 | contig 28735 bp, 22 predicted proteins | sample Lox_Sample_22_FD_207093 | JGI IMG/M metagenome (GOLD analysis project Ga0335073, IMG submission 207093) | Soil microbial communities from Loxahatchee National Wildlife Refuge, Florida, United States - Lox_Sample_2.2 | ecosystem: Environmental > Terrestrial > Soil > Wetlands | place: USA... | reverse complement strand
TTGCGCCGAATTGGGACAGTCCGACGAAATCTGCGAGCCCGCGTGCGCGAACCGCGCGAGGGCCCAGCGCCCGTGATTCGCGATCAGCGCGTCGTCCGATGACGCGAGGCGCTCGAGCAGAGCTACTACGCGTGATCGCGCGGCCGGAACGGTCGCGGCGGAATTCCCGAACGCCACGCACGCGTTGCGAACCATGCCGCGCCATTTCGCGCGCTTCATAGCACTCTTGCGAAAGAGCGCGCTGAACTCTTCCTGCGTCAGCGAGGCGAGCCATTCGAGCTCCGGCGCAAGCAATCCTTCCCGCGGCTCGAACACGGCGAGATCTGAGACCGGGGCTTTGCGATTCCACGGACACACATCCTGGCAGATATCGCAGCCGATCACTGCGTTCCCCATCCGCGGGCGGAACTCCTCCGGAATCTCGCCGCGCAGCTCGATGGTGAGATACGAAATGCAGCGGCGCGCGTCGAGCACGTACGGCTCCGGGAATGCCTGCGTGGGGCACGCGTCGAGGCAGCGCGTGCAGGTGCCGCAGAAATCGGGAAGCGCGGGCGAGGCGGGAGCGAGGCTTGGCTCGAGCGCGAGCGTGGTGACGATCACACCGAGGAAGAGCCACGAGCCGAGCTGCGGATGGATCAGGCAGGTGTTTTTCCCCAGCCAGCCGAGGCCGGCGTACTTTGCGGCGACGCGCTCGACAATTGGCCCCGTGTCGACGTACGCGCGCGCCTCAAACGGCTCGGGAAACTCCGCGCGTATTTCGTCGATCAGCGCATCGAGATTTTCGCGCAGGACCTCGTGGTAGTCGTCGCCCCAGGCATAGCGCGAAATCCATCCGCGCGCCGCGGCTTGGCCGGGCGCGTCGGCGGCGGAACCCGCCGGCGGCTTGTGCGGCGTGTTGTAGTTCATCGCGACCACGATCATGCTCCGCGCACCATCGAGCACCCGGCGAGGATCGGACCGGCGCGCATCGTGGAGGTACTTCATCTCGCCCGCGTATCCGCGGTCGAGCCATTCAGGCAGGCGGCTTAATTCCGCGAGTTGTTCCGCGGCTACTGGTGCGACGCCGCAGAGATCGAAGCCGATGGATCGGGCGCGGTGGGCGATCCAGTGCGTTTGTTGCGCCGGGGTCATGCGTTCATCATGCATCATGGAGTGTGCCGGGCAAAATCAAAGTGGTGCGGGCAATCGTGGTGCGTTTTGCTTGTAACGGCGGTAGGGGGTGCTTAAAATGTTCGTTTGGTCTTGGGACAACGGAGATACTGATGAGCCGGCGAATCGCCGCAAAAATCACGGCCGTGGCAGGCTACGTTCCGCCTCGAACCGTCACCAACGCGGACCTGGAGAAAATCGTCGATACCACGGACGAATGGATCCGCACGCGCACGGGCATTCGCGAACGGCACTACGCTGATCCGGGCGTCGCCTCATCGCACCTCGGTGCCGAAGCCGCCAAGAAAATCTTCGCTGCAACCGGCACCAGCCCCGACGAAATCGGGATGATCGTTGTGGCCACCGTCACGCCGGACATGCTTTTCCCGGCCACAGCCTGCCTGATCCAAGATCGGATCGGCGCAACTAAGGCCTGGGGCTTCGACCTGTCGGCCGCCTGTTCGGGCTTTCCCTACGCGCTCACGGTGGGCGCGCAATTCGTAGCCTCCGGCGCGCACAAGAAGGCGCTGGTGATCGGCAGCGACGTGATGACCTCGATCCTGGACTTCAAGGATCGCGCCACCTGCGTCCTCTTCGGAGACGGCGCCGGGGCCGTGCTGATTGAGCCCGCTGCTTCGGATTCCGAGGGAATTATCGACTTCATGCACGACGTGGACGGCTCGGGCGGGTGCAATCTCTATATGCCCGCAGGGGGCTCGCTGCATCCGGCATCGCAGGAAACGGTCGAGAAGCGGATGCACTACGTCCATCAGGAGGGCCAGCAGGTCTTCAAGTACGCCGTGCGCCGCATGAGCGAGCTTGCCTGCCAGGTCCTCGAACGCAACGGCCTATCGAGCCGCGATCTCGCGCTCGTCGTCCCGCATCAGGCGAACATGCGGATCATCCGGGCGATGCAGGAGCGGCTCGGCGTGGACGATTCGAAGATCATCGTAAATATCGACCGCTACGGCAACACGACGGCGGCGACGATCCCCCTGGGATTGGTCGATGCAGTCGAGCAGAAGCGCGTTCGCAAGGGCGATCTGATCCTGCTGATCGCGGTGGGCGCGGGCTATACGACCGGAGCGGTTCTCATGCGCTGGGCCTATTAGGCCGCGCAGGGGCAACACATCGGATCGCAGCGCGAGCTAGTTCGTCCCGAAATCGTCCGCTTGATCCCCGAGGAAGATCACCACGGGATTCGTGTCGCCCGGTGTGATCGAGATCATGGCAATCTTGGTCGGCGAAATGGCGATGAACGACCCGCCAAAGGTGGCCGGCGCGGATAAAGCGACGCCTCCGGCGCCCGTCGTAAGATTGAAGTTGCCGTAAGTCCCAGTGACGGTCTGGCCTGCGGTATTCCCGGACGACGTGCTCGTGTCCTGCATCCCGGCGATGGTGCCGCTCGTGCTGGTCGCGTTCGCGAGCGTGATGGCGCCCGAGAAATCCGGCACTGTGCTGGCCGTTGGCGCCGCCGTGCCTTCCGCGAAGAGGCCGTTGAGGTCCGAAGCGCTGGCGAAGGGTGTGCCCGACTGCGGCTCGAAGAGCCCGAAGAACGGTTCTTCGTTGATCTCGCCGATGCAGATGGCCTCGTTGGTGTTGATCAGGTAAAAGGTCGGCCCAATCGGCGACCCGATATTCGTCCCGAGCCGCCCGAAGGTGTCGACGTTGACGAAGGACCCGCCGAACGAGCCATAATTCAACGGCGTGCCCGCCTGGTTCTCGACGACCGTCATCGTGAAGTTATTGCTGCCCGTTCCCGTCAGAGACGCGACCGCGACATCTGGGAGGTAAGCCGTGTCCGTTCCATTGATGATATCGCCCGTGAGCCCGGCCACGCTGGTCGCCGTCAGCGCCGTCTCCGGATTGGCAAACGGATACCCCACCTGCTGGTAGAGTTTCCCGACGGTCAGGTAGGGATTCGTCGCGCTCACCGTGTCCGTTTCCACGAGGAAGGCTTCGGTCACCAGCCCCGACGATACGCGCACCGGGTAGACGCTGTACGTCTCGGTCGAGAGAACGCCGGGGGCTATGCTCATCGTGCAGCGGTCCGCCTGCGCTGTCGTCCCGAATGTGCCGGAGACAATCAGCTGGTACGTATTGCCGGTTGAAATGCCCGGAATGTTGGCGTCCGCTTCTCCCGTATCGATATTGCCGGGCGTCGACGAATTCGCCGGAACCTCGGCGGTGAACCTCCCCGCAAGCACCACGGGGCCGGCCGTGCCGCCCCCAATCGACGAAGCAGCGCCGGTGACGCCAAAGGCGAAGCCGTTGCCGCCAGTGCCGGAAAGCGTGTTAAACGCGCACGTCGTGACGTTCTGCTGCGCGAGTTCGCCCGAACCGCGATTGCCGCTTGCATCGAATTCGATGAGCCGGCCGTGCAGCCCCGTGGAATCGAGCGCAAAAGCATAGGTCAGCGTGCCGGACGCGCTGGTGTTGAATGTCAGCGTGCCTCGGCCTCCCGCGCCAATCGTGTACGTGCCGCTGAATGTTTCGAGCGTCCCGCCCGAGGGCGTCCCATTCATCGCGTTGAAATCCGCTACACCGCCGCTGATCTTGCTGACTCCGTCCGAAGTGAACCTGCCCGCGGCCGCCGTCGCGTTGTTTGAATTGAAGCCGCTGAACTCGAAGGCGTAGCTTCCGGTCAGCAGGTTCGTGATCGTGATGCTGAGACTGGCCGTCTTGATCATCGGCGGTACTTCGGCATCGTCCACCTGCACGGTGATCGGGAAAGCGCCCGTGCTGCCTGTCGGCGTGCCGGTAATCGCGCCGCTCGCAGCAAGCGTCAGCCCGGTGGGCAATGGACCCGAGCCCGCCGCGAGCGACCAGGTGTATGGCAGCACGCCACCCGTCGCTTGCAGAGTCGTTGTGGGGTACACGGTGCCGAGAGTGCCGCTTGGAAGCGACGTCGTCGTGATCTTCAGCGGCTGAGGAGGCTGCACGGTAATCTTCACGGATGAAACCTCGGCCGGATACGCGATCGAAGTCGCCGTGATCGTGACGAAGAACGAGCCGAGGACCGTGCCCGGTGCTGTGTAGGTCGCTTCCTGGTTCGTCGACATGAACGCGCCCGGAGGATTCGGTGCGCCCTGCTCCGCCGCGAAAACCCAGGTTACGCCCGCGTTCGTTTTGTCCTTGGGTACGAGAGCGGTAATCGTGACCGTGCCGCCGGCCGCCACCACTTTGGCGCTCGCTCGCAGGACGACTTCGTTGAAATCCGTGGGTGTGCCGGCGCAGCCCGCCATCCCGAAAACGCCAAGAATGACAAGACAGCAAATGAATCCCAATCCCGCGCGCCTGGACATGCCCCCTCCCCAACCCCTGCTCGGCTTTGTTTCTGCCTCGTACCTTTAGACCACAAAATCCCAAGGCGCGGCGGAACAATGACCCGAACCATTAGCGTATGAGGTAACCGAGAACAGGCGGGAGATCGTCCGAAAGAAGCCCCGGGACGCGCGCAGGGCGCCTTCAGGGACGCCGGGGAAACCAGAAAAGCATCAGCAGGATGCCGATTGCGTAGAACGGGATGGCCAAGTCGCGAGTTCCACCCAGAAAGCGCAAGCAAAGACCGAAGAGCACGACCGCCTCGGCCAGGATGTAACAGGCCAGGCTTCCGGAACGCAGATCACTCAAAGACTGCACATCACCGGGCTTGGACTGAAGTACCTCCATCGCGGGCCGAAGCATTTTGACCTGCACATAGAAGCCGATACCGACCAGGATGGCCCCCACGATTGCCAGCCCAGCCACGAACTTCACGTTCATGTGGATGAGGTCGTGCTGCGCTTTCTCGGAAACGACCACGTACAACACCATGGCTGCAAACATGACGACGTATGCGATTCGCAGGATGCGAAGTGTGCCGTTCAGAGTAGGAATTGGACGCGGTATCGCGTGCGGCGGCATGGTCGATGGGATCGGTGAGTTATTCTGACGTGACGCTCGCGGCATGGCAAGAAGCTTTTGGGCATCTTGCGGTTCGATGGCTTCTGCGGTTCCCGGTTTTCAGAGATAATGGAGACGCAGTCTGCGGGCAAATCTTGCGGCTAGAGGATGGTTCCTTTGCGCGTTGTACTCACCGGCGGTGCAGGCTTTTTGGGCTCTCATCTTTGCGACTATTTCCTCGAGAAAGGCTGGGACGTTCTTTGCCTCGATAACCTGGTGACGGGCGCGGATTCGAATGTCTCCCACCTGCTATCGCATCCGAGATTCAAGATCGCCAAGCAGGACGTATCGCAGTACATCGAGATACAAGGCCCCGTCGACGCGGTGCTGCACTTCGCCTCGCCTGCCAGCCCTCCCGACTATCTGAAGTATCCGATTCAGACCCTCAAGGTCGGCGCGCTCGGCACTCATAACACGCTCGGCCTCGCGATGGCGAAGAAGGCCAAGTTCCTGCTGGCGTCAACCTCGGAATGCTACGGCGACCCGGAGGTAAGCCCGCAGCCGGAAAGCTACTGGGGCCACGTGAATCCGGTGGGCCCGCGCGGTGTCTACGACGAAGCGAAGCGCTTTGCCGAAGCGATCACGATGGCTTACCACCGCTACCACGGCGTGGACACGCGCATCGTTCGAATCTTCAACACCTATGGCCCGCGCATGCGCCTGAATGACGGGCGCGCGCTGCCGAATTTCCTCTACCAGGCGCTCGTCGGCGAGCCCATCACGGTCTACGGCGACGGCAAGCAGACGCGCAGCTTCTGCTACGTCTCGGACCTGATCGAGGGCATCTACCGCCTGCTCGAATCGAACGAACACGAGCCCACCAATATCGGCAATCCCGCCGAAATCACGATCCTGGAATTTGCAGAACGCGTGCGGGCGCTCGTCGGGACGAAAGCGCCGATCGTGTTTCACCCGCTGCCGCAGGACGATCCCAAACAGCGCTGCCCCGATATCGCGAAAGCTCGCCGGATTCTGAATTGGGAGCCGAAAGTGAGGCTGGAAGACGGCCTGAAGCGCACGTACGAGTTTTTCCGCCAGCAGGTGAATGCCACAGGCCCGGTGAAGTAGTCCGGCGGATCGAAATCCGGCTAGTCCTGGCGCCCGAAAGAGCGATATTCAAACCCTTTGGCCTTCATGTCGCGCGGCGAAAGCAAATTACGTCCGTCGAGAACGAACGGCCGCGCCATCGCGTCGTGCACGCGGCCCCAATCCAGTTTGCGGAATTCGTCCCACTCGGTCGCGATAATGAGCGCCTCGGCGTCCTTGGCGGCGTCGTAGGGCGATTTCGCGTATTCGATCTGGGGCAGCACGGCGCGGGCCCGCTCCGCCGCTTCCGGATCGTAGGCCCGCACGATCATTCCTTCCTCGATCAGCCGGTTCACTAGGTCGATCGCGGGAGCGAAGCGAATGTCGTCCGTATTGGGCTTGAAGGCCAGGCCCAACACCCCCACCCGCTTCCCTCGCACGACCCACAGCGCCTCGCGCAGCTTTTCAAACGCCCGGTCGATCCGCCGCTTGTTGATCTTCTCCGCTTCCTTCAGCATCGAGAAATCGACGCCCGAGCGCTCCGCGAGATGAACGAACGCTTGCAAATCCTTGGGAAAGCAAAACCCCCCGAATCCGAGGCCCGCCGAGAGAAAGCTCGGCCCGATGCGCGGATCGAGCCCCATCGCGCGCACGATCTCCTCGATATCTCCTCCCATCCGCTCGGCAAGATCGGCCACCATATTGGCGTAGGAGATCTTCATCGCGAGAAACGAGTTCGATGCATGTTTGATCAGTTCCGCACTGTTGATCGTCGTCACCACCCACGCCGGCGCCCGGCCATTGGGGCACGCACCCGAATGAACGGGGCAGGTGAACTTCTGCTGGAGCACCGGTTCGTAGATTTCTCGAAGCTGTCGCTCGGCCGTTTCGTCTTCCACGCCGACGACGACGCGATCCGGATGCAAGAAATCGCCGACGGCGGTGCCCTCGCGGAGAAACTCCGGATTCGAGGCAACACGAAACGTTACGCCGGTCTTGCGCCCATAGACCGAAAGCGCTCGCTTGAGCTCCTGTCCGGTCCGTGCCGGCACCGTGCTCTTCTCGACGACCAGCTTCGGCGACTTGGCCTCCGTGGCGATCAGGCGAGCGACGTGGTCGATGGCGCTTAGGTCGGCGTCGCCGCTTGGCAGCGGCGGTGTGCCCACGCAGATGAAAATGGCTTCGCAACCTTCGATCGAATCGGCCGGGTTCGCGCAAAAGCTGATCCGCTTTTTCTTGCGGGCGTTGGCGATCACCTTGTCCAGGCCGGGCTCGTAAATCGGCAACCCGCCTTTCTCGAGCGTGTCGATCTTGGACCGATCGTTATCCGTGCAAACGACCTCGTGGCCGATCTCCGCCAGGCATGCTCCGGTCACCAACCCCACATAGCCAGTTCCAATCACAGAGATCTTCAACGGCTCCTCCGGTTATAAGGACATATCCAGAATAGGCTAGCTGATCCCCTATTTTGCAGGGACTGATTCATCCTCACAACCCGATTATCGGCGGTCGTTTCCGTGGCTTTGGTACAGGATACTCTTTCCTCACACTTTCGCTCGATCTCGGGTCGTTCGCGGCCTTCTCCACTATTCTAAATGAGTCGGCCCATGCCCCAACGCCCTAACGAGACTCCCGGCGCGCCTGAGGCGCCAAACCACTCCTCCGTGAAGGAGCAGCAGGACACCCTCCTGCTTGGGGATGTCCCTGATATCTCGGAGCTGATGCCTGATGCCTCGACGCAGGCAACTCTTCTTGCGCCCCATCTGAGTTCTGCCGCGCTTTCGGCCCTTTCCCAACGCTACGACATCCTCGCCGAAGCGGGCCACGGGAGCATGGGCAACGTCTACAAGGCGCGCGACCGCGAAACCGGGGAGGTCGTGGCGCTGAAGCTGTTGAAGCCGGAAATCGCCTCCGATCAGGCAATGATGGACCGCTTCAAGAACGAGCTGCTCTTCGCGCGAAAGATCACCCACAAGAATGTCTGCCGCGTCCACGAATTCAACCGTATCGGGGGCGTCGCCTACACCTCGATGGAGTTCGTCGAAGGCGAAAGCCTGCGTTCCGCCCTCACCCGGTTCGGCACTCTCCCGACCCGCAAAGCCGTTGATCTCGCCCTGCAGATTTGCTCGGGCTTGAAGGAGGCCCACACGCAAGGCATCGTCCATCGCGACCTGAAGCCGGAAAACGTCATGATCGACGCGCAGGGGAACGTGAAGATCATGGACTTCGGGATCGCGCGCTCTATGGAAGCCGTCACGCGGTTAACCGGTTCGATGGTCGGCACGCCCGCTTACATGGCGCCCGAGCAGGTTGGTGGCAAGCCCGTCGACTATCGCACCGACGTCTACTCGCTCGGCCTGATTCTCTACGAACTGTTCACGGGCACGCAAGCGTTTCGCGCGGATAATGCCGTCGCCGTCGCGCTCAAGCAGATGCGCGAGTCGGCGGTGCCTCCCCATGAGATCGATCCGCAAATCCCGGTTCCGATCGAACGCGCGATCCTGAAGTGCATCGAGAAAGAGCCGGAGAAGCGCTTCCAATCTATCGCCCACCTCGAAAACGCGCTGCGGCCGCTAAACGCAAACTCGACGTTCGTTCCTGCGGCTGGTATGGCGGCGGCCGTGTTGAGCACGAATTCCGGTGGCTCAACTGCGCTCAGGACCTCCCCGCCGTTGCGGCCGGCGCCCGCTCCGCGCAGGGGGATGTCTCCCGCCGTATGGGCCTCGATCGTGGCTCTCGTGCTGCTTGGCGCGCTTGCCGCCGTGCGCGCTGGGTCGATCAACCGCGCGGCCGTCTCTATTTCGCCACCGGCCTCCATGCCTGCTCCGCGACCGCCTGATTTCGCGTTTGTGGTCCCGCCTCGCGCTCCAGCACAGCTGCAAGCCGCTGCGCCAAAGCCCGTGGCGCCGCAGCCGGCAAAGGCAAAAGCTCCTGAATCAACGGCGGCCCAAGCGGCAACGCCCGCCCAGCCGCCATCTGACACTCATCGGCGGGCCCAAAATGCTTTTGGCGAATCGCACGCCACAAGAAACGCTGCCGGCCCCGACAGCCGCCCCGGCTACATCTGGGTCGGACGGTTCGAGCGCGAGGATCGCGCCAAGAGCGCGGCGAAAAAGATCCAGGATCTCGGCGGATTGGCCGCGAGAGTGGTCACCAGATGGAACCTGAACGGCAAGTTCTTCGTCGTCTGGGCCGGCCCGTTCCCTGCCAAGGCGCTTTCCGCCAATCTCGACTGGATTCAGGCCCAAGGCTTCACCGAAGCGCATGAAGTCAAAGTGCCGGACGGGGAAATGCTGCAGCGCTTCAATCGGGATCGCAATCAGGGACAGAACGCGGAACATGGACAGAACTCCGATCAGGCGCCCCATCCGTGAAGCGTCGGTCGAGAAAAGCGCGGCCTGATCCGAAGAGGCGCAAGGCCATGGAACTCGAATTCGGAGCGCGTAGCGACGTTGGTTGCGTTCGCGAAAACAACGAGGACAGTTTTCGCACCGCGCCCGAACTGAATCTCTTCGTGCTCTCGGACGGCATGGGCGGCCTCGCGGCTGGGGAAGTCGCCAGCCGCATGTCGGTGGATGCTGTCGTCCGCCATTGCGCCGACGCGCTTGCGAATCCCCCGCTGCCTCTTGCGGGCAAGCGCATCGAGGGAATTTCCGAAGTCTCGAATCGGCTGACAAGCGCGATTCGCCTGGCGAATCAAGCCGTTCACAGTGCAGCAAGGGACAACGGCAACGCGGGCCGCATGGGCGCGACCCTCGCCGCGATTCAGATCGATGGCGAGCGAATGAGCGTGGCGCACGTCGGTGACAGCCGCGTATACCGCCGGCGCGGCTCGAGCTTCGAGCAGCTCACGCGCGACCATTCTTTCGTCGCCGAGCAGATGCGCCAGGGGCGCATGACGGCCGAGGAAGCGGGCAGCAGCGCGCTTCAGAGTGTTCTGATCCGCGCGATCGGCATCGAGCCCGAGGTCGAAGTGGACATCAACGAGGAGCTCCTGATCGAGGACGATACGGTGCTTCTCTGTTCCGACGGGCTCACGCGCGAGCTTTCGGACGATCAGATCGCGGCCGTGCTCGGCGAGAACGAAGACGCTCAGGAAGCCGCGGATTCGCTGATTGACCTCGCGAAGCGGGCGGGCGGAGGCGACAACATCACAGTGATCGTGGTTCGCTGCGCGCCGAAGCCCGTCGGCGCCTTCGCAAGGATCGGCAGGTGGTTCCGGGATTCGGGCTGATTTTTCCAGAGAGATTGAAAACGGAGGCTGAGATGTCCAAGCTGGTTCTGAAATTCGAGAATTCGGTGTTGAAGGAAGTTCCCGTCGGATCGAGCGAAGTCAGCATCGGCCGTTCACCCGAGAACGGCCTGGTGATCGACAATCCCGCCGTGTCGCATTATCACGCGCGCGTCTTCCATGAGGAAGGCCGGCTGATGCTCGAGGATTTCGGCAGCCTCAACGGCACGTTCGTCAACGGGCAGCGCGTCAAGATGGTGATGCTCAAACCCGGCGATTCGGTGATGGTCGGCAAGCACACGATCGTCGTGACGGAATCGAGCGATCCGAAGGGACTGATGACCTGGAGCGGCGACGCTCGCCCGGCCGCCCCCAAAATCAACGAGACGGTGATGCTCGACACCAAGGCGCGCCGCGATTTTCTGCAGCAGGTCGCGGCCGGAGGAGAAAGCTCGCAGATCGCGCCCGCGCGGGTCAAGGTGGCGACGCTCGTGGTTCGCAAGGGCAGGACCGGCCAAAAAGAATACGCCCTCAGCGACAAGCTCACCGTCATCGGCAAATCGGCGCTCGCGACCGTCAAGCTCAAGGGCTGGTTCGCACCCAAAGCTGCCGCCCAAATCAACCGCCGCGAGGATCACGACTACTACGTCGGTGCGGCGGACAAAGTGCCGAGCGTGAACGGCCAACCGATTTCGCATCCGACCAAGCTTGCGTCCGGGGACGTAATCGCCGTCGCGGGCATCGAGCTCGAATTCGTCTATCGCGACTAGCTGGGTAGCGCCGGCACTCCTGCCGGCTCTTATGGGGCTTGAAGAGTCCGTGTGACAACCGAGATTCTTTGTGGGTCGTGGCTTCCAGCCACGACATAAGCCGCGCAAAATCTTCACGGGCTTCAGCCCCTGAAGTTCCCGAACACGGTTGCCACACAGACTCTTGAAGCCTCGGCCTCAGGCATGGGCCGTGGCCGCGGTTCCCTTCACGTACGTATCCAGAAATTGCAGCGTGAGCTTCCATGCCAATCCTGCCGCCGCGGGATTGTAGCTTGCGCGCGCATCGCAGAAAAATCCGTGGTCCGCGTACGACACCGTGACGTTCACGTAGGGCTTTTCCGCTGCCTTTAGCGCGTCCTCCACGGCTCGCGTATGTTCCTGGGTGATGTGGTGGTCCAATCCCCCCCAGAACAGCAAAATCGGTGCGTGCAGGTCCTTGGCTCGCGGCAGCAGCGCCTGCGCGATTCCTCCTCCATAGAAGGAAATCGAAGCCTGCAACGGCAGAAGAGCGTCCGCCAGAAACGATGCGCGGCCCCCCATGCAAAAGCCGATGCTCGCGACGCGATCGGCTGACACCTGCCGATTCGCGCGCAGCCAGTCGTAGGCGGCGCGTATGTCCGCCGCCTGGCCGGCTTCGGTTAGCGCCTGAATGTGCGGCATCACTGCCGGAAAATTGTCGTAGGTGCCTTCGAAACCGGACGCCGTGCGGTGAAACAGTTCGGGCGCGATCGCCACGTAGCCTTCGCGCGCCATTCGTTCGGTGATGTCGCGAATGTGCGCGTTCACGCCGAATGCTTCCTGCAGCACGAGCATGCCCGGAACTTTTCCCGGCGCCTCGGGGTGCGCGGCATACGCGTTCATCGACGTCCCGTCCGATACCTGTAGCGTGATTTCCTGCGTCGCGATCTTTACCATCTGCTCCTCCCAAGCCGCTCCTCGTACCCGCGTGCCGCAAAAACGCACCTTAGCATATGACACTTGCCGCCGTCCGTTCAGCGCAAAAAATGATGACAACGCGAAAACAAATTCACGACTGTGTCTTCTTTTAGGGGTGCCAACAGGCGCAAAATAGATTCGATGGAATCCTTTGATAAGACGTCCGTCAACTTACCTCAGCAACCGGATCGTCCTCCTATCTATCGAGTTGCATATTGGAAAGCTCAGCTTGCGCACCAAGAAGATCGCGTCTATCTGATTCTGACGTTCGTGATCGGTGCGCTCGCCGGCCTCGCCGTCGTGGCGTTCATCCTGCTCACGGAGCGGCTCGGCGCGCGCATCTATCCTCCCGGCGTTTCGGTCTGGAGGCGGCTGATCGGCCCCATGGCCGGCGCGCTGACGATGGGATACGTCCTGACGCGATTTTTCCCCGATTCGCGCGCCAACGGCATCGTGCAGACGAGGTCGGCCTTGTACTCTCCCGACGCGCGTATCACGCTGCACAGCATCATCGGAAAGTTTTTCTGCACGTCGGTCACTCTCGCATCGGGCATACCTCTCGGACCCGAAGGCCCGTCCGTAGCGGTTGGCGCGGGAATCGCATCGGTGCTCGGGCGCATGCTCGGCCTGAAGCCGGAAAAAGTGCGCACGCTGATTCCGGTGGGAGCGGCTGCGGCGATCGCAGCTGCATTCAACACGCCCGTTGCCGCCGTGATCTTTTCGCTCGAGGAAATCGTCGGAGACTTGCACGCGCCGGTTCTCGGATCGGTCGTGCTGGCGTCGGCGACCGCCTGGATGGTGCTGCGGCTGCTTCTCGGCGATAACCCGCTGTTCCACGTGCCCCAGTACCAGCTCGTCCATCCGATCGAATTCGCCTTCTACGCCGTGCTCGGCATCCTCGGCGGACTTGCCAGCGGCGCTTTCATCCGCACCCTCCTCTGGACGCGCGCGCAATTCCGGAAGCTCCCGGCGAGCACCCGTTGGATCCAGCCGCTTGCGGGCGGTGTCCTGGTCGGGGTGGTCGGAATCTTCGCTCCGCAGGTGCTGGGCGTCGGTTACGTCTACATCAACGCCTTGCTCAACGGCCACATGGCGATCAAGATCGCCGCCATGCTCGTGGTGCTCAAGCTGATCACGTCGGCCACCAGCAGCGGCAGCGGCAACGCCGGCGGAATTTTCGCTCCGGTGCTCTTTATCGGAGCGATGCTTGGCGGCACGGTGGGAGGCGTGGCCCATCACTTTTGGCCGCAGGTGACTGCCAGCCCGGGTGCGTACGCCCTCGTAGGCATGGGCGCCGCGTTCGCGGGAATCATTCGCACGCCGATGACTTCCGTGGTGCTCGTCTTCGAAGTGACTCGCGACTACACGATTATCGTGCCGCTGATGATTGCCAACCTCGTGAGCTACTTCATTTCGAAGAAGATTCAATCTGACACGCTATATGAGGACATGGCGCATCAGGATGGGATCCATCTGCCGGTCGCCGGCTCCCACGTGAGGCCGGATGCACGCCTGGTGGGACAGGTAATGCACAAGCCGGAAGAAGTGCTGATCGCGAGCATGCCGGTGGACGAAGCGAATACTTTGGCCGAACGCAGCGGGCTGAGTACGTGGCCCATCACCGACGATCAAGTGCTCGTCGGACTGGTGGCGTCGGAAACGCTGCGGCGCCTGAAACGAGAAGGCAAAGGGGCGATGCGGCTGGCCGAGGCGATCGACTCCTCCAATTTCCCGCACCTGCATAGCGATCAATCGCTGGATATCGCGCTCGAGAGGATGGGAGCTTCGGGCATGCGGCTGCTGCCCGTGGTGAGCCGATTCAATATGCGCGAAATGCTCGGGGTCGTTTATCTCTCGGACATACTCAACGCCTACCGCGTCGCGATCCAGACGCCCGATCATCCGGCAGTGGTGCAGACGCAGGAGCCTGAAAGCGAGGCGGCCGGCCCGTAATCGCGGCGCGCCGCGGTCCCGGTCGAAACTCGCGACTTAGTCCTTCGTTTTTAGCTTGAGACGGTGCTTGTTCTCTTCGAGGAAACTTCGCAGATTTTCAGAAGCATCGAGCAGCCGAATCCACTGCTCGTAATAAAGTGTCACGGGAAAGCGCCCCAGGCCGTACACGCTCACGCCTCCCTTTTCCCCAACGCGAAATTCGAGACTGCCCTTGAGCCTCGCGCCCGATTGCTTTTCGAGTTCCGCAATGCGCGCCAGCAACTCCTCTTTTGTGGGTTCGGTCATGTTCGCTCCCTCCGCGGGCCATTCCCCGTGCGGATGATACCACTTAGCTCGTTTTCGAGGCTTCCGCGCTCGCGCGAATCTCCTGCCAGCGCTTGGGCCGCCTCTTCGCGTCGAGGACTTTCTTGCGCAGGCGGATCGATTTCGGCGTCACCTCGACGTATTCGTCGTCGGCGATGAATTCGATCGCCTTCTCGAGCGTCATGTCGCGCGGCGGAATCAGCCGGATCGCCTCGTCCGCCGAAGACGAACGCATGTTGGTCTGCTTCTTTTCCTTGGTGATATTGACGTTCATGTCGTCTTCGCGCGCGTTTTCGCCCACGATCATCCCCTCGTAGACTTCGACGCTCGGGCCGACGAACATCTCGCCGCGTTCCTGAATACCCCAGATCGCATATGCCACCGAGACGCCCGCGCGGTCGGCGACCAGCGCGCCCGTGAGCCGCATGGCCATGTCGCCCGCGTATTCCGTCCAGCCTTCGAGCAGCGAATGAATCAGCGCCGTTCCGCGCGTGTCGGTCAGCAGTTGGCTGCGCAGTCCGATCAGCCCGCGCGAGGGAATGCTGAACTCCATCCGCACACGCCCCGAATGATGGTTCACCATCTTCTTCATTTCGCCGCGTCGGCTACCGAGCGATTCCATCACGATCCCGATGAACGATTCCGGGCAGTCGATCACCAGCAGCTCCAGCGGCTCGAGCTTTCGCCCGTTTTCGTTTCGCACCACGATCTCGGGCTTGCCGACCATCAGCTCGTACCCCTCGCGCCGCATCGTTTCGATCAGGATCGCCAGCTGCAATTCACCGCGCCCCAGTACGCGAAATGCGTCGGTGGTGCCCGTGTCTTCCACGCGCAGCGAAACGTTCGTCAGCAGCTCTCGCTCGAGCCTCGCCCGCAGATCGCGCGACGTCACGAACTGCCCTTCGCGTCCTGCAAAGGGTGACGTGTTGATGGTAAACACCATCGTGAGCGTCGGCTCGTCGATCAACAGCGGCTCAAGCGGCGCGGGATTCGCAAGATCGGTGATGCTCTCGCCGATCTGGATGCCTTCGACGCCCGCGATCGCCACGATATCGCCCGCCGACACTTCCTCGGCCTCGTCACGCTCCAGCCCGCGAAACGTGAACAGCTTCGTGATCTTCGTAGGTTGAATTTTACCGTCGAGCTTCGCGATGCCCACTTCGGTGCCGCGCTTGAGCGTCCCCTGAAAGACGCGTGCGATCGCCAGCCGGCCCAGAAAATCGCTGTAATCGAGGTTCGTCACCTGAATTTGCAACACGCCCTCGGGATCGCCCGCCGGCGGCGGAATCGACGCCACGATCTGCTCGAAGAGCGGCTGAAGGGTCGTCGATCCGTCGTCGAGCTTGGCGTGCGCCACGCCGAGCTTCGCGTTGGTGTAGATCACCGGAAAATCGAGCTGGTCCTCGGTCGCGTCGAGATCGATGAAAAGATCGTAGATTTCGTCGAGCACTTCGGCCGGCCGCGCGTCCGGCCGGTCGATCTTGTTCAGCACCATGATCGGCGGCAGTTTCGCCGCGAGCGCCTTCTGCAGCACGTAGCGCGTCTGCGGCAGCGGCCCTTCGCTCGCGTCCACTAGCACCAGCACGCCGTCCACCATCCGCAACGCACGCTCCACTTCTCCACCGAAATCGCTGTGCCCCGGCGTATCGACGATATTGATCTTCGTGCCTCGATAGCTCAGCGCCGTGTTTTTCGCCAGAATCGTGATTCCGCGCTCGCGCTCGAGGTCGTTCGAATCCATCACCCGGTCGACCACTTCCTGGTTCTCGCGGAAAATCCCGCTCTGCCGCAGCATGGCGTCGACGAGCGTCGTCTTTCCATGGTCCACGTGCGCGATGATGGCGATATTGCGTATGTTCGTCGTCATGAGAATTGCCTGGCGCTGTTTCGGTGGAAGCGCCTTCATCCTTGCCAGGCGCCTTGACACAAAAAAAGGCTGCAAGCGCAGTCTCGCAGCCCCGGTCCATTCCTGGGATTTCTGGAGCACCAACCGCAGGGCTATTTTAGCATGCGCGGCGGAGCGCGGCTACCTCGGCGGGCACGGCTGATGGGTCGGTCGCGGCGCCTCTTCCACGTGTGCTCGCGAATTGTCCGTAACGATTTGAACCCCTATTTCACTATTCAGTAACGGAGGCAGACACAGTCCCTGAAATAAAGCCGGCGGACGTGTTCGGAACCTCTCGTTTCGGTGTGGAGGAACTTATGTCGCGCAGACTCAATTTTCCGTGCAAGGCTCTCCTTTTCTGTTGTTTCGTGGCCCCTGTTGTGCCGGTTCAGGCTCAGAGTCCCAATCCCGAAGTGCCCAAGCGTGTCGAGTGCAACTGCGCCGAGCTCAGCTTCACTCTCCAGCCCGGCGGATCACAGAATTTTGTGTTGCCAGCCGTGCAAGGCCCTGTGCGCGTTGAAGTAAGCTTCACCGCCGACAACGGTGGAACGCAGGAACCGAGCGAGTTGATGTATGCGTTGGTAAATCAGGATCCCTCTTCGAAGCAGCTCACTTGGATCGGCACCAGCAACAATGGCAGCACGTCTGGATCGAGTTCGCTCAAGGGCACGCTGATCGCCAGCATCTTCGGTGGCGGCCCACCCACCACCAATGCCTCACTTGAGGTCGTCAATCCAGCCACGCGTACTCTAGCCATAAAACAGAACGCGGCCACCACCGCGATCCCGGGACATTACATCGTCAGATTTTGTTTCTAGATCGGAATGCCTTCAGTCAGGCTGCATCGCTGAGAATGTGCGGCGTGACACTGCCATGCCCGCGAAAGCCGCTTCCGGCGATTGACGCAACCGGCGTTCAGTGCGACGTCCCGCCAGTCTTGCGCCATTGCAGGGTCGCCGGACGCCCCTTTCGAAAGCTCCCGCTCGCGTCGATAAGCCCATCGTGGAGCGTCCCCGCGAGATCGATCGACACTACAACCGTGCCGTCGGGCTTTTCGCTATGCATCTCGATCCTGACGTCCCCGGATGGCGAGACATCCCCCGTGAGGAACATCGTGACGTGCGCCTCAGGCGCCTCCAACCATTGTCCGGTGATTTTCTCTCCGCTGAGGGTCCCTTCCCTGTCGACGCAGCGCCTCGGAAATTTCCGAGTCTCGGCGTAACAAATTGCCCCTGAGTACACGCCATCGTACAAGCCGGCGCTCCGCTTCGCGGACGGGTACGGTTTCGCTTCGTGGGCTGCTCCTGCTGCGGCCACTGCCTTGCCCGCCGGCGGCGCGGCGGCGCTGGGAGTCTGTGCCGATGGAGCGCCTTCAGGTTCCTCAGCAGCCGGTTTCGCGGCCGCGGGCGCCGGCGCTTCCGGCGGTGGCGCGGGGGTGATCGGAGGCGCTTGCACTACGGTCGCTTTGCTCCGCTGGCTGACCGTATAGGCCCAATAGCCGCCGGCCCCCAATACGGCCACCAGCAGCACCACGCCGGCAACGATCCACTTTGCGGCCCCGCCGCCCGCGCCTTGAGGAGCCGCAGCGGGAAGAGCGCCGGCGCCCTCGGCTTCCGTGATCGAAAACGTCCGCACCGGCTGCTGGATGTTCTTGTAACTTTTTTCGCCGAGCGAATGGAATGAGAGCGACAACTTGTTCCGCACCTGGTCGTGCACGCTCCCCGAAATGCAGACTCCGCCGGGCTCCGCCGCGGTCTGCAGGCGCGCGGCGACATTGACTCCATCGCCCATCAGATCCTGGCCCTGCTCCATGACGTCGCCCAGGTTGATTCCCATCCGAAATCGCACCTGACGGGAAGGCGGCAACTGATCGTTGCGCGTGCGCAACGCACCCTGGATGTCGGTCGCGCATCGCACCGCTTCGACCGCGCTGGCGAATTCCGCCAGGATCGCGTCGCCCGCCGTATTGAAAATGCGCCCGCGATGCATCGCCACCAGCGACTCGAATACTTTCTTGTGGCCGCGGAACGTCTTCAGCGTCTGTTCTTCGTCCTCGCCCATCAGACGGCTGAACTCAGCGACATCCGCCGAGAGAATCGTCGAGAGCTTGCGCACGAGGATCTGAGAACTTGATTTGCCGGGTTCGTCGGGCATGTGGGTCGCTCCAGATGGGACTTGCGGCGTATCATAGCATCGCAGTCACCCGCCACGAAGCGCAGCGAGCTGTTCGCGACCCAATCGTACGGCACCTGAAGTCCTGAGCGGGCCTTCCTTGACGCAACGGACGCCACTGCGGTGGAGAGCTCGGTCGAGAAGACGGCTGCCACGTTCGGCGGAGTCGGTATTTTTTCGCGAGGGCGGTCACCGCGAACACCGGAATCTGTCCACAAGTGCACACCTGAATCTTGCGGCTTCAACGATATCTGCGGCCAGGAAGGCTGTCCACGCATCCAATCGGCACCCGGACTTGCCCCGAGGCTGCTTGCGGACGCCTCAGCCATGTTCGGCCCACAGGAGTCACCACCAAGGAGAGATCATGTCCGGAAAACTCGAAGGTAAGATCGCACTCGTCACCGGCGGCTCGCGCGGGATCGGCGCCGCAATCGCGAAACGTCTGGCTGCGGACGGAGCGGCCGTCGCCATCACCTATACGAAAGGTGCGGATGCGGCCGCGGCCGTGGTGAAGGCAATCGAACAGCGCGGCGGAAAAGCCATCGCCATTCAGGCAGACGCCGCCGACGCCGATGCCGTGAAGGGCGCGGTTGAGAAAACCGCCGCCACATTCGGCGGAATCGATGTGCTCGTGAACAACGCCGGCACGGGCTTTCCCAAGAAATTCGAGGAGGCCACGCTGGAGGAGTTGAACCGGGTGATCGACATCAACATCCGCGGCACCTTTTTTGCGACGCACGCAGCCCTCAAACACCTGAGGAGTGGCGGCCGTATCATCATGATCGGCTCGTGCGTGGGCGAGCGCTTGATGACGCCGGGTCTGGTGCCCTATTCAGCGACGAAGGGAGCCGTCAAGATGTTCACCCAGGGGCTTTCCAGGGAGCTCGGAGACCGTGGCATCACTGTCAACAATGTCCAGCCGGGTCCGATCGACACGGACCTAAATCCTGCCGGGGCTGAATGGGCGGCGCCTCAAAAGGCCGCCACGGCGCTTGGGCGTTACGGAACGGTTGACGAAGTCGCGGCGCTGGTCGCGTTCGTGGCCGGTCCCGAATCGTCGTACATCACCGGCGCAAACCTGACCGTCGACGGCGGCACCAACGCCTGACCGAACCGGACATCTCTTTCAAAGATCGGGCCTGGCGTTCCTCACTCGTAGCGCAGCGCGACCATCGGGTCCACCTGCGTCGCCGCTCGCGACGGCGCCGCGCACGCCGCGAGGCCCACCGCCAGAATCAGCACCGCCACCGCGCCAAACGTCAGCGGATCGGTCGCCGAAATCCCCCAGATTTCGCTCGATAAGAATCGCGTCAGCCCCACGCTCGCCACGAGCCCGATCGCCAGCCCCGCCACGATCAGCCGCGCGCCTCGGCTCAGCACCATTCGCAGAATGTCGTTCGGCTGCGCGCCAAGCGCCATCCGCACGCCGATTTCGTGCGTCTGCAGCGACACCGAATACGCCATCACACTGAACACGCCGATGATCACCAGCATCAGCCCGATCCCCGCGAACGCCCCGAGCGCCATCAGGCTGAACTCCGGCTGCGCGTATCCGTATCGATAGAGGTAGCTTTCGAGCGTCCCCGATTCGGATATCGCAACGTTCGAATCCACATCCCAGATTTGCTTCCGCACCTCCGGCAACAACGAAAGCGGCGCCACCGCGGTTCTCATCAGGATCGCCCGATCCGTATCGACACCCGTGATGCTGTACGGCATGAAAGCCTGCGGCAGCGCCTCGTTCCGCAGCCCGGCGTTCCTTGCGTCGGGAACGACGCCAATAATCTGAAAATACGCATCGTGCGGCGCATCCGCCACCTGATCGAGCCCGTTGAATTTCACCGTCTTCCCGATCGGATCTTCGCCGCTGAAATACGTGCGCTCCATCGCCTGGTTGATCACGATCACGCGCGCCGCCGAATCCACGTCCTTCTGCTCGAGAAGTCTGCCTTTCAGCAGCGGCAGGCCGAGGACCTTGAAATAGTCCTGGTCGCACAGCTCAAAGTCGGCATCCCAGGTTTGGCTGTGCGTCTTCCCCGGAATCGTGATGTCTGAGCTAGCAGAACCAAAGGGCGGCAGCCCGAGCGTCACCGTCGCCGCCTCCACTCCCGGCAGCGCTTTGACCCTTGCGAGCGCTTGCTCGAGGAAGTGCCTCTTCTCGCCCGCTGTCCCGTATCGCGCATTCGGAAACGCCAACTCCACGTTGAGGATATTCTTCGGGTTGAATCCGAGATCGACGTGTTGCAGCACAAGCAGGCTCCGCATCAGCAATCCCGCCCCCGCCAGCAGCAGCACCGAGAGCGCCACTTCGCCCACCACCAGCGCCGACCGCAGCCGCCCGTGCCGCGCCCCAGCGCCCATGCCTCTTCCCGTGCCGCTCAGGTGCGCCTGCAGCGCGCCCCGCACCGCGTGAATCGCCGGCGCGAGCCCGCACAGGAACGTCGTCAGCACCGCCACTCCCGCCGCGAACAGCAGCACCCGCAAATTCAGCTCGATCGAAATCGATTGCGTCAGCGTGTCCACCGGGAGCCTCGCGACGACTTCCTTCACCCCGAAATACGCGAGAAAGCATCCGAAAACGCACGCCACAGCAGAAATCAGAAAGCTCTCGACCAGCAGTTGCCCGATCAACCGGCCTCGGCTTGCTCCGAGCGAGGCCCGGATCGCAATCTCCTTCTCTCTCGCCGTCGCACGCGCCAGCAGAAGGTTCGCGATGTTCGTGCACGCGATCAGCAGCAGCATCAGCACCGCTCCCATCAGCGCCAGCAGCATGCCCTTGAAGTCTCCGGTCACGTAGTCGGCCACGGACATCACCTGCACCGTGAATTGCTTGGGAAAATCCGCCGGGTAGAGCGTGGCGATGTGGCGGACCACCACGTCCACATCGGCCTGCGCCTGCTCGATCGTGACGCCCGGCTTCAGGTGCTCGCTCGTTTCGAGGTACAAGGGGAGGTTGCCCGTCTCGCTGTTGATGATATCCGCGTGTCCCGTGTAGGTCGGTATCCAGATGTCGCAACCGATCATCACGTAACGCGGCGGCGCGATTTCCACCAGCGTCCGCGGCGTGCCGTTTAACGTCATCACCGTGCCCAGAATCTTCGGGTCGCGGTTGAATCGACTCGTCCACAGGCGGTCCGTCATCAAGAAAACGGGCGGCGCCCCGGGCTCGGCGTCTGACGGGCTCAGCGGCCGCCCCAGCTCCGGCTTCATTCCCAGCGCGCTCGAAATGTTGTCGGTTGCCCAGCAGCCGTCGAAGAAATCGGCCCCGCCGTTCGCGGTGTAAAGCACATCCAGCCCGCTGAAGCCGAACACCTCCTCGAACACGTGCGTCTGCTCCCGGAAATCCGTGAACTCGGGCACGCTCAGTCCGAGGCGCCGCCATCCCTTCGGGCGCGTCGCGTCATGGATGAAAAAAGTGACGAAGCGGTCGGTATTGCGGTAAGGGAAAGGCGAGATCAGGACGGCGTAGACCACGCTGAACATCACCGTCGCCGCGCCGATTCCCAGCGCCAGCGCGAGAATCGCAATCGCTGCGAATCGCTTGTCTTTCCACAGCGTTCGCGCGCCGTAGCACAGGTCCTGCCAAATCCATTCGACTGCTTGCATACGCACCTCTTATTTACGCGGTCTAAGAGGGGCCCATAGCCTGGCTGGTCGCGTGTATTAGACTCCACCGCTCAGAAATGGTTTTGCTGCATCCATCGCGCGCAAAACCGTGCTCGGGAGATACGCGGTCCTACCCTCTGGGCTGCCCGGCTTTCCCCGGCAGAGCGATCACCCGCCGGAGCCGCCCGAGATGAATGCCACGCGGTGCGCCTCGGGCCCCGCCGCAATCACGATCGCCCCGATCAGAAACGCGGCTCCTGCAAGCATTCCCATCGCCCCGCCGTACCCGAGATGCCGGCTCATCAGCGCCTCGATCCACGGCGCCGGAGCCGCGATCAACACCCCGAGCTGGTAGGCAAACCCGGGCAAGAAGCCTCGCACGGAGCCCGGCGAAAGCTCGTTGATGTGCACCGGGATCACTCCCCAAGCGCCCTGCACCATGAACTGCATCAGGAACGCCGCTGCGGCCATCACCGGGACAATCGGCGGCGCGAATACCCACGCGGGAATCAGCACGAAGCCCAGCAGCGCCGCCGTCACCATCGCCCGACGCCGCCCGCGCCGGTCGGAGTACAGCCCGAAAAGCGTGCCGCCCACGATGGCCCCCACCATCGAAATCGCGCTGATCACGGCCGTGACGCGCGGATCGAAGCTGTGCTGCTTTTGCAGGAACGTCGGATAGAGGTCCTGGGTTCCGTGCGACATGCAGTTCATCAGCGCCAGCAGCCCGATGATGTAGAGAAATCGCTTCCAGCTCCCGGCCAGCGCGCGGAAATACTCCCTCCAGCTCTTCCGCGCCACGGCCTCCGTTTTCCAGGCCTCGCTCTCTTTCACTTTTGTGCGGATGAAGAGCGTGAGCAGCGCCGGCAGCCCGCCGATGAAAAACATCGGCCGCCATCCCCAGTGCGGGAAAACCGTCCAGAAGGCCACCGCCGCGAGCAGATTGCCGAGCGCGTAGCCCTCCTGCAAAACGCCGGAGAGTAAGCCGCGCCACTTCACCGGCACCGACTCCATCACCAGCGACGCGCCGACGCCCCATTCGCCGCCCATGCCGATGCCGTAGAGCAACCGCAGAATGAAAAAAATCCGGTAGCTCGGCGCGAAGCCCGAAAAAATCTCGACGGCAGAATAGAAAAGCACGTCGAACATCAGCGGCAGCCGGCGGCCGTAGCGATCGGCCAGCAAGCCGAAAATCACCGCGCCGACCGGCCGCATCACGAGGCTCGCCGTCAGCGTCAGCGTCATCGCCGCGACGGACTTGTGAAACTCCGCCGCCACTTGCCCGAGGACATACGTCAGGATGAAATAGTCGAAGGCGTCGAGCGTCCAGCCGAGGAACCCGGCGACGACCACGTTGCGCGCGTTGGCTCGATCCTCGATCGACAGAGCGCCCGTGCGTTGCGCGCCGCTCATCGCGGTGGCGGCCCCGCCGGCCGCAGCGCCGGATTGATCACCGTGTCGGCCACCTTCGCCACCTGCACCATCTCGGCCACGTCGTGAACGCGCACGATGTGCGCTCCGCCGAGAATGCTCGCCGTGACCGTCGCCGCCGTGCCCCACGCGCGCTCTTCTTTCGGCGCGCCGCCCAGAATTCTCCCGAGGAAGCTTTTGCGCGACGTCCCCACGAGCAGCGGAAAGCCGAGCTTCGCCAGTTCCGGCAGCCGCTCCAGAATCTCCAGATTCTGCGGCCAGCTCTTGCCGAAGCCGATGCCGGGATCGACCACGATCTGCGCTTTCGCCACGCCCGCCCGCCGCGCCACCGCCACGGATCGGCGTAGCCCCTCCGCTACGTCGCGCGCCACGTTGCGCGCGAACGGCGCCTTCTGCATCGTGCGGGGCTCGCCCCGCATGTGCATCAGGATGAGCGGCAGTTTGCGCCGCCGCGCCACTTCCGCGATGCGCGGATCGGCGCGCAGTCCGGTCACGTCGTTCAGGATTTCGGCGCCGGCGGCCGCCGCCGCTTCCGCGACCTCCGATTTCGCCGTATCGATCGAAATCGGAATCGTGAGCCTGCCCCGCAGCCCTTCGAACACGGGCAGCACGCGCCGCAACTCTTCCTCGGCCGAAACCCCTTCCGCACCCGGCCGCGTCGATTCGCCGCCGAGATCGATCAGGTCCGCGCCGGCCTTCTCGATCGCGAGCGCCCGCGCAATGGCTGCGTCAGGATCGAGAAAACGCCCGCCGTCGGAAAAGCTGTCTGGCGTCACGTTGAGGATGCCCATCACCAGCGTTCGCTCGCCGAGCACGAGCGTCCGCGACGGCAGCCTCAGCCTGAATTTCCTGCGCCGGAACATGAGTCGGCTATTGAATCACGATTCGGGAGGAGACGCACGAAGATGCCATCAGTCAGTGGCACAGACAATCCTGTCTGTGCTCTTGCGCCGAGGACGGAAGTGCAAATCCTCAGCGCGCCGCGATCGGGACGTAATACGCGGCGCGATAGCCGATGCGAATGCCCGGCTCGCCCGGCGCCTCGACGCGCAGCGGATGCCAGCCCGTGCGATCGTCGGCCGTGCCCGCGCCTTCCTCCGGATAGAAGCCGAGCGTGTATTCGGAGCGAATCTTCTCGGCGATCTTGCGAAAGGTATCCGCCACGCTGGCGGATTCGTTCAAGAAGTAGAGCTGCCCGCCCGCGCGCCGCACGAGCTCGGCCAGATACAGCGTGTACGCGGGGATTCCCTGCCGCCGCGCCTCCAGGGTCGCGAGCGTCGCGTCCTGGTGCGCCTCGATCCACGCCGGCGTCATCACCTTCGGCCGGTTCTCGGTCGAGACGGCAAACAGCTGAATATCCTCCGCCGCCAGCAGCCGCGCCACGTCGTCAAACGCCAGCGCATTCGGCCGGTCGGGATCGGGCGACATGCTCGCCGGATCGTACGTCAGCCCGAGGCCGCTGTCCTGCCCGTCGGTGAGCAGCACGATCGCCTTGCGCCCCGTGCGCCCGCGAAACAATTTTTCCGCGGCGAGATACACGGCCTGATAGATATTCGACCCGCCTGTGTCGGTGAAAAGCTCGCGCACGTTCACGCGATCGACGGCGCGGCGAATCTCCTCGCGCGCATCCGAAAACGGCAGCTGCAAATACGTGTGCGCCGAAAAATTGATCACGGCGGCCTGATCGAGCGGCGCGAGCGCATCGATCAACGCGCCGGCAGCCGCGTGCATTTCGTCCGCGTCCGGCAGCACGCTCGGGCTCGCGTCGAGAATCAGCGCCACGCTCGCGGGCTGGGTCGACGCGTCGAAATACGAAATCCTCTGCGCGAGCCCGTCCTCGAACACGCGGAAATCCTCGCGCCGCAATCCCGGCACGGCCGTGCCGTCCGCCGTCGAGACGACGCACGTGACCGGCACGATCTGCGTGCGAACGCGAATCGCATTCGCGCCGGCCGCCGCTCCGGTGCTCGCGCCGGCCGCCCCCGCAACGCCGGCGGTGATGCGCAGTTCGCCGGTCGCAGGATCGCGCTGCCAGACGACACCCTTATCGAGCTCGACGGGGCGCTTCGGCAATTTATCTTGAGCCTGAGAACGGAGAAACAAAACGGAGGGAGCCACCACAAACGCGACAACGAAAAAGATGCCCGCGCGCATCGGCGCTTCAATCGAGATCGAAATCGCGGAGTGGCTTTTCGACCGGCGCGTCTTTGGCCTTCTTCAGGCCCTCGGCGAACTTCCGCGCGAGCACGTCTTCCTTCATTCTCTCGGCTTCCACGGACGCCCGGAATTTCGCTTCGACGGAATCGGTATGTTCGCGGAGCAGGCGGGCCGTGTCGTCGAGATCAATCGACGGCGCGCGCCGAGCAGGAGTATGCGCGAGAACCACGCCGAGCGTGCGGTCGATGGTCAGCTTGGACTCGCAGCACGGGCAATCGACTTCAAAAGTATCGGCAGCGGGCTTCTTTGCCATGGCCGTATTGTACGCCCTTCGACCGGCGCGGAGAAAACGGCCGGTCCGACTTTCAGGCCGGCGCCGGCTTTTCGCCCTTCGCCATCCCAGGAAGCGGCCGCGGCTCGGGACGTAGCGTGATCTGCGGCTCTCTGGTCGCCACCGGCGGCGCGGGTGGTGGAGGCGGAATCTTCTCCGGCAGCGGCTTGCCTTCCATGAGGAGCTTCAGCTCCGTTGCATCGAGCACTTCGCGATCGAGCAGCGCCTGGGCGATGCGCTCGAGCGAGTCGCGGTGGGTCTCGAGGATATTGCGCGCGCGGCTGTAGCCCGTGCCGACGATGCTGCGCACTTCCGCATCGATCTTGATCGCCGTGTCTTCGGAGTAGTCGCGGTGCTGCGCGATTTCCCGGCCGAGGAAGATCGCCTCCTCCTTCTTGCCGAAGGTGAGCGGTCCGAGCGGGCTCATGCCCCACTCGCAAACCATCTGCCGGGCGATTTCGGTGGCGCGTTCGATGTCGTTGCCCGCGCCGGTCGTGATGTGATTCAGGAAAATCTCCTCCGCCGCACGGCCGCCCATCAGGACCGCCAGCTGCGACTCGAGGAATTCCTTCGTGTAGGTGTGCTTGTCGTCGATCGGCAACTGCATTGTGACGCCCAGCGCCATGCCGCGCGGGATGATCGTCACCTTGTGTAGCGGATCGGCGCCCGGCGTCATCGCGGCGACGAGCGCGTGGCCCGCCTCGTGGTACGCCGTGTTCTTCTTTTCCTCGTCCGACAGAATCATCGACTTGCGCTCGACGCCCATCAGGACTTTGTCCTTGGACATCTCGAAATCGGCCATCATCACGAATTTCCGGTTCTGACGGGCGGCCCACAGCGCGGCTTCGTTCACGAGATTCGCCACATCGGCGCCCGAAAATCCGGGGGTGCCGCGCGCGATCACGGAGAGATCGACATCTTCGGCGAGAGGCACTTTCCGCGTGTGGACGCGCAGAATTTCTTCGCGGCCTCGCACGTCCGGCCGCGGCACGACCACGCGGCGGTCGAAACGACCGGGGCGCAGCAGCGCCGGGTCGAGCACGTCCGGCCGGTTCGTGGCCGCAATCAGGATCACGCCTTCGTTCGACTCAAACCCGTCCATTTCGACGAGCAGCGCGTTGAGCGTCTGTTCGCGCTCGTCGTGACCGCCGCCGAGACCTGCGCCACGGTGGCGCCCGACGGCGTCGATTTCGTCGATGAAGATGATGCAGGGCGCATTCTTTTTGCCCTGCTCGAAAAGATCGCGAACGCGGCTTGCGCCCACACCCACGAACATCTCGACGAAATCCGAACCCGAAATCGAGAAGAACGGCACGTTCGCCTCGCCCGCAATCGCGCGCGCCAGCAGCGTCTTGCCCGTTCCCGGAGGCCCGACGAGCAGCACGCCCTTGGGAATGCGCCCGCCCAGCTTCTGGAATTTCTGCGGGTCCTTCAGGAAGTCGATGATCTCGTACAGCTCTTCCTTGGCCTCATCGATCCCGGCGACATCCTTGAACGTCGCCTTCTTCTGCTGCGCGGTCAAAAGCCGCGCGCGCGACTTGCCGAAGCTCAGTGCCTTGTTCCCTCCCGCCTGCATCTGGCGCATCATGAAAATCCAGATCGCGAGAATGATGATGAAGGGAGAAAGATTCAGCAGTAGGGAGAGCCAGTTCGCGTCGCTCACTTGCTTGTAATTGAAAAGGACGCCTTTGTCCTGCAAAGACTTGGTCACGTCCGGAATCGCGGAGTTCGCGATCGTCACTCCTTTGAACTTGCTGCCGTCGCGGTACTCGCCGTCCACTTCAGCGCTGTTCGGGGAGAGTTCGATCGTGACGTCCTTCACCTGGCCGTTGTTGACCTTCGATATGAAATTCGTATAAGTAGGCTCGTCTTCGTGCGTGGCCGGGCCGCCGTTGGAAGCCATCCTCCAAAGGACGACCGCCAGTGCCGCCATCAAAAGCCAGAATAGGACCGTTCGTACTGTTGAGTTCACCGTGTTACCTCACCGTTTGGATGCCTTCCCGCCGGCATCCCTATGGCGCCCGCGGATTTTCGTCCGCAGACCTTTCACCGCAACGTACGGCAGGTTGCGGCTCAGTCCACGATTGTCGCTGAGTCCGTAACCCACCCAATCCTTAGATGCGGCTGCGAAGCCGGTGTATTCAGCCTGCAAATCCACCCTTCGCGAAGCGGGCTTGTCAAAGAGCACTGCCAGCCGCAACGAGCGCGGACGGCCCTCCTCGAGCCGCTTGATCAAGAAATCCTGCGTCACGCCGGTATTCAGCACGGCGTCGATCACCAGCACGTCCCGCCCGCGCAATGCCGGCGGCGCGCTGAAGAAAATCTCCCGGTAGTCGTGCCCAGCCAGCTTCACGTCCCTCGCGTCTGACCGCACGAAGTGACACACCACCGGCCGCGAAATCTCCCGCACCAGATCCGCCGCAAACAGGAACGAGTTCTCCAGCACGATCACCACGTCGATGGTTCGGCCGGCGTAATCTCGCGAAATCGACCGACCCAACTGGCTCACTCTTTCCGCTAGCCGCCTCTGCGTAAAGGCGACCTTCACCGTGACCTCAAAGAGCTTGCTCCTCGATCACGACTCCAGCCCGCGTGCCGCTATTCGCGCAACACCCATCCCCCGCAGGCATGCCGCGCACCCAAACGATCCGTCCGTCGCTCTCCAAAACAGGCCAACTCGCCCGCTCCTCAAGGGGAATCCGCTGCTCCAGGAACAGTCGCTTCAGTTTCTTCGCCGTTCGCCCGCCCCGAGGTCGATAGGCATCTCCCGGCCGCCAGTTCCGCAGGATTAAAGGGGGTCGGAGGAGATCCGCATCGAGAGCCACACATTCCACTCCAGT
>Ga0335073_10001834_pt1 | contig 28737 bp, 27 predicted proteins | sample Lox_Sample_22_FD_207093 | JGI IMG/M metagenome (GOLD analysis project Ga0335073, IMG submission 207093) | Soil microbial communities from Loxahatchee National Wildlife Refuge, Florida, United States - Lox_Sample_2.2 | ecosystem: Environmental > Terrestrial > Soil > Wetlands | place: USA... | reverse complement strand
AACGGTGCTATCACCCGGCGGATGAGGTGTCGATTGCGATTGCCGGGAAATATGTTGAGTACGAGGACAGTTACAAATCTCTGAAAGAGGCGCTGGTGCACGGCGCGCTGAAGTACAACCTGAAGCTCAGCGTGACATGGATTGAAGCAGAGGGACTCGAGGAGCCGGGGTACGAGGAGCAGCTGCGCGGTTTTGACGGGATTCTGGTGCCGGGAGGCTTTGGCAAGCGCGGGATCGAGGGGATGCTGAACGCGATCCGCTACGCGCGCGAGCAACGGGTGCCGTATTTCGGCATTTGCCTGGGCATGCAGACGGCGTGCATCGAATATGCGCGGAATGTGTGCGGACTGCAGGGGGCGAACTCGAGCGAGTTCGATCCGGCGACGCCGCACCGGGTGATCTATAAGCTGCGCGAGCTGACGGGCGTGGAAGAGATGGGCGGCACGATGCGCCTGGGGGCGTGGACGTGCCTGCTGGAGCCGGGATCGGAGGCGGCGAAGGCGTACGGGAAGACGGAGATCTCAGAACGTCACCGTCACCGTTACGAATTTAATCGCGAATACGAGGCGCTGCTGACGGGCGCTGGGCTGAACATCACGGGGACGACGCCGGACGGAACGTATGTGGAGATCGTGGAGATTCCGGGGCATCCGTTTTTCCTGGGGTGCCAGTTCCATCCGGAATTCAAGTCGAAGCCGCTGGAGCCGCATCCGCTGTTTGCGCGCTTCATTGAGGCGAGCTATGCGAACCGGATGAAGCGGGGGCAGGCGCAGGCGGAGCCAGCGAAGGTGGAAGTCGGGCAGGGGTAGGGTTGGTTACGACTGGTTCCGACGAGTGCGCTCAGGGCGTAACGATTCGACCAGCGAGGTCAGGGGCGACGACCCGGAAATGCCTGAGATTGAGCGTATAGATTTGTTTGGCGCGACACTTTCGAGCACAGGCCAGATGCAGGGCATCGTAGATGATTCCGCCAGACAAACCCAGAGGCGCCGCTCGCCTGAAGGTCTCCAGGTATTCATCGGCGGTGAGTTCGATTGGACTCAGCCGCTGGAGAAACGCCTCGACAGCGATGACTGCGTCCTGGGGCCGGAGCCGAAGCGAGGGAGGCAACGAGGTTAATCCGCTGTAAAGCTCAGCGAGGGCATGAGCGCTGATTGCGCTGTTCTTCCTGGAGCATCGATTCCAAATCGATCTGCATACAATGTGATGCTCGTGATTAACCTGAGCGACAGCAAACAATATTGAGGTATCCAGAAAGATCATGCCGTGTCTTCATCGCGCCCGGGCACTGACGCTGCACCCACGCGCTCCAGCCGGCCCCTGGCAATGATTTCGTTGATCATCTCCGTCGTCACGACAGTGTCCTTCGCGTAGTCGGCAGGAAGGATCAGTGGGGTGCCCTTTTCGATAACCAGACGCGCCTCGCGTACGGCGGGCGTTAGAGTGAGCCGGTCTCCTGAGCGCTCGAGCTGGAGAACAGTGCCGGCCACCAAGTGTAATTCGTCGCGCACTTTTCGCGGCACAACGATTCTGCCCGCCCCGTCAATTGTTACAGTGGTACGCATAATGCCAATTTACCATTACAAATGGCATCTATCAAACCGATCAGCCGACCGTTGCCGGAGCATGCACAGCGATCTCGACTTTCGGCGGGTTCATCAGCGTGTTGTGGATGAGGCAGCGGTGGACGGCGCGGTCGACGCCTTCGCGGTTGCGCTCTTCGAGGGCGAGGGGCAATTCGACTTCGATGTGGATGTTGTCGATGCGGGGCGGGTTGAGCACTTTGTCGGCGGTGACGCGGACGCGGGTGCCTTCAGTGGCGAGGTTCTTCTGGCGGAGAAAATCGGCTGCGTAGTAAGCGGCGCAGGCGCCGAGTGAAGCGAGAAAAATTTCGGGCGGGGTCATGCCCTCGTCGAAGCCGCGGCTTTCGGGTGGCTGATCGCTGACGATGGTGTGATGGCGAGCCTTGATTTCAAACTGAACGGCACCAAGATGGCTGACTGTGACTTCCATGGCCGTACTCCTGTTTCTATGGTGCGGCGGGGTGGCCGGAATTTCCTGTGATTGCGGTCACTGACGCGGGACCGGACAGAGGTTTAGCTGGACGGGTGGCGCTGCGCCGCTCCCCGCGCATGTGCAGATTTCTCGATTGAAAGCGGGCCGGGATGGATTATCTGAATCGGGCTGTGCTGGAGGGTTTGTCTGCGGAGAGATTTCGCGACCGGCAGCCGTATCCGTGGACCAATTTGCAAAACGCGCTGACACCGGATGGCTATGAGGCATTGCGGCAGAGCATGCCGGATACGACGCAGGCGGAAAAGCAGGTTGGGAAGAAGCGCGCGTACGGGCAGGGTCCGCACGACCGGTTTCTGCTGCACTATCGGCCTGGGGTGGAGATTTCGCAGCCATGGAAGGAATTTCTGGCGGAGTTGCAGGGGCCGGTGTACATGGAGTTTCTGCGGCGTGTGCTGGGGCCGAAGGCGTTTATTCCGACGTTTGAGTGGTACTACGCGTGGCAGGGGTGCGCGGTGTCGCCGCACTGCGACGCGGTGCGCAAGCTGGCGACGCACATTTTTTATTTCAATACTGAGGCGGACTGGAATCCGGACTGGGGCGGGGAGATTCTGATACTCGACAGCGAGCGGCGGTTCAAAGCGCATTCAGGCCCGGGGTTTGACGATCTGAGGGTGGCGGCGTCGCTGCGGCCGAGCGGCAACGGGAGTCTGTTGTTCCAGCGGACTCCGCACTCGTGGCATGGAGTCAAGCCGCTGCAGTGCCCGGAGGGCCAGTTGCGGAAGCTGTTCATTGTGACGATCAATGTGCCGAGTTTCCAGGTATGGTGGCGGAAGGTGCGCGGCAAGGATCCGGACGGATACCCCATTCACGAGGCGGCATAGCAAGGAGCAATTGAGAAAATTTTGGGCGGCGGGTTCTTTGCCCGCCGTCTTTGTTTTGGGTAATGATCATCTCAACGCTGTATGACGGTGACTTCATCCGAGCCCGCGCGCGAACGGTCCGGCCTGGTAAGGACAGTCCTTGCTGCGCTGACACTGGGAATTGTGGCTGGTGGACTGATCCTCATGCTGTTTCTGCGTGAGGCGAAGCAGGGAGTATGGGATCGGGTGGCAACAGCAATGAGCGGACGGACGCTGCGGATCGACACCTCGCAGCCTACCGTGGTGGAGCAGGTGCGGCGGCTGTCGCGGCTGGAATCGGTATCGTACACGATGGACAAGATGGTGTCGGGGGATCGCGAGAATCGGGTTCTGCCGGCGTTTCTGACCGGGGACAGGATTCTGCTGGAGGTTCACGGTGAGGCGATCGCGGGCGTGGACCTGGGGCTGCTGGGCCGGAGCGACGTGTGGCTGAATGGAAAGACGGCGCACATCCATCTGCCTCCGGCGCAGATCTTCACGGTGTCGCTGGATAACAGCAAGACGCACGTGTATTCGCGAACGACGGGGATTCTGGTTCCGGTGGATCCCAGCCTCGAGGGCGAGGTGCGCGCGGAGGCAGCGGAGAATCTGCGACAGTCGGCGCTGCAGGCGGGAATTTTGGGGAAGGCGCAGAAGAATGCGTGCACGACGGTGACGAAGCTGCTGATGGGTTTGGGATTTGAGCAGGTGGAGTGTGATTAACAGGGTGCAGGGTACAGGGTGCAGCAAAGGCATTCTGTACCCTTGCGCCGTGTGCCCTGTACCCTGTTGCTGTGAGCCAGGAATTTGAGATTGGGCCGGTGCGGGTGGGCGGCGGCGGGCTTTTTCTGATTGCGGGACCGTGCGTCATCGAGAGCGAGAAACATGTGCATGCGATGGCGGAGGCGGTCCAGCGGATTACCTCGGAGCTTCGGATTCCTTACATCTTTAAAGCTTCATACGATAAGGCGAATCGGACGTCGGTAACGAGTTTTCGCGGACCGGGGCTGGTCGAAGGGACGGCGATCCTGCGGCGGCTGGCGGAGGCGACGGGGCTGCCGGTGCTGACCGATGTTCACGAGCCGGCGCACTGTGAGATCGCAGCCGAGGGTGCGGATGTGCTGCAGATTCCGGCTTTCCTGTGCAGGCAGACCGATCTGCTGGTGGCGGCGGGACGGACGGGGCGCGCCATCAACGTGAAGAAGGGGCAGTTTGTGGCGCCGTGGGATATGCGGCATGCGGTGGAGAAGATCGCGAGCACGGGAAACACGAGAGTGTTTCTGACTGAACGCGGCGCGAGTTTCGGCTACAACAATCTGGTCGTTGATATGCGGTCGCTTGCGATCATGCGGGGATTTGCGCCGGTCGTGTTCGACGGAACGCATTCGGTGCAGATTCCGTCAGGGGCGAATGGCGTGTCGGGCGGGCAGCCGGAGTTCATTCCGCTGCTGGCGCGGGCCGCGGTGGCGGCGGGCGTGGACGGGATTTTTCTCGAGGTTCACGACAATCCCGCAGAGGCGAAGTCGGATGGAGCGAACGCGCTGGATCTGAAGAATCTGAAACCGCTGCTGGAGACGCTGCTGGCGATCCAGCAGGCGGCGGGCACTCCGGTGCGCGCGTAGCGAAAAGAGCGCTCGCTATTCAGGTCCCGACGGGCTTGCGCATCAGGGCGGCGTGGTTCCTGGAAATTTTGGGAGTTCCGACGACGACGAGGCCCGCGGCCTGGGCGGCTGCAATTTCGGCGTCAAACTGCTCGTTGCGCACATGGCCGGACGGCTCGACGAGCAGCGCGGCAGCGCCGGGCTTGAGTGCTGCGGTAACTTCGCGGAAGAAGCGGTCGGCGGATGGCGTCTCATGCACCATGGCGAAAGCGAGGGCGAAGTCGATGGAGCCGATCAGGTCGGGAATCTGCAATGAATCGGGGACGGCGAGGCGAGTCTGGATGCGGCCGGCATAACCGGCGCGATCGGCTCGCAGTTTGAGATTCTCCAGCATCTTCGCCTGGATGTCGACGGCGATGACTTTGCCGTGCAGGCCGACCAGCTCCGCGAGGGGCAGGGTAAGGAAGCCCATGCCTGGACCAGGTTCGAGCACGGTCATGCCGTCGCGAATATAAGGGGCGAGCAGTTTTTCAGGTTTAACGGTCCAGCGACGAAGTGGATTGAGCAGCAGCGGACCCATCCACCAGGGGCAAACGCGGTGTGCCATACGATTGCCTCAGGCAGCATCCTGAACGGTCAGCGCGGAAGAGGAGTCGTCAGGATGCTCGCGAACATCGTACTCCGCATGGGGATGCTCGACGCAAATTTGCAGTGGAGGCGTTCTGTGGGAAACAAGGCGAGAAGCGCGATCGCGTGGAGGGCCAGTTCCCATGCGACAATGGAGATGAACCGGACATGAATTCCTCAGCCGCAGTGGCGCCGTCGCCAGCGACCATTACGCCGGAGCTCCTGACGCAGCACGGCATTACCCCGGATGAATACAACCGCATAGAACGGGCGCTGGGCCGTACGCCGAGCCTGACCGAGCTGGGCATTTACAGCGTGATGTGGAGCGAGCACTGCTCCTACAAGTCATCGAAGGTGCATCTGCGGCGGCTGCCGACGCGCAGCAAGCTGGTGGTGCAGGGGCCGGGCGAGAACGCGGGCATCATCGACGTGGGCGATGGCTGGGCGTGCGCGTTCAAAATCGAGAGCCACAATCATCCTTCCTACATTGAACCGTTTCAGGGCGCGGCGACGGGCGTGGGCGGAATCCTGCGGGACATCTTCACGATGGGCGCGCGGCCGCTGGCGGTGATGGACTCGCTGCGATTCGGACCGCTGGAAGCAAGCGCAGGAACGCCGGAAGAGCTGGTGCGCAAGAATCACTCGGTGGTGGAAGGCGTGGTGCACGGGATCGCGGGATACGGCAATTGCTTTGGCGTGCCGAACCTGGGGGGCGAGACGAAGTTTGAGGCGTGCTACTCGGGGAATCCGCTGGTGAATGCATTTGCGCTGGGGCTGGTGCGACGCGAAGAGATTTTCTACGCGAAGGCGTCGGGGATCGGGAACCCTGTGATTTATGTGGGCGCACGCACCGGCCGCGATGGAATTCACGGCGCGACGATGGCGAGCGAGGAATTCAAGGAAGGCTCCGAACAGAAACGGCCGAACGTGCAGGTTGGCGATCCGTTCATGGAGAAGCTGTTGCTGGAGGCTTGTCTCGAAGCGATGAAGACCGGGGCCGTGGTTGGCATCCAGGACATGGGCGCGGCGGGGCTGACGTGTTCCACCTGCGAGATGGGCGCGCGGGGCGGCGTTGGCCTTGAAGTGGAACTGGATCATGTGCCGCAGCGCGAGACCGGCATGACGGCGTACGACATCATGCTGAGCGAGAGCCAGGAACGCATGCTGCTGGTGGCTGAGAGGGGCCGCGAGCAGGAGGTGTTGCGCGTATTCGAGAAGTGGGGGCTGGACGGTGTTGTTGCCGGCACGGTGATTGGGGAGCCGCGGCTGCGCATCTTCCAGCATGGCGAGCTGGTGGCGGATATTCCGAACCAGTCGCTGACTGACGATGCGCCGTTGTATCACCGGCCTGTGGGGACATGGGCGCGGCCGGACCAGATCGGGGCGCCGCTCGATCCACCGCCGACGGTGCTGGAGGAATTGAAGAAGGCGCGGGACTACACGGCGGACCTGAAGAAGCTGCTGGCGTCGGCGAACATCTGCTCAAAGCGCTGGGTGTTTGAGCAGTACGACTCGATGGTGCAGACGAACACGGTGGAGGGTCCGGGCGGCGAAGCGGGCGTGATGAGGATCAAGGAGTCGGGAAAACCAGGGCACGAACGCGGCTTAGCGATGGCGCTGGCGGGCAATGGACGGTGGTGTTATCTCGATCCGAAGCTGGGTGCGATGCATGCCGTGGCCGAGGCGGCGAGGAAGGTGGCGTGCACGGGGGCGACCCCGGTTGCGGCGACGAATTGTCTGAACTTTGGGAACCCGGAGAAGCCGGAGATCATGGCGCAGCTATCGGCGGCGATTGATGGGATTGCTGAGGCGTGCACGGCGCTGAGCACGCCGATCACGGGCGGGAATGTTTCGCTCTACAACGAAACGAAGGGTGAGGGGATTTATCCGACGCCGGTGCTGGGGATCGTTGGGTTGCTGGACGACGTGACGAAGGCGGTGCCGGCGGATTTTCGGAACGAGGGCGATACGATTTTCTTTGTGTCGGGACGCGGCGGGGAGATTCGCGAGGCGGACGCCGAGTCACGTGCGGATGATTTGCGGCGGCTGGGAAGTTCGGAGTTCGCGAAGACCTGTTTGGGGAGTATGTGGGGATTGCCGCCGCAGTTGAGCCTCGATGCAGAGGCGCGGTTGGTAAAGGCGCTGGGCGAGTTAGCGGAGTCGGGCGTGCTGACGTCGGCGCGTGATGTGGGCAGCGGAGGGTTTGCGGTGTCGGTGGCGAAGGCGTGCATCGGCGGCGGGATCGGAGCTTCAATTCGGATCGGGGATGCGAATCCGCGAGTCGCGGCTGTGCCGTGGGAGATGTTGTTCACGGAGCCGGCGAGCGCGGCGATCGTGAGTCTCGGGCGCGATGCGATCGCGGAATTGAAGGCAGTTGCGGAGCGGGATGGATTGTTCGTGATGGAGATTGGCGAAGTGGGTGGGAATTCGTGTGAGATCAGCATCGACATGGTGCAGGTGGTGTCGGCGAAGGTGGCGGAGTTGAAGCCGGTTTGGGTGGAAGCTCTGGAATCGCAACTGGCTGAGGTGGTGGCGTGACGCGGTTGGTGATGGAGGGGTTCGAAGGCGCAGGCGCTGACGCCCTTATGCCTTTGGAAACCGATGCGGCACGACTGAACTCGTGCCTCGATACAAAGGCGTCCGACCTGCTCCGCACTGATTTCGGCAGGTGTATGGAAGCATCGAGGGAAGCAGCCGCAGGTTTTTCGGCGGCGGCCGCTGCGCGGCCTGACCTCAGAATGACAGCGACCGTGCAGGACGATCCAAAGCTGCGGGAGCACTGCGGAGTGGTTGCCATCCACGGGCATCCGGATGCTTCGCGGCAGGCTTATCTGGCGCTGTACGCGCTGCAGCATCGCGGACAGGAGTCGGCGGGGATTGCGACAGCCGACGGCACGCACCTGTCGAACATCAAGGGCATGGGTCTGGTGAGCGAGATCTTCACCGATGATGTGCTGGCGCGGCTCAAGGGCGATATGGCGATCGGGCACACGCGCTACTCGACGACGGGTGACTCGGCGCTGCTGAATGCGCAGCCCATTCGCGTGGAGTCGACGAAGGGGCTCATCGCGATTGCGCACAACGGAAATTTGGTGAACCTGGGGAATCTGCGCGTCCATCTGGAGCGCAAGGGTGCGTTCTTCCAGACGACGTCGGACTCGGAGATCATCGTGCAGCTGATCGCGCACTCTCGGGCGACGACGCTGGTGGATGCGATTGCCGATTCGCTGCGGCAGCTGGAGGGCGCTTTCTCGATTGTGATGATGACGCGCGATCGCGTGTTCGCGGCGCGCGATCCGCATGGTTTTCGGCCGTTGTCGATGGGGCGCATCCCAAACGCAAACGGACCGGACACGATTGTGTTTGCGTCCGAGACGTGCGCTTTTGATTTGCTGCGGGCGAAGTTTGAGCGCGATGTGCTGCCGGGCGAACTGGTGATGGTGAGCGCCGATGGCGTGACGTCGCGGCAGTACGCGCCGGCGCAGCAATCGAGCTGCATCTTCGAGCATGTGTATTTTGCGCGGCCCGACAGCATGATTTTCAACCGCTGGGTGCAGGAGAGCCGCGAGGAGATGGGGCGGCAGCTGGCGCGGGAGTCGCATGTGCCGGCGGATCTTGTCGTTCCGGTTCCGGACTCGGGGGTGACGGCGGCGATCGGGTATGCGGCGGAGAGCGGCGTGCCGTTTCGCTTTGGGCTCATCCGCAACCACTATGTGGGCCGGACGTTCATCGAGCCGGAGCAGCGGGTGCGCGATTTCGGCGTGAAGCTGAAGCTGAATCCGGTGCGCAATCTGCTGGAAGGGCGGCGGATCATTCTGATCGACGATTCGATCATCCGCGGAACGACGAGCCGGAAAATCGTGCGCATGGTGCGGCAGGCCGGGGCGAAAGAGGTGCATCTGCGCATCAGTTGCCCGCCGACGATTTCGCCGTGTTTCTATGGGGTGGATACGCCGCGGAAGTCGGAGCTGATTGCGGCCAACAATACCATCGAGGAGATTCGGCGCTTTATCGAGGCGGATTCGCTGGCGTATTTGTCACTGGATGGGTTACAAAAAGCATGCGACGGCGGCGAAGGGAACAAGTTCTGCGTCGCGTGTTATACGGGCGAGTACCCGACGCAGTGGGTGGATGTCGAGGACATTCTGCCGGCGACGGTCGGCGCGCCATAGAGAGCTTTCACCACAGAGCACAGACTGCACAGAGTTTTTTGGTGAATGGGTTTGTGCGCCATCGCTCTTTGGAGACTTTCCATTTTCTTGCCGCGCGCAACCTGAACATCTCCTGATGCTTCCCAATACGCAGAAGGGAGAAGGTTCGAATGGCAGCGAAGAAAAAATCATCAGGCAGGAAGTACGGTCCGAAGGCGCAGAAGAAAGTCGCGCGCGTGATGCGTGAGAAGAAGAGCGGGAAGCTGAAGAGCGGACGCAGCGGGAAAAAAGTGACGAGCCGCAAGCAGGCGATCGCGATCGGATTGTCCGAGGCGCGCAAGGCAGGCGCAAAGGTTCCGAAAAAGAAGTCAGCGGCGAAAAAGAGCAGCGCGAAGAAGTCTTCAAAGAAGAAGTAGGACGCAGCGGAATCTCTCATTGCCGATTCAAAGATTCAAACGGGCCCGGAATCCTTCTCAGGTTCCGGGCCCAGTTTTCTCAGGCGGTGTCTTTTCCTGTAACCTTTTTTTCGTACCCCTCATGACGCAAAACTCTCCCGCTCCTTCTGCTCACAGATTTGTTCGCGCGTGTTTGCGCCAGCCGGTGGATCGCACTCCGGTGTGGTTTTTGCGCCAGGCAGGCCGCTACATGCACGAGTACATGGAAGTGCGGCGCCACCACTCGCTGCTGGACATCTGCAAGCGGCCCGAGCTGGCGGCGGAGGTGACGATTACGGCGGCGGAGAAGCTGGACGTGGATGCGGCGATCATCTTTGCCGACCTGCTGCTGCCGCTGGAGTCGATGGGGCTCGATTTTGAGTTTCAGGCGGGCGAGGGGCCGGTGATCCACAAGCCGCTGCGGACTGCGGCGGACATCGATGCGCTGGTGACGACGCGGGCTGCCGAGTTGAGTTACGTGGGCGATGCGATCCAGAAGGTGGTGGCGCATTTTCATGGACGGCTGGGGATGATCGGGTTCTGTGGGGCTCCGTTCACGCTGGCCAGCTACATGATTGAGGGCGGCGGCTCGCGCAACTACATCGAGACGAAGAAGCTCATGTACCGGCAGCCGGATGCGTGGCGGAAACTGCTGGACAAGCTGGTTGTCGTGCTGAAGGAGTTTGCGGCGCTGCAGGTGGCCGCCGGCGCCGAGGTGATGCAGATCTTCGACAGCTGGGCGGGGGCGCTGTCGATTCCGGACTATCGCGAGTTTGTACTGCCGGCGACGAAGACGCTGGTGCGCGAGGTGCAGGCGCTGGGCGTGCCGGTGATCTATTTCGGCGTGGACACGGCGAGTTTGCTCGCTGCTATGCGTGAGGCGGGCGCGGATGTGCTCGGCCTCGACTGGCGGACGCCGCTGGACAAGGCATGGCGCGAACTCGATTATTCGTGCGCGGTCCAGGGGAATCTTGATCCGATCACGTTGTTTGCGGAGCCGGAGCTGATTCGCGTGCGCGTGCGCCAGATTCTGGATCAGGCGGCGGGAAAGGCGGGACACATTTTTAATCTGGGGCATGGGATTGTGCCGGGGACGCCGGTGGAAAATGTGCAGGCGGTGGTGAAGTTTGTGCGCGAATATGTGCCGGAGGTGCGGCATGGCTGATGCGGTATTGCTGCTGGCGCACGGGACGCCGGATACGGTGGAGGAGATTCCGGAATATCTCCTGCGGGTGACGCGCGGGCGTCCGCTGCCGGAAGAAGCAGTGGAGGAAGTGAAGCATCGGTTTGCGGCGATCGGCGGGAGTCCGCTGACGCGGCTGACGCTGGAGCAGGGACGGCTGCTGGGAGAAGAGCTGCGGATGCCTGTGTATGTGGGCATGCGCAACTGGAAGCCGTACATCGCCGACGTGGTGGCGAAGATGTGCGCCGATGGCGTAACGCGTGCGGCGGCGATTTGCCTGGCGCCGCAGAATTCGCGCACGAGCGTGGGGCTTTACGGGAAGGCCGTGTTCGACGCGGCAGGCGACGCGCTGGAACTGAAGTTTGTGGAGCACTGGGCTGAGCATCCGGAGCTCGTTGCCGGATTCGCGGAGCGGCTCACAGCAACGCGCGAAGCATTCGGCAGGGAAGTGGGCGCGCCGTTGCCGGTGTTGTTCACAGCGCACAGCGTTCCGGTGCGGACGGTGCAAGCCGAAGCGGGGACCGATGCTCCGGATCCGTACGCCGAGCAGGCGCGGCTGACGGCGAGGCTTGTCGCGGAGTGTGTCGGGCTGAAGCCGGAAGAGTGGTGGTTTGCGTTTCAGAGCCAGGGGATGTCGGGTGGCCCGTGGCTGGGGCCGACGGTGGAGGACACGCTGACGGAGCTGCGGGGGAAGGGTGTGACGAACCTGGTGATCCAGCCCATTGGGTTTCTCTGCGATCACGTGGAGATTCTGTACGACATCGATGTGGGGTTTCGGGAGTTCGCGGCGGGGCTGGGGATGACAATCCGGCGGCCGGATTCGCTGAACGATTCGCGACGGCTCACGCTGGCGCTGGCGGACCTGGCGCGCAAAGAACTGGCGTGAGCGGTGAAGCAGGCAGAAACCGAGCCGAGAGACGACCTGGCCGAATCTTAGTTCCCGCCGGGGGCGGGGCGCATCAGTATAAGTGGAAACGATGAAGATCTGGCAGAAGCTTGCTCTGATAGTGGTGCCGGCGATACTGATTGTGGCGATCGGCGTCTGGCGGATTAACGTGGCGCGCAACCGGCCCGGGGTTGTCCCCAGGCAGGCGCAGGAGACCCACCTGAGCGACGAGCAGATGGTGCAGCCGCGGAAGTTGTTCATTGACGATCTGAAGTCGGCGAAAGATCTGACCGGGAAGCCGGTGTGGGTACAGGCGGGATACGAGATGGCCTACTACCCTTATGCCGGGCATCGGGTGGACTTCGCGCACAAGGTGGGCGTTCTGCCGAGCGTGCAGCGGCTGGATATCAAAGACATTGTGTTGGAGAAGGTGCCGGCCAACGTGGAGACGAGGATTCCGCGGGGGACCGCGCAGGGTTTCCTGGTGTTTACGATGCCGGACGATGCCAAAGAATACGCAACAGCGGTTGGCACAATTCAGGGGAACGACTCGACGTGGTATTGCGACAACGTGCTGTACTACGACGATCCGCATCAGATGTATAACTTCTGGCCGAAGGATCTGTGGGCCGCCGTGGATACGCACCAGCCGAAGGCGGGGATGACGGAACTGGAGACGGCGATGGCGCTGGGGGTGATGCAGCAGTCGAACTCGTCGGACTACGGGAACCGGACGGTGTATTACAACGCCGGGCCGAAGCGCTGGGCCGTGACGTTCGAGAACGACAAGGCGACGCAGGTGCAGGAGGAGAAGTAGGGTTTTAGAGAGCAGGGAGTAGCGTTGCTCACTCATGAAGCGTCGTTTGTCCCTAATCTCTGGTGTCGTGTTTCAGAGATTTCTTTATCTTCCATATAACAAAGCAGGTCCCTCGCTCGCCTACCCCATCTTCGATGGGGCCCCAAAGCGCTCGCTTCGGGATGACAGGTAGAAGAATTTCAGAAACGCAACACTAGCCCCTAAACGCTGATCCCTCTCCTCCCTCAGGCGTCTTCGGAGAAGCGGATTGGCGGGCCGAGGAAGCGGTTGCGCAGCAGCGCGAGCCATCCGCCGAGTAATGAGGGTGCGGGGGCGGCGTATTGCATCGGTTCCTGGGAGGCACGCGCCGGTGGCTTACGGGATTTTATCGCCGGAGGTGGCTCGGGACTTTCCGGTAGTGGTTTCTGTGTGACCGCAGCCAGCGCGCACTGCCGCATATAAGCAGAGACAGTGAGTCCCAGTTCGGCGGCGCACTTCTCGATGCGGCGCTCTTCGGCGGGAGAGAAACGAGTGGTGATACGGCGGGTGCGATCGGGTGCGGGCTTGTTTCTCGAAGCGAGAAGCGCCTGGGGCTGGCGAACCGTGTTTGCGAGAACTTTGCTGAACTGAGCGCGTTTCGCTGCTCGCGGTTTCTGCCGAGCGGACCGGGTGGGGGTAGCTCTGCGTGGGATTGCCGGCTGCGACGGTAAGGCCGGAGCGATCTTCGACGTGGAGCGGATGATTGCGGATGTCGCGGCAGCAGGTCGTGCAGTCAGCTTTGCTGGCGTCGCCGTTCTGGCCTGACGTTGCGTCCTGGAAGCTGAAGGGGCCGGCGCCGACTTCGTGGTCAGCGCTGATGGCCGGGTTTTCGGGGCGGGTGGCGGAGTAGGCGCCGCGGGTGGCGGTTCGGGAAGACGGGAGACTTCGACGGTGGCGGGCGAAAATTTTGCCTGCTGTGAGGCCGTTGAAGGGGCGGCCGTTTTGCGGTGCGGCTTGCTGCGCTGGCTGAGCGAAGTGGGGGGAAGGTCCACGAAGGCGCGAGCCGGCAAATCAGAGAATGCTGGAAGGGGGGCGTCACTGATGTTTCCGGGTACCAGTGTTGCCGCGGTGGATCTCTTCTCAGTTACCGCCCTTGCCGGGCGCGGTGGCGGGGCAGGGCGAGACGCTGTTCGCGGTGCCATGGTGAAGGGCTCGTGTTCCAACGCGACGTCGGGGGGCGGTGCAGCTTTTAATTCGATGACCGGCTCGGTGTCTGGCACAACGGGGAGATTCGCGACCCAGAGGGGCAGTTCTTCCGCAGGCTCGGAGGTCGTGACGGAGGGTGTTTTCGTTGGTTGTGCAGAGGGCTGGGGAGGTGCTGCCGCCTGCGGCTTCTGGGCGGGACGGCGCCGGCTTGCGGCGGCCTGGCGATTGCGATGGCTGCGGATCGCTTCTTCGTAGGGAATCTCCCGGATTCCTTCTTCAGGCGCACCCTTTGCGCGGCCGTTCCCGTTCGCCGGTTGCTTGCCAGACCAGGTATGGAAGCGGCCAAGAATGGCGTGAAGGTCCTCGGGTGGCGGTCCGGCCTGCATGGAAGAATTCCTCTGCTGCGAGCGTAAAAGGACAGCAGCCGTGCGAGGAGAGAAAGATGAGGGATTTCTCAGGCAGATTCCGTCATTGGTAACAAAGACAGAGCGCTTTTCCAATTCGGGAAGCGACATTACCCCGGTGCGGGCGGAGAGTTGACGAATCAGCCGGTATTGCGGAGGCCGGCGGCGATGCCGCTGATGGTTCCGGCGATGGCGCGGTTGACCTCGTCGGTATCTTCACCGGCGCGCTTGCGGCGGAGGAGGTCGACCTGGATGAGGCTCATGGGGTCGACGTAAGGATTGCGGAGGACGATGGAGCGGGCGAGGACGGGGTTGGACTGGAGCAGATCGCGCTGGCCGGTGACGGCGAGGATGGCGTCGCGGGTGCGCTCGAATTCGGATTTCAACGCAGAGAAGACGCGCTCGCGGAGCGCGGCGTCGGGGACGAGGGACGCATAGAGCGAGGCGATACCGAGGTCGGCCTTGGCGAGGGCCATCTCGACGTTGCGAACGACGTCGGTGAAGAGGGGAAAATCTCCCATCATTTCCTGGAGCAGCGGCAGGCCACCGGGTTTTTTCATAAATTCTGCAAACGCCGTGCCGACGCCGAACCAGGCGGGGACGAGGAGGCGGCTCTGGGTCCAGCCGAAGACCCAGGGGATGGCGCGGAGGTTGGCGAAGGAGATTTGCCCGGGTCGGCGGGCGGGGCGGGAGCCGATGCGGGCGTGCTCGAGTTCGCTGACGGGGGTCGCGACTTCGAAGTAGTGGAGGACTTCGGGGTCCGAAATGATGTGCTCGCGATAGAAGCGGAAGGACGTGCTGGAAATCTCGGTAAATGCGGATTCCCACGATGACTTGAGAACGCCGGAGTAGCGGGCATTGGGGATGAGCGCATTGGGACGAGCGAGCGCATCGAGGGAGGCGGCGATCATGAGTTCGAGATTGCGCTCGGCGAGGACGACGTCGGAGTACTTCCAGTTGAGGACTTCGCCTTGTTCGGTGATGCGAATTTCGCCGTCGAAGGCGCCGATGGGCTGGGAGTAGATGGAGCGATGGGTGGGGCCGCCGCCGCGGCCGACCGTGCCGCCGCGGCCGTGGAAGAGGCGGAGGCGGATGCCGCACTCGTGGGCAACTTCGTGCAGGGCACGATGGGCGCAGAAGATTTCCCAGGTGCTGGTGAGCATGCCGCCGTCTTTATTGGAGTCGGAGTAGCCGAGCATGACCTCCTGGGTGTTGTTCCACGAGGCGAGGAGTTTTGCGTAGCCGGGCGAGGTCCAGAGTTCGCGGCAGATGCGCGGGGCGTTGCGCAGGTCTTCGATGGATTCGAAGAGAGGGACGGGCATGAGGCCGGGGTCAGCACCGCGGCCGGCGACTTCGACGCCGCCGAGGCGCGCGAGCCACAGGACGGCGGTGACGTCATCGACCGAAGAGGCGCCACTAACGATGTACTGGCGAATGGCTTCGGGGCTGCAGCCTTTCTTCAGTTCGGCGATGACGCGAAAGGTTTCGATGACGTCGCGGGTTTCGGGACTGAGGGCCGAGGGCGTGATGGCTCCGCTTTGTGCAGAGCCTGGTCCGTGACTCCAGGCGGAGGACTCTTCGAGAGCCTTGCGATGGATGCGGGCGTGCTGGCGGATGTCGAGGGTGTGGAGGTGGAGCCCGAAGGTGCGGACCATCAGCAGCAGGGGATCGATCAGAGTCTCGGCGAGGCGAATGCCCTCGTTGGCGGCGAGCGAGCGGCGAACGATGCTGAGGTCCTGGAGAAAATCGGCTGCGGAGCAGTAAGGGGAGAGGCCAGCGAGCGAGGACTCGAGAAGCTCGGGATCGGAATCGAATTTGCCGGCGGTGCGCTGGATGCGCGCGCGGACGCAAACGAGGTAGCGGCGATAGGTTTCGAATTCGAAGCGGGTGCCGAAGGATTCAGTGCTGGTGTGCAGCTCATCTTCGAAGGAGCGCAGGCGGGCGAGGAGTTCTTCGCTGACGGGGAGCTGCTGGGCGGAGGTGGTGAGCAGGTCGATGGCCTGCTGCAGGCGCTGGTCGTAGTAAGCGAGCAGGCGGGTACGAGCGGCGAGGATGGCCTGGCGGGTGACGTCGGGGGTGACGAAGGGATTGCCGTCGCGGTCGCCGCCGATCCAGGAACCGAAAGCAAGGAGCAAAGGCAGGTCGGAGAGCTCGAGCGCGAGGCCATACTCGCTTTTGAGTGCCGCGGCGACTTCCTGGTAGAGGCCGGGGAGGGTTTCGAAGATGGAGACGTCGTAGTAATCGAGGCCCATGCGGATTTCGTCTGTGACGGCGGGCTTGCGGCTGCGAACCTCGTCGGTTTGCCAGAGCGCGGTGATCTCGGCGGTGAGGGCTTGTTCGAGGGCGGCAAGTTCCTCGTCGGGGACGGGGATGCGGTCGAGCCTCTCGAGGAATTCGCTCATGCGGCGGCGCTTGAGGAGAATCGTCCGGCGCGCAATTTCGGTGGGGTGGGCGGTGAAGACGGGAACGACGAGGATGCGGCGCAGCCAGGCGAGGGCTTTCTCGGCGGAGATGCCGGCATCGCGCATGGCGCGCAGGGTGCCGCGCAGTTCGCCGCGCTGCGTCTCGCGTTTCTGATCGCCGGTGATCTGGATGGAGAGGCGGCGGCGTTTGCGGTGGTTGGTTTCGGCGAGGTTGATGAGCTCGAAGTAGAAGGCGAAGGCGCGGCTGAGGCGTTCGGCCTGCTCGACGGGCATGGAACTGATGTTGAGCACGGCCAGCTGCATCAGGTTCTCGGCGTCGCGGGTTTCTCCCTTCGACTGCAGCTCGCGGCGGCGGATGGCGGACTGGCGGAGCTCTTCAACTTTTTCATAGAGCGCGGGCCCGGCCTGTTCGCGGAGGACGCGACCGAGCAACTGGCCGAGAGAGCGAACATCGCGACGGAGCGGGGCTTCCTTCAGGTCGCCGGTGCGGGCTTCGAGCTCAGCGAGGCGCTGCTCCCAGCTCTCAGGTTTCCAGAGAGGCGGCATCTGTTCTGATTCAATCACACTGCGTGATAGCATGCGGGAGCGCTGGCGCGGCCTGCATTTTCGCGGCAGTTCTCAATCATGAAAAGTCTTCTTCGTGTTTTTGCGATTTGCAGTTTGGCGTTTTGCGCGGGAACGACACGCGCGCAGACGGGAATATCGGGTGTGGACGGGTCCGGCGGCACGTCGGCCTTCGATGTCGTCATCGTGCATGGGCACATCGTGGATGGGACCGGGTCGCCGTGGTACTCGGGCGACGTTGGGATTCGCGACGGGAAGATTGCGGCGATCGGAAATTTGGAGCGCGCGGCGCGGAAGCAGACCATCGACGCGCATGGCGATGTGGTGGCGCCGGGGTTCATCGACATGCTGGGGCAGTCGGAGATGACGATGCTGGTGGATCCGAGGCTGCCATCGAAAATCTACCAGGGAATCACGACGGAGATTACGGGCGAGGGCGATTCGGCGGCACCGCTGAACTCGCGGATGATCGAGGCGGATCGGGCGAGCTACGAGCATTTGCAGATCACGCCGGACTGGACGGATTTTCGCGGCTACTTTGCGCGGCTGGAGCGGCAGAAGATGGGCATCAACCTGGCGAGTTATGTGGGCGCAACGAGCGTTCGGCGGATGGTGCTGGGGGACGCGGACGTGCAGCCCTCCGCGGAACAGCTGAAGCAGATGCAGGATTTGGTGCGGCAGGCGATGGAGCAGGGAGCGGTGGGCCTTTCGACGGCGCTGCAGTACGCGCCGGCTCCGTATGCGAAGACGGACGAGCTGATCGCGCTGGCAAGTGTCGCAGCAAAGTACGGCGGTATCTATGCGACGCACATGCGCAGCGAGGGCGATGCGGAGCCGGCGGCGATCGATGAGGCGATCCGCATCGGGCGCGAGGCGCATATTCCGGTGGAGATCTGGCATCTGAAGGCGGCGGGCAAGGCGAACTGGGGGAAGATGCCGCAGATCATCGCGCAGATCGACGCGGCGCGGGCCTCGGGCGTGGATGTGAGCGCGAACACCTATGCGTACACGGCTTGGTTCAACAGCTTCTCGGCGTTCATTCCGCCGTGGGCGCACGACGGCGGCGATGCGGCGCTGATCCAGCGACTGAAGGATCCGGTGATGCGGGCGCGGATTCGCAAAGACATGCTGGATCCGCACGGCGACTGGGACAACGAGTGGCAGGAGATTCCTGGGCCGGAGGCGGTCCTGATCGCGGTGGTGCAGAATCCCGAGCTGGTGCCGTTGCAGGGCAAGCGGCTCTCGGAGGTGGCGGCGATCTGGCACGAGGACGCGATCGACGCGCTGTGCGACTTGCTGATCAGGGACAAGGCGTTCACGAATGTGGCGGTGTTCGGGATGAGCGAGCCGGATGTGAAGCTGGCGCTGGAACAGCCGTGGGTGTCGGTGGATAACGACTCGCAGGGGACGTCGCCGGAGGGGTTGCTGGGGCAGGAGCATCCGCACCCGCGGGCGTATGGGACGTTTCCGCGGATTCTACGAAACTATGTGCGCGAGGAGCATGTGCTGACGCTGCCGGATGCGATTCGCAAATTTACGGCGCTGCCGGCGCAGCGGATGCGGCTGACGGATCGCGGCGTGCTGAAGCAGGGGATGTGGGCCGATGTGGTGGTGTTCGATCCGGCGACGGTTCGGGACATGGCGACGTTCGAGCAGCCGAACCAGCTGTCGCAGGGGATGGAGTTTGTGCTGGTGAATGGTGTGCCGGTGATTGCTGAGGGCAAGATGACGGGCGCGCTGCCGGGGAAGGTGCTGCGCGGGCCTGGATACGTCGCGCCGTGAAGGCGGGCGAGGCGATGGTGGCGATCCGACGCGCAGAGGAGCGCGACGTGACGGCGATGGCGGCGATCCGCGCCGAGGCGTGGGGGACGCAGGAATATTGGGAGCCGCGGGTGGGGGCGTATTTGGCAGGAGCTGTCAGTGCGCGAGATGCGCAAGCGGAGTGCGCTGTATTCGTGGCGGAGATCGACGGCGCGGTTGCCGGGGTTGCGTCGGGGCATCGGACGACACGCCATCGGTGCCAGGGTGAACTGCAGTGGATGAATGTGGCCCGGGCGCATCAGGGGCGAGGCATCGCGGGCAATCTGTTGGCGGCCATGGCAGGATGGTTTGTGGAGCAGGGAGCGATGCGGGTTTGCGTTGATGTGGAGCCCGGGAATGCGGCTGCGCGGGCTTTTTATGCGAGGCATGGCGCGGTGGAGCTGAAGCCGTCGTGGATGGTTTGGGAGGATGTGCGGGTTGCGATTGCGGTGACCTGAGGTCGGCGTTATTCTCCTTGCGTTATGCGGAGATACATTTCAACGCTTGTTGCTTTGGCCGCTGTCTCGGCTGCCTCCCTTGCCGCGCAGAATTCCGATCAGCCGAAGCCGAAACCGGAAGAGACAGAAGTGTGGCAGCCGGTGCCGAAGGTGGTGACGCCGGGGGCGACGGATGCGGAGCCGCCGTCTGACGCGATTGTGCTGTTTGACGGGAAGAACGAGGACGAGTGGGTATCGGCACAGGATCACACGCCGGCGAAGTGGATTGTGGGCGACGGGATTCTGACGGTGGCGAAGTCGACGGGGAATATCGAGACGAAGCGGACGTTTAAGGACTATCAGCTGCACATCGAGTGGCGGATTCCGGAGAACATCACCGGGAGCGGCCAGGCGCGCGGGAACAGCGGGGTGTTTTTGGCGTCGCTGGGGCCGGGGGATGCGGGGTACGAGCTGCAGGTGCTGGACTCGTACAACAATGCGACGTATGTGAACGGGATGGCGGGGAGCCTGTATAAGCAGGCAATTCCGCTGGCGAATGCGGCGCGGAAGCCTGGCGAGTGGCAGACGTATGACGTGGTGTGGACGGCGCCGCGGTTTAAGGCCGACGGATCGGTGGAGACGCCGGCGTATGCGACTGTGTTCTGGAATGGCGTGCTGGTGGAGGATCATTTCGGGTTGAAGGGGCAGACGCTGTACATCGGGCAGCCGTTTTATAAGGCGTACGATCGCGCGCCGATCAAGCTGCAGGCGCATGGGGACAAGAGCGAGCCGATCAGCTTCCGGAATATCTGGGTACGACCGCTGGATTAGCGACAAGCCCGCCGCCGAGTTCACAGAGTTAAGGATGGGTCTGCGTCGTTAGCGCAGGCGTGCGCGCACTTCGGGGCGGACCAGATAGAGGAAGAACACCAGGTTCACGACGGCCAGGCCGAGTTCGGCGGGCTGGTGCGTTTTGACGGTGACCCACATCGCCCAGGTTGCGGAAAGAATGGCGGCGGCCATGGTCATGGCCCATCCCCAGCGGCGGCGCGCGATGAGACCCTGGCCGGCGGCGGCGAAGGCGACCGAGAGGACGAGGTAGATCAGCGGCAGCTTGTGAGTCGTGACGCCGATGAGGCCGATGAGCGAGAGCAGGAACATCCAGACGGCGATGGCCGCCATGCCCGGCAGCAGCTTGCTGTTGGCCTCTTCACTCATAGGGTGTGCAGATAGGCGAGCAGGTCCTGAAGCTGCTGGTCGTTGAGGTCGCTGGCGTAGCCGGGCATCATGTTGCGCCCACGGAGGATGACGGGGGCCACGCGCTGATCGTTGGCGGGGGCGCCGCTGGGTAGATACTTTTTGCGGTACATGGCGAAGAGGCTTGGGCCATGCAGGTCGCCGGTCTGGCTGGCGTAGTGGCAGCTGGCGCAATACTGCTGATAGAGGGCGCGGCCGCGTGCTTCCTGGGGGGTGAGCTGATTCTCTGGTTTGGACGGGCCGGGGGAAGGGCTGCATCCGGCGAGGGCAACGCTCAACGCGATGAGAGCTATGATCCGGCGGTGAGGGCTGCGCCTGCACATGAACGCTCTATCTTACAACCTGGAGAAAGGGCCACAAGTGGTTGGGGAAGAAGCTTCAGGGGCTGAAGCCCGTGCAGTGGGCTGACCTGAACGCGGGCCTGAAGGTCCGCTCTTCTGTTGGGCCTCGCTGTGCGAGGTCGGGTGCGAACCGAAGGTGTCCTCGTGCCCTGGTACAAGAGCGGCTGTTTAGGGATCGTGCTTTCCCACCTCTGCCAAAACCGGGCAGATGTGGGCCACCCGGCTGGGTCGCTGTGCTGGGCGCGAGCTACTTTGCGATGGCTTCGGGTTGGCTGGTTTTGAGGGTGGTGTTCATGCGGCCGGTGCGGACGGCTTCGGCTAGTTCGCTGAGCAGCTGGTGGGTCTCGTCCCAGCTGATGCAGCCGTCGGTGATGCTTTGGCCGTAGGTGAGGGGTTTCCCTGGGACTAACTTCTGCGCGCCGGCAACGAGGTTGCTTTCGAGCATGACTCCCACGATGCGGCGGTCGCCGGCTGCGATCTGGCTGGCGACGTTGCGGCAGACGAGGGGCTGGCGGGTGTAGTCCTTATTGCTGTTGGCGTGGCTGCAGTCGATCATGACGCGCGGCACCTGGGCGGATTTCTCGAGCAGACGGCAGGTTTCGTCGACCGAGGCGGCGTCGTAGTTCACCGTTTGGCGGCCACCGCGCAGGATGATGTGGCAATCGTGATTGCCGGAGGTGAAGAGGATCGCCGACTGGCCGTAGCGTGACTGGCCGAGGAAGGTGTGCGGGTGCGCTGCGGAGACGATGGCTTCGATGGCGATCTGCACGTTGCCGGAGGTGCCGTTTTTGAAGCCGACGGGGCAGGAGAGGCCAGAGGCGAGCTGGCGGTGGACCTGGCTTTCGGTGGTGCGCGCGCCGATGGCGCCCCAACTCACCAGTTCGGCCACGTACTGCGGGGAGATCATGTCGAGGAATTCGGTGCCGGCCGGCACGCCCATCTCGGCGAGGTCGATGAGGAGTTTGCGCGCGAGGCGCAGGCCGTCGTTGATGCGGAACGACTCGTCGAGGAAGGGGTCGTTGATGAGGCCCTTCCAGCCCAGCGTGGTACGGGGTTTTTCGAAGTAGACGCGCATGACAAGGCGCAGCGCGTTGCCGAACTCGGCCATGGACTCTTTGAGGTGGCGGGCGTATTCGCGGGCGGCGCTGGGGTCGTGGATGGAGCAGGGGCCGGCGATGACGAGGAGGCGCGGGTCGCGCTGGTTGAGGATCTCGACGATCTCGCGGCGGGCGTGGAAGACCGTGGCCGAGGCGGTTTCCGTGACCGGTAGCTCCTCCTCAAGGAAGACCGGGGGCAGCACGACCTTGGTCGAGCGGATGCGGAGATCGTCGGTGCGATAGAACATGGGGACCTGGATTCAGGGTACAGGGGACAGGGCTCAGGGTACAGGTCGCAGGGAGAAGGGAGTAGGGAGTATCCGGATCTCGACTCACTCCTCGATGATGGCGAGGTCCCACGGTGCCAGCGTCAATGTTGCGCCCTTTGCTGTGGGTCTGCCGTCGAGAAGGTTGGTGCCGGCGTTGTTGGTATAAGTGGCTTTCTGTTCCGTTCCTGAGTAGTTGAAGTAGTAGTGCAGCCGCTTGCCCTGGCGGTTAACTCCTTGCTGTACATGGATCGCGGGCGGCAGGTCCTGGTCGGGGCCGGTGAGGCCGGCTTTGGTGAGGGCGTCGCGCAGGACGGCGGTTTGCAGGGCGTCGGAGAGGTACGTGCCTTCGTAAAGAAGGGTCCCGGAGCCGTAGTGGTTCTCTGTGATTGCCGGCCATTTGCCAAAGAAGGGATGGTCGTACCAGGCGAGCGGCGTCGCGTGCTCGGGGATGAGGAATTCGGCCCAGTACGAGACTTTGTTGCTGTCCGCGCCGACGTGGAACGGGTCGCCTTTGAGCGCGAGCGGGGTTTCGAGGTTGGAGAACTCCTGGTAGCTGATGCCGGCGGCTTCGCGCAGCGGTCCGGGCGCGCGGACCCAGCGGACGGCGGAGTTCTCGTTGGCAAAGCCGCTCTTGAAGGTCATGATGACGTGGCCGCCGTTGTGAACGTAATCCGAAATGCGCTGGAGCAGGGCGTCGTCGGAGATATAGAGCGCGGGGACGATGAGGATTTTATAGGCGGAGAAGTCCTGGGTCTCCGGGAAGACGAAGTCCGATCCGACGTTCAGGTTGTAAAGCGAGTGGTGCAGCTGCTGGACCAGCGATGCGTAGCCGTCGGGTGTGTGCGACCAACTGCGCGCAGGCACGGGGCCGCCGTAGGGCATGAAGTTGATGGCGTTGGCGGAGTCGCGGCTCCACAGGATGGCGACGTCGTTCTTGATTTTGAGGCCGACGAGGTGCGGTCCGATTTTTTCAAGTTCGTGCGCGGTGCGGCTCATTTCCGCGTAGGCGCGGTTGGGCTCGAGGTCATGCGAGAGGATGCCCTTCCAGTAGGTCTCCTGATTGGCGGCGATGGAGGCCCAGTGCCAGTACTCGACCATGTTGGCGCCGGCGGCGAGGTAGGTATAGACGTCCTCACGAAGCTGGCCGTCGTAAGGCGGGAACTGGCTTTCGGAGGACCAGCCGATGGTCTGCGCGTTGGTTTCGGTGACGAGAAAGTTGGAGTGCTTCAGGGAGCGGGTGAAGTCGGTCTGGATGGCCTGGAAGGAGCCGTCGTAGTGATCCTGGGTTTCGTGGTAGATGTTGTCGGCGGGGATATCGAGGAAGCCGGCGATGGCTTCTTCGTTGACGTCGCGCTTCATCATGCCGCCGTAATCGGTGGTAATGAACTGACGGGGGGCGGCGCACGCGCGGACGAGCGAGGCCTGCCAGTGGAGGAAGTCGGTGACGCGCATCTGGCTCCAGCGCGACCACTCCAGCTTGTAGCCGGTGCTTTGTGCTCCGTCGCGGCGGGGCAGGTCTTCCCAGGTGTGGAGGTTTTCGCCCCAGTAGTTGAGAAACCAGGCTTTGCTGAGCGCTTCGGGGGTGCCGAATTTTTTCTCGAGGTAGTGCTGGAAGCCGACGAAGACGTCGCGATTGGCGGCATCGTAGCTGGAGGTTTCGTTGTCAAGCTGCCAGCCGATGACGGTGGGGTTGTCTTTGTAATGGGCCACGATGTGGCGGATGAGGCGCTCGGCGTAAAAGCGGTAGGCTGGCGAGTCGGTATCCATATTCTGCCGCATGCCGTAGGTACTGGGGACGGTGGGGCCTCCATAGGGACTGGGGTTGAGGCGGTCGGCGAGAATCTCGGGGTGCTGGTGCGCCATCCATGCTGGGATGGAATACGTCGGCGTGCCGAGGATGACCCTGATACCTGCCTTGCCCATCGCATCGACGATGCGGTCCATCCAGGCGTATTCGAAGTGGCCGTCTTCGGGTTCCCAGAGGCTCCAGGTGGACTCGCCCATACGGACGACGTTAAGGCCGGCGGCCTTCATGAGGGCGACGTCTTTGTCGAGGCGGGCAGCCTGGTCGCCAGGCATGTATTCGTTGTAGTAGGCGACGCCGTAGAGCACGGTGGGGAACCTGAGATCGGGGGCGGCGCTGATGGCTGGATTCGATGCGTTCTCCTGGCTGTTCAGCGAGCCGGTTGCGAAAGCCAGCACGGCGCAGGCGAGCGCAGATACGCACGTCCTCCATCGCTTCATTTCTTGTCCCTCCTGAACCGAGGGCAAGTGTAAACCGGTGCGGTTCAGGCAACGGAGTTAAATCCACGGTGAGGTGAATCGTCAGTCACCGCCGGTCGTCTGTCAGGGCCGGCGGGAGCCTATCATCGAAAGCATGCAGTGGCTGGCAGCGCTGGTGCTGGCATTCCACCTGGTCTGGATCCTGTGGGTGATCTTCGGCGCGGTGTGGACGCGGGGTCGCCCCTGGCTGACGGCGTTTCACATCGCCTCGCTTGTCTGGGGGATGATCGCCGAAGCCGGCCCGTGGTCCTGCCCGCTAACGCTGCTTGAAGAGCACTTCGAATCGGCCGGCGGCCTGCCGTCGTACACCGGGAGCTGTATGGTCCACTATCTGGACGCGATTGTGTATCCCAACATTTCGGTACGCGTCATCATCGGCTGTGCGATCGCTGTGTGCGGCGCGAACCTGCTCGTCTACCTCGGGAGAATGGTGCGAGCGTTGCGAGCCCGCCCCATGCGCTAGTGTGGTGTTTCCGAAATCTCCTTATTACCCACAAACAGAAAAAGCAGGTCCCTCGCTCGCCTACCCCATCTTCGATGGGGCCCCAAAGCGCTCGCTTCGGGATGACAGGTCAAGGAAATTCAGAAACACAACACTAGCCCGGACCCGTGCCGGTGCCGCCGCGCTCCTTCTTGTGGGCGTCAAAGTAAGCCTGCTGTTCAATCGACATCTCATGGGCCTGGTCGGCGGCGCTCTTGGCTGCCTCAAGCGCCGTCTTCTGCGAGAAGTCGAAGGTGGGGTCGGTGCCGACCGCGTTCAGAACTGTCGGCCACCGGGCGGTGTCGGCGACCAGATCTTTGAGCGACTTGCGAACGTCTGCGTGTGCTTCGTTATAGGTGTCGAGGTTGTCCTGCAGCTCGTCACACAGGCGCGTGAACTCATCGAACTTGTCGTGGATCTGGGACTTTTCCTTCGCACTTTTGCCGGCGCCAGCCAGCTGCTTAATCGAGTCGAGACGCTGATCGATGAACTTGAGATAGAGCTTGACGCGCTCGTTGGGGTTGATCTTGTTGTCGCGAATCTGCTGGACCTCGTCCTCGGTGAGGGGGTCGTCCTGGGTTTGGGCGTGGACGGCGGCGGCACACCCGGCAGCGAAGAGGAAAGCGAGAAGGAACGAGGAAAGGCGGCGGGGCATGACAGGACCTCGGCTGATTACAGGATATTGGATGCGGCGCGCCGGCATTTCAAGGAAGAAGTCGCGTGCGGAAGGAAGTGCTGATCCGATTTTCGTGGAATAAAAGTGCCGCGGCTGGAGTTTTCGTCTGTGAACACGATTGCAGTCCACAGGAGAAACCATGAGCCAGACACAGAAACACGCCATCCCGCAGTCAGCTCCGATGCTCGATGAGCGCCACAACGAGGTCAGCAGGGATGGAATCGACCGGCGAGGCTTCCTGAAGTGCATGGCCTGGGCCGGCACCGGCCTCATCTGGACGTTTTCCGGCGGAGTTCCGGTCTCGCGGGCATTCGGTGAGCCTTTGCACGCAAAAAGCGCTGACTTCAGCTTCGTCCAGATCAGCGACAGTCACATCGGCTTCAACAAGCCAGCGAATACCAACGTCACGGCAACGCTGCAGATGGCTCTGGGCAGGATCGACGCGGCTTCCGCTGCTCCCGACTTCGTGATCCACACCGGCGATCTGACGCATTCTGCCAAACCGGAAGAGTTTGACACTCTCAGCCAGGTGCTTGGTTCGCGCCGGCAGATGTTTTACGTGCCCGGTGAGCACGACACCGCGGTCGATGACGGCAAGCTCTACCTGAGCCTGTTTGGCAAGGGGACGCAGGGAAGCGGCTGGTACAGCTTCGATCACAAGGGCGTGCACTTCATCGCGCTCGTCAATGTGGTTCAGCTCGAAGGAATGGGGCGGCTCGGAGAGGCACAGCTCAGCTGGTTGAAACAGGACGTAGAGCGGCTGAAGAACAGCACGCCGATCGTGGTCTTCGCGCATATCCCGCTCTGGGCGGTGTATCCGCAGTGGGGCTGGGGCACATCGGACGGCGCGCAGGCGCTGGCGATTCTGAAGCGATTTGGATCAGTCACAGTGCTTAATGGGCATATCCATCAGGTCCTGCAGAAGGTCGAGGGCAATGTCACGTTCCACACCGCGATGTCGACGGCCTTTCCTCAGCCCGCGCCCGGCGCCGCGCCTTCGCCTGGCCCAATGAAGGTTTCGGCGGACAAGCTGCGTGACGTGCTCGGCATCGCCGAGGTGCAGTTTGTCGCGCGGCGGCATGCGTTGGCGGTGGTGGATGCGACGTTGTCGGGCACGTCCGCGGATCAGGCGGAGGCTGTAGTGCGATGAAGCCCTCGCTGGCTCACCAGTTGTTCGCAATTGGTCTGGCTGCCTTCCTGCTCGAATCGTGCACGACCGCGCGCGGACGGAGCCAGGCCCTCGTCGATTCTGCGAGCTCGGCTCAGGCCGGACAGATGCTCTTCGAAAAACGCTGCGCCGGCTGCCACGGTCTCGACCATGCCAAAGAAGGGCCACCGCTGCGGACGGTCTACGGTCGCAAGGCAGGCAGCGTGCCTGGTTTTGACTACTCCGATGGGCTGAAGAACTCGCACATCGTGTGGGACGAGTCTTCGTTGAACCAGTGGCTGACCAACACCGAGTCTCTGGTTCGCGACAACAACATGGATTTCGCTGTGCCGAAACCCGACGAGCGGGCGGAGATCATACAGTATCTGAAGGAAACCTCAGGCAAGTAGGCGGGAGGGGATGGACCCTGCACTCTTCGAGCAGATGGCGGTGCCTCTGTTCGACCAGCTGTATAACCTGGCTCACTGGCTCAGCGGCAATCGGAGCGATGCCGAGGACCTGGTGCAGGAGACCTTCGCCAAAGCGTTGCGGGGATTTCGCTCGTTCGAAACGGGGACGAATCTGCGCGCGTGGATGTACCGCATTCTGCGCAATACGTTTATGACTTCGCGCAGTGGGCTCGCGGCGCAGAAGACCGGCTGGCTCGAAGACGAGGACGCGGAGAAGACGGAAGAGCTGACCGCGCACGCGGAGACACCGGAGCGATTGTTGTTGCGCGAGGAAAGCCGCCAGCAGGTGCTCGAGGCTCTGGCAGCGCTTGGGGTTGGCGATCGCGAAATCCTCCTGCTGTGCGAGGTTGAGGAGCTGTCTTACCGGGAGATTGCGCAGGTGCTGGATGTACCGATGGGGACGGTGATGTCGCGCTTGTCGCGGGCACGCGCGCGGCTGCGGCGAGCGCTCAGCGGGCCGCGGAGGAGGAGCACGGATGGCGTGTGAATTGAAACCCGAAACGCTCGCGGCGTACATGGATGGAGAGCTGGCAGCTGGTAACGCACCCCAGGTCGAGGAGCACGTGCGCAATTGTCCGCAATGCGCCGCGGCGGTCGCCGAGCAGATGCATCTGCGTCGGAGCCTGGCAGCTGCGCGTGGACGCTATGTGCCGGATCCAGCGTGGAAGAAGCGGATGCTGACGAGTGTTGGTTCACCGCCGCAGCAGAGGCTGCGCTGGTTTGCGTGGCTTCCAGCAGCAATCGCGATCGCCAGTGTTGTGGTGCTGATGGTGGGCATTGCGGTTCAGCGGAGAGGCGCGCGCGAGGAGGCTTTTCGCGAGGTCGCGGACCTGCACGTCAGCGATTTGGCGAGCGATCACCCGGTGGATGTTGTGTCGACGGATCGGCACACGGTTAAGCCGTGGTTCGCCGGGCGAATCCCGTTTTCGTTCAACGTGCCCGAATTCGCCGGCACCGAGTTCACGCTGATCGGTGGGCGCGTCGTCTATCTGCAGCAGGAACCCGGAGCGCAGTTGATCGTAGGACTGAAGCAGCATCGGATCTCGGTATTGATCTTTCGGGAGGTACCGGATTCAGGACGCGAGCTGCCGCGCCATAGCGGCACAGAAGCTCGTGCCGGTTTCAACGTTGCGACGTGGAGGGCCGATGGCCTGCGGTTCATCGTGATCGGCGATGCGGATGCGGGGGAGATTACCGCGCTGGCGCAGCGCTTCCGGGCGGCGAACCCTTAGGCAATGTCAGCCCCGCGTTCAGCCAGCAGCCTGCGCAGAATCGAGCGGTGGCAGAGTTTCTCTTCGGCGCAGTAGCAG
>Ga0335073_10001833_pt1 | contig 28745 bp, 23 predicted proteins | sample Lox_Sample_22_FD_207093 | JGI IMG/M metagenome (GOLD analysis project Ga0335073, IMG submission 207093) | Soil microbial communities from Loxahatchee National Wildlife Refuge, Florida, United States - Lox_Sample_2.2 | ecosystem: Environmental > Terrestrial > Soil > Wetlands | place: USA... | reverse complement strand
GCCACGATATGGGCGTAGCCGCCGCCTTCCGGGGAGGCCAGGTACCCGCTGATCGCGCGGGCAACCTCGGCCCCTCCGGCTATGGCAAGCGACCCGCCCTCGCAGAAGTCGTTCTGAACGTCCACGATTACCAGCGCTCGTGTCACACTGCGAGCTTAGAACTATTACTCGACGGCCCGGAACGCCCAGGTCGACATCGCCGCGGTGGCCACGAGCGCCAGGGCCAGGAACCCCGCGTACGACCCAACCGCGTCCCACGGCGGGTGGCCGCCGACGGCGAAGCGGCCAGCGGTCGCCGCCCAGTTGACCGGGTTGAACCGGGCAAGCGCGGCGATCCAGCCGGGGACAAGCCGCAGCGAGAGAAACGCGCCGGACAGGAACGTCAGCGGCAGCACCAGCAGGGTTGAGACGCCGATCAGCGCCTCGCGCTGCGGGACCAGCAGCGCGAACCCGTCGGACAGCCCCGCCATGGCCAGCGAGATCAGCACCGAGACCCCGATCAGCGCCGCGACGCCCGCGGCTCCGCCCGGGAACCCGGCGCCAATGCCCCAGCCGATCGCGATGATGATGGCCGACTGCACGACGGTGGTGACGCCCTGGTAGGCGAGCGACGCGGCGATCAGGGCGCCGCGCGGCACCGGTGCGGTCAGGAACCTGTCCATGACCCCGGTATCCATGTCCTCGATGAACGACATGCCGGTCCAGCTGGACGAGAACAGCGCGGTCATGATCACCACACCGGGGGTGAGGTACGTGATGTAGCTCCCCCCGCCGAACCCTGGCAGCTCGGCCACCTTCTTGAACAGGGCGCCGAACAGCAGCAGCCAGATGACCGGCTGGGTGAGCGTGATGCCGATGACCGCGGGCTGGCGGTAGAGCTGGCGCAGGTACCGGCCGGTGAGCAGGTCCCAGGACTGGCGGACGGGGTTCATGCTGCTGCGCTCCCTTCTGCTTGCCGGAACGAGCGCCCGGCGTAGTGCAGGTAGACGTCGTCAAGCGACGGCCTGGCGACGGTGACGGAAAGGACGCCGATGCCGTCGGCCTCGAGCCCGGCCAGGACGGCGGGCAGCGCCCGCGCCCCATCGGCGACCCGCGCTCTGACCACGGCGCCCTCGGCGGTTGCCTGGCGGACCTGGGAAATGCGGGCGAGAGCCTTTTCGGCCTGCTCGACCTGCCCCGTGTCGCCGAGCTCGAGCAGCACCGAGTCACCCTGCAGCTGCACCTTGAGCTGGTCAGAGGTGCCCTCGGCGACGATCCGGCCGCGGTCGGTGATCGCGACCCTGGCCGCGAACTTGTCGGCCTCGTCCAGGTAGTGGGTGGTGACCAGGATCGTGGTCCCCGCTTCCGCGCAGCGGCGGGTGAGCACCGCCCAGAGCTCGGCGCGGCCCTCGGGGTCGAGTCCGGTCGTCGGCTCGTCGAGGAAGAGCACGGCCGGCCGGTGCACGAGCGCGGTGGCGACGTCAAGGCGCCGCCGCATGCCGCCCGAGTACGTGCTCGCCTGCCGCCCGGCGGCCTCGGTGAGCCCGAACTGGTCGAGCAGCTCGGCCACCCGGCGCTTCAGCTCCTTCGGCGGCACGCCGTAGAGCCTGCCCTGCAGGGCAAGGTTCTCCTGGCCGGTCAGCAGGCCCACGGTCCCGCTCTGCTGGCTCACCACGCCGATGACCTGCCGGACCCGGCCGGGGCGCTTGAGCACGTCGATGCCGGCGACTACCGCGCGGCCCGCGTCCGGCCGCGACAGCGTGGTCAGGATCCGCACGGCCGTCGTCTTGCCAGCCCCGTTGGGGCCGAGCAAGGCGAACACGCTGCCCGGAGCGACCGAGAAGGTCAGCCCGTCCAGTGCCCGGACCTCGCCAGCCCGGCTGCGGTAGCTCTTGCGGAGTTCTCCGGCTTCCACCGCGGCGCCCACCTCCTTGCCCGCCTTCACGTCGTTCATCGCACCTCTCCGTTCCTCTGGGTTCCGAACGCCGTTCTGATCAAGAACGCTGTTCTGTACGAACAATGGTCTATCCCAGAACGCTGTTCACGTCAAGTACGCTGTTGTGCATGCCTGAGATGCTGAGCGGCTCCGCGCCCGAGCCGCCCTGGCGGTCAACCCCGCGGCGGCACGGCACGCCCCGGCCTCAGCTCAGCCGCGAGGTTGTCGTCGAGGCCGCGCTGCAGGTCCTGGACGCCGAGGGCGGAGAGGCTCTGACCATGCGCCGGGTGGCGGACCAGATCGGCGTCTCGGCCTCGTCGCTCTACGGGTACGTCGACAACAAGGAGGAACTGGTCCAGCTCGTGCTCGACCGGATCTTCGCTGAGATCGAGGTGCCGCCGACGGGCGGCAACTGGCAGGAGACGCTCAAGGATCTTGGCCGGGCGACGCTGGCCATGTACCGGAGGCACCGGGGCGTCGCAGCCCTCACGCTCGGGCGGGTCGCCGTCACACCGGGCATGCTCCCGATCGCGGAGCGCCTGCTGGGTGAGCTCCGGGCGGCCGGGATGCCCGACCAGGTGGCGGCGTTCGTCGGTGACCTTGGCGGGCTCTATGTGGGCGCCATCGCCTACGAGCTGGACGTGACGCCGCTGGCCGGGCCGGGCGCAGCCGAATTCATCGACCAGTTCACCGCGTGGATGCGGTCGCTGCCCGCCGACCGGTTCCCCAACACCGTCGCCCTGGCCAGCACGCTCTCGGCCGGCAGCGCCGATGACCGGTTCGAGTGGGGGCTTGATGTGATCGTGCGCGGGCTGGCCACGTACCTGAAGGACCCACCCGACCCCGCGGCCGGGTGGCCGCCGGGTTCGTAGCCTGCTCGTCAGCCGAACTGCCCGGGCTGGTAGTCGCCGGCCGGCTGCTGGATAACCACGTTCACGCGGTTGTAGGCGTTGATGAGGGCGATGACGCACACCAGGGCCATCAGCTGGTCCTCGTCGTAATGCTTGGCGGCGTTCGCCCATACCTCGTCCGTGACGCCGCCGGCCCCGTCCGCGATGCGGGTGCCCTCCTCCGCCAGCTCGAGCGCGGCGCGCTCGGCGTCGGTGAAGACCGTGGCCTCCCGCCACGCGGCGGCGAGGCTGAGGCGCACCGGGGTCTCGCCCGCGTGGGCGGCGTCCTTGGTGTGCATGTCGGTGCAGAACGAGCAGCCGTTGATCTGGCTCGCGCGCAGCTTCACCAGCTCCTGTGTCGCGCGCGGCAGCGTCGAGTCTGCCAGCACTTTGCTCGCCGTATTCATGTGCTTCACGAGCGCGCCCGCGATCGGGCTGCCGAAGAGGTTGAGCCGAGCATCCATCGTGAACTCCTGTGCCGTCGCCTGTGTCTACCTCCAAGACACGGCAGCCGGGCAGCGCGTGACAGGAGCGAGGCCGGCTAGTCGCCGTTCGGGACGAAAATGGTCGGGATCGCCGGGTAGCCGCGCGACAGCTGCAGCGCGTACAGCGGAAGCTCGGCCAGCGCCTCACGATGGCGGGCGCGCGCCGCGGCCAGCGGCTCCCCGCCGACGACCTCGCCGCCGCGCACCAGGTCGCGCAGCAGCACCCGGCCGCCGGAGTCCGGGTCGGGCGGCTGCGTGGTCACCAGCTCGGCCACGGCCGTTCCCTCGCCGTCGCGGGTGCGCACCGCCCACTTGCGCCCGCCGCGGCCCGGCTTGCCGACCGATCGCTTGGCCACCGGGCGCAGCGGGCCCGTCTGGCCGGCCTCGTCGGCGCGGGCAACCAGCTTGTAGACCAGGGCAGCGGTCGGTGCCCCTGACCCGGTGACCAGGGACGTGCCGACCCCGTAGCCGTCCACCGGCATCGTGGCCAGTGCGGCGATCGAATACTCGTCCAGGTCGCCCGTCAGCACGATCCTCGTCTTGGTCGCGCCGAGCGAGTCGAGCAGCGCCCGTACCTGGCGGGCGACCACCGGCAGGTCACCCGAGTCGATCCGGACGGCGCCCAGCCCGGGGCCGGCCAGCTCAACGGCGGTCCGCACGGCTGTCGCCACGTCGTACGTGTCCACGAGCAGCGTGGTGTCGGTGCCCAGCGCGTCGATCTGGGCGGCGAACGCGTCCCGCTCTGACGCGTGCGCCAGCGTGAACGCGTGGGCGCTCGTGCCGACGGTCGGAACCCCGTATTGCACGCCGGCGCGCAAGTTGGAGGTGGTCGCGAACCCCGAGATGTAGGCGGCACGGGCGGCGGCCACGGCGGCCAGCTCGTGTGTGCGGCGAGAGCCCATCTCGATCAGCGGCCGGTCGCCCGCGGAGCTGACCATGCGGGACGCGGCCGAGGCGATGGCGCAGTCGTGGTTCAGGATCGACAGCACCAGGGTCTCCAGCACGACGGCCTCGGCGAACGTCCCCTCGACCACGAGGATCGGCGATCCGGGGAAGTAGCAGTCGCCCTCGGCGTATCCCCAGATGTCCCCGCTGAACCTGTAGGACTCCAGGAAACCCAGGGTTGCCTCGTCGGCCACTCCGGCCTGTCCGAGGAACTCGAGCTCGGCCGGGCCGAACCGGAACCGCTGCACCGCGTCGATGAGCCGGCCGGTACCGGCCACCACGCCGTACCGCCGGCCGTGCGGCAGATGCCTGGCGAACACCTCGAAGACCGACCGCCGCTGCGCGGCGCCGCTGCGCAGAGCCGCGCGCAGCATGGTGATCTCGTAGTGGTCGGTCAGCAGTGCGGTGCTGGCCTGCGTGCTGGCCTGCGTGCTGGCCTGCGTGGCCGCGCCAACGTCACTAGTCACGTGATGAAGCCTACGGAGCGAGGAGACGGCGGCGATGGGCGCCTGTGCCGGGATCGGCGATCAGAGGGCCGGCGGTCAGGCTGGGTAGGGCTCGGCCGTGGTCGTGTACTGGCGCCCACTGGGCACGGTCCAGATCAGGATGCCCGGTTCGGGCTGGTCGAGCCGCCACCCGGGAGCCTGCTTGGCCTGGTGATGCCTGCGGCAGAGCGGGTAGAGGTTGCTATAATTACACACATGGCGGATTCCCACCCACCCCACATAACGTGCCTGATTTACACCCGGATCAGTAAGGACAAGCTGGGCGACGCGCACGGCGTGGCCAACCAGCTCGCCGACCTGGAGAAACGCGCCGAGGCGCGCGGCTGGACGGTCACCTGCCGGCTGTCCGACAACGACATCGGGGTGACCCGCAAGGATCCCACGGCCGCGGGGAAGTACCGGCCGGGGTATGAGGAGGCTTTGCGGCTGGTCGATACGCACGCGGTGGATGTTGTGTTCTGCTGGAAGTGGGATCGGTTCATCCGCGAGCCGCTGGACCTGGAGTACCTGATCCCCCGGTTCGACAAGGCGGGTGTGCGGTTCGCGGAGGCGGACGGGATCATCGACCTGGGCACCGACTCCGGGCGGCTGGCGGCGCGGATCCTGGTCGCGGTGGCCAAGGCGGAGCAGGAGCGCAAGGCCGAGCGGCAGAAGCTGGCCAACGAGGCCGCCGCGGTGAACGGCAAGCGGCGGCTGGGCACGCCCCGGCCGTTCGGGTACTGCGACGACCACGTGACCCCGCACCCGGACGAGGGCCCGGCGGTGGACGATGCGTGCAAGGCGCTGCTGGGCGGGGGGACGCTCAGCGGGGTGATGCGGGAGTGGGCTAGCGCCGGGCTGCGGCCGGCGCAGTCGAAGACCGGCCGCTGGTCCCGGCAGAGTATCCGCACGATCTTGCTGAATCCCAGGATCGCGGGTCTGTCGGTGTACCGGGGGGAGATCGTCGGCAAGGGCGAGTGGCAGGCGCTGGTCGCCGAGGAGACGTGGCGGGCGGTGCGCGGCATCCTGGAGGATCCGGCGCGCAGGCCGTCGCGCGGGGTGCGGACCCTGCTGGGCGGGCTGGCCTTGTGCCCGTGCGGGAATGTGGTCACCGGGATGCCCTCCCACACCGGCCATCACATCTACCGCTGCGCCCCGCCGGGCCGTGATCCCGGCCACCACGGGCATGTGGCCCGGCAGGCCGCCCCGGTGGAGGACTTCATTGAGCGGGCGGTGATCGCCCGGCTGTCCGCGCCGGATGCGGCGGACCTGGTGGCGGTGCCGGAGGGCGGGCCGGATGTGGCCGGGCTGCGGGAGGAGGCGGCGGCGATCCGGGCGAACCTGGAGGAGATGGCCCGGGACCGGGCGCTAGGGCTGATGACGCGGGCGCAGATGGTCGCCGGCACCGAGGCGGCGGCCATCCGGCTGGACCAGATCGGCGCGGAACTGGAGGAGGCGGCGCGGGAGAACGTGCTGGCGCCGCTGGTGGCCACCGAGAACGCCGCCGGGGTGTGGGAGCCGCTGGACCTGGCCCGCAAGCGCGCGGTCATCAAGACGCTGATGAGCATCACGCTGCTGTCGCCGGGCAAGGGCGCCCGCCGCGCGTTCGACCCGGCCACTGTCCAGGTCACCTGGTGCCAGCCGGACGACGACGAGGCGGTCGGCCTCAGCCCGCTGACCCGTGTCAGCTGAGCCCGGACGGGTCAGCGCCCTGCGGACGATTGTCAGCCGGCGGGGCGCTGGGCTGCCGGATCATCGGGTGCGACGGCGGGGGTGCAGGAGCAGCGCGAGCTTGTCACGCTGCTCGCTGGTCAGCGGGGGCGCGCTGGCGATCATCTCCTTGATGTAGGCGTCGAGGTCGTCATCGTCGCGCTGGTGCTCGGCGCGCTCGGCGCACCGGTCACGCTGGCGTGCCTTGATCGCGGAGACGGCCGGCGGGGCGGCGGGCGGGGCGGGCCGTGCGGCGCTCACCTCCCTCCGGCGCGCGGGCAGGCGGGCGGTCATCGGCGTCAGGCGGCTCCCTTCGTGCGGGCTGGGTGTCGCCGACCTCGGCGCCTGCCACCAGGTCAATCTGGGCGCCGACGCCGCCACGGCCACGGCGGGTGTCCCGGATTCCCGGCAGCCCGCGGACGCGGCGGGATACCCGCCGCCCCGGCCGGGGCACCCGCGAGGGTGTTCGGGCGCATCACCCGCGTCCCCTGTCGTCAGGTGCCGCCGGCGTGGACTGGCGTCCGCGCGGGGCGGGCTGGGGCGGGCTGGTGCGGTGGGCGAGGTGGCGGCGGACGGTGCGCTCGCTGACCCCGAGTTTCTGGCCGATGCGAGCGGCGGTCATGGTGGGGTAGCGGTCGCGGAGCCGGGCGACCGCTGCGGCGGTGCCGGCGTTGCCGGTCCCGCTCCTCGGTGATGGCCTTGCTGCGGTGTCCGGCCGGTCGTCCGGGTGCGTGTCCGGCGGGCCGTCCGCCTTTCCGCCTGGCCCGGCGTCCGGGCTGGCGTCCGCGTTCTCGTCCGGGGTGGTGTCCGGCTGGCCGGGTGGCACCGTGTCCGCCTCACCGCCCGGGAGGGTGGCGGGGAGTGCTCCGAGGGCGGCGGTGAGGGCGGCACGGTGCAGGGCGGGGATGCCAGGGCGGGTGAGCAGCCCGGAGGCGGCCACAGCGGCGGCGGGGGGCAGTCGCCCGGCGGTCAGCTCGCGGGCCACCAGGGCGCGGGCCTGGCGGGCCGCGCGGGAGTGGCCGGGCAGGGCGAGGGTGACGGCATGGCGGGCGGCGCGGACCTGGTCACGCTCGGCGCTCGCGCGGTCGAAGGCGGGGGCGGATTGGCGGGCCAGCCACAGCCATGCACGGGCCGCGCGGACCGGATGGCGAAGCCACAAACGGGCGGGGATCCGGTTATCTCCCTGCTCGGCGCGGTGAGCATAGATGGCCAGGCGGGTGCGGGCCTCGACCAAGAACCCGAACAAGCAGGCGGGCAGGGCCAGGAACACCCTTTGCGGCACGGTCGCGCCGCCGAGCGCGTTGGCGGTCACCGTCAGGCCCAGCAGGGCGTAGGCCCCAGCGCGGAGCATCGGCAGCGGTCGGCCCGCCCGTGCCTGGCGGATGCTGGCGGAGGCGAGCCAGAACACGACCGCGTCCAGCAGCAGCGGGGTCGCCGTGGCTCCGGCTGTGCCCATGAACGGCAGGAAGAACTTCCGCGCATGGTAGTACGACAGCCCGGCAGCCCCGGCCGCCACGACCGCGTACGCGCGGCGGTCGGCCAGGCTGTCGAACTCGGCGGCAAAGCTCATCTTGGCCCGCTGGCCCGGCCCGGCCGCGCGGGATGCAGCCGTGGCCGAGCGGCAAGGACACAGGCGTGTACCGGGACCGCGACCTGTTCCTGCCGAGGACCGGGCGATAGGCTGGTTCGCGATAGCAGGTGCCCGCTGGGTGTGCCAGGTGGCATGGTTCATGGGACGGCTGACCCCGCTGCCGCCGCATCCGCTGACGCCTAAGAAATCCGGTTTTTACGGCCGTGTTTCACGTGGCGAGACGGTCACATTCTTGTTACCCGCAACGCGGGACGATGATGTAGGAGCCAGATGTGCCGGCCAGGCTGCATGCTTGCCGGCTGTGATGCCGGTTCATGCGGCCGGTTGTCGGTTGCTGCCGCGAGTCGCTGCCGGGCTCCTCGCATGTCATCGCGTAGCGTGATTTGCCTCACACTCCTGACTCCCCGCGCCGGGCAAGGCATCGTCCATGGACCGGTCGCCCGGCTTGACCACGCCTGCGGCGTTCCCTGACCGGCCGCGCCACCGCTCCCGCGTGGGAACGGTGACCGCTCGGCGGTCCCGGCCGGGTCTTGCCGGGTGGCCGCTGAAGATCCCCTTGTGGCTGGCCTGCTTGTCATCCAGCAGAATGTGACCTGTCGTCATGCAGGTCAGGGCACGGCAGATGATCGGTGAAACGACAACTGTGGAACCAGGACGGGTGTGGCCCCCGGGCAATGCGCGGCCCGCGTCGGCGAGGGCTGGCAGCCAGGCGTGGCTACCCGCCGCGCCACTGAAGGCCGGGCTCAGCGGGCGGCGGCGTCCCGGCTGACAGCGGGATGCCGGCCAGCTCGACTGCGTGCGGGACAAGGCCGTCTGCGGGGCCGGGGAGCACGAACCGCCAGTCCCCGGCTTCGTCTTGATAGCCCGGCAGGTCGCGGACGGCCTGGGCCAGGGCAGCGGCCCGCGGGTGCGGGATCAGCCGGACCTGGCCGGGCGGCAGCTCGCTGGCGAGCATCCGCACTGTCTCGGAGGCCACGTTCATGCCGCGGTGGCCGTGCCCGCGGCCGGGGTCGCGCATCTGCGGGCTGGCGAGCATGGCCGCTGTCGTGGCCAGGGGCGCCAGGGTGTAGGCGAGGTGCAGGTCATCCCACGGCACGCGAACCTCCAGGACGGCGTCGTCCTCGCCTGCGGCCTTGCCGGGCACGGGGGTGCACGAGGCGATGACCGGGCCCTGGCCCGCGGCGGCGATGAGGGGGTACTGCCCGGCGGTGACGTCCACCAGGTGCGCCAGGCCTGGCAGCCACACCACGGCGTGGCCGTGGATCATGCCGTCCTCCCACTGCGGCGCGAGGCTGCCGTGCGTGCTGTGCGCACCGCCCGGCGCGGTGATGACGAGCCGGGCGGCGCGGACCTGGGCGGCCATGCCGAGCTGGGCGTAGGCATACGTGAGGATCAGGCAGTCATCCAGGCACCGCTCGGGCGGCAGGCCGTACTCAGCCGCCACGGCGTCGAGGAACAGCGCTGGCAGTGCCGTGACTTGCAACGGGTCCGCCGGATCCCATTGCAGCACCTGGGCGAGGCGTAACCAGGCAAGCCCCGCCGTATCCGAGGGGATGCTGACTACACGACGTCGCGGGTGACGGGCGGGCTTGCGGGCTGGCTTGCGGCCGCGCGACTTCGGCACATCTGCGAGGCTATCCGGCCGCATGCCTTCGCGGGCCAGGCTCAGATCCGTCGAGCTTCCCTGCCATCTCGCCGTGCTGCTGCAGCCCGGAGCCGCGGTCACGGATCAGCGCGACCGCCCATACCACAGCTCATGTAGCTGGGATGTACCTTTCGTTGACCTTTTGCGGACCTGGCCGGCGTAGTCGCAGGCCAGCGACGAATTTGACCCCGACCCTGCAGGGTGCGCAATTCGCGGTTGCGCGGTTGCCGTCCGGCGCCTCGCCGCCCGACGCGACTGCGGCCGACCGACAGCCCGGCCTTGCCCGCACACGGGCCTCGGCGCCGCGCCGCGCTCCCCGCATCGGCCCTCACCCGCGCCCACGTTCGCCCTGGCCAGCCTCGCCCGCCTCGCCACGCCCGGCCTCGCCGCGCCGGGCCACGGACGCGCATCTCGCGGGCACCCAGGGGACGGGTGCCTTCTGGCAGGCATGCAAGCGAGCCACCGAGCATATAAGTGACTGCTATCACGCGCGTATGATTACCGCTCCGGCCGCCCTCAGATATTGTTTTACAGGCATGGTCCTGTATCAGTCTGGGAGTCCGCCGGAAGGTCCAGATCGGCCACTACCAGGTGGATTGCCGGCGGGCGGGTATTCCAGTCAAAGCGGGTAACCCGGCAGGAGTACGGATTAGCTGGCGGAAAGGAACCTCGGCTGGATCGTGGCCTGATGCGGGCCTTCCTCATGGCAGGGACGACTGCCTGCCCGGTAATCGTTCCCCGGGGAAAAAGCGGGCGAGATGCGCAGGCAAATTCCGCACCCCGGCGCCTGTCACAGTAACGCAGCTCCTACGGTCACGACGAGCCCCGGGTCGGCCTGGTCAGGTCACCGCGCGCGGGAAGCCAGGCCGGACGCCTCACCAGGTGTCGCGGCGCTCGACCGGGCCGACGCGCCGGTTCGCAGCGGCCAGGGCGGTCCAGGGACCGGGCCGTTCAGCTGCTAGCGGCCAGGTCGGCGCGCAGATCGGGAAGGGTGAACAGGTCAGTGCCGCGCGCAGGTGGCCGAGGAGACGTTCGGCGAGGGTGTCTGGCTTGAGGTTGATTCCTGCCAGCGCCTGGGCGGTCAGCGGGATGGGCTGGAGGTGCTACTCGCTGCGGGCGGGGTCGGTGAACTCCGGGCCGGTGCGGTCGCCCGGGCTGGGCAGACAGGTATGCGCGCGAGCGAGGTAGAAGTACTGGCGTTCGCCGTCGTGTTCGAGAAAGTGCAGGAGGCTGTGCACGCCGACGGTCGCGGCGATCTCGTCGCGCAGATCCCGGGCCAGCGCGGCTTCCAGGTCTTCGCCGGGCTCGACGCCGCCGCCGGGCAGCACCCAGTACGGGTCCTGCCCGGGCGGATCGGCCGTTACCTCCCGGCTACTCGAGCAATAAAAGACTATCGCTACGGAAAGTGACTGGGCCTGTCCGAATCAGCGATGACTTGTTACGCTTGCGAGCGATCACGCGGGACCTATGAACATCGGCAGTCAGGAAGAGACGCGCGTCATCGACATCGCTACCTGCATACGCGACATCACTGGGTCCGGGTCGCCGATCTGCTACATCGACCGTCCAGTCGATGACCCCCACGTCCGCAGGCCCGACACCAGCCTTGCGCGCCAGGTACTGGGGTGGAAGCCCAGGACACCATTGCATGAAGGTCTTGAGAAGGCCATCCCGTGGTTCGCAGAGCGGCTCGCAGCATGACCACCACCCAATCGGAGGCACGCGGGGACGAAAGCGTCCGCAGGATAATCCCGCTTTCCAGCGCCGATATCGGAGCGGCTGAGCGCAAACAGGTCGAGGCCGCTATTGAGGGCGGCTGGATCTCAGGAACAGGCCCCCAGGTGAGGGAGCTTGAACGCCGGCTTGCGGTGCGGATCAACCGGGCTCACGTGATCGCCACGGCAAACGGCACGCTCGCCATCGAGCTGGCGCTCCGCGCGCTAGACATCGGACACGACGATGAGGTAGTCGTGCCAGCACTGACTTTCGCTGCGCCAGCATCGTCGGTCCTCGCGGTGGGTGCGACGCCGGTGCTCGCAGACGTCGCACGAGACCACTGGACCTTAAATGCGGACGACGTCGCCAGGAAGATCAGCCGACGGACCAAGGCCATCCTCGCCGTTGATGTCCTCGGTCACCCAAGTGATTACGACGCCCTCTCGCAATTCGGCGTCCCGATCATCGAGGACGCCGCCGAAGCTCACGGCGCGCAGTACAAGGGTCGCCCGGTCGGCTCCTTCGGCATCATCTCCATATTTAGCTTCCATGCCAACAAGGCGATCACGACCGGGGAAGGAGGCTGCGCGGCGACTGATTCAGCGGAGCTGGCGGACCGCATGAGAGTGATCGCCAATCACGGCATGCGACCCGAACGGCCTTATGTTCACGAGGTCATCGGCCGCAATCACCGGATGACCAACCTTGCCGCCGCCGTCGGCCTTGGCCAGGTCGAGCGCTGGGATGACCTCATCGCGGCGCGGAACCACATCGCCACTGAATACGACCGTCTACTCGAGGGCGCAGGGTGCGTTCCGAGGCCGGTTGCTCGGTGGGCTCAGTACTCCTGCTGGCTGCATACCATCATCGTTGGGAAACGTGAGGAGGTCCTTGCGTACGTGCGGGGCCGTGGTGTGGACGCCAGGGCGATCTGGCCCGCGCTGTCGACTCAGCCACTGTTCGGCGCGGGTGATGGCGGGTTCCCGGTGGCGGAATCTGTCGCCCAGCAGGCGATGTGGCTGCCCACCTTCTCCGGGATGCCAGCCGAGGACGTCGGCTTCGTGGCGGAGACGGTCAGGCAAGCGATCGTGCACACTTCGGGTTGTAGATGATGGCCCGGATCTGCATCGTGATCTGCGACCACCGCAACGACACCTACCTGCAAGATCTGATTAACGGGATCGACAGCTTTTGTCCGCGCTCCGATATCGCCTGGTACAACTCAGGCGGCGAGCAGCCTCCCCTTGGCAGCACAGGGATATCCCTGACAATGCTGCCGCAAAGCAGAACCCTGGAATACGCCAAGATCACGTCGTTCTTCCTGGACATGTTCGAGTGGGCCGCCGGGCAAAACTACGACTACATCGTCAACGCCGAGACGGACATGGCCTTCGTACAGCCAGGATTCGAGCGCTTCATAGCAGACACAATGAAGGAAGCAGACTACCTGGCACCCGGTTACGCTCGGGACGTTCCGCGGACATCACGGTGGCGGCCGTACCGTAGCCTGCAGCGCGAGCTTCCTGAACTGCTGGCGATCCTCGGCACCACCAGCACCCACCGCTGTTTCAGCCCAGGCCAGGTCTTCAACGAACGCTATATTGGGAAGCTCGTTACCAGCACCTGGTACACGGAGCTGCGCGATTTCGTGTCAAGGAATCAGGAGCCTGGCCGCTCTTTCTCTCTGCAGGAAGTCCTACTGCCAACAGCCGCGGATGCGCTAGGACTTCGGCCCACGAGCTACCCCACGCATCTCGCGTCGGTCAATCGGTACCGGCCGTACCACGCCGCGGCGAGCATCCTGCGAGCGCGCGAGACCTGCAATGCCTACTTCGTTCATCCCGTGCGTCGCGACGAGGCCGACGGCGCCCGCCAGATCGTCCGGCGGCTTGCACGCCAGGCAATCGCCACTTCGGAACGGCAATGACCAGACTAAACATCATCGTCAGGTTCAAGGACGAGGCCACCTACCTGGAAGCGGTCCTCCGTGCGATCCGGGAACAACACTGCGATCACCTGGTCGAGATCGTCGCGATTGACAACTCATCGACCGACAACTCCCCGGCAATCGCGGCCCGCTATGCCGATCTGCTGCTGGACATCAGCGAATACCGGCCCGGCGCGGCACTGAACCAAGCCATAAGCTCCTGCAACGGCGACGCGCTGGTCATCCTCAGCGCTCACGCTATACCCGCGAACAGGTCATGGCTAGAGAACCTAACAGCGTGGCTGCCGAACCAGGACGTGCTGGGCACCTACGGCGCCCAGCTTTATCCAATCACATCACGCTTCCTGGATAAACGCGATCTCGACATCTTCTCCGGCCTGCGTCCGCGCACCGAAACTCACGACTCAGACTTCTGGAACGCCAACTCGGCATTCTCGCGCAGCTTCTGGGAGAAGGAACAGTTCGACAGCTCCGTGATCGAGCTTGAGGATCACCACTGGACCAAGAAGCTACTCTCGCAAGGCAGCACGTGGGTCCGCTTTGAACCGGCGGCTCTCGTCTATCACTACGGTCACGAAGCACGTAACGACCGCACCTACCTCCCGCCGTCACCGTTGTCCGATGAAGAGCGGATCGAAGCTGCCATTGCGGTTCTAGAATCACAGGATGAGCAGTGGCCCACGGTCATGTCGGCTGGGCTGACGCTCGGCAGCCTCTCCCATATCACAGGCATCGAACGTGCAGTCCCTGCTCTAGGTGCTGTCCTCCTAGGCCATGAGGACTTCGACGCCCGCTGGCGCGTGGCTGGTGCGCTCGGCCGGATCGGGACGCCGCCCGCAGCGCGCTTTCTGGTCCAGGGACTTCGCGACCCCTCCTTCTACGCTCGCGACGAGGCAGCCTGGGCGCTCGCCAGGCTGGGTCAAGTCGGCGTCGGCGAGCTAATGCCAGCACTCAGTAGCCTCGACGCGGAGACCCTGCCATTCGCCGGCCTCGCCCTCGGACTATGTGGCGACGAGACTGCCGCCCTTCACGCGGTCGAGCTACTTGCCGATGGGCTGATGTCGGGCAGCATCCCCATCGTCCGTGACTCGCTGTATTTCCTCGGAGAGATCGCACGAGTGCCTGCGGCGGCCAGGCTGACGGCCACGGTGGCTGCGTCGTTGCGCTCGGAGGACGATGAGGTAGCACGCGCCGCGGCCTGGTGCTGGGGAACGCTCGCTGCCGCCAACACGTGTACCGACGATCTGGACGAGCGCGAGGTGGTTAATGTCGCCCGGCTCCATCCGGTGGAGACCGTCAGGTTCGAGGCGATCGTATCCCTGGGCAAGGCTGCGGTCGTTCGCCCCTCGCATCCGCTCGCCCGTGAGGTTACGCGTGCTCTCCGGGATGATGGCAGTGGACGGGTCCGCTATGGCTCCATGCAGAGCATACGGTTGATGACCGCCGCGGGTTTCGACGGAATACCGGCCGCCCGAGCACATGAGTATGACACTGATTTTGGGGTCATGTTCGAACGTCAGCTAACACTCGGGACCACATCATGACCGCCAGCGTCAGCAGCTCGTCGGTCGGCTTGTCCGCCACGGCTCTTGCCGAGGCCCGGTCATTGCGTAAACGACCTGGAATCGGGATCCTCGGCTACGGCAATGTCGCACGACACTGGCAAGTGCCCGGCTACCTCGCTGCGGACCTGAACGTTGTTGCTATCTGCGATATCGATCCAGCAGCGCGCGAAGCCGCTCGCCAGGACTGCCCGCAGACGCGGCTGTACGCATCCGCCGACGAGCTCCTTGCTGATCCGGATGTCGCGGTCATCGACATTGCTACCCGACCCCCAGGGCGTCTCGCGCTGATCGAACAAGCCATGGCGACGGGGCGGCATGTGCTGGCGCAGAAACCGCTGTGTGCCGAGCCTGCCGAAGTCGACCGGCTCCTAGCGGTCACTCGCGAGTCACATGCCGTCGTGGCAGTCAACCAGAACGGCCGTTTCGCACCCGTGTGGCGTATGACGACGAGCCTGCTGCGCAGCCGCCGTCTTGGCCAGGTACGGGCGATCACCCACGTATATGACACTAACTTGCGCTGGCTGCCGGATCCACGGCGTCAAGGCACGACCCAGTTCCTGCTATTCGACTATTCCAACCATTGGCTGGATATCTGCCGGTATTGGCTGGAGCCCGATCCGGTGGTGGTCGTTCAGGCCATGGCTTACGAGGTGGCAGCCAGTGACGCCGGCCTCGTTCAGCAGAGCATGTGGGCATCCCTTGAGACCGCAGGCGGCGCGAACATCGTGATCCGGGGTGCCGCGGCCGGAATCACACATGCAGGGCACCGCTTCATCGTGCAAAGTGACCAGGGAACTATCAGGGGAGATGTTGACTCGCTTGACGGCGAATACCTGTACGTCGATGACGGTCGCCAGCCGGTCCGAGAACACGTGGACGGTTCATGGTTCCCCGATGGCTTCCTCGGGTCCATGGTCGAGCTGCTGCGGTGCATCGAGCAGAAGGAGGAGCCGACACATTCTCTCACCGACAATCGCCGGACGGTTGCGCTGGTAGCGGCTGTCTGCCGATCCGCTCGCGAAGACGGGACCCGGATCATGGTCGACCAAGGCGCGTCGTGAACAAGCCACTGCACCCAGGCCACAGGAGAAGGAGGCAGCATTGCCCACGGCATTGATCACCGGAGCTGCCGGGCAAGACGGCTTCTATCTCGCTAGTCATCTCCGATGCCTCGGCTACGAGGTGGCTGGGCTAATGCAACCCAGGGAGCACCGCGACCGGCAACGAAACCTGGCTGGGAACATTGAGCTGGTCACTGGAGACATGACTGACATGGCGTCACTGCTGAAGGCTCTTAGGGAAGTGCAGCCAGACGAGGTGTACAACCTCGCAGCCGTCAGCTCAGTCCGCACCGCATGGGACCAGCCCATCCGGGCCACCGACGTCAACGGGCTCGGACTGGTCAACCTCCTGGAAGCGCTTAGAGCGCTGGCCGGGAGGAGCGTCTGCGAGATCCGCGTGTTCCAGGCGTCGAGCGCCCAGATATTCGGCGATATCGCCAGCGAGCGCTTTACCGAGGAGACGCCTGTCAGGCCGGTGAGCCCGTACGGGGCCGCGAAGGCGTTCGCGCACTTCACCGCCGACGCCTACCGGCGGGAGTATGGCATGTTCATCTCGTGCGGGATTCTCGGAAACCATGAGTCACCCCTGCATGGCGCGGATTTCGTGATTCCTCGCATCACTCAGGCAGTGGGCCGCATCGCCGCCCGGGTCCAGGACAAGCTCGCGCTTGACAACCTCACCGCGACCAGAGATTGGGGATTCGCCGGAGACTTCGTCGTTGCGATGCACGCAGCCCTCCAGCATCAACGGCCCGAGGACTTCGTCATTGCCACGGGCGAAGTGCATTCGGTTGCCGATGCGGTGGAAGCCGCGTTCGCCGCCGTGGGCATGGCTGACTGGCAGGCTTATGTCTCGACTACTGGAGTGACCGGCGGCCGCGCGCAGCGCGGTGCTCGCGGAGACATCACCAAGGCGCGTCGCCTGCTGAGCTGGTCACCAACCGTAGGCTTCGCCGACCTGATAACCATGATGGTCCAGCATTACGCCGAGCAGACAGTGGAACCTGAGCACGCCCCTGCGCCAGCCAGACACGGGACGACTTGACCATGCCAGTCGCGGGGCATGCACCGACGTCGCACCCGGCCTGGGAACTTCATTGGCCCGCTCTGCGCGCCCTGGCCAGAGAAGCTCCCCGGACGGCGGCCGTCGATGACCGCTGTTACCAGCTGCTGTGCGACATGCAGGTCTTCCGGACGCTACTGCCCAGCAACCTCGAGGGCGCCGAGGCTGACCCGCTAGACGCGATGGCCTCGATCGAAGCCTTGGCTGCACTGAGTGGGACGATTGGATGGGTCTCGCTCGTCGGAATAACCGGGGCAATCTTCGCCGCCGAACTGGAACTGGCCGCAGCGAGGGAAATCTACGCCGACCCCGATGTCATCGTCGCCTACGCTGGAGCGCCGAACGGCACCCTGACTCCTGGTGACGGCCGGTTTGTCCTGTCAGGGCAATGGAACCTGGCCAGCGCCCTCTCCCACGCATCCTGGGTTGCGGTGGGATGCCGGATCGACGGTGAACCCGACGGCAGCACAGCCGTGGCGATCGCACCCGCCCGCGACTGCACGACCTCACTCTCCTGGGAGCCGATCGGTCTATCTGGCACGGGTACCGGCACCGTGTCCATCGACCGGGTTTTCGTCCCGCCAGAGCATGTCATCGCAGGCGAGCCCGATGGCGCCGAAGGCCGGAGAAGCCGACGCTACCGGCAACTCATCCCGAGCATGATCGCCAGCGTGTCACTGGGCATCGGCGCGGCGGCGCTCAACGAGATGGCCGAACATCTATCTGTGGAACCCGTCCAATCGTCTGGACTCCGTAGGGCCGATTCCGAGCACGTACAGCACCTGCTTGGTCGCGCGCATGCAGAACTGTGCAGCGCTCGCGCACTATTGTGCGAGGTGACGGCCGAAACGTGGCGCCGCGCCTGCACCGGCCAAGATCTCGGTCTCGAACACGGCGCGCTGCAGCGCCTTGCTGCGACCCACGCGACGACGGTCGCAGCTGAGACCAGCGCTGCAGTTGCCACGCTAGCTGGTACCCGCGCCGTAACGTTGTCCGACCAGCTCTGCCGTCGCTGGGCAGATGCCCGGACGATCACCGCGAACATCACGGTCAGAGACCTGTACTACCGGGTATACGGCGGTGTGATTACCACCGGCCAGATCCCCGGTTCGTGGCCATGACACCCGGCCGAACCTAAGCCGCGACAGGTGAGGAGCCCGATGAACCCACCAACCACTGCAGCGAACTCTACGCAGTCGCCACATACCCAGCTGGTGACCGTCTTCACTATCACGTACCGGCAGCGGGATAAGGTACTCCAGCTCATCCAGGATCTTGCCCGCCAGGATTACCCAGCGGACCGGTTTGAAGTCGTAGTCCTAGTTGACGACGGCAACGACGGCACGTTCGATGCAGTGCGCTCCGAGTCCAGCGCCGTGCCCTACAGCCTCAAGCCGATTCTACGGGAACATGAGGCGGACTACTTAAACGCCAAGCGCTGGAACGAGTGCATCGCCGGCGCCGATCCTTCCTCCGAGGTATTCATCCAAGTCGACGACGTCAGGGTCCGGCCAGACTTCCTCCGCCAGCACCTGAAATGGCACCAGCAGGCCAGCGCGATCGTGACAGGGGCCAAGTTCGAGGGAGACGAACCGACCTGGGATCTGGCGACATGTCGCCGGTCCCATCTGGCAGGCCCAGAAGGCGAGGCACGCTTCGTCAGCGCATGGACCGCTGCCTGGGGCGCGAGCCTCAGCTACCCGCGCCCGCTAGTGGAAGAGGTCACCGACAGGCCCTTCGACTTGCCCTTCGACGAGCGGATGACTGGCTGGGGACTCCACGAGGTCGAGATGGTCTACCGGATGACCGTCGCCGGAGGGAACCTCATATACGACCCCGCTGCCGGGGTGTTCCACCAGAACCACACAGCGACCAGCGAGGCTGCCCGCGGGATCGACCGCCTACGCGCGGTCGAAGAGGGCTACCAGCGCAACGAGAAGTACGTCTGTGCCAAGCACGGCCTCAACAGCCTTCCCCGCTGGTAAGCGGCCAAGGCTGGCCAGATGCGGGGAAACGCGATGGTTGTTCTCGGGCTGAAGAGGGCTGGCCTCGGCCATCCTCGACACCTTGTTCAACGGCAAGAACGAACCGCTGGCCGAGACACCGGTCCAGGCGCTCTCAGCATTCGTTCTGAATGGTTGGATCCGCCTGCGATCGGACCTTTCTTGATAAACGCGCAGCGCAAGCACGCATCCGAGCAGGAGATACCCACGTGACTGTCGCTATCTTGGCGGATGCGCCGACGCTGACGACCGGGTTCGGCGTGACAACCCGACGGATCGCCGACGCGCTGCACGGCGCCGACCAGGAGGTGGCGTGCTTCGGCCTGAAAGCCAAACCCGGCGACTGCGCCGACCACAGGCGGTACCTGATCTGGGCCGCTGAACGCGGCGGCCACTGGACGGATTCCCTGGCCGACTTCTTCTCCGCTACGCATCCCCGTCTGCTGCTGCTCAACATGGATGCTTACAACGCTGTCGAGTGCCTCGACGCCATACGATCAGCCGGTTACCGAGGCCCGATTGCCTCCTACGTCGTATTCGACGGCCTGCCAGTCGGACGCCACTACCTTGATGCACAGCGCTCCTGCGATGGAGTCCTAGCGAGTTCTCAGACGGCCGCCGCTTACCTTCGCTCCAACGGCATCGATGTCTTGGCCGTGGCTCCTCCGGGCGTAGACCGAAACGAGTTCGCCCCTGTGCCCGATCCAGCTGCGCTGCGGGAACGAGCCGACCTGGCCGGGACGGCGATCATCGGTGTCTTCGGTACCAATACGGAACGTAAGCAGATCCCACGTGTCCTGCGGGCACTGCCCGACATCATGAGCCGACTCAGCGGACTGCCCGTTCTGCTATATCTTCACTGCCGCCCAGCAGGCTACTGGCGTCTGTGCGATATCGCTCAGGAACTCGGAATATCTGAATACGTCCTCTTCCCCAGCTTCGCATTCGACGAGGCACGAGGGGTACATACTGCCAGTGGCACGTCATCAGCGGCCGATCGCGCGGCCAGCGAACACTCCATGGGAGCCGTCTCCTACGTAGATCGCATCAACTGCTGCGATGTGATAGTTAATGTCCCGCACAGCGGCGACATCGAGCAGGTCATCCTCGAAGCGCAGGCATGCAATGTCCCCCTGATACACACCGACGATCAAGGGATCATGTCCGAAGCCGTCAGCTCTGGAGGGATGTTGCTATCTGGATGCGACATCGGCACTGGCCGCTGCGGTGAGCGCATTCACCACGTGGCGCCTTCGGCGATCACAGACGCAGTGGTGTCCATCCTGCTCGACGATCAGCTGCAGTCCACTCTACGCAAGGCGGGCCAGGACAACGTCGCTCAGTACACCTGGGCTCCCTTGCAGAACGCAGCCCGCGAGATCGCCGACCGCTTCCTGAAGCGGTGAGGTCATCCGTGCTCCCCGATCAGAAGGAGACGTTAGTGCCTCATCATCTGGGAGATATCCAGACGAGCGCCCGCGTTGCCGTAATAACGGGAGATCCCGATCGCGTCGCAGCCTTGGCGGATGCGATAGGCAGGCCAAAGTCGACTTGGTCGAAGCGCGGCTTCGTGTGCACCGAGATCAACCACGATGGCGATTCGGTGCTCATTGTCGCGACGGGCATCGGCGGACCCGCCACCGCGATAGTCGCAGAGGAACTCTGGCAGGTAGGTGCTAGGCAGATCATTCGGGTGGGTACCTGTGGCGCCATGCAGCCCCACGTGAGAGCGGGCAATCTGGTCATATCGACCGGCTCTGTCAGAGACGAGGGAACAAGCCATCAATACCTCCCACCTTCTGTCCCCGCCATACCTGATTACAACCTGCTCGCCACTCTGATCGCGGAAGCACGGGCGAGTGGCGCTACGCATCACGTCGGGCTAACGCACAGCAAGGACGCATATTACGCTGAGCGGCCAGAAGGGCTACCGCTGCGCGGCGAGTGGGAAACAAAGTGGGCCATGCTCCGCTCGATAGGGGTCCTTGCAACCGAAATGGAGGCAGCCGCGTTGTTCGCGGTTGCCGCTGTCCGCGGCTTTCAGGCGGCCGCGATCTTCGTGTCCGTCGATCGCACGATCTCCGCTGCGGATGTGCTCAGCGCTCTCAAGGGTGCGGCGGTCATCGCGGTCGCGAGCGCACTAGCTGTGAAGGCGACAACCGCTGGCGCAGTCAAGGAGGAAACGCGATGAAGATACTCATCACGGGCGGAGCGGGGTTCATCGGATGCAACCTGGCCCTCGGCCTCGTTGATCTCGGACACAGTGTCACTGTGGCGGACAACCTCTCGAGGCACGGTAGCGAGCAGAACATACGCCTAGCGCTCGACAGCGGCAAAGCCGCGCAACTTGTCACAGTGCTGCAGGCAGACGTCCGTGACTCTTCCGCAATCGCGAATATCCTCGTGAAATCCAAAGAGCCATATGACACGGTGGTCCATCTGGCCGGGCAGACGACGGTGACCGAGTCAGTAACCCATCCGGTCGATGACTTCGATGTGAACGCGCGCGGCACCTTGATGGTGCTGGAAGCCGTACGCAGGCATGCGCCATCTGCCCACGTTATCTTCGCGTCAACCAACAAGGTGTACGGCGATCTTCGCTCCATCCGCGTCGAGAAATCCCAGAGCCGCTTCACCTTGCCAGACTATCCCGAGGGAATCTCGGAATCTTTCCCGACCAACGCCATATCACCGTACGGCTGCTCCAAGCTCGTGGCCGACAACTATGTGCGCGACTACGCCACGACCTACGGAATGGCGACCACTGTCTTCCGGCTGTCTTGCATTTACGGTCGCTGGCAGAACGGAATGCCAGGACAGGGCTGGGTGAGCTGGTTTGTCCGCTGCGCCCTTACCGGCACTGAACTAACCATCTACGGCGACGGTCAGCAGACCAGAGACCTCCTGCATATTCAGGATCTTGTCGACGCGTTCATCCCTGTGATCACCGACCGGCAAGGTATCGGTGAAACGTTCAACGCGGGTGGCGGCCCGGCGTTCTCCCTCTCGGTGTGGGCAGAGTTCGGGCCGATGTTGGAGGAACTGGTCGGCCGTCCTGTGGATGTCCACTTCGGAGAACGTCGGATCGGAGATCAGGACGTATACATAAGCGACTGCCAGAAGCTGTCATCCGCTCTTGGATGGAAGCCTTGCCTGTCACCGCGAGACGGGACCGGAGACCTAGTGGAGTGGATGGCCAGCCAGCTGAGGAACCAGCGATAGCCGACTGGAATGAGTATCATCTTCCTCTCACTGAGGTGATCTCAGCGAAATAGAAGCGGACAGTCGGGCTTTCTGTTGCCCAGACCGGGGCATCCGGGCAGACACGCGGATGAGCCGGGCTGCCCGGAAACAGGCGTGGAGCCCCAGTAGAAGAAGTCTCACCACAAGATCAATCTTCTGCTGAAGGACTCCACGTGATCGCCTATCGTGCCACGCTTGACGTCCCCAGGGAACTGGTGCAGTTCACCGCGAAGCTGCTGGCCGCTGAGCGGCGCCGCCGCGGCACACCGGCGGGCAGCAGGGCGCTGGCCTGCTTTTGGCAGGCGGTGCTGGGCCTGCAGTGGTTCCGCGATCGCGCCACCTGCGAGGCGCTGGCCCGCGACCACGCCATTTCCCGGGCCACCGCGTACCGGTACCTGGACGAAGTGATCACGGTACTCGCCGGGCAGGCCCCTGACCTGCACCAGGCCCTGCAGCGGGCCCAGGACGAGGGCCTGGCACATGTGATCCTGGACAGCAAAATCATTCCCTGCGACCGGTGCAAAGAACCGGCGCTCAGCGTCAAAGACCAGGTCATCGACTTGTGGTACTCCGGCAAGGCCCACGCTCACGGCGGCAACATCCAGGCCGTGCTGGCCCCGGACGGGTTCCCGCTGTGGATCTCGCCCGCCGAGCCCGGCTCGGTGCACGACATCACCGCCGCCCGCACCCACGCCCTGCCCGCCCTCTACCGCGCCGCCACAGGCGGCCTGGTCACCCTCGCCGATCCCGGCTACGACGGCGCGGGAACCGGCATCTATATCCCCGTCAAACAGCCCGCAGACGGCCGTGACCTCGATATCAATACCCGCACCCGCAACGCTCTGCAGCGTTCGCTGCGCTGCCTGGGCGAACGGGGGTTCGCCCTGCTCACCGGCCGCTGGCGCGCCCTGCGCCACGTCACCGCCAGCCCCAGCAAAATCGGCGACATCACCCGCGCCGCCCTCGTCCTCACCCATTTCGAGCACGGCTACATCACATGAAATTCGTTGAGATCACTTCACTGTTCAGGCGTCAAAATCATCCAGACGGAACGCAGGTGTTCAGCCCTCGCAAACGAGGTAGATGCTATTTTCATCAGCGCAGGCAGTGCTGGCGACGCGTTTCCCTAGTCAGGTCGCTGTGTGGCCAGAAGTCTTCCAAACCGGCGATCCCGGTCGTCATAGGTGGACCCTCCGACAGCTCGCCGGGCAAAGGAAGGCCCAGGCTGGATGGTCTCGGAACTCACTCCGATCCCCCCCAGCACTTTCAAAGCTGGAGCTTCCTCGGATCCGCTTCTCCTGAAACACTTCGACGGAACAGGAAGGCTTCACCGTTCCAGCTTATCGATCGATAGGGAATGAGCACCACATCTGGGTACTGCGCTAGCCATTCTTTGACAGCCCGTTGTTCGCCCTGATTTCGGTCACCGCGATAGCAATACCAATCGCGAAACACCAAGATGGCCCCCTCCTCTAGGACATCTACTAGAAACTCAAGCACCGGCACAGTGGACACATAGAGGTCACAGTCGATCCATGCGACAGCCACTCTTGTGAGTCTATGCTCAACCTTGACTTTCGGAGAAAGGGATTCATTAAACCATCCAGGAAGAATAACTACTCTCTCGAGATTGACGCGCGCCTGCTTGAGGGCCTTCTCGAAAATATCCCTGGAAGCAGCAAAGGCTCCTGCTTGGAATGGTTCCGCGCTATTCGGATTCACTGAATGAGGGAGTCCTCGAAACGAATCAAAGGCAAAGAATCGCATCTGCGGCAGGCGCAGCCGCGCCGCAGCATTATATGAAGAGATGAAGGAAGCGCCCTTGTATACCCCAAACTCTGCATAGTCTCCTATTAGTTTGTTGAATTCAACATACTTCATGATTTCCGCATAAAATATTGGTTCTCCAAGTACTTCATAACTAAGGTGCTTCCAACGCTCCTCTTTCACTCTCCCAGGCGCCCTTTCAATCCTCCGCGCCCATCCACGGAATTTCCACTTGACCTGCTGGAAACATCCGAAACCCATGGCGGAATCTCTACCTCTTCAGCGTGGAGTGCACTCGGCGATTCTGCCGACACACATTATTCTGTATCTAATCTTCGGAGGTGGCAAGTACTCTCAATGCCACCCGTACGCGATCATCGCCACTGATCTGTGAGCTAGCGGTACCCAGCCTCCGACGAGGAATCCACGGCCTCAGCGGACCATACCGGCCCGGTGCTCTAACGTTTGCCTCTTCATCTCAACGGTTAGCCATGCTGGATCGCGACAATCATGACGAGCAGGACATACGCTACGTTACGAAACCGACCACTCCGATCCAGGACGCTGCCCATCTCTCCGTCCACTCTGACGGCCCGAATCAGGGCCGCAGTTGGCAGCTTTCACCACCACGGCAATTCGTTGTACGGCCTCCTTGTTATGCCACCTCGCTCACGGCCCGATGCTCGTTGGCAGGCCGATCACCATACTGAAGGCGATACACGGCGGGCACCCCCCTGCCTGGTTATCGACGTGGCCACAGCGCAACCTACGTGCATGACGGCGTTGCCGGGTTCCTCACGCGGGAGCATAGCTTGCGGCTGCTGTCCGCTGCCCTTGAACCAACTTGGCCCGCCCGCACTGGCGAACATGCCGCACGAGCGGCAAACGTGACCCCAATCCAGGTCTCACGGTCTCGGCCTTCCTGACCTCAGCCGATTACGGACAGTACGGCGTGCGCTAGGCCGACTGCACCGCACTACGCTGGACAGATGTCCGCCAGTCCACCACGCACGCGAGGTACCCGGGGCAAGAAGGCAGCGACCGGCCCGACCAGGCTGATCGCCTTCGCCGCGCCCGGCCTCGCGGGACTGCTTGCCGAAGAACTGGAGTCGATGGCTGGCGTCCGCGTCGAGGACACCGGTCGCGACGGGCGGGCGGATGTGGTCTTGCTCTCTGCGGAAACATCGGCACTCCAGCAGGTGGTCACATCCAGGCTCGCCGAGGACATCTTTGTCGAAATCGGGCGCACGCTGCGGTCAGATGGCGACCGTGCTCAGTGGATTGCCGGACGCTTGTGGCGTCCCGAACGAGTCCGCAGGGCGCTCGCGGTGCGCGCCGTGATGACGAGGCCCGTTAAGGAGCGGACCACGTTCCGTGTAATTGCGAGAGTGCTGCAGGAACGATCCTTTCTTCGGACCGATCTTCGTCGGCATCTGGCCGACGCGATCCAGCGGCATCAGCCGAACTGGCGGTTTTCCGATCCGGCCGATGTCGAGGTATGGGTGGTCGAGTACAAGCCCGGAAAAATCGTTGTCGGCCTGCGCGTTTCCGACAAGCGCATGCGCCAGCACGACGGCCGCGACGTTGAACGCAGCGGTGCCCTGCGGCCGACCGTGGCAGCGGCCATGGTCCGGCTCGCGGGACAGCCAGCCGGTACTCTCCTGGACCCTTGCTGCGGATCGGGCACGATCCTCGTCGAGGGAGCCGCAGTCGGCTGGCATTCCAGGGGCATCGACATCGACCCCGACGCGGTCCGCATTGCCCGCAAGAATGCCCCTGACGCTGAGGTGACCGAGGGCGACGTGCGCCAGCTCCCCTGCGCCGATAGCTCGGTTCGAACCTGCGTATCGAACCTGCCGTTCGGCAAGCAGTACACCGTCGAGCAAGACATGAACGTCTGGCTTCGGGGCGCGCTCTCCGAGCTGGCGAGAGTAACGCAACCATGCGGACGGGTAGTACTCCTAGCTCCGGATATCCCGCGCAGTGTAACGCCTACCAGTCTCACGCTGACCGAACGTGTGCCGATACGGCTGCTGGGGGCTAGGACGGCAATCTGGGCATACGACCGCCGCAGCCATGCGGCCACCACAGATCGCTCGGCGGGCGAGGACGCCGATCTCACTGAATGAGAGCACGCGCCTACAATGCGACTTTTGATCCAAACCACTACCGGCTCAGATCAGGTCGAACCTTCCGGCCTTCACGTCAGCAGCGAAATCGTTCCACGACCGAAGACCGAACGCAAGCAGGGTGCCGTCTGGGTCCTTGAGTCTCCCGGACCAAGCCGCCGGGCCGCCGTGCCGTCCTGGCCGTGCGCCCGGCCCAGCCCGTAGATGTGGGAGTAAGACCACCGCCGCGAAGGCGGCCACGGCGCAGACCACGGCGGCTGTCGCGAAGCGGATCACCCGGTTCCCATTCACCGGCTCGGCCCACGGCGCGTTGCCGACGCTGAGCCACTCGATGAGGATCGTGGCCGGATCTCCGAGCTGTCGCGGAAACAGCAGGGATGGTAGAGGTTACGGCTGGCGGTGCCGCGCGGCGCGAGCCGGCTGTTGCGCAGCACCGCTAGCTCGCGGACCTCGATACACACATACCACGCGTCCGAGCCGCACTGCTCCACGGTGGTTCCTGGCAGCCACGGCCACCGCTCGCGGTCACCATGCTCCTCCTGCCTACTGCGGGGTAGAGGACCTCGACCGGGCTCTCATCAGGGAACCGGCCATCGTTGTCCTCGTCGTCCATGACCTGGCTCCACGTCCAGAGCCGAGTGAACATCCTGTGTGGTTATCGCTTGCTCGGTGGACACAGGTTGCACTCGCAGGTGCGGCCGCCCTGGTCATAAGGGACCGTGTGGTCGTCGTCGCAGCGGACGGCGGGGCGTCGGCAGCCGGGGAACCCGCACCGGGGACTGCGGATCTTGATGACGTGCCGCAGGGTGTTGGAGGGCTGGTAGCCGGCTGATTCGCGGCGGTGGGAGCAGGTTCCGGTTTCGATCGGGGTGATCTTGACCGTGCGGAGCCAGGCGGCCGGGTCTCCGGCCGCAGGCGAGCCTGGTGGCCCAGGCGAGCCTGGTGGCCCGGGTCCGGCGCGGGCGCAGCCGTGGGCGGTTGCCCGGCCGTGCCGGTCGACGAGGGTGACACACCAGCGGGTGGCCGGGTTGGCCGCCAGGGCGCTGGCGAGGTCGCGGCACGTGTCGGCGTCCAGGACGCCGGGCCCGCCGGCTTCGCCGGGGGCGTCGGACAGGCCGAGCCACGCCGAGGCCGGCATCGTCAGGTTCACGCTCCCGCCCAGCCCGCCGGGCCACCCTGCCGCCGCGGCGGTGCCGGTGCCGGTGCCGGTGCCGGTGCCGGTGCCGGTGCCGGTGCCGGTAGTGCCGGTGCCGGTGCCGGTGGTGGCGGGAGCGGGTGCGGGGGAGCTGGGCGCCGGTGAGCCGGTGCTGCCGCCGGGGGAGTTCGGGGCGGCGGAGTTCGGCGTGCAAGCGCTGGGGGCGGGCGTGGAGGCGCTCGGGGCGATGTCTGCTGCTGTGGCCTGAGGAAGGAGGCTATCGAAGGGCCGGTTTGTGAGGCGGGCAAGGAAGGCTGCGGCGCGGCGTTCGTCGTGGCTGCCGGGCATGCCGTGGGCGCGGAGCCAGCGGGCGTCGGCGTCGAGCGTCTTGTCAGCCGCGATCACCCCGGCCGGGGCGAGGTCGCGCCCGGCGATCGCCGAGGTCCCGGCGGACTCGGCCCAGCATTCGACGCGGGCGTCCTTCTCGGCCCGTTCCCGCCGGCGCTTGGCGGCATGAGGATCGTGGGCCTTGATGGCGCCGTCGCAGGCGGCACGCAGCTGCCCGGTGGTCTTCTCCGCGGCCCTGGGGGTGATCCGGTTTTCAACGATGGCGGCATCCGCTACGTCCAGGACGGCGAGGGCGTCGGCGATCACGGCGGCACGGTCCTGGTCGAGAATCCCGGCGGCCAGCAGCGCCCGGGTCTGCGGAACCCGGGCCAGGTTGCGGGTCAGGCCGACCACGTCGCCAGCCGCCCGGGGCGTAAGGGTGAGCACGGCGGCGGCTTCGTCGGCGACGTGCTCACCCGGCCGGCCGCCAGCGCCGGAACGGCGGGCATCGAGCTCGTTCACGGTGGCCAGCTTCAGCCCGGCCGCCCAGGATTCCAGGCGCTGCGCGGCGCCCATGAGCCCGCACAGTTCGTCGTCGGACTGTTCGCTGAGGCCACGGCGCCGGGCCTGGGTGGCGTGCCAGGCGAGGTCGGAGCCGGGCAGCATGGCATCCAGCGGGCCGCCGGCTGCGAAGCCGGTTGCACCCGGGGTGGGAATGTGGTGGGTGAACCCGGCCTCCAGAGCCTCGGGCACTGCGATCGGGGCAGGCTCACCGTCCAGCAGGGCGGCGAGGTCGTCGTCGGGCAGCGCCAGCCACTCATCCGCCGGGTCCGCGTCGGTGTCGGGAGGCAGCTGGCCGTCCCGGGTGTCGGGAGGCAGCTGGCCGTCCCGGGCGCCGGGGCCGCTGTCGAGGCGCGTTAGCTCGGCGATGTCTTCGGCGGTCAGGTCGCCGTCGGCCCGCAGTCGCGCCGCCAGATCCCGTGCGGCGGGCTCGTCCTCGGCTGCCAGGCGGGAGGCCAGATCCCGCGTCGTCAGCCTCGCCTCGGCTGCCAGGCGGGAGGCCAGATCCCGCGTCGTCAGCCTCGCCTCGGCTGCCAGGCGGGAGGCCAGATCCCGCGTCGT
>Ga0335073_10001832_pt1 | contig 28745 bp, 22 predicted proteins | sample Lox_Sample_22_FD_207093 | JGI IMG/M metagenome (GOLD analysis project Ga0335073, IMG submission 207093) | Soil microbial communities from Loxahatchee National Wildlife Refuge, Florida, United States - Lox_Sample_2.2 | ecosystem: Environmental > Terrestrial > Soil > Wetlands | place: USA... | reverse complement strand
TGGGTCGACGCGACCGCCGTGACCGACGCGCAGAACGCCGTCAACGCCTACGGCAGCAAGCTCAAGGCGATCTATTCGCAGTGGAGCAGCCCGGACACCGGCATCCTGCCGCTGCTGAAGCAGAAGAACCTGACCGGCAAGGTCCTCGTGGTCAGCGACGATGGAGTCCCGTTCGAGATGTGCGACATCACCCAGGGGACCACCAACGCGTCCCAGTCCCAGCCGGCCAACCTGTACGCCGAGTGGGCGCTGAAGTACGCGGTCGACGCGGCCAAGGGCGTCGTGCTCAAGCCGGGAGATCCCGGCGGCGGGGCACCCGCGCTGCAGACGCTGACCTACGACGGCGACGCCAACCTGGGCGACCCGATCGTCGCGCCGTTCGTCACCAAGGCGACCCAGACTCTCACGGTCAAGCCGGTTGACGGGCTGTCCGGGACGGTATCCACGACACCGGTCACCGACTCCCAGCTCTGGGGCAACGTCTACGGATCCGAGCACGGCGGGGTGTGCAGCGCCGCGGCCGCGGCTGGTTAAGGCTGGATGGCCGAGTTCACCGCGGCTGCTGCCTCGGCGGCCGGACACCAGGGTCCGGCCGTTGAGGCGGCGGGCATATATAAGCAGTTCGGCAGCACGCAGGCGCTGCGCGGCGTGGATCTCACCCTGCAGCCGGGGCGATGCCTAGGCCTGGTCGGGCGCAACGGCGCGGGAAAGTCGACGCTCGTGTCGATCCTCTCCGGCATCTACCGCCCCGACGCCGGGGAGGTCCGCTTCGACGGCACGCCCGCCCCTCCGCTCGGCGCGCTTGACGCCTGGCGCAGCCGCATCGCGACGGTGTTCCAGCACTCGATGGTGGTGCCCGAGCTCACGGTGGCCGAGAACGTCTTCCTCGGCCACCAGCCCGGGCGGGCGGGCCTGGTCGACTGGCGGCGGATGCGCGAGCAGGCCCGGCAGATCATGGCCGACTGGGGTTTCCGCCTCGACGTGAGCCGGCCCTGTGCGAGCCTGACCGTCGAGCAGCGGCAGATCGTGGAGATCGCGAGGGCGCTGGCTGCCGGGACCCGGTGCCTGCTGCTCGACGAGCCGACCGCCTCCCTGGAACGGGCCGCCTCGGCGCGGCTGTTCGCCCGCGTGCGGCAGCTCGTCAGCAGCGGGGTGGCCGTCCTCTACATCTCGCACCACCTCGAGGAGGTGTTCGAGATCTGCCAGGACGCCGCGGTCATCCGCGACGGCGAGCTCGTGCTGACCGCGCCGATTGAAGATCTTTCCAAAGAACGGCTCGTCACCGCGATGGTGGGCACGCCCGCCTCAACGGCCGGAGCGCGGGCCGCGCCGCCGCCGGGAGCGCGGCCCGGGGCAGACGGGGCACCGGGGGGCGTGGGGCCAGAGGCAGACGGAGCGCCGCCAGCCACGGCGACCCCAGGCCCAGCCACCCCAGCCACGGCGACCCCAAGCCCAGCCACCCTTGGCACGGCGGCCCCAGGTCCAGCCGCCGCGAAGACCGGGCAGGCCGTCACCCCCTGCCTGGTGGTCGACCAGGTATCGGCGACGGCGCCGCAGGGATCGCTGCGAAACGTCTCGCTCGAGGTGCGCCCGGGCGAACGGGTGGGCGTGACCGGCCTGCTCAGCGCTGGGGTATCCACGCTGGCGCGGGTGGTGGCCGGCGTCTCCCCCTACGACTCGGGCACGGTGCTGATCGACGGCAAGCGGCTGGTTCCCGGCCGGCGCGACCTCGCCCTGCGCGCGGGCGTCGGCTACATCCCCGAGGACCGCCAGGCCGAGGGTTTCGTCGCGCTGCTCGGCGTGGCCGAGAACGGGACGATGACGATCGTCGACTGGCTGGCCCGCCGGCTCGGCTGGCTGCGGCCGCGTTCCAGGTCGGCCGCGATGGCCCCGCTGGCCCGCTCGCTGTCGGTCGTGTCGGCCGGCCTGAACCAGCCGGTCGGCGAGCTGTCCGGGGGCAACCAGCAGAAGGTCACGGTCGCCCGCTCGATCGCCCGGAAGCCACGGCTCATCGTGGCGATCGCGCCGACCCGCGGGGTGGACGTGGCGTCGAAGTCGCTGCTGCTCGCCGAGCTCGCCGCGGTGACCGCGCAGAGCGGGGCTGGCCTGCTGCTCGCCAGCGACGAACTCTCCGACCTGGACATCTGCGACCGGGTCGTGGTCCTGGTCCGCGGCGAGCGGTTCGCCGAGTTCAGCGCGCCGCCGTTCGACCGCGAGGCGCTGATCGCGGCCACCGAAGGGCTGGCCAGCAACGGCAGCAACAGCCAGGAACGGCACACCGAGCCCCAGGAGCCAGCATGAGGCAGATCTGGCGCGGCGACGCCTCCTCCCGCGCTCAGGCACCATCAGCAGAGGTGACCGAACGCAGCCGGGCCGAAGTGGAGGCGGTGCTGCAGGGCCGCAGCAGCCGGGTGGCCGCGCTCTCGCTCGTCCGCGAGGCCGCGCTGGTCCCGGTGCTGGTCTTGCTGATCATCGTGGGAGCACTGGTCAATCCGGCGTTCCTCACGGCCTCTAACTTCTCCGGCATCGGCCAGCAGGTCTCGGCCCTAGGCGTCACGGTCGTCGGCGAGAGTCTGATCCTGCTCATCGGCGGGATGGATATCTCGCTCGAAGGCACCTACGGACTGGCTCCCACGGTCGCCGCGTGGCTGATGGTGCCGGCCCTGGAGTACGGCTCGGGGGCCATGCTCAACCCCTACCTCGCGATCCTCGCCCTGCTCGCCGTCGGCGCGTTCATCGGACTGGTGAACGGCCTGCTGATCGTCAAGGGGCGGCTCAACGGGTTCATCGTCACGCTGGGCATGACGATCGTGCTGGCCGGCCTGCAGCAGGGCATCGTGAAGGGCAACACGCTGTTCAACCTGCCCTCAGCGTTCAACTACCTGGGCGCGAAGGAGTACGGGCAGGTACCGGTCTCGCTGATCGTGACCGCGATCATCTTCGTCGTGACCGGCCTGTTCCTGCGCTATCACCGGGCCGGCCGGGCGATCTACGCGGTGGGCGGCAACCGCGAGGCGGCACGGGCGGCCGGCATCAAGGTCGACCGGGTCCGGATCGGCGTCTACGTGGTGGGCAGCCTGCTGGCCGCGGTCGGCGGGCTGATGGAAGCGGGCCGGGTCAGCGCGGTCACCGGCACGCAGGGATACCAGGAGGGGATCATCTTCGCGGTGTTCGCCGCCGCGGTGATCGGCGGCGTGAGCCTGCGGGGTGGCCGCGGGAACATGGTCGGCGCCGCGTCCGGGGTCATCCTGCTCGGCCTGGTGCAGAACATCCTCGACCTTTCCAATGTCTCGAACTACTGGATCGAGGCCGTCGACGGCGGGGTGATCCTGTTCGCGCTGCTGCTGGCCAGGATCATCGGCGGAGAGGCCACGGCCGAATGACCGGGCCGTGCCCAGGCCCCGGACGGGGGCGACACCGATGACGACAATCCTTGGCTTCGACACCTACGACGTGCGCTTCCCCACGTCCCGGCGCCTGGATGGCTCGGACGCGATGAACCCGAGCCCGGACTACTCCGCCGCCTACCTGATCCTGCGGACGGACTCCCCGGACGGGCTGGCCGGGCACGCGCACGTGTTCACGATCGGCCGCGGAAACGACATCCAGCTGACCGCCGTGCGCGCGCTCGAGCCGTTCCTGGCCGGCCGGGATCTCGACGAGACGCTGGGCGACCTCGGCGGTCTGTCCCGGCTGCTGATCGGGGACAGCCCGCTGCGCTGGCTGGGTCCCGAGCGCGGCGTCGTGCACATGGCCATCGGCGCGGTGCTGAACGCCTGCTGGGACCTGGCCGCACGGCGGGCCGCCAAACCGCTCTGGCGGCTGCTGGCCGACCTGTCCCCGGCCGAGCTCGTCGGCCTGGTCGACTTCAGGTACCTGGCCGACGCGCTCACCCCCGACGAGGCGCTGGACCTGCTTGAACGCGGTGCGGTCGGCAAGGCAGAGCGCGCTGCGATCCTGGAACGCGAGGGCTACCCCGCGTACTCGACGACGCCGGGCTGGCTCGGCTACTCGGACGAGCGGCTGGCCGAGCTCTGCGCGCAGGCCGTGGCCGACGGCTTCACCAAGGTGAAGCTCAAGGTCGGTGCCCGGCTCGAGGACGACTTCCGGCGCTGCCGTATCGCCCGCGAGACGGTCGGCGAGAAGATCGGCATCGCGCTGGACGCAAACCAGGTCTGGGACGTGCCGACGGCGATCTCGTGGGTGCGGGAACTCGCGCCGGTGCGGCCGGACTGGATCGAGGAGCCGACCAGCCCGGACGACATCCTGGGCATGGCCAGGATCCGCCGCGAGGTGCGGCCGACCAGGGTCGCGACCGGCGAACACATCCCCAACCGGGTGGTGTTCAAGCAGCTACTGCAGGCGGGCGCGATCGACATCATGCAGATCGACGCCTGCCGGGTGGCCGGCGTCAACGAGAACATCGCCAACCTGCTGCTGGCCGCGAAGTTCGGCGTGCCCGTCTGCCCGCACGCCGGCGGCGTCGGCCTGTGCGAGATCGTCCAGCACCTGTCGATGTTCGACTACGTAGCGCTGTCCGGGACGATGGAAGGCCGCGTGATCGAGTGGATCGACCACCTGCACGAGCAGTTCGTGACCCCCGCCGTGGTCAGGAACGGGCGCTACCTGACGCCGACCGCGCCGGGCGCGTCCACCGAGCTGCGCCCCGAGTCGATCGCCGAGTTCTCGTTCCCCTCCGGCCCCGCCTGGGCCAACACCGCCCTCCCCGCATGAGCCATGAAAAGCGCTCCCCGGGCCCACGGGCGGCCCGGCCATGGGGTGGTGGGCACCTTGCTGTTCCTCTAGTGACAGCGTGGGCCCCACGACCCCACTGGCTGGCCCCACAAGGCGGGCGGAGGAGTAGAGCCTGGAGACTGATGTGGCTGCTGGGATGAGCGAGACGGGTGGGGCGGACGGGGTGGGCGACGCGGACAGGACGAGCAGGCCGGACGGGGCGGACGGGACGGGCAGCGCGGACCGGACGAGCAGGCCGGACGGCGCGCTGCCCGCCGCGCTGCCCGTCGCGGCGCTCGGCAGCTCCGGCGTCCGGCTTACCCGGCTGATGTTTGGCGGGGCCCCCATTGGCGGGCTGTTCGCCGCCGTGGACGAGGACACCGCGCTGGCCACGCTGGAGGCCGCGTGGGCCGCCGGGATCCGGGCCTTCGACACCGCGCCGCACTACGGCGTGGGCCTGTCCGAACTCCGCATCGGCCGGTTCCTGGCCGGCCGGCCGCGCGGCGAGTACGTGCTGTCGACCAAGGTCGGCCGGCTGCTCGAGCCCGCCGGCGAGAGCAACAGCGTGCAGGGTGCCGAAGGCTTCTACGGCACGCCTAACCTGACCCGGGTTCGCGACTACAGCCGGGACGGCGTGCTCGCCTCCCTGGAAACCAGCCTCGAGCGGCTCGGCACCGGCCACATAGACATCGCGCTGATCCACGACCCGGACGACCACGGGCCGGAGGCGCTCGACGGCGCGTACCCGGCGCTCGCCGAACTGCGCGCCCAGGGCGTGGTCGGCGCGATCGGCGTCGGCATGAACCAGGTCGAGATGCTGGAGTGGTTCCTGCCGCGGACCGACCTGGACTGCGTGCTCGTGGCCGGCCGGTACACGCTGCTGGACACGCGGGCCGCCGCGGCGCTGCTCCCCGAGTGCCAGCGCCGCGGGGTGGCCGTGCTCGCCGCGGGAGTGTTCAACAGCGGCGTGCTGGCCGATCCCGGCTCCGCTGCCACCTACGACTACCGGCCCGCGTCCCCCGACGTCATGGACCGGGCGCGGCGGATCGGCGCGGTCTGCGCCCGGCACGGGCTGCCGATCGGCGCGGCGGCGCTGCAGTTCACGCTGCGCCACCCGGCCGTGACCGCCGCCGTGGTCGGTGCGCGCAGCCCGGCCGAGATCGCCACCGACGTCCAGTACCTGGCCTGCGACGTCCCCGGCGCGCTGTTCGATGAACTGGCTGCGGACGGGCTCATCCCGTGATCGTCGACGCGCACCACCACGTCTGGGATCCGGCGGCCAGAACGCACGCCTGGCTGGACGGGTTCCCGGCGCTGAACCGCGCGTTCGGCCTGGCCGACTTCGGGCGGGCCAGCGAGCCGGCCGGGGTCACGGCCAGCGTCCTGGTCCAGGTGCTGGCCAGCACCGACGAGACCGAGGAGTTCCTGGCGCTGGCCGCCGGGCCCGGCCCGGCTGCCGGGCCCGGCCCGGTCGCCGGGGTGGTCGGCTGGACCGACCTGACCAGCCCGGCCGTGGCCGACGAGATCGCCCGGCTGCGGGCGCTGCCGGGCGGCGGCCGGCTGGCCGGGATCCGGCACCTGGTGCAGGACGAGCCCGATCCCGACTGGCTGCGGCGGCCCGAGGTGCGACGCGGCATCCGCGCCGTCGGCGCGGCCGGCCTGGCTTACGACCTGCTCGTCCGGCCGGCCCAGCTGCCGGCCGCACTGGCCGTGACCGGCGAGGAGGCCAGCGTCAGGTTCGTGCTCGACCACGGGGCCAAGCCGGACATCGCAGCCGGCGGCCGCGAGCCCTGGGCCTCGCTGATCAGCGATCTCGCGGCCCGCCCGAACGTCAGCTGCAAGGTGTCCGGCCTGGTAACCGAGGCCGGCCCGGGCTGGCGGCCAGCCCAGATCACGCCGTACATCGATCACCTGCTCGACCGGTTCGGGCCCGGCCGGCTGATCTTCGGCTCTGACTGGCCGGTGTGCACGCTCGCGGCCAGCTACGGCGACGTGATCGCGCTGGCCAGGGACGCACTGGCCAGCAGGCTCGGGCCGGGCGAGCTCAACGCGGTGTTCGCCGCGAATGCCGTCGCCGCCTACCGGCTGGAGCTGGGGCAGGCGTCCCGTTCAGGATGCTCTTAGAGAACTGACGCCAGCCACTGCTCGACGCTGGCGATGTGCACCGTGGCCCAGGACCGGGCCACGTCCGGATCACGCGAGGCCAGCGCGTCGAGTATGGCCCGGTGCTCGTCGAGCGTGCGCTCCTTGGCGCCCGCCTGGGTCAGCCCGCGCCACACCCGGGCCCTGGTGGTCGGCGCGGACAGGGTCTCGAGCAGCGAGCAGAGCACCGAGTTTCCCGAGCAGGCCGTGATCCTGCGGTGGAACTCGAGGTCGTTGGCCACCAGATCCTCGACCTCCGGGTGCTTGCCCAGGCTGTCCAGCAGCTTGCCGAGCCCGCCGATCTCCTCCTCGGTGATCCGCTCGGCCGCCATGGCCGTGGCCGCGGGCTCGAGGATCCGCCTGACCTGCAGGAACTCGAGCACCGTGGCGTCCTTGTGGAAGTCGACGATGAAGCTCAGCGCCTCCAGCAGCACGGCTGGCTCCAGGCTGGTCACGTAGGTGCCGTCGCCGCGCCTGACATCCAGGATGTTGACCAGCGAGAGCGCCCGCACCGCCTCGCGCAGCGAACTGCGCGACAGCCCCAGCTCGGCGGCGAGATCCGCCTCCTTGGGCAGCCTGTCCCCGGCGTGCAGCGTCCCGGAGACGATCATCGATTTGATCTTCTCGATCGCCTCATCGGTTACCGCCACCGCGGATCCTCCATGCCCCGATAGATCCGATGTCTGTCCCGAGTATGGCACAACGCGCGGGCCAGCCAGGATCACCGGAGCGCCGTCGCGGCAGGTCAGCGCGTCAGATGGTCAGCCCGGCCGGCCGCGGCGGCTGGCGGGCTCAGGCCGTGGGGGGGAAGCGGTGGTGATGGTGACGGAGCGTAGGCGTGGGCGACGGATGGGGCGTAGGCGTGGGCGCCGGTGAGGTAGGCGCGGGCGTGGTCGGAGCGGGCGACGGCGAGTGGGACGGAGCCGGGCGGGCCGACTTGACCGGCCCAGCGGTCGGTGCCGGCTTGGTGCGCGCCGACCGGGTGGGCGCGGGCACCGCCGACGAGGACGGCACCGTGGGGGCCGGGCTGGGCGGCGCGATCGCCGCGGCCAGCGGCCGGCCGCCGTGGTGCTGCGGCCCGGTGCTGGCCTCCAGGGTCAGCGAGAGCCCGGCGATGGCGAACGCCACCAGCACCAGAACTCCTCCCGCCATGGCCTGCTGCTGCCGGGACGCCTGCCTCACCCGGCGTGGCGCCTCCCGCATCCAGCCTGGCATCTCCCGCATCCAGTGCAGCCCGCCGATGGCCGGGCCGGTGGCCGCGGCCTTGGCGCCCACGGCGGACAGGTAAGCCGACGCCGCGGAGCCGAGGAAGATCAGGGACATCGTGCGCCGCAGTGACCGGTCAAGCCCGGTCAGCTCGATGGCGACGGCCCGGCACTCGCGGCAGCCGCGGAGGTGGACCCGCACCGTGCGCTCGTCGACCCCGCGCGTGGCGCTGTTCAGGTGCTGGCCGAGCTGGCCCGCCTCGGCCTTGCAGGCCTCCTGGGTCAGGCTGGACAGGTAGAGGTCCAGGTAGGCCTGGCTGAGGGCCGCGCGCACCTGCGCCGGGAGTTCCGCGACGCCGGCCTCGGTCAGGCCCAGTATGGTGGCGGCTTCCGCGGGGTCCGTCCGCTCGATCATGATGTGCCAGGCCGCCGCGCGCAGCCGTTCCGGAAGCGCGGCGTACGCGCGGGCCATCGTCGCGCTCTCCAGCTCGGCGACGGCCGGATCGGTGAACAACGGCTCGCCCAGGTTCGGGATCGCCGCCTGGTCGGCCGCGGCCTCGGCCTGCTCCGGGCGCTCCGGCTGCCCCGGCTGCCCGGCGCTGCGGCGCTCGAGGGCCACCCGCCGGATGGCGGTCAGCAGGTAGGGGCGCAGCGATTCGGCCGGCCCGTCGCCGTGGCGCAGCACGTCGCGCAGCCGCGTGAACGTCTCGGCAAGCACCTCCTCCGCGTCGTCTGGCTTGGCCACGTGTCTGGCCAGGATCCGCGCGGCCGGTGTATGACGCTCCTGGAGGGTGACGTAGGACACCGCGTCACCCGAGGCGGCCGCGGCAATCAGCTCGGCGTCGCTCTTGGATGCCGCCTCAGAGGATGACTCGCCCATTGCGCATCGTCCCGTTCTGGCTGGAGAAGTCCTACTCTCGCGGGAAATCATGCCGTGTTCCGGCCCATGGCGTGGCTACTTCGCAGTAGCCGGGCGAGAACTCTTGGTGATGCCATCCAGACGCGCTGGTGGGGGCAGAACCCCGGGCCGGGACCCAAACGTCGGCACCGGCTGGTACGAAGGAGTCCATGGCCGACGATGCCGGCGCCGACTCGCTCCGCGATCAGGCTGAACGCTGCCTGCGCGCGCTGGCCGGGCCCAGCGCGACCCTGCGCCACGACCAGTGGACAGCCATCCGCGCCCTGGTCGAGGACCGGCAGCGAGCTCTCGTGGTGCAGCGGACCGGCTGGGGCAAGTCGGCGGTCTACTTCACGGCGACCGCGCTGCTGCGGTCCCAGGGCTGCGGCCCGTCGGTGATCGTCTCGCCGCTGCTCGCGCTGATGCGCAACCAGATCGACGCGGCCGGCCGGGCGGGCATCCGCGCCCGCACCGTGAACTCGGCGAACACCGACGAGTGGGAGCAGGTCTACGCCGAGGTGGCGGCGGGCGAGGTGGACGTGCTCCTGGTCAGCCCGGAGCGGCTGAACAATCCCGGCTTCCGCGACCTGGTGCTGCCCAAGCTGATCGCCGCGGCCGGGCTGCTGGTGGTGGATGAGGCGCACTGCATCTCTGACTGGGGGCACGACTTCCGCCCCGACTACCGCAGGCTGCGCTCGGTGCTCGAGGGCCTGCCGCCTGGTGTCCCGGTGCTGGCCACCACGGCCACCGCGAACGCGCGGGTGACCAGGGACGTCGCCGAGCAGCTCGGCGCCGGGCAGGACGGCGAGACCCTGGTCCTGCGCGGCCCGCTGGACCGCGCCAGCCTGCACCTGGCCGTAGTCGCCCTGCCCGGGGCGCAGCAGCGCCTGGCCTGGCTGGCCGAGCACCTGGGCGAGCTGCCCGGCTCCGGCATCATCTACGTGCTGACGGTGGCCGCCGCGCACGAGACCGCGGCCTTCCTGCGTTCACGCGGGCACGACGTCGCCGCCTACACCGGACAAGACGACCATCTTGAACGGGTCGCCGCCGAGGACTCGCTCCTGGCCAACGAGCTCAAGGCGCTGGTCGCGACCAGCGCCCTCGGCATGGGGTTCGACAAGCCCGATCTTGGCTTCATCGTCCATCTCGGGGCCCCGCCGTCTCCGATCGCCTACTACCAGCAGATCGGGCGGGCGGGCCGGGCCACCGATCGCGCCGACGTGATCTTGCTGCCGGGCCGCGAGGACGCCGACATCTGGGCTTATTTCGGTTCCCTGGCGTTCCCGCCCGAACCCGTCGTCCGCTCGACGCTCGCCGCGCTCACCGAGGCGGGCCGGCCGCTGTCCACGGCGGCGCTGGAAACCCGGGTCGACCTGTCCCGGGGGCGCCTGGAGATGATGCTCAAGGTGCTCGATGTGGACGGGGCGGTGCGCCGGGTCAGTGGCGGCTGGGCGGCGACCGGCGCCGGGTGGGCGTATGACGCCGACCGGTACGCCCGGGTGACGGCGGAGCGGGGCCGAGAACAGCAGGCCATGCTCGGCTACGTCGCCAGCGAGGCCTGCCGGATGGAGTACCTGCGCCGCGAGCTCGACGACCCGGCCGCGGCGGCCTGCGGGCGCTGCGACAACTGCACCGGGCGGCACTGGCCGCAGGAGGTGTCGACGGCCGCGACCGCCGCGGCCAGCGACCGGCTGCTGCGGCCCGGGGTCGAGATCACCCCGCGGCGGATGTGGCCGACCGGCATGCGGGAGCTGGGCATCGAGGTGTCGGGCAAGATCGACCCCGGGCTGGCCGCCGGCCCCGGCCGGGCCGTCGGGCGGCTGACCGACCTGGGCTGGGGCCCGCGGCTGCGCGCCCTGCTGACCTCCGGCGACTCCGCTTCCGCCGCCCCCTCCCCCGGCAACCCCTCCGCCGGGCAGCTAGCCCCCGGCCGCCCAGCTCCCGGCAGCCCCTCCGCCGACCGCGCGGTCCCCGACGACCTCGTGGCGGCGGTCGTCAAGGTGCTGGCTGGGTGGGACTGGGATCAGCGGCCCGTCGGCGTGGTCACGCTGCCTTCGCGGACCAAGCCGAAGCTCGTCGAGAGCCTGGGCCAGCGCATCGCCGAGATCGGCCGGATACCGTACCTCGGCGAACTCCGCTACGCGGCCGGCGCGCCGCCGTCCCGGTCGGCGGGCCGTCAGCACAACAGCGCCCAGCGCCTGGCCGCCGTGTGGCGCGAGCTCACTCTTCCTGAAGAGACCGCCGACGCCGCGCGGCGGCTCGCGGGCCCAGTGCTGCTGGTCGACGACCGGGTCGAAACCGGCTGGACCATGACCGTCGCGGCCCGGCTGCTGCGCCAGGCCGGCCTCCCCGCCGTGCTGCCCCTCGCCCTGGCCATCACCACCGGCTGACCAGACGGGGGCGGCGGCTTTCATGATCCCGGTGGATTGTCAGCAAATAGAGCTGAAAAGTCACCGGGATCATGAAGTCGGGCTGGTCACGGGCGCACCTTGTCGCAGCCGGGGCGTACGGTGTGGCACGTGCTTAGCGGCGTGGTCGTGGCCCACCTCACCCGGACCGTGCGGGCCCATGTCGGCCAGCCGCCGGCCGCGCTGCGCCGCCTGCTCCAGGCCCCGTCCGGCTTCACCACGGTGGCCAGGGCCGTGCCCGGACGGCGGGAACGGCGCATCACCGACCGCGCCGAGAGGCCTCCCGCTTAAGCCGGTCAGCTGTGGCCGAGCACGGGGTGGGGGATGTAGGGCTCCTCCAGGCGCCGCATCTCGTCCTCGCTCAGCTCCAGTTCCTCGGCGGCCAGCGCGTCCTGCAGGTGGCCCAGCCTGGTCGCGCCGACGATGGGCGCGGTCACACCGGGCCGGTGCAGCAGCCAGGCCAGCGCGACCTGCGCCGACGGCACGCCGCGCTCCGCCGCCACTTCGCCGACCCGGTCCACGATGTCGAAGTCGGCAGCGCCGTACAACGTGTCCTGGAACGCGTCCGAGTTCGACCGGGTGGTCCGCCGCTCCCCCTCCCTGGTCCGGCTGCCGGCCAGCACACCGCGGGCCAGCGGGCTCCACGGGATCACCGCTACGCCCTGGTCGATGCACTGCGGGATCATCTCCCGCTCTTCCTCGCGGTAGATCAGGTTGTAGTGGTTCTGCATGGAGACGAACCTGGTCCAGCCGTGGGCGTCGGCCACGTGCTGGGCCTTGGCGAACTGCCACGCGAACATGGAACTCGCGCCGATGTAGCGGGCCTTGCCCGCCCGCACCACGTCGTGCAGCGCCTCCATGGTCTCCTCGATCGGCGTCCGGTAGTCCCAGCGGTGGATCTGGTAAAGGTCCACGTAGTCCATGTCCAGCCGCTCTAGCGAGGCGTCGATGCCGGACAGGATGTGCTTGCGGGACAGGCCCCGGCTGTTCTCGCCCGGCCCCATCGGGGAGAACACTTTGGTGGCCACGACTACGTCGTCCCTGCGGAACATCTTCCCGAGCAGCCGGCCGGTCGCGACCTCGCTCGCCCCGCTCGAGTAGACGTCCGCGGTGTCGAAGAACGTGACCCCGCCGTCGGCGGCCGCGCTCACGATCGGCTCGGCCCCGTCTTCGTCGAGCACCCAGGACCGGTCGCTGTTGTTGCCGAAGCTCATCATCCCGAGGCAGACACGCGACACACGCAGGCCGGTCGAGCCAAGGTTCACGTACTTCATGGAAGTCTCCAGTTAAGAGGGTCGGATGGTCGGATCGGGCGCGGGCCGGAAGGCGGCCGGGCCGATGACACGCACCGAATCGCAACGCCCCAACCAGACGCCGGATTCCTGCGGCGCAACGGCCTCGGGATCACGTTCCTGCCCGCCTCGCTGGCCGAGCTGCTGCGCCGGAGTAGATGACCGTCCTGGCGAATTCTCATCACCAGCCGGACTTATTGGCGGCGCCCCGCGGTTATCACGGCTAGACGACAACAAAACCAGGAGTTCTGAAATGCGTACCAGGAAGATCGGCCAGATCAGCGTTGGCGCCATCGGTCTGGGCGGCATGCCCATGTCCATCGAGGGCCGGCCGGACGAAGAGCGCTCGATCAGGACCATCCACGCGGCGCTCGACGCGGGCGTGACGCTGATCGACACCGCCGACGCCTACCACCTGCACGCCGGCGAGACCGGGCACAACGAGCGGCTGATCGCCAAGGCACTGGCCAGCTACGCCGGGGACGCCAGCGATGTGCTGGTGGCCACCAAGGGCGGCCACCTCAGGCCCGGCGACGGCTCATGGACCGTGGACGGCTCCCCCGCGCACCTGCGGGCGGCGGCCGAAGCCTCGCTGAAGACGCTCGGCGTGGACGCGATCGGCCTCTACCAGTTCCACCGGACGGACCCGAAGGTTCCCTACGCCGAATCCGTCGGCGCGCTGAAGGAACTGCTCGACGCGGGGAAGATCCGCATGGCGGGCATCTCCAACGCCACCATCGAGCAGATCGACATCGCGATCCGCGTCCTCGGCGCGGGCAACCTGGCCAGCGTGCAGAACCAGTTCTCGCCCGCGTTCCGGTCCAGTGAGCCGGAACTGCGGTACACCGCCGAACTCGGCCTCGCGTTCCTGCCCTGGAGCCCGCTCGGCGGCATCGGCCGGGCCGGCCGCCTCGGAGCGCGGCACGCCGCGTTCCAGGAGGTCGCCGACGCCCACGGGGTCTCACCGCAGCAGGTGACGCTGGCCTGGATGCTGGCCAAGGCGCCGGTGGTGATCCCGATCCCCGGGGCCAGCCGGCCCGAGTCGATCATCGACTCGGCCCAGGCCGCCGACCTGACCCTGTCCCCCGCCGAACTCGCCCGCCTCGACGCCGCCTGACGCGCGGCTGGGGTTGCGGACTCCGATCGCTGGCCTCCATTAGAGCCTGAACGGGTAGCGCCCTGCGGATGTGGCGCGGTCAGGGCGACATCGCCGGGGTGCTGGTGTGGCGAGGCTCGGCCTCGCGACCGGTTTCGCCGACCTCGCGCAGGCCATACCTGGCGTACAGGCGGCGCAGCGGCTTCGGCGCCCACCAGTTCACCGGGCCGAGCAGCCGCATCACCGCGGGCACCAGCAGCACCCGCACGATCGACGCGTCCAGCAACAGCGCGACGATCATGCCGACGCCCAGCAGTTTGATGAACGTGACCCCGGACGCGGAGAACGCGCCGATCACGATGACCAGCAGCAGGGCCAGGCTCGTGATCAGCCCGCCGGTTCGCTGCAGCCCGCTGGCCACCGCGGCGGTGTTGTCGCCGGTGACGTCGTAGCGCTCGCGGATCCGGGACAGCAGGAAAACCTCGTAGTCCATGGACAGCCCGAACATGATCGCGAACATCAGGATGGGCATGGCCGGGTCGATCGTGCCGTTCGGCGTGAACTGCAGCAGCCCGGACAGGTGACCCTGCTGGAAGATCCACACCACGACTCCGTACATGGCCGAAAGCGACAGCGCGCTCATCACGATCGCCTTGACCGGCAGCACCACCGACCCGAAGGCCAGGAACAGCAGCACGAACGTGGCCAGCACCACCACCAGCGCCATCCACGGCAGGACCTGCCCCAGGCTGGACAGCTCGTCCACGAGCTGCGCACTCTGCCCGCCCACGTACGCCCGCGCTCCGGGCGGTGGCGGCACGTCCCTGACCTGCCCCACGATCGTGCGGGCCTGTGGTGAGTAGGGATCCGGTCCATAGCGCATGTCGACCCGGGCGATGTCGCCGTGCACGCCGGTCACCTGAGCCGCGATGACCCCGGGGACGCGGTCGAGGCGGGCGACGTAAGCGGCGAGCGCGTCCGCGCGGGCCGGTGAGCCGGTCACCGGGCCGGGGAACTGCAGGACGGACTCGATCGGGGCGGTCGGGTTCCCCGGGAAGTCGTGGCTCACGGCCTCGGTGACCAGGCGCGGCTGGGCGCTGGCGGGCAGCACGGTGGCATCGGTGCCACCCCAGGTGACCCGCAGGAACGGCGAGCCGAGCGCGAGCAGCACGACCACGATCGGCACCGCGTAAAGCACCGGGCGGCGCATCACGCTGCGCGCTATCCGGTACCAGGTGCCGGTCCCTTCAGCCAGCGGCGGCCTGCGCACCGTCCGCCGGATCCGCAAGGCGTTCACGTTCCGGCCGAAGACCGCGAGCAGCGCAGGCATCACGGTCAGCGCGGCCAGCATGTCGACGAGGACGGTCGCCACGCCGCCGAAGCCCATCGAGCGCAGGAAGTCCTCGGGGAACAGCGTCAGGCTGGCCAGGGCCATCGCGACGGTGACACCGGAGACCGCCACGGTGCGGCCCGCGGTCGCCACGGTGCGCGCCACGGCATCCGGCACGGAATCTTGGCGGTGCAGTTCCTCGCGGAACCTGCTCACCATGAACAGCCCGTAGTCGATGCCAAGCCCGACGCCCAGAATCGTGGTGATGTTGATCGAGTAGGTCGAGACCGTGGTGACCAGGGTGAGCAGCCGCAGCACGGTGAACGAGCCGAGAATCGCGACCCCGCCGATCGCCAGCGGCAGGCTGGCCGCGGCCAGGCTGCCGAAGATGATCAGCATCACGATCAGCAGCACCGGCATGGAGAAGGCCTCGGCCCGGCCGATGTCCGAGGTGACCTCGTTGGTGATCGCCTCGTCGGTGGGCACGAGCCCGCCCACCTCGGTGCGCAGGCCTGGCGCGCCAAGCTGGCCCTTGATCGCGTCATAGTTGGTCTGCCGCGCGCTGTCGCTCGCCCCGGCCAGCTCGAGCACTGCGTAGGTTGCCCGCCCGTTGGCGCTGATGAACTGCGGCGAGCGGGTGGACCAGTAGGTGGCGGCCGATTCGACCCGGTTGGCCGGCAGGCCCGCCAGCGCGTGTGTCACGGCTGCGCGGAAGGCCGGCGAGCGCACGCTCAGCGTCGGGCTCGAGTACAGGACCACGACGTCGCCAGCGTCGCGGCCGAATGCGGCCGCAGCCAGGTTGGCTGACTGCTGGCTCTGGCTGTCGGCCGGAGTGAATCCGCCCGACGACTGCAGCCGCCCGAAGACCCCCGTGCCCCAGGCGGCGGCGAACGCCACCGCGATCAGCGCGACCACCAGGACCAGGCGCCTGCGCCGGTAAATCACACGTCCCCAGCCCTCGAACATGGGCTCCTCCGCGCATCCTGATTACTAATGGTCACTACAGTGAACAATGTAAACTGCGAATGGTGTTAACTTTCACATACGCAGTTCACGATGTCAAGCCAATAACAGGCCGCTGGGCGGGGAGACCGAGCGCGACTGCCTGGCGTCTGCCACGGCCAGCGCCAGGTAGCTCTGGGCGGCGCAAGCTCACGCGGCCGGGTCAACGTCCGGCGCCACGGCGGGCAGATTCTGGTGCCGGCCGGCACCTGGGGTGGCCGGGAGTTAACGCCGCGGCCCTACGGCGGACCGGACTGGCCGTGCAAGCTCACGCGGCTGGGCTTAGGCCAGGCGGGGCCGGCCAGCCCCGAGGTTGGGCGGTTATCTGCGCACTTCGGCGAGGCGCACTGGCCGGTGCCGGGCCAGGGACATCTCGCACGCCTCGGCGATGTAGAAGGCCTCCAGCGCGTCCAGCATCGTGCACGCGCTCTGGCCGCCTTCGGCCACGAGCCGGACGAAGGCCTCAAGCTCGCGGCGGTAGGCGTCGGCGAACCGCTCCATGAAGCTCGGATAGGGCGTGCCCGACGGGAACGTCACCCCAGCCTCGGCGGACCGGAGCGGAACCCGGTCGTCGAGACCCACGCTGATGCTGCCCTGCGAGCCGAGAACCTCGAGCCTGACGTCGTACCCCGCGCCGTTGTACCGGCCGCTGGAGACGAGGGCGAGACTGTCATCGGCCAGGGTCAGCATCGCGGCCATGGTGTCGACGTCGCCTGCCGCGCGGAAAAAGTCCGCGCCCCGGTTGGCGCCGGCCGCGTAGACCTCGCGCACGGCGCGGCCCGTCACCCAGCGGATGGCGTCGAAGTCATGAACGCCACAGTCCCGGAACAGGCCGCCCGACGTCTGGATGTAGGAGGGGGCGGGCGGCGCGGCGTCCAGGGTGGTGGCCCGCAGCGTGTGCACCCAGCCGAGCGCGCCCGACCGTACCGCGTCGCGGGCCATGCAATACCCGGGGTCGAAGCGGCGCTGGAAGCCAACCTGCACGGCCGTCGCCGCACCCCCGACCCGCTTGATCACCTCGAGGGTGCTCTCGATGTCCGGCGCGACTGGCTTCTCGCAGAACACCGGCAGCCCGGCCTCGATGCCGCGCACGATGAACTCAGGGTGAGCCTGGGTCGGCGCGGTGACCACGAGCGCGTCGAGGCCGGAGCTCAGCAGCGCCTCCGGCGAGCCGCACGCTTCAATGCCGAGGCGTTCCGCAATCTGGCGGGCCCGGGCGCCGTCGGCGTCAGCGACGATCACGGAACCGACTCCGGGGAGCCCGGGAAGAATGCTGGCGTGGAACGCCCCGATGCGCCCAGCGCCGGCCAGTCCGATCCGCATCGAGCCCCCCCTCCAGCAGCGCTTGTCTTACCCCGGCCGCGCAATCCCACAACAGTTAACGATGTAAACAGCTAACGGTGTAAGCTCGATAGAATCCCCGCAGCTTGCGAGGGTAGTCCGTTCAGCTTCCGGAGGCCGAAGTGGTCCAGGGACCCAGTCGGCGTGATCGCGTCCGGGCCGCGACGACAGCGGAGATCAAGCAGACCGCGCGCCGGATCCTGGTCTCCGAGGGGCCCGATGCGGTGTCGCTGCGCGCGATCGCGCGCGAGATGGGGATGACCGCGCCCGCCCTCTACCGGTACTTCAGCAGCCACGAGGAGCTGGTGAAGCACGTCATCGCGGACATCTTCACCGAGCTCGCGGGCGACATCCGCAGCGCGATCACCGCGGCCGACGCCGAGTCGGGTGGCAGCATGGTGGCCAAGGTCTACGCCGCGTGCTGGGAGTTCCGGCGCTGGTCGCTGAGCCACACCCGGGAGTTCGGGCTGATCTTCGCCACCCCGCTGCCCGGGCTGCACGTGCAGCAGGATGAGATCACTTCAGAGGGCGGCGGCCAGTTCGGCAACACGTTCTTCCTGCTGATGCTCGAGTTGTGGCGCAAGCAGCCGTTCGACGTGCCCGGCGATGACCAGATCGACCCCGGGCTGCTGGAACAGCTCAAGCGGTATCGCGAAGGGCTGGGCGAGCTAGCGGCTGGCCTCCCGTTCGGGCTCCTCCTGGTGTTCCTGCGATGCTGGGTGCGGCTGTACGGGATCGTGAGCCTGGAGGTCTTCGGTCACCTCAGCTTCGCGCTCGACGACGGGCGGCCGATGTTTGAGCTCATGCTGTCGGAGATGGCGCCGATGGTCGGCCTGGAGTACCCGCCGCGATCCTGAGCACCTTCGTCGGCGGCGGTCACGGCTTGCCAGCGGCCTCCGACCGGTTGGCCCGGGCACTCTTGCCTTTCCTGGGCGCCACCAGAGAGACCTGGATGTCCGATGAGGACCGGCTCTTCGTGACCTCAACCACGTCGGCCAGCCTGGACAGCAGCACCCGGAAGCTCTTGCTGCCGTAATTGCGCTCATCAAAAGCCGGGTCCAGGGCGAGCATCTTGCTCTTCAGCCACGACCCGGTGGCCGATGCGTTGGGCGACTCCTCCATGGCCGCGACCACCAGTTGCTTCGCATCGTCGATGTCGAAGTTCGCACCCACCTCGGCGCGCACCGCCGGGTTGACGGCGGCGACGATCGTGCCCCAGTACTTGTACTCGGAGCAGACCGCCACCAGCCGCGAGCTAGCCGAGGCCTTGGTGCCGACCCCGACCACCCGCTTGCCCCACTCGCGCAGCCGCTGCACCAGAGGCGAGTAGTCGCCGTCCCCGGCGACCAGCAGGAACGTTCCGACATCGGGGTGGGTGATCAGCACCTCCATGGCGTCGACGGCCATCAGGATGTCGGCGGCGTTCTTCTGCTGCGCCCCGAACCTGGTCACCTGGATCAGCGTGATCCCGTTCTGCGCCATGCTGTTCTGGTACCGGCCGAACTCCGGCCGGGACCAGTCAGCGTAGGCGCGGCGGATCGAGGTGTTCCCGTAGTCGCGGCACAGCAACTCGAGCGCCTTGTACGGGATCGGATCGGCCTGCCCGGGCAGATCCTCCCCGGCACCGAGGGCCAGGTTCTCCAGGTCGATGAACACCGCCACCTGATCACCGAGCGACGCGTCCGCCGCGCTCGCCGCCGGGGACATCAGGCGCTGCCGCCTGGCACATTTTTCAGCATGACACCCTATGATCGCGCGGATTTGGCTCGGATGGGTGTCACTGGCCACAGCCGGCTGCTGCCAGCGCGATTACCCGGCTGACGCCCGCGGCCAGTCGCGGGCGTGGATTCCGCGGCGCCCGCCAGCCCTGGGCTGCCGCGAACGCCTGATGTCACCGCGCCTTGACCATCGGCCGGCAAAAAGTCAGTAACGGCTGCTCGTCAAAACAGTAAGGTGCGGTCCGCCATACCTGGACCGCCCTCAGCTGCTGGTAGCGTAGAAAACGGGTGATCAATTTGCACGGCGTTAGTAAGGCTGCCTGCGCTGCAGTGCTGAGCGCCATATGCGCGTTTACAGCTGGATGTGCTGGCGTTGCCAGCAATGCATCACATTCGCCTGCTCACGTCGAGGCGGCGCACATTAATCCGGGCCGTTTCTGCGCTTATCAGATATCGGCGGCAACCACCGGACAGGACGCGGCGATCAACCATTACTGGACCCCGCTGGCGCGCAGCGCCATCAAGACCGTGGACCAGGGGAAGATGGCCGTCACGGTACCCAAGCCGCACTTGACGCGGTCGCAGCGCCGGGCATTGCGGCTAGCGGAATGGGCCGACCAGACATTCGCACCGAAGCCCAAACTGGTCTGCGTGCAGATCCCGAGTAACACCAAGCCCCCATCGGCCGCCGCGGCGGGTACATCGCCCAAGTAGCTCAACTCCAGCGCCGGGCCGGGGCCCACCCGAAAGCTTGTGCCCCACTTTTGTCCGGTAACTGCCGTACAAAACTGGGCCACAACCGTAGGTGGCTGAAATGGCCAGGTTGCGCGTGACGAGTTCGCGCGATTCCGAAGCCAAACTGGGTCGTCGTCTGGTTTATGTGAATATTTAGGCCGAGAGCGCTCCGGGCTGCCCACTTGCATCCGCGGGCGGTCAGGCGGGTATGGGGGTCATGGCGCGGATCAGCACCTGGGGCGTGCTCGCGGCTGGCCGGTAGCCTAAGAGGTGGTGATGCGGGGTGCAGTCCACCGGCCGGGTTGTGTGCGCTGCGATGCTGAGCGTCGCATGCGGGCTGGCGGTCTGCCTCACCGCCGGGTCCACGGCGGCGAGCGCCAGCCTGGCGTCACGTTCCACCTCCGAGGCGGTGAAGACCGCGCCGAGCCGTTTTTGCGCGTACGAGATCCGCACTCCCACGTCGGCCGAGATAGCGGCGATCAACCGCTACTGGACGCCGCTGGCGCGCAGCGCACTCAGGCTGGTCAGCCGGGGAAAGATGCTGGTTGAGGCCCCGAAGCCGCACCTGAGCCCGGCGCAGCGGCAGGCGCTGCGGCGGGCCGAGTGGGCGTGGGGGGCGTTTTCCCCGAAGCCGAAGCTGGTGTGCCTGCGGCTGCCGCCCGCCCGGGGCCCCTAGGACGGGGCGTCAGCGACGGACGGGGGCTCACCGGGGGACGGCGACTCGCCCAGGGCCGGGGGCTGAGCCAGCCTGTCGTAGGCGGGGGTGAGCAGGGTGACCAGGTCCATGCCGCCGACCAGCACCCGCGGCGGCTCGAACGTGCGCAGCAGCAGGTCGGGGACGGTCGCCGGGGCGGGCGGCAGGGCACGCAGCCGGCCCGCGCTCATGCCCGGTGACCAGAAGTCAGCCAGGCACTCGGCCAGCGGGCGGTCGGTGACGTCGATGAGCGGCCGGACGGTCTCAGCCTCGGTGGCGGTCAGCCGCAGCGCCGCGAGCAGGTCCTCGCGGCCCCGCCCGCGCCAGGCCAGGATGCCGAACGGGTCGAGGTCGAAGGCCTCGGCCAGCACATAGCAGACCGCGGCCAGGTGCTTGCACGGCACTCCCCAGTCCGGGCAGGAACAGGACATCTCCAGGTCCCGGGCCGAGTGCGGGAACAGCGGCGTGCCACAGTCGGCGAACACCTCTTCTATCTCCGGGGGCATCTCGCCGGCCAGGAGCTTGGCCCGGAACAGCGCGCGGGCGGCGAGCGCCTGCTCCACCTTCCGCCACTGCGGCTTGGTGAGCGGCGTCACCTGGATCCGCACCCGGTACGGGTTCGGCCGCGATCCCTGGACCTGGGCGGTGACGTACCCGCACGAGATCTCGAAGCCGAGCACCTGACCCCGGCGGGCGTAGTTCCGGCCCCTGGACAGCCGGCCGGCCATGCCGAACGACTCGAGCACGTCGATAAACCGCCGCGACCACCACTGCTCACCAATCGCGCCGCGCCTGCTGCGCGCCCTGATCCCGCCCTCCACCTCGAGCGGGCGGGACGGGCCGAAATCGCGCCAGTTCACGTTCACTCCGACACCGCCTCCGGCGAGAGCGCGATGACCTCGCGCAGGTCGGACGTTGAAAGCTCGGTCAGCCAGCTTTCGCCGGTGCCCACGATCCGCTCGGCCAGCGCTTTCTTCTCGTCGATCATCGAGTCGATCCGCTCTTCCAGGGTGCCGACGCAGACGAACTTGCGCACTTGAACGTCTTTACGCTGGCCGATCCGGAACGCCCGGTCGGTTGCCTGGTCCTCAACCGCCGGGTTCCACCACCGGTCCACGTGGATCACGTGATTGGCCGCGGTCAGGTTGAGCCCGGTCCCGCCGGCCTTGAGCGAGAGCACGAACAGCGCCGGCTCAGCCGACTCCTGGAACTCGGCGACCATGGCATCGCGCTGCCGCTTCGGCGTGCCGCCGTGCAGGTAGAGCACCGGGCAGCCGAGCCGGCTGGCCAGGTAGGGCTGCAGCATCCGGCCGAACTCCGCGTACTGGGTGAAGCACAGCGCCTTGTCGCCGTCGGCGATGACCTCGTCGCAGATCTCCTCCAGCCGTTCCAGCTTGCCCGACCGGCCCGCCAGCCTCGAGCCGTCGCCGAGCAGGTGCGCGGGATGGTTGCAGGCCTGCTTGAGCTTGGCCATCGTGGCCAGCACCAGCCCGCGCCGTTCGGTCCCGTCCCCGGCCGCCTCGGCCGCCTCGATCCTGGCCATCATGTCGCTGACCGTCGCCTGGTACAGGGACGCCTGTTCCGGCGTCAGGTTGCACCAGACCTTCATCTCCAGCTTGTCCGGCAGGTCGGAGATGATCGTCTTATCGGTCTTCAGCCGGCGCAGGATGAACGGCCCGGTGACCCGGCGCAGCCGCTCCGCGGCGTCCTCGTCGCCGTTGCGCTCGATCGGGACCGCGAACTTGGTGCGGAACCGCTCCGCCGGGCCGAGGATGCCGGGCCGGGCGAACTCCATGATCGACCACAGGTCGGCGAGCCGGTTCTCCACCGGCGTGCCGGTCAGCGCGATCCGGGACCTCGCGGGCAACGCACGCACCGCCCGGGCCTGGCGGGTGGCCGCGTTCTTGATGTTCTGCGCCTCGTCGCAGACCACCCGGGCCCACTCGATCTCGCTCAGCGCCTCCTGATCCCGGGCGGCCAGCCCGTAGGTGGTGATGACCAGGTCCGCCTCACCCAGCGCGCTGGCCAGTTCCTCGCCAGCCAGCCGGTCACCGCCGTGGTGCACGTGCACGCTGAGGTCGGGGGTGAACCGCTCGGCCTCCCGCTGCCAGTTCCCGACCAGCGACATCGGGCACACAACCAGAGACGGCCGTGATACTGTATCTTTTGCGAACAATGCAAGCGTTTGTGGAGTTTTGCCCAATCCCATGTCATCCGCGAGGACCGCGCCGAGGCCTAGGTCGCCGAGGAAGGAGAGCCAGGCCAGGCCGCGTTCCTGGTAGGGGCGGAGCTCGCCGCGGAACGAGGCCGGGGTGGGGACGGGCGCGAGCCGCCGGTCCGCCTGGCCGGACAGCAGGTCACCGAGCCAGCCGTCGGCGTCGACGCCCACGACCGGCAGCTCGTCGTCGACGCCGCCGAGCCCCTCGGCCAGTGCTTCCGCGGCGGTCATGGTCCCGGTGCGCTCCCGGCTCCGCTCGAGGAACTTCAGCGCGGCCTTCAGGTGCCGGTCGTCGAGTTCCACCCACTGCCCGCGCAACCGCACCAGGGGAACCTTGAGCCTGGCCAGCTCCTCGAGTTCCTGCGGGTCCAGCGAGTCGTCGCCGATCGCCAGGTCGTAACGGAAATCGACCAGGTCGTTCAGGCCGAACTTGGACTCGGTGGCGGAGGCGGCACCGCTGGCGGTGCGCTTGGTCCTGGCCGTCATCTTGATGCCCAGCCGCTTCCGTGCCCCGCCAACCCAGTCCGGCAGCAGCACGCCGAACCCCGCTCCGGCCAGCAGCGGCCCGGTCTGCTGCAGGAACCGCGCCGCGCCCTCGGTGTCCAGGCTGATCACCTCCGGCGCGGGCGTCCGCAGCTCCTCGTCGAGCTCCGCGAAGAGCCGCGACGCGGCGCCGAGCCCGGCGAGCAGTTGCTCCTCCGGGTGCCGGATACCGGCAGCGGCCCAGCCGTCGGCCGACTCGCCGGACCAGATGTCCGCCGCGGGCAGCAGCAGGCTCGGGTCGTCCGTCGACTGGAGCGCGAGCTCGACCGTCCAGGGAGCGCCGGATTCGGGCGCGTCCTCGCCCTCGCCCGCACTGTCCGGCCCCGCTCCGGGCTCGGCCTGCTCGGCCCAGAACCCGGTCGGCTCGGCCGGCGGCTCGACCAGCCGGAAGCACGTGCGCACCGGCCCGGCCGGAGCCTGCGCGGCGGCCCGCCAGTTGTCCAGCGCGGCCGCTAGCTCGGCGGCCTCGGCCTCGGCGTCGGGCGTATCCACGAGCACCTGCGGGTCGTCGCAGGTCAGCGCGGCCGCCCAGCGCTCAGCGACCGTGACCTTGCCCGCCCGGCCACGCCGGGCGGGCAGCAACCGGAACCCCGGTTCCCCAGCCAGCCTGGCCCGCGCCGCGGAATCGGCCAGCGCGTCCAGGGCGTCGGTCACCAGGCGCGCCGAGGTCTCGCTGCCCGCGTCGGCCCGGCACAGCGGCGGCATCGCGGCGGCGAGTTCGCGGGCGCGCTGGGCGTCCGCGCCGGCCAGCACCGGCCGCCACCTGGCGGCATAGCGGCCGTCCTGGCTGGCGTCCAGCACCGGCAGCACGCGGCCGCGCGCGGCCAGGTCCCCGGCCAGCCAGGCCAGCGCCGCGACGTACAGCACCGATCCCCCGGCGACCGCGGACGCCGCTCCCACTCCCGGTTCGGCCAGCGCGGTGAGCAGGTCGGCGGCGACGGCCGGGTCGAAGGTCAGCGCGGACACTCGCCAGGCGGCCAGCACGGGCCGGACGGGCCGCCCCGGCTTCGCCGCGGGCTCCGCCGACGGCACCCGCACGAGTTCCGGCGATGCCAGCGGCCCGTCCGCCACGCTGGGCAGCCGCAGGGTCAGCTCGTCGTCGATAGCCTTGCGGGCCAGGTCGGCCCACGGGCCAGCCAGCTCGGCGACGGCGTCCGTCAGCCGGTCCGGGCCGGCGGCGAACGGGTGCGGCCGCGGCGCCCGGGACGGACGAGCCGGCCGCGGCTGGGCTGTGGCCGGCCCGTCCGAGTCCTCGGCCCACAGGCTGAGCACCCCGTAGGCCCAGGTCGCGTGGATCACCAGCATGGCCACTCCAGCAACGGCTCGGCCGGACCGTTCAAGATGCTAACGCCTGGCACCGTCAGTCAGGCAGAACAACGCCGGGTGACGCCGTGGTCACGCCACGAACGGCTCGGCTCCAGAATCGGTGGCCATCGGGCGCCCGGCGGCTGCCCAGTCCTGCATCCCGCCCGCCACGTTGATCGTCTCCCAGCCGGCCGCCGCGAGCGCCTGCGCGGCGCGCGCGGAGCGCCCGCCGGACCGGCAGATCACGTAGACCGCCTGATCCTGCGGCACCTCGGCAGCGCGGGCGCCAAGCTCGCCCAGCGGGATGTGGCACGCACCCGGCGCGTAACCCGCTGCCCACTCTTCGTCCTCGCGCACATCAAGCAGCCACGCGCCTTCCGGCACGCTGGCCGCGGCAACCTCCTGAACCTGAGCCTGCCGCTCTGTCACCGTCGATCAGTGCTCCCTCGCGGCACACGGCCGCATACCCCAGTCATCGCTTCCCATCAGCCTACGGGTAATCGCGGCCGGGCGGAGAGCACCGGACGGACCAGAGCTCAGGAGTCCCCTGGTGGCTTCCCGGCGCGGGCCGGATCCTTGGCCGCCTCGTCCTGGCGCGCGTTCGCGTTCACCCTCCGCAGGTGCTTGCTCATCGAGCGGAACAGGAAGACCAGCGCCACGCACAGGCAGAACACGATGATGAAAGCGAGCGTCCCGGGCTCAGCGTTGCTGCTGGCTGAGCTTGCGGCCAGTGTCGTCACCGGCTCACCCGCTCCTTCCGCTCGTCGAACTCACGATGTCCCTGACCCCGGCGAAGAGGTCGTCCTCCGGCTTCTCAGTATCCACCACCGACCTGGCCAGATGGAAATCCTCCGTCGGCCAAGCCGCCCGCTGCACGTCACGCGGGATGGCGAACCAGGAGCCGTCCGGGTCGATCTGGGTGGCGTGGGCGAGCAGGGCCTGGTCGCGGATGTCGAAGAAATCGGCGCAGGGCACCCGGGTCGTGATCACAGGACCGGGCTTGTCCGGGTCGTCCACCCACTCCTTGAGCCAGTCCTCGTAGGGCGACTTCAGGCCGCGCCGCAGCATCTCCTCGTGCAGCGCGGTCAGCCGGGCCTTGTGGAACGTGGCGAAGTAGTAGAGCTTGGCCGGCTGCCACGGCTGGCCGCAGTCCGGGTAGCGATCCGGGTCACCGGCGGCCTCGAACGCCTCGATCGTCACCTGATGGCACTTGACGTGGTCCGGATGCGGGTAGCCGCCGTTCTCGTCGTAGCCCAGGATCACCTGCGGGCGGAACTCCCTGACCGCGCGGACCAGCGGGCGGGCGGCCGTCTCGAGCGGCTGCAGCGCGAAGCATCCCTCGGGCAGCGGCGGCAGCGGGTCGCCCTCGGGCAGCCCGGAGTCGGTGAACCCGAGGAACTCCTGCCGCACGCCGAGGATCTCCCGTGCCCGCGCCATCTCCGCGCGCCGGACGGCGGCCAGGTCGGCACGGATCTCGGGGCGCTCCATCGCCTTGTTCAGGATGTCGCCCCGCTCGCCTCCGGTGAGCGTGACGACCAGGACCTCCACGCCCTCCCTGGCGTACCGGGCCATGGTCGCGGCGCCCTTGCTCGACTCGTCATCCGGATGCGCGTGCACGGCCATCAGCCGGAGCGGCGCGCTGACCCTTGACCCGGCATCATCATCCTCGGTCTGCTGGCTGGCAGTCGCTCCCGCGGAATCGGTGGACACGGCAGACAAAACAGGTCCCTTCATGCATGATTATGGACAAGCCCGGCATGACGCCGCTGCCCTCGCCGGGCCCAAGCGTCTGCATAGGGGCGACGCCGACAGATCATTGTGCTACACAACAAGCCTGCTCCGGGAAGGCATTCCCGCGGCGCAGCGGCCGAGCCGGTCACCCGGTCCGTGGGCTTAAGGACATTGACATACGCGACGTACTTGCGGAGCCTTGTTAATCTCGAAGGATTACCCCCAGGGCCCAACCAGGGCCCGGCGGACGTCTCGTCCGCTTCCACGCTAGGAGTTCTCGTGACCGAAACCCGCGACGACAACGTCACCTGGCTCACCCAGGAGGCGTATGACCGGCTCAAGTCGGAGCTGGACTACCTCTCGGGGACTGGGCGCACTGAGATCGCCAAGAAGATCGAGGCCGCCCGGGATGAGGGCGATCTGCGAGAGAACGGCGGCTACCACGCCGCCAAGGAGGAGCAGGGCAAGCGAGAGGGCCGCATCCTCCAGCTCATGCACATCCTGGACAATTCCCGGGTCGGCGAGCCGCCGCGCACCGAAGGCGTCGTCGGGCCCGGTATGACCGTGACGGTCCGCTTCGCCCGGGACGAGGAGGAGGTCACCTTCTTGCTCGCCTCGCGGGAGGAGAGCGGCGCGCCGATCGACGTGTACTCACCCAAGTCTCCGCTGGGCAACGCGATCACGGGGAAGAAGGTCGGGGAGACGGCCTCGTACACGCTGCCGAACGGGCGCACCACCACGGTCGAGATCCTCGACGCCGTCCCGTACGGGGGGATGTAACCCAAAGCCCACCCATTTCGCGGCGGCTGGCGGTCACCTGACCGGCAGCCGCCGCGGTTTTTTCCTGAACGGGATCAGTTGAACGCCGGTCAGGCGGCGAACTCTGGCTCGCTGGCCGGAGCCTCGGACGACGGTGGCGGCGCGCTGCTGCGCAGCGGCACCTCCTTGATGAACCAGGCCAGGACGAACACCAGGATGGCTATTGGCACCGCCCAGACGAAGATGCCGTCGATCGCGTGCGATATCGCGAAGAACACGTCGCGCCTCATCGGCTCGGGCAGGTGGTTGACGGTAACCGGGTCGAGCTGCCCGCCAGCCGCGTTCAGGTGCACTCCGTGGGTCTCGGTCAGCCGCCGGGCGAAGATCGCGCCGAACAGGGCCACGCCGATCGAGCTGCCGATCTGCTGGAAGAACGTACGCGAACTGCTGGCCACGCCGATGTCGCGCGGCTGCACGCTGTTCTGCACGATCACCGACGTGATCTGCATCAGGAAGCCCATGCCGATGCCGAGTACCACGTAGAAGAGGCCCGACTCCAGCAGGCCGGTGTTCGAGTGCAGGCCGGTCAGCAGGAACATGGCGACCGACATGATCGCGCCGCCGACGATTGGCATGAACCGGTACCGGCCGGTGCGCGTCATCACGAACCCGCCGATCAGCGACGTGGTGGTCACGCCGAGCATCATCGGGATCAGCATCAGCCCACTGCCGACCGCGGACAGGTGCTGCACGGTCTGCTGGTAAAGCGGCAGGAAGGTGAGCGCGCCCAGCATCGCCATGCCGAGCAGGAAGCTCATCGCGGTAGCGACCGAGAAGTTGCGGTTGCGGAACACGTGCAGCGGCAGCACCGGCTCGGCCGCGCGGGTCTGGATCCACAGGAACAGCGCGGTGGCGACGATGGCGATCGCGCCGAGGCCGATGATCTGCACGGAGCGCCAGGCGTACTCGGTGCCGCCCCAGGTGGTCAGCAGCACGACCGAGGTGGCCGCGATGGCAAGCGTCCCGGCCCCCAGGTAGTCGATCTTGTGCTGAACCTTCTTGCTCGGGACGTGCAGGGTGGCCCACAGGTACACCAGCGCCGCGCCGCCGACCGGCATGTTGATGTAGAAGATCCAGCGCCAGGACAGGTCGTCGGTGATGTAGCCGCCGACCAGCGGGCCGGCGATCATGGCCAGCATCATCGCGGCCATCATGTAGCCCATGTACTGGCCCCGTTCCCGGGGCGAGACCAGGTCTCCGATGGTGGCGATCACGCCGACCATCAGGCCGCCGGCGCCGAGGCCCTGCAGCGCCCGGAAGATGATCAGCTGGTCCATCGACTGCGAGAGCCCGGACAGCGCCGATCCGATCAGGAAGATCACGATCGCGGTCATCAGCCAGCGCTTGCGGCCGTACAGGTCGCCGAGCTTGCCGTACAGCGGCGTGGTGATCGTTGAGGCGAGCACGTAGGCGGTGACCACCCAGGACAGGTGGGTCACCCCGCCGAGGTCGCCGACGATGCGCGGCAGCGCGGTGGAGACGACCGTCTGGTCGAGCATGGCGATGATGAGCGCGAGCAGCAGCCCCGGCAGCA